>Ga0066903_100005328_pt1 | contig 11139 bp, 13 predicted proteins | sample PanSoiMetaGPlot1_FD_67491 | JGI IMG/M metagenome (GOLD analysis project Ga0066903, IMG submission 67491) | Tropical forest soil microbial communities from Panama analyzed to predict greenhouse gas emissions - Panama Soil - Plot 1 (version 2) | ecosystem: Environmental > Terrestrial > Soil >...
GTGTATAGGCACTGTGCTACCGCGCAATGAAATACGAGGAATTTAATGACCGATCAACTTGATGTGCTCGTCATCTGCGGGTCGCTTCGCAAAGGTTCGTACAACGCCGCACTGACCCGTGCATTGCCAGGACTGGCGCCGCCGGAAATGAAGTTCGTGACGGCGCCGACGTTTGCAACATTGCCGATCTACAACGCCGACATCCAGGAAGCGTCTGGGTTTCCGGGACCGGCCGAGGACATTGCCGCGGCAATCCGCGCTGCCGACGGCGTTCTGTTCGTCTCTCCCGAATACAATTGGTCGATGCCTGGCGGGCTGAAAAACGCGATCGACTGGGTTTCGCGCATGAAAGATCAGCCATTCAAGGAAAAGCCGGTGGCGGTCCAGTCCTGCTCACAAGGTCCGGTCGGCGGCGCCCGCATGCAGTATCACTGGCGCATGTCAATGACCTTTCTCAACGCTTTCATTTTCGGGACGCCGGAAGTTTTCGTCGGCAATGCCGCGAGTAAATTCGACAAAGAAACGCTTGAGCTGAAGGACCAGCCGACGAAGGACATCGTCAAGACCCAGCTGGCGGCGTTCGCCAAGTTCATCAAGCGCGTGAAGGCGGGCGCCTAGGTCCCTAAGCCGGCAGGGCCGGGATAAGCGTGGCCCTGCCGTTGAAGTGATTGTTCAACTAGCTGCTTGCGCGCGTTTCGGAAACAATTGTGGCCGCAGCTTCGGATGTCCGGCCATGGTCTTAGGCGCGTAGGGGGTCTCTGCGCCCAGTTCTTCCGCTGCATGCCACGCCCAGCGCGGATTCCAGATGGCGGCCCGTGCAAGGCAAACCAAATCGGCCTTGCCCGACGCGACGATGTCTTCCGCCTGCTGGTAGCCGGCGATCAGCCCAACCGTCATGGTGGTGATGCCGGCCTCCTTTTTCACCTTCTCGGCGAATGGCACCTGGTATCCGGGCGCCAAAGGAATTTTTTGCCGCGGATCCAGTCCGCCGCTGGAGACGTCCATGTAGTCCAGGCCGCGCTTCTTCAATTCTTTCGCAAGAATGACGGTCTCTGCCGGCGTCCAACCGCCATCGACCCAGTCGGTGGCAGACACGCGCATGCCGATCGGCTTTTGCGCCGGCCAGACGGCGCGAACGGCCTCGTACATTTCGATTGCAAAGCGCATGCGGTTTTCGAGCGAGCCCCCGTACTCGTCGATCCGTTGGTTTGACAGCGGCGATAGGAATTGGTGCGCGAGATAACCGTGGGCGCCGTGCAATTCAACCACGTCATAACCGATCCGATCGACGCGCTTCGCCGCCGCGGCGAATTCACTCAGAACACGCTTGATGTCGTCCTTGGTCATCGCATGCGGTACGGGCCAGCCGGTGTCGTAAGGAATTGCCGAGGGCGCTTCCGGTGTCCACCCACCTTCTTCCTTGGTCAGAATGGGCTTGCCACCGGCAGCCGGCGGCGTAGTCGGACCTTTGCGGCCCGCGTGAGCAAGTTGCACGCCGAGCTTGGCGATGCCGTATTGCCTGCAGAAATCGTGCACGCGCTTGAGCGCCTTCTCATTGTCATCAGACCACATGCCAGCGCAGCGCGGTGAAATGCGGCCCTGCGGATTGACGTCGGTCATCTCCGTCATCACCAGGCCGGCGCAGCCTAGCGACATATTGCCGAGATGCATCAAGTGCCAATCGTTGGCGGAGCCGTTGTCGGAATTGTATTGGCACATGGGCGACACGACGACCCGGTTCGGCAGGGTCAGGCCGCGCATGGTAATCGGCGAAAACAGAACACTAGCCATTGGGGACACTTCCTTTCAGTGCAGGGACATTAGATGCCGGCGTGATAAGCGTGCATGGCGACAACCAGACAGCAGATCGCCCAGAACACGCAATATTCAATGCCCCCGATTACCCAGATCCAGCTTTTGGTGACCTTGTAGGTCGCGGCGCCGGCAACAAGCAGGTGGATGAAAGCAATGAACGCGACATATTGCAGGTAGATTCCGAAGAACATTCCGATACAGAGCACGGTCTCGATGGCGCCGGCGATATACATCCATGTCGCGGGCGGCTTGAAGCCTGCCTTGACGAAGAATTCGAGTGTCGCCGGCACCGTTATCTTGCCAATGATATGGGGGACGAAGAACAGGGCGCAAATGATGCGCAGGATGTTGAACTCATTGAACAGGTTGAATTTATCGGCTAGCGACATGGCGGCTCCCCCCGTGGCTCTCTATATCGCTGGCCACGTGCCGCGCAAAATCGCACTTCTTTTCCCACGAGCCAACCCCCGGAGTGCTAGAGCTTGCGGCCCTTGAGCCAGGCTTCGCCTTTGGCATAGAGCGCATCGAGGTCGGGACCATCCAGGCCGGGCATATCGCGTTTGACGTTGTAGCCGATCTTGGTCTGTAGGTAGGCGAGGTGGCGATAGCCCTCCGGAAATTGCGCGAGCAAAGACTGGTCGAGCTTGAGAGTCGCGGAAGGATCGATCGGATCGAGCCGGTCTTTCTCGTAGGCGAGGCGGCGCAAGACGATGCCCCATCTCCCTTTTCGTTTTTCTAGGAAATCGTAGAAGCGCCCGGTGCAGACCACATCGCAAATGACGCCCTCGACTGGGGCGCGCTGCGAAATCGTCATCTTGGTCTGCGCGATTGCGCGCTTGCCCTTGATGTCGATGCTCATGCCGCCAAGCATATGCATGATACGGACGCCGCGATCATAGCCTTCCTGGGTGACGCGGATGAATTCTTCGTAGGAGCCCTGAAACCAGGTCGCCCACATCTGGCCGTCCTTGTGCCAGACGGTGCGGAAGCGGTCCCACATGCGGGCATCGCGCCAGAGCGCCCAGTTCTCGACCAGTGCTCGGATCGCCAGGCGGTCGGCGGTGTCTCGTGGCATTAGCCCCTCCCGTCATGGCCGGGCTTGTCCCGGCCATCCACGTCTTTATGTTGGCGATCTAGCAAGAGGTGGTTGCCCGCGACAAGCGTGGGCTGCCGATTGATCGCGGAGCAAGAGACGATGCTAAGACTTGCGGGCAAGACGGCAATCGTCACCGGGGGTGCTAAGGGCATCGGCCGGCACTATTCGCAGGCGCTTGCAGCAGAAGGCGCCCGCGTGATGATCGCTGACATTGCCGACGGTCGCGGGCTTGCCGAGGAAATTGCTGGACGCCACGGCGCAAACTCGGTGGCAAGCGTGAAGTTCGACGTGAGCGACGAAAAAACGGTGAAGAACGTCGTCGCGCAAACCATCGATCGCTTTGGTCAGATCGATGTGCTGGTCAACAACGCCGCTTATTATGCGACGCTCAAGCCAAGAAATTTCAACGAATGGGACACCGACACGTGGGATCGCGTGATGGCCATCAATGTGCGTGGTCCCTATCTGATGGTTCGTCACGTTGCACCCCACATGATGGCGCGGCGTACCGGGAAGATCATCAACATAGCGTCTGGTGCAGCCTATAAAGGGGTGCCACGCATGCTGCCCTACGTGACGTCGAAGGGAGCAATGCTTGCTTTCACGCGGTCGCTATCGCGCGAACTCGGCGAATATGGCATCGCGGTCAATTCACTATCTCCGGGCTATATTTTGAGCGACACAGGGCTTGAAAACGCGACCCACGTCGAAGAGGAACGCGTGCCGGTGCGGAACAGCCGCGCATTCAAGCGTGACGCTTATCCCGAAGACCTGCTCGGGGCGCTGGTATTCCTGGCGTCGAGCGATAGCGATTTTGTTACCGGCCAATCGCTCGTTGTCGATGGCGGTTCGGTCAACAACTGAAACTGGAGAATGAAGCGATGAAAGTCGATGGCCGGTGCCACTGTGGCCACATCCGCTACGAAGCTGAAATCGATCCGGATACGGTCGCGATCTGCAATTGCACCGATTGTCAGACCTTGTCGGGTTCGGCATTCCGCACAGTGGCGCCGACAAAAAAGGGCACCTTCAAGCTTCTTCAGGGCGACCTCAAGATCTACGTCAAGACGGGAGAAAGCGGGAACAAGCGGCCGCAATCTTTTTGCCCACATTGCGGCTCGCCGATATATTCAACCAGCACCGAACCCGATCCGAAGGTCCATTCGATCCGCGTCGGCACCCTCAGCCAGCGCGACCAGCTCATGCCGAAGCTGCAATATTGGCATCGATCCGCCCAGCGCTGGACCTCGGGGATTGGCGCAATGCCAAGTTTTGAAAAGCAGCGTCCCTAGACCATCCGGCCGCCCGCACTGTGAGCCTTGAGGCTACATAGCCGCTATGCGCCTGGTTTCACGGGTTTAAGCGGCGCATGTGGTGGGCTATATTGATCGCAAATAGAATGAACGGTTCACGGAGGAGCCAATGACGCTCGCGATTGATAGCGCGCAAGCTGGCAACAAGCACAACATCACCGGCGTACGTCAGGCCTACTACGACAAGATTTCAAAGTTCAACCTGGCACCGCTCTGGGAGGTCCTGAAGGATCTGGTTACCAAGGAACCTAAGACGAGCATTCAACCCGCCGTCTGGAAGTTCGACGACGTGAAGCGGCTGATGTTGGAGGCAGGCGACGTGATCAGCGCGGAAGAGGCCGAACGCCGTGTGCTGGTCCTCGAGAATCCCGGCTTGCCCGGCAAAGCACGCATCACGAATTCGCTCTTTGCAGGCATCCAGTTGATCCTGCCCGGGGAGATCGCCGACGCACACCAGCACGTTTCCTCTGCAATTCGCTTCGTCCTGGAGGGAGAGGGCGCCTACACCGCCGTTGAGGGCGAAAAGACGCAGATGAAGCATGGCGACTTCATCATCACCGCGAACTGGGCGCCGCACGACCACGGCAATCCCGGCAAGCAACCGGTGATGTGGCTCGACGTGCTCGACATGCCGACCGTCAATCACTTCGAGGCGTCGTTTGCCGCGCATTTCGACGAGAAAATGCAGAAGACAAATCACGCCGACGGAGACTCGTTCGAACGTTATGCATCGGGTGTTTTGCCTGACGGCGCGCCGGCGACTATGAACCGGAGCCCCGTCATCAATTATCCGTACGCCAAGATGCGCCCTATCCTGGAACGGCTGAAAAACACCGGCGACGTCGACAAACGTCACGGCGCTCGCGTGCGCTATGCTAACCCGATCAATGGCGGACCGGTATTGCCGACGATGGGGGCCTATCTCGCGTTGCTCCCGAAGGGCTTCAAGGGAGAACCCTATCGCTCGACCGACGCGACTATTTTCGCGGCCGCTGAAGGGCGCGGCACGACCGTCATCGACGGCAAGCCTTACGAATGGGGCGTCAACGACGTGTTTGTCGTACCGCCGTGGAAGCGATATTCGCACAGCACAAGCGAAGAAGCGGTGCTGTTCTCGATTTCAGATCGCCCGGCGCAGGAATCGCTCGGGCTCTGGCGGGAAGGCAACTAGTTCGCGCTTTTGCCGACACACCGTCTTGTTATGGCCGGGCTTGTCCCGGCCATCTTTCTTGGGAGACACGGTGTCCGAGTAAGCGACGGCATACCGGTGATGACAAGAGCGGGAACCCGGGCGATTATTCTTTGCCAGGCAGGGTGGGAGAAATCTTCTTATGGACATGGAGCAACTGAGTGCCGGCCGCGGCGCACTGACCGCGGTACGAACGGGCAAGGGCTCCGATCTGGTCGTTTTGCATTCGCTGCTTGCCGATCGTCATGCCTTTGATCCGGTGCTGCCGGCGCTCGCCGCAAAACATCGTGTTACCCTGTTCAATTTGCCGGGCTTCCATGGATCACAGCCGGCGATGCTTGCGCTGATGGATGCTTATCTCGCGATAGTTGAAGATGGTTTCGACGAGTTCGGGATCGGTAAGGATTCGATCCTGGTCGGCAATGGTTTCGGCGGCACGATTGCGCTGGCTTTCGCGCTTGCGCATCCCGAACGCATATCAAAGCTCGTGCTCGCCGACGCAGCAGCTGGCTTTCCACCTGAGGGTCGAGAAGCATTCGCGCTAATGGCGCAGAAGGTGGACGAGGGCGGTCTAGCCAGCATCGCCGAGATTGCGGCGAAACGCGTATTTTCGCCTGCCTATCTTGCGGCACACCCGGAGAAGATCGAGGAGCATAAGAAGGTTCTTCTCGGCATCGAGCCGAAGGCATTCCAGGCAGCTTGCAAGATCCTGCAGGAAATCGACCTGGTGCCTCTCCTCCACCATCTGAAGGTGCCAACCCTTGTGGTCTGCGGCCAATTCGATCAGGCTACCCCGCCGGCACTCAACAAACAGATTGTGGAGAAAGTCTCCGGGGCGAAATACGTTGAATTGCCCGGTTGCGGTCACTGTCCGCCGTTGGAGCAGCCGGAGCAGTTCGTCGCCGCGATCAAGGACTTCGTTGGCCTATGATCATTCCTTGCGGTCAAAACGCCGAATTTCGATTTTTCCCCACACGCCATTGCGGTGAAATGGGTCGTCTCGATTGAATTTTTCCGCCGATGCACGATCCGTCGCCTCAAGCACCATCAGGCTGCCAATCGAGCTCGTGCCGTCATCCGACACCAGTGGGCCACCCACCGTGATGCTCACGCCGTAGTCCTTTGCCCTCTTGAGATGTGCGACGTGTTCGCCATGCACGGCCTTTCTTTTATCGGCGGCGTTCGGGTCGTCGAGGGTGAAAACCGCAAACAGCATTGCTTGTCTCCCTAGTCGAGCGCCTTGAGGACGGCCGAAGCGACTGAATTGGTTCCGTCCTTTCCGCCGTATTCCATCGGTTTGATGCCCCCGGCATAGGCCTTGTCGACCGCCCGTTCGATCCGCTGTGCTGCATCGGCTGCCGGCGCGTGATCATGCTTGTCAGCGAGCCAATCAAGCATCATTGCGGCCGACAGAACCATTGCCGTCGGGTTGGCTTTGCCCTGACCCATGATGTCGGGAGCCGTGCCATGGCACGGCTGGAACACCGCGTGCTTGTCGCCGATATCGGCCGATGGCGCGATGCCAAGTCCGCCGATCAGCCCGGCGGCGAGATCGGAAAGGATGTCACCGAAGATATTCTCCATCACCATCACGTCGAAATCCCACGGTTTGCGCACCATGAGTGCCGCGCAGGCATCAACGTAGACATGATCGGTTCTTACGCCCGGAAAATTCTTCGCCCGTTCATCAAAGATTGAACGGAAATATGCGTAGGCCTTGAACGCATTGGCCTTGTCGACGCACGTGAGAAGGCCAGGCTTGCCGCGCTTTTTTCGCCTTTCGGCGAGATGAAGCGCAAAGTCAAACAGTCGCTGCGACGTCTTGCGAGTTATCACCAAGGTCTCGCGCGCTTCATCGTGCGTGACTACGCCCTTGCCCATAGATGCGAACAGGCCTTCCGTCGACTCGCGGATCAGCACGAAATCAATACCGCGCTCTTGCGCATTCACGAGGGGGCTTGGGACGCCGGGAATGAGACGAGCCGGGCGTACACCGGCGTAGAGGTCAAAAATAAATCTTAGCTCGACCTGGGGCATGATCTCGGTATTGTCGGGATATCGCACGCTTGGCAATCCGCAGGCCCCGAGCAAAATTGCGTCGGCCTCTTCGCACAACTTGACCGTCGAGTCCGGCATGGACTTACCGGTTTCCTCATAGTGACCAGCCCCGGCCGCGCCTTCGGTGAAGCGGAAGTTGAGGCTTGGGGTGGTCGCCTGGATGCGCCGCAAAATCTCTAGGGTTGGTGTCATGACCTCCCGGCCGATGCCGTCACCAGGCAGCACGGCGATATGAAAGGCAGTGTTGGCTGACATGGATCCCCGGGATGGCGTTGTCTCGGTTGCAGCGCTAATGAATACGTACACGTGTCCGCGCGCAAGAGATCATCAGGGACCGTCCATGCCGCGCTTTGCTGCCAATCTTGGCTACCTTTTTACCGAGCGTCCGCTGCTCGAGAGGGTCGACGCCGCCGCGGCCGCGGGGTTCAAGGCGGTCGAGCTGCAATTCCCCTACGACGTGCCGGCTTCGGCCATGAAGGCGGCGATCGAAGAGAACAAACTCACAATCCTCGGTCTCAATACGCCGCCGGGAGAGCGTGACGGCGAATTTGGGCTTGCCGCCGTGCCGGGACGCGAGAGGGATTGGCAGGTGTTGTTCAGTCGTGCCCTCGACTATGCGAACGCCATCGGGGCAAGCGCCATTCATTGTCTCGCCGGCAAGGTGGCGCCCGAGCAACGGCCGGCCGCCGATCGTGTATTCATCGAAAATCTAAATCGAGCGGCCGATCTGGCCGCGGCGCGGAAAATCACCTTGCTGATCGAGCCGATCAACGGCCGTGATCGACCAAACTATTTCCTCAATCATGTCGAGCACGCGGCCGACATCATCAACAGGATCGACAAGCAAAATATCCGTATGCAATTCGATTTCTATCACGTTCAAATTGTCGGCGGAGATCTGATCCGTCGCCTGGAGAAATTTTTGCCCATTGTCGGACATTTGCAATGCGCGGCCGTGCCCACTCGCCATGAGCCCGACGAAGGCGAGGTGAACTACGCCGCGGTGTTCGAGGCAGTGGACAAGCTCGGTTACCAGGGCTGGATTGGCGCCGAGTATCGGCCACGGGCCCGCACTGAAGAGGGACTTGGGTGGGCCCGAAAATATGGGGTTATGACTTCACATTAAATGCAGATTAACCATCAAACTTCTTGAAAACTCACGCTTTTCTCTTTTGTCCGGAGGTAAAGCGTTGTTAAATTAAAGCGATGTCTGAGCGCAACAAGACTGAATTGGACGCCGCGCCGATCGAGCAACCGCTCAAAGACGCCGTGCGCGAAGCCCGTATCGAAACTGCCGAGCGCTCCGGTGTCGTTGTGGATTTGCGCGATGCAGATGTGGCCCGGCTTGAGTTGCTCAACGACGCGCTTGATCCGCTATTCCGGGAAATTCCCAGCGACGTCGAACTGTTTGACCGTGGTGTCAGCAAAGGTGACGTCCCGCGTTTGTGGGTCGACGTCGTGGCGCACGTCGAGATGGGTCGTGACAAGCGTCAATACCGGTTCGTTCAGGATACCCGCTACGGCCGCGCGGTGCTGGCAGAGTCCTACGAGGTACCCGCGCTCGTTGAATCGATCAGACGCTATGTTGCGCGTCGCCTTGTGGAACGCGAACGCGCTCTCTCCGAAGACGCGGGACGCGGTGTTGCACAGTCGGCGTTAAGACGTTATCGCCGGCAACGAAACTGGCGTACCGTCCGTATTTTTCTTTATGGGCTGATTGTCGGGGTAGTAGCGTTGTTCGCGCTTGCGATTCTAAGCAATCCGAAACCCTAGCCAAGCAACATGAATCGTTTTTGCTGCACGACCTCGCCCAATGGACCGAGGCCGCGCGAAATCAATTCACATTGCCAGGCGCCGCGAGTGCCATCGATCCTGTAGAGGTTGTAGGCGGCGGGGTCTCCGCCGGTGCCAGGCTTGGCCGATGCCGAAGGCACACCGACTGCCGGCACACGGGTGCCATCCGGCCCATCCAACCAATTGATCATGTGGGTATGGTCGTGTCCGTGCAAAAGTAGATCCGCGCCGTGCGCGGCGATCACGCGCTTGAGCACGGGCGCGTCGAGCAAACGCTTGTGTCTCGCTGCTGCAGTTACCGGCGGGTGATGGATAAGCACAACACGAAACACATCTTCGCCTTTCAACTCATTGAGCACTGCGGCCAGCTCGGCAAGCTGGTTGGCCCCGAGCCAACCCGTTGCCAGAAACGGTGCAGTCGGTACACCGGTTGAAATGCCGACCAGTGCGAGGTGGCCACGGCGACGCACAAACGGGAAGCCGCCGACGGCGTTGTCGTCGCTCATGTAGGCGCCCCATTGACGGCCCGCCAATGCGACAGCCTCGCGGACGTAAATATCGTGGTTCCCCGGCACGAAGGTTACGTCTCGCATTGACCCAAGCCCCTCGAACCAGTCGCGTCCTCGCGGAAACTCTGATGCCAGCGCGATGTTGGCGATGTCGCCGGTGACGATGATGTGGTCGGGAGCTTGCGCTTTCAAATCGGCGACGATCGCCGCCAACGTGTCAGCGTCGTGGATAAGCTGCCGCTTGCGCTTCCAATTGATGTAGCCCGTCACCCTCTTGCCGACCAGTTCGCTCCAGCGTGCAGGCGGCAACGGCGCAAGGTGCGGATCGGAAAGATGGGCGAGGGTGATCATCAAGGCGGGAGTAACCCGCTACGAACTGCCGATCAATATGCCAGCGATGAATACAAGCACTCCGCCGACCACGACCTGGAACGCGGCTTGCAAGAATGGTGTGTCCATGAAGCGCGTACGAATCCAGGAGATCGCAGCGAGCTCGATCGCTACCACGATCACCGAGACGATGGTGGCAGTTACAAAATGAGGAATCAGATAGGGCAAAGTGTGGCCAAGCCCGCCAATGGCCGTCATTACACCGCACACTGTGCCGCGTAACCATGGTGTGCCTCGGCCGGTGAGCGAGCCGTCGTCTGACAGTGCCTCGGCGAAGCCCATTGAGATTCCGGCGCCGACCGAAGCCGCTAGTCCAACTAGGAACGTCGCCCAAGTGTTATGTGTGGCAAAGGCAGCCGCGAACAATGGCGCCAAGGTCGATACCGAACCGTCCATCAGGCCGGCGAGGCCTGGCTGCACATACTGCAGCACGAAGATACGCCGCGCGGTTTCATCTTCCTTTTCGCGCGCGCCACTGGTGAGGATCGTCTGGCTAAGCTTGTGAGCGAGGCTCTCATGGCCGGCCTCAGCTTCAGCGAGTTCGATGAGCAATTGCCGCACTGAAGCATCGCGCGCGGTTTCCGCCGCCTTGCGATAGTAGCGTTCGGCCTGAAATTCCATGTTTTCGGCGAACTTCCGGACTTCCTCAAGTCCAAGGGGTCGTGTCAGCCACAGTGGCTGCTTTGGGTGCAAAAAGCCCTTGACGTCCTGGCGCCGGATCAGCGGCAGGTATTCGCCGAATTTCTTGCGATAAAGGTCGAAGAGCATCGAGCGATGGTGCACTTCTTCTTCCGCCATCTCGTCAAACACCTTGGCGGATGCGGGAAACTGCTCGCGCAGGCCTTCGGCAAATCCGCGATAAATACGGCTGTCCTCCTCCTCATTGGTAATCGCGAGCGCCAGCACTTCCTGCTCGGTGAGGTCGGCGAAACGTTTCACAGGGGATCCTTTCGATCGGCGGGAAATTCGCAGCCC
>Ga0066903_100005329_pt1 | contig 11139 bp, 5 predicted proteins | sample PanSoiMetaGPlot1_FD_67491 | JGI IMG/M metagenome (GOLD analysis project Ga0066903, IMG submission 67491) | Tropical forest soil microbial communities from Panama analyzed to predict greenhouse gas emissions - Panama Soil - Plot 1 (version 2) | ecosystem: Environmental > Terrestrial > Soil >...
CAGCTTGTAGCGCAGGGTCATCGCGAGGGTTTCCTGCGGCATCACGTCGACGCGGCGCTCCTGGCCGTTCACGTTCAGCGTGATCAGGCGCTCGACGCCACCCGCGCCGCTCGCCGGCTGGCCTTGCAGCGTCGCCGAGCGGAACAAGTACGCGGACGACGACGCGACCGCGCCCGCGGCGACGACGCCTTTGATGAAATTGCGTCTGGAGAACCCGTTGGGTGTGTCTTCGGTCATCTTGTGTCCCCGCTTGCAGAAGAAACCGGTTCAGGGTACCTGACCGACGGTGAATTGAACGGCCTAGGATAGCACGCTCTCAGACAGGGGGAAGCTCTTGTTTTTGGCCTGTTTACAGCCCCTTTGCACCTCTGCTGCGGCGACCCTAGGTCGCGAGCTTGAGGTCGCGCACGGCGCGGCCGGCCGCGCGCAGGTTCGCGAGCGTCATCTCGGAATACTTGCGCGACAGGATGACGCCGTGCGCGCCGCCGGCGAACGCCGCCTTCACCGCCTGATACACATCGTCCGGCTGAGTTTTCTTCTGGTTCGCGCCTGTCGGAATGTCGATGTCGATGCCTGGCCAGATCTTGACGGTGGCCGACACGCCGGCGACAGCGCGCCGCGTCTCGCGCGCGACGTAGTCGGCCGACAATCCTTCGCGCGCAATCCTGTCGAGCGGCTTCTCGTTCTCGTACTGCTGCAGCCGGTAGGTCAGCTCGAGCGTCTGCTCCGGCGTGAGGTCGGCGAACAGCGTGCGGTTCACGTTACGAACGTACTCCGCCATGCGCGGCCCGCCCGAGTTGTTGTACATGACAACCTTCAGAAAGTCGGAGTACTTGCTGAATGCGGCGTAGTCCTGTTCCGCTCGGTAGAACGGCGCGAACGAGTTGGTGTGCCACAGGTGCCAGCCTATTCCTTTGCCCGGCGCGATCTCGTGGGCGCGCCGGTACATGTCGCGATAGGTGTCGCGCAGCCCTTCGTTCCAGAGGCGCTCCCACGCGAGCACTTCGGGATGGTCGACGAGAATGCGCCAGAACGTGACGAACGCGCCGTCGAGGGGCCGCTTGCCCGCGCGCTGTGACGTGACCCACGCTTCGAGCGCACGGTAGCCCTCGCGCGCCCGGTCCGCGTTGATCCCGTCCTTGCGCGCCGCCTCGAGGCAGTGGGTGCAAAAGCAGCCGACCGCGCCCGGGGCTCCACCGCCGCCGTGGCTCGCGCCGATGGCGTTGCTCAGAGGTCCTTGCCGCTCGCTTCCCCACATCAGGCCGTCGACGTCGTACGAGCGCAGATAGTCCTCGACGAGCGCCAGCCAGAAATTTCTGCTGTTCGGGTTGCGCGGGCACGTACGGTTCGTGGTGCGGCCATGCAGGTCGACCTCGGCCGCCTTGTCGAGGCCGGCGACATCGTTGCGGAACACATCCTCGAACCAGCAGATCACTTTCATACTGCGCCGGTGCGCCGCCGGCAGCACGTCGGCGATCACGTCGTAGTTCGGATGATCGGGCGCCTTCTCCGGCGCGATCGTCGTTCCCTTGTAGTACTGCGGATGCGGCGTCGCGAAATTGCCGCCGCGATAGCTGTCGTCGTACTCCTGCTTGCCGTGATCGGGCAGCGCGTTGCCGCGCGGCTGCCGGCCAGCGATCCCCCGCCCGTACGTGAAGGTCGCCAGGAACAGCGTGTTGATCGCCGCCATCTCCCGGAAGCCGTCGAGCACCTTGTCGGTGCCTTCGTCGACGAACGACACCGCGCCGACCTGAACGCCGATCGTCGCGGGGTCGGCGGCGAAGGCGGAGAACGGCGTCAGGGCGGCCGCTCCCGCGGCCATCGCGGAGCTCTCGATGAATTCACGGCGGTCCATACCATTCCTCCGGATCACGTCAGCGCAACGACCTCGTAATCGGCGACCGACGGTACTTCGAATCAGACGACGTCCCCGTCCTGCGTGAACCGCAGCGCACGATCGGCCCGCAGCGCTCGAACCGCTGCGATGCGTCTGCCGCGGGCGACGGCGAACTCCGCTTTCTGCGGGCCGATGGCGTAGAAACGGCGGAAGAACCCGCGCGTCATGTTCGGATTCGTGTAATTGAGAACGTGAAGCGCATAGCCCGGCTCGGTCTGCCACGCGAAGGTCTCGACGATGCCGTCGCCTTCGAGCGACACGAGCGGCCGCGCGCCGCCGCGCAGCCATCGAACGGCGTTCTGCAGCAGCGTGCCGAGGTCGATGTTGCCGGACCGCCAGAAGGTGCGATCGACGTCGCCGCAGAAATACGCGATACGGGAGGCGCCATTCTGACGGAAGAACGCCGCCGGATCGTCGGTGTGCGGCGTGCGCGGAAACACCATCTCGGGCGGAAAGGCGGGATAGTTCGGGACGACCGTCAACGGCCACGACGAGCGCGGCGCATCCGTATGCGCGCGGATCGGCACGCGCGTCTCCGGTCCTGGCAAGAGCGCCGTTCCCTCGAAGCCGGCCAGCGCCTGATGTCGGCCGTCGATCCGCATGTAGCTGTTGCCGATCGGCCCGACGAGATCGCCCGCAACGCTCGCGCCGAACAGGTCAGCGAGCGCGAAATCTGGGCGCGCGTCGCCCCATTCCGTGTAGCGCGACGTCTCGAAAGTGGCCAGCAGCGAACCGCCGGCGGCGACGTACTCCCGTATCTGCCGGCAGTGGGCATCGGACAGATAGGCAGCGTTCGGCGCGAGCAGCGCGCGGTACTTGCGCAGCCGCTCGGGTTGCAGAGTGTCCTCGTGGACGAAGTCGAAAGGGATCCTCGCCTCGAGCAGCGCGTAGTACAGCCCCTGAAGATAGTCGGTCGTCTGGATCCGATCGGCCGCCGGCACGTCGCGGTCGCGCGCACCCGAGCGGTAGAACGCAATCGAACGCTGCGGATACAGCACGCCGACGTCGGCAATCGAACCGGTGTTGCGGAAGTGCGGCTCGTTCGCGGCGAGCCACGCAAAGAACGAGCGACCGACTTCCTTCCATCGCGTGTCTTCCGGCGCTCCGCCGAGCCAGTGGAACCACGGCACCATGCCGCTGGCCGCCGTCTGCGCCATCCACATCGTCGTCTCCGCCGGCGCTTTTGTGACGTGCCGCCACGTCGGACGGCTGTTGCTGTAGGCGCCGGTGACGTTGGTGATCGGCCGGCCGTCCATCACCGACTGCGCGACGCGGCCCTGCTGCGCGCAGTCCCAGATCGCCGTGTCGCCGCTGCGGCCCTGATGGTCCGCGTTGAACCACCGCGCGACCTCGCCGAGGCGCTTCACGTTCTTCACGGTCCTCACGCCGCCGCCCAGATTTCCGACGTACACCGACTCGGAACGTCTCTCGGTGACGACCTGCTGCCATCCGCGCCACACGTCGAGCACGCGATCCATGTAGACGCCGTAGTACTTCCGGTACACGGCGCTGGTCGCGTCGGTCTGATCGGGCGGCGTCCCGCCGACGGAGTCGCGGTGGACCCGTTTGCAGTTGTCGCAGTGGCAGACGGTGAGCGCGCCGGTGCTCGGCCACCCGTTGGTGAAGAATCCGTCGATCGGGTACTTCGCGTTCAGCTCCCGATAGATCGCGGCCATCTGCGCGGTGAAGTACGTGCCGAACATGCACGTCTTGTACAGCCACGACGACTCGCCATGCGGCCGCGGCGATCCGTCGCGGTTGCGCTCGAACCATTCCGGATGCGCCTTCAGCGCGTCGCCGTAGGCGTAATTGCAGTCCATGCGCGCGACGAGACGCATGCCGCGTGCCTTGGTCGCCTGCGCCAGCTCGCCAAAGAGATCGCGCGAGCCGAGAAACTCGCTGCGGTGGTGATACGGAACCTCCGTCGGATAGAACGCTACGATGCCGCCGCCGTTCAGCAGAAGCGCGTCCAGCCTGAGCGACGCCCAATAGTCGATCCACGCACCGACATCGAGGGTGAGCGGATCGCGCTCGTTCAGGTTCAGCTGCCCGCACCGCCGCATGGTCTCGTACCAGGGCCGTTCGGCGGCAACGCCGATCGGGAGGTCGAGGGCGCCGGTCACGATCGATGCGGACGACGCAACGAGGAACGCTCGGCGGGTGATCATGGGCGCGCGGCTCCTTGCTCGGGTCCGGCTGCGGCCGGACACTATGTAGGCTCAAGATCGACCGCCACGACCTCGTGATCGAGGATCGCGGGAACCGTCACCTCGACGAAGCCGGGCGTCGACTCGATCGAGGGCGCGCGGTCCGCGACGAGCAGGTGGACCCTTCGGGCCGTCGTGCCGCCCGGCACTTTGATCCGCACGCGCTGCCCGGACAGCGGCAGGAGCTCGCGAATCGGCCCGCGCATCGTCATCGGATTCGTGAGGTTCACCAGGTGCACGGTGAGCGACTCGCGCTGACGCCAGATTGTCACGTCAAGCAGGCCCGGGCCCGTGACCGTGACCGGCGGCTCCTCGTTCGCGGCCCACCGCACCGCGTTGGCCAGCAGCGTTCCGTGATCGGTCGACATCACGTCCCAGAACGTGCGATCGATGTCCCACGGCACGTACACGATCCGGCTTCGGCCGATCTCGCGCGCGAAGAGCTGGCCGCTGTCGGTTTGCTCGACGCGCGGATACACCATCTCCATCGGCAGATCGGGGTACGACGGTATCAGCGTGAGCGGCACCGCGGTGTCGCCGCCGATCGCCCTCACCTCCACGCGCCGGACTCCGTTGATGATGCGCGGCGTGTCCTCGAGCCCCGCGAGGAGCGGATGAAATGCGCCGCTGCGCCGGTCGCGCTCCAGGCGCAGATACGAGTTCTGCATCGGACCCTCGACGCGGCCGGCGAAGCGCGCGCCGAACAGATCAGCGAGGCCGAAATCGGATCGGTGGCCGCCCCGCTCGTCATAGAGCGCCGTCTCGAGGGTCGCGACCAGGCTGCCGCCGCTCCGCACGAATGCGCGGATCTGCTCGCACTGCGCGTCCGAGAGACAGGCGATGTTCGGCAGGATCAGGAGCTTCAGCGTCTGCAGGCGCTCGCGGTCGAGCAGGCGATCGTGCACCATCTCGAACGGAGTGCGCGCGTCGACGAGCGCCTGGTAGAACCCGAGCGTGTGGTCTTCGACCCGTTCGCGCGCGCGATCGCCGCCGTAGAAGGTTGCGGTCTGCTGCGAGTAGACGAGGCCCACGCGAGCGAGCGGCCGCACGTTTCTCAGGTAGCGCTCGGCGCGGTAGTGCCAGCTGTAAATCTTCTCGACCGTCGCCAGCCAGCGTTTGTCGTACAGCGTGCCCGAGAACTTGGTGAACCAGGGGCGCATGCCGTTCGCGGTCCCCTCGGCGACCCACATCCGCACTTCCGCGTCGCTCTGCACCGAATCCTTCCAGCGATACGGCTCTTCCACGCCGACGCTGAAGATGCCACCGATCGGCTTCGATCCGAGCGCCGCGCGATACTCTTTCGCGCTCTTGCCGTTCACCCACAGGGGCGTCGCGCCGCGCCTCGCCTGGCGATCCGCGAACAGAATGTCCGACAGTTCCCCAACCGTCTTCATGTCGAGCGGGCTCAGCGCGCCTCCGCCCGAGTTCGCGATGAAACGCGCCTGCGGGTTGATCGCCCGGATCTCGCGATCCCACAGCCGCCACAGCTCGAACAACCGATCCTGCTGCCACGCCAGATACGCGCGCCTTGCCGGGTCGCCGACATCGGTCGTTCGCGGCAGCGCGAGTCCCGCCGCCGCCTGGAAGTTCCGCTGGCAGTGCTCGCAGTAGCACATGCCCGATCCCGACCAGCGGTTGCTGAAGATCCCATCGACCGCGTACCTCGACACGATCTCCTTGTGGACCGCCGTCATGAACTCGAAGTTGTACGGGCCGAGCGCGCAGGTCACCCACAGCTCGGGCGACGCCCAGTGCCGGCGCTTTCTGCCGTCGGCGTCGACCGCGATCCAGTCGGGATGCGCGTCGAACACATCTTGATGAACCGCATGGGGATCGGTTCTGGCAATCACCGTCATGCCGAGCCGGCGGCATCCGGCGACGAGATCGCCGAACGGATCGGTGTCGCCCATCCATGCGCTTCGATGGTGCAGATCGACTTTGGTCGGATAGTACGCGACGACCCCGCCCGCGCTGAGGCAGGCGCCGTCGGCATGAATACGGGCGAAATAGTCGAGCCAGAACTGCCGGTCGTAGCGTCCCGGATCGTTTTCGACCAGCGTCAGCTGCGCCCAGCGCATGGGCCGGTCGAACCAGCCAGGCTCGGGAGCGGCGACGTGCGCTCCCGCGGCCCCGCGTGCGCGCGGCCCGACCGCGGCGGCAATGAGCGACGCGGACGAAGCGGCGAGGAATTCTCTGCGTGTGGCCATCTCACATCATCATCACGGATACAGCGGCGCGGGCGCGATCTCGGCCCGGGCTTCGCCGGCATCGGCCATGCGTGCGAGCAGCCGCTCGCGCAAGCGAGCGGAAACGTCGCGCGTTTCACGCCGGCCCGCAAGGTTCAGCAGCTGGTCCGAATCGGCGAGCAAATCGTACAGCTGATACTCGACGTATCGGGCGGCTGACGCCTGAGACGTGCCGTCGGGCACGGCGACCACATACGTCCACCGCGGTGTTCGCAGCGCGCGAGCGGTCATCGATTCGCTGATCTGGATGAACACCTCGTCGCCGGAACCGGCGGCTCGGCGCTCGAGGGCAAATGTCGCGCGGTGCCCCTGCATCGCGTCGGGCACGGCGACGCCGACCGCGTCGAGCAGCGTCGGCGCCAGGTCGACATGGCTGATCGCGTCGCGAATGGTACCCCGCCCGCCAAATCCCGGTCCGGCAATCACCAGCGGCACGTGAATCGAGCTCTCGTGGCCGCTGCGCTTGTACTCCGTATTCCGCGTCCGGAAATGGCAGCCGTGATCGCTGACGAACGCGACGATCGTGCGGTCCGCGAGCCGACGCCTGACGAGCTCCGCGCGGAGGCGGCCGACGTTCTCGTCGACCGATGCGATGCAGCCGTAGTAGTCGGGCAGCTGCTGCTGCCAGTCGCCTGGAAAGAACGAGAGATCGCGCGGGACGAACGCGTTCCGGTAGCGGTCGGCGTAGCCGTTCGGCGCGACGAAGCAGTTGCAGTCGTTCTGGAAGTGCGGTTCCAAATACGAGACGACGAGGAAGAACGGCTCGCGCGCGTGGCCGTCGAGAAAACGGACGACCCGGTCGGTGATGAAGTCGACGCGGTACTGGTTAGCAAAGCGGATCTCGCTGCCTGCCGCATCCCAGATGCTGCCCTCGTAGGGATGGGACGTCCGCTCCAGTACGTTCGCGCCTTCCCAGAAATCGTCGAAGCCGCCACGGTACGCTGGCGGCACCGGTCCCGCGGCCGTGGTGTCGCCGGCCGGTTGCGGCGCCAGGTGCCACTTCCCGATGTAGTTTGCCGTGTAGCCCGCGCCGCGAAGCACCTTGGCCATCGTCACGGCATCGAGCGGAAGCGGCACGGCGTTTCGCCACACGCCGTGGCGGTTCGCGTACTGCCCGGTGAACAGACACGCTCGCGACGGCGCACACACTGGCTGATTGGTCAGTGCGTTGGCGAAATTGGCGCCTTCACGCGCCATCGAATCGAGGTTGGGCGTGAGGTTCAGCGGAGTCCGTCCATTCGCGCCCAGACAGTCCCAGCGGAACTGGTCGGAAATGATCAGGATGACGTTCGAACGCGATCGTGGCGGCTGGACCGATGCGACCACCGATGTAGCCGCCACGGCGGACGAGCGGCGCAGAAAGTCGCGCCGGGAGATGGGCGTCACGTCAGAAGCTGTACCTGATCGCGAGCTGGACCGTGCGCTGGTCGACTTTTCTGATGACCTGGCCGAACGAGCCGCTGTTCGGGTTGTTGACCGCAACGTCCCAGTTCGGGTGGTTCAGCACGTTGAACGCCTCGACGCGGAACTGCACCTGCTGGTTTCCAGTGACCGGCACGCTCTTCCGAATGCCGAGATCGAAATTCCACGTCGCCGGATTCGTCAGCATGTTCCGCGACTGGACGCCGAACGTGCCGGCCCCCGGTCGGGCGAAAGCCGCAGGATTGAACCACTGCGCTGACGTCGTGAAGTCCCCCGGCGTGATCGTCGGATCGCCCACTAGATTCCAGAACTGGTTGCCGCTGCCCGGACCGACGCCGGCGAAATCGTCGTTGCTCCTGACCGAGAACGGCGAGCCCGACTGGTACTGATAGACGCCGGTGATCTGCCAGCGCCCCAGCACGCGACCGGCCAGGTCCGATCGCTGCTGCATGAACGGCAGCTCGTAAATCCAGTTCGCGATCAGGACGTGCGTGCGATCCAGATCCGAGATGCCCCAGTAGGCGCTGTCGTCGTACGCGTTCGGCAACACGTCGGTGAGGCTCGACGAATTGTCCCTCGCGCGCGACAGCGTATAGCCGATTCCCGCGTGGAGTCCGCTCGAGACGCGCCGTTCGACGGCGATCTGCAGACCGTGATATTGCGACAGGCCGCTGTTCTCGGCAAGGCCGATCGACCCGTAGCCGAGGTACGGCCGCAACGCGTTCGCGTTGACGCCCGGGTTCGTCTGCAGCGTGCCCGGCAGCAACTGATTGATGTTGCGTTTGCGCTGGTTGTTGATGCCGCGACGCCCGACGTAACCGACTTCGACCGTCGTCGCCCACGGCAGCTGACGCTCGACTGTGAGATTCCAGTTCCACGCCTGCGGCATCGCGTAGACCGGATCCTGGGCGGTCACGACGAGCGGGAAATCGCGGCGCGTCGCGCCGGCCGGTGCGTCGATCGATCCGTTAACCACCGTCTGCTGGATCTGGAAGGGCGGGTTGCCGCCGAGCGCCGTATCGCGGTTGATCATCGGACGGTTGTAGAAGAGACCGAGGCCCGTGCGGAACGCGGTCTTCGGCGTGACGGCGTAGGCGAGGCCGAGCCGCGGCTGGAACATGGCCTTGTGCGTTTCGGCCAGGCCGTCGGGCAGGCCGTGGCGCAGCCGATCGTATCCGTCGTTGGCGCCGGGCGCGCCGGGCAGCACCATCCCATTGAGCGGCAGGCCGCCGCCGACCACGAACCCGCTGGCGCGATCGACCGGCTGCGCCTGGTTCGGATCGTAGAACCGCGGATCGAACGACGCGAGGTTGCCGTCGCGGCTGTACCACTGCGGCCACAGGGAGTAGCGCACGCCCGCTTCGATCGTGATCTTGCTGCCGGCCTTCCAGCTGTCCTGCGCGTACGCGTCGAAGGCGGTCGCGACCCAGGCCGTGGACGCCTTCGCACCGAACTCGTTGTAGTCGTTGAAATTCCCCATCAGCGCGTTGGCCATCGCGAGGCCGGTGGACAACGGGTTGCCCGCGTCGAGAAAACGCACTTCACCGTTCTGGTTGTTCGTCGCGCCCTGGCTCGCCGTCGTGAACTGGATGTTGTCGTCCTGGCCCGAGCGCTCGATGACGAAACCGAACTTCGCCGTGTGATTGCCAATCACTTTCGTCACGTTGTCGGACCACGTGTACACGAACCCGGCCCAGGCGCCCGGATACGCGTCGGCGTCGAGCGTCGACAGACCCGTGACCCTGATGGTGGGAATCTTGCCAGGCGCGAGCTTCGTGCCCGGGAACAGATAGGGGTAATTGAGCCCGTACGTCGCGCGATCGCACCGCGCCCCGCAATCCGGATCGAGATCGATCGTGCCCGTGCCGTCGGAATTGAACGCGAAGGTGAATTCGTTGAGGAGCGTCGACGACAGCACGCTGTTCCAGCTCACGGCGCCCAGCTTGTTCGGACGCGACCAGGCCCACTGCACGCGATCGGTCCCGTTGACGAACGGGTCGTTGAACGTCCACGGCGTGTAGCCGACGCGCGCCGAGAAGCGCTGGGTCGGGGTCGGCACGTAGTCCAGCTTCAGCGTGTCCTTGCGGAGGTCCGAGTGGCGCGGCTGCGTGCCGATCCAGTTCGACGTGCCCTGCTGGAAGCCGGGCGTCGGCATTGGGTACACGTTGAGCAGCGCCTGGCCGTTCGGGCTGATGCGCGCCAGAGGGATGACGTTGTTGGGAAACGGCAGTCCCGTCAGCGGGTCGGTGATGGTGCGGGCGCGCCCGAAAAACGGATTCGCGGGGTTCAGCAGCTCGCTGAAATCGCCGCGCCGCATCGCGGCGGTCGGCACGGTGAGGGTCGACGTCAGCGTGTCGCGGCGCCGGATCCATTCCTCACCCCAGAAGAAGAAGAGCTTGCTTCGGTCGGCGTTGAAGCCGCCCGGCGCCAGCAGCGGCCCTCCGAAGTGAAATCCCCACTGGTTGAAGCTGTACGGATCGGGTCCGTTCGACAGCCGCGGATCGCCGCTCCGGTTGCGCTGCCACTGATTGGCGTCGAGGGCGGCATTGCGATAATTCTCGAGGCCGTCGCCGTGAAACTGCTGCGTGCCGCTCTTGGTGACGAAGCGAATCTGGCCGGCGGAGGAGCGGCCGTATTCCGCCCGGTAGTTCGCGGTCAGGACCTGCACTTCCTCGACGGTATCGACGTCTTGCGCGCCAAGCATGGAGCCCGACGATCGGGTACGGGTTGCGACTGCGCCGTCGATCGTGACCAGGTATTCGTCGGCGCGCGAGCCGTTGATGCTGAAGCTGCCGTTCGACACGCTGTCGGGATCGAACGTACCGATCGTGCCGCCGCGAACGCCCGGTTTCAATGACGCGAGGTAGATCGGATTCCGGCCGTTGAGCGTCAGCTCCTGAATCTGCTTCGTTTCGATCGTCCGCGCCACCTGCGCCGTCGTCGTCTGCACGAACGCCGTGCCCGCGGTCACGAGCACCGTTTCCTCGAGGCTTCCCAGCTCGAGGTCCGCATCGATCTCGATCTGATTTGCAGCCGTCAACCGGATGCCGGTCTTCACGAATTTCTTGAACCCCGACAGCTCCACGGCGACGGCGTAGCTGCCGACGGGCAGGTCCGGAACGACGTAGAAGCCGGTAGCGTTGGTCAGAGTGGCGCGTTTGTTCCCGGTCGCTTCGTTGGTCACGGTCACCGTTGCGCCCGGCAGCGCGCCCTTCTGCGAATCGCGCACGAATCCCGACAGCTGACCGGAATCGAACTGTCCGGGTTCACCTGAGACGATGGCGGCGGCTGCGAGCAGGACAGCAATAGCGGAAGGCATAGGGCCGCCTCCTTTTTCTCGGGCGACAGGTCGGCTTTCTATATGCTT
>Ga0066903_100005330_pt1 | contig 11138 bp, 12 predicted proteins | sample PanSoiMetaGPlot1_FD_67491 | JGI IMG/M metagenome (GOLD analysis project Ga0066903, IMG submission 67491) | Tropical forest soil microbial communities from Panama analyzed to predict greenhouse gas emissions - Panama Soil - Plot 1 (version 2) | ecosystem: Environmental > Terrestrial > Soil >...
TGGCCGACCCGACGCCGCAGCCGTACAACACGCACACGGGCGCCCGGCTGATCGGGCGCGGCGTGTCGGCGGATCTCGCCGGCGACGGCGCCGTGCTGCGGTTCCGGGTCAGCCGGACGCCGCTCGGCGACGAGGCGTACGAGCTCGCGCGCGATGGCGTGCTCACTGATCTCTCGGTCGCGTTCGCGCCGATCGAGGAGCGACGAACGCGCGACGGCATCGTCGAGCGGACACGCATTCAGCTCGGGCGCGTCGCGCTCGTGGCAGGACAGGGCGCCTACCGGGGCGCCCAGGTGACGGCCGTACGGGCCGCAGCGGAGGGCACAGACGTGACCGAGAACACGGCACCCGACACGACGGCGACCGAGCCGGATCCGCCCGACGAGCCCGAGCCGGCGCCGCCGGCGCCGCAGCGGCCGAACCGCACGCGCGTCACGGTCGACGTCGATCGCGCGGGCGTCGAGCGCGAGACGGTCGCGCAGCTCACCCGAGCCGGGAGCGCGGGCCCGCGGATCCAGATCACGCGCCCGGAGCTCGTCTACCGGGCCGATGCGACGTGGAGCGGGCGCGACGAGCGCGGGCTGCGCGTGAGTCTGCTCTCGGACGGCTGGAAGGCCCGCAACGGCGACATGGCCGCGGCCGAACGCGTCTGGCGCTGGGAGCAGGCGCGGGCCGAGTACGAGCGCGCCGCCGAAGCGTCGGCCGACCCGATGGAGATCCTCATGCGCGCCGGCGACGTGCTGAGCTCCGAGATCCCGGGCGCGTACCCGAACGACTACATCCCGGGTCTGCTCACGCCGCGGATCCTCAAAGGCCGGCCGATGGGCGGGTTCTATGACCGCTTCCCGATATCCGACGGGCTGCCCAAGATCTACCCGAAGGTCACGACGTCGACGGCCGTCACGGCGCAGTCGGGCGAAGGCGTGAACCCGGCCGCGTCCGACTTCGCGACGACCGCGGTCACCGTGACGCCGGTCCTGTACGGCACCGAGACGGTGGTCAGCCGACAAGTGCTCGATGGCAGCTCGCCGGCGGCCGAGGCGATGGTCATCGCCGACATGATCGAGGCCTACGGGCAGGCGTCCGAGGCCGTGATCAAAACGGCCGTCGAGGCGGGCTCGACCGCATCGGGCGCGGCGATCGTCGCGGCGACGCCGTACAACGGCGCGCTCGCGAACGTGATCGCCTACTACACGGCGCGCTTCCGTGCGGCGCTCGCCCAATTCATCCCGGCCGGTCTGTATCCCGTGCTCCTCACCCAAGCCGATACGACCGGCCGGCCGCTGCTCCCGGCCGGCGGCGCGATTAACAGTCAGGGCAGCTCGGCCGAGGGCGGCATCGGGGCGAGCCTGCTCGGCGCCGGCGTGTATCTGTCCTACACGTCGACGGCGAACGTCGTGGTCACGGGTCGCTCCAATGACTTCGTGATCTTCGAGTCGCCGATCGCGCGGTTCAGCTATGACGCCGTGACCGGGCCCGCCGGGATCCGGGTCGGCGTCTGGGCGTACCTCGCGGTCGGGCAGCGGCTCGGCTCGATCAAGGTCACCGCGGCGTAGCCTCGTGGCCTACGTCACGGCCGACGAGCTCGTCGCGCTCCTGGGCCCGGGCACCGACCCGGCCCGGGCGCAGCTCGCGGCCGACGCGATCTCGCAATACATCGAGGCCCGGACGGGTCGGAGCTGGGCCGCTTCCGACCCGTTCACCGGGCCCGTGCCCGATCGCATCCATCAGCTCGCGCTCAACGGCGCGGCGCGCATCTATCACGACCCGGAGGCGCCCTTCGGCGTCATCCACGGCGCCCAGGAATTGCCCATGTACATGCGCAGCGTCTTCACCGACGCCGACGCGCTCCTGCTCGGGCTCCGGTCCGACTTCGGGATCGGGTGAGCGAATCGCCGCGGGCGACGCTCGCGGCCGCGCTCGCCGACGCGGGCCCGGCCGGGCTCACTGTGTTCACCGAAGAGCCCGCGACGCCGCCGGCGCTGCCGGCGCTCCTGATCCGGCCCGGGCAGCCGTACCGCTCGACGACGCCGCTCGTGCCCTACTGCACCGAGACGTGGCGGCTCGAAGTCGTCGCGATGGTCGCGATCGACGTCGTGCAGCCGCTCGATCAGCTCGACGCGCTGATCACGACGACGCGCGACGTGGTGCGATCCTGGCCGACCGCGCGCTATAACGGCGTGCGGCTCGCGCCGACCGTGCAGACGATCTCGGGCAAGTCGGCCCATGCGGCCGTCGTTGAGCTCGACGTGGACGTTTAGGGAGGTTCGGCCGTGGCTACTCGCCTGTTCATGAAAGACGTGAGCGTGCGGATCGTCGTCCCGTCGGGCCCGATCGGCTCGGCGACCGAATACAACTGCGACGTGAACACGGTCGAAGTGCTGAGCAAACCGGGCAGCGTCGTGACGTATCAGACGCTCTGTCCCAACGGCACGCTCCAACAGGTCGCGCCGTCGACCTACTCGGTCCGGCTCAAAGGCGTGCAGGACTGGGACGCGACGGGCGGGATCAGCGCGTTTTTGTGGACGAATCACGGGCAGACGGCGCGGATCGTGATTCAGGCGCACGGCGCGACCGCGGCCTACGCGGCGGCGACGCCGGGCATGGACGCCCAGGTGGTGCTTTTGGAGGGCACCTACGGCGGCGAGTCGGGCAAATACGCCGAGTACGACGTCGAGCTGCCCTGCACCACGCGTCCGACCCTGATCACGACGACGCCGACGGCCGAAGTCGCATCGGCCGAGGAGCTCATCGGGACCGCCGAGGCGGCCTAGCAATGGCCGACGACGGCGTGACCGTCATCGGCGCCGACGTCGCCGAGCGCGCCTATCAGGCGATCGCCGAGGACGTGCCCAAGATGGGCGACGTGAACCGGCGGATCGCCGGCGCCGGGCAGCAGGCCGCACGGGCCCGCGCGCCGCGCCGGACGGGCGCGCTCGACACGTCGATCGAGGCGCGCTCGACCGATCACGACGCGACCCTCACGGTCGGCGTCCCGTACTGGCGGGCCCAGGAATTCGGCACGCGCTACGTCGCCGGCCGGCGCTTCATGCGCGAGGGCATCGACGCGATGCGGACCGAGGCGCAGCGCGCCTACCCGGAGCACGTCGACGACGTGATCGCGAGGCACACATGACCGACACGCCCGAGCTGCTCGATCTCGACTCGATCCTCGCGGCCGCGGCGCCGCGCCGGACGCTGCGGATCTCGGCCGCGTCGCTCAAACCGGACGTGCTCACGCTCATGGAGCTGCACGACGTCGGGCAGGCGCTCGGGCTCGGACCGATGGAGATCGTCGACGTCGCGGCCGACAAGACGAGCTGGGCAGCGTTCGAAGTCGGGCAGGCGATCGCCTGGGTCATCGCCCGCCGGGCCGAGCCCGATCTGACGTGGGAAGAGGCGCGCACCTACGGGCTCGAACTGGTGACCGAACCGCCGGACCCTACACGGGCCGTCGCGAAACGGCCGCGGCGGCGTGGACGGAATGGCTCGTCGGCGTGTACCGGCTGACGCGCCTCCGGCCGGCCGACGCGCGGGCGCTCACGCTCGGCGAGCTGCAGGCATGGCTCGCCCAGGTGAGCGACGGGCCCGGCGAGCACGTGGCGACCGTCGAGGAGCTGCTCGCCGATGGCGGGTAACCCGCTCGAAGTCGTCACGCGATTCAGCTCGGACGTCTCCGGGCTGACCAAGGGCGCGACCGAAGCGAAGGAAGCGATCGGCGGGATCTCGCCGACGGCGCTCCTCACCGGCGCCGCGATCGTCGGCGCGGCCGGGCTCGCGGTCGGCGCGATCGTCGACATGACCAAAGCCGCGGCCGACGACGAGCAGCAGCAGGCGCAGCTCGAAGCGGCGATTCGGGGCGCCGGCGCGGCGACGGGCGACTACAAGGCCCAGGTCGACGCGGCGATCGCGGCCGGGCAGAAAAAGGCGTTCACCGACACGCAGACGCGCGAGGCGCTCGCGTCGCTCGTCACCGCGACGCACGACGTCGGCAAAGCGACGGCCGATCTGACGGCTGCCCAGGACATCGCCCGCTTCGCGAACGTCGATCTCGCGACCGCGGCCGATGCCGTCGCGAAGGCGCACGCCGGGCAGGACGGCGCGCTTCGGAAGCTGCTCCCAGGGCTCGAAAAGGGCAAGACGGCGACCGACACGCTGCGCGCGGCGACCGATCTCGCGGCCGGCTCGGCCGACGCCTACGCGAACACGACGCAGGGCTCGCTCGCGGTCGCGTCCGACGCGTTCAGTGAGCTCGGCGAGCAGCTCGGGTACGCGTTTCTGCCGATCATCAAGGCGCTGATCCCGCCGCTGATCAAGATCCTCGAAGCGATCGGCAAGCTGATCGACGCGATCATGCCCGTGCTCGTGCCCGCGATCGAGATCCTCTCGACCGTGCTCTCGGCCGCGGTCGACGTCTTCGCGAGCGTGCTGCAGATCGTCGTCGCCGTCGTCGCCGTGCTCGCGAACCGGCTCGCGCCGATCATCCGCACCGTCGCCGACGTGTTCACGGGCGTCGGCAACGCGATCGCCGGCGTCGTGAAGTGGCTCTCGGATCTCCTGGGCTGGATCGGGCGCGTCGCCGACGCCGTAGGCGGGCTGCTCGACAAGCTGAACCCGCTCAAAGGGTTCAGCCTGCCGTCGCTGCCCTTCGGGCTCGGCGCGGCGCCGGCGGGCGCGGGCCCATCCACGCAGGCGGCGAGCTCGGCGAGCTCGGTCACGGTCAACGTCTACGGCGGCGACCCGCGCCGCATCGCGCAGGCCGTCCGGGGCGAATACCGACGCTGGATCGCGACCGACGGCGCGACGGCGCCCGTGCGCGACTGGTGAGCGTCTCCGTCGTCGTCGAGATCGGGCAGGCGACCACAACGACGTGGACGGAGATCACGTGCCAAGTGTTCGGGCTCGGCTGGGCGCGTGGCGCGTCCGAGGATCGCGGCGTGCTCGCCGTGCCCGAGTCGGGCAGCTGCATCGCGTTCCTGATCGACCCGAACCGCGATCTCGATCCTGCGAACGTGTCGAGCGCGCTGTACGGGCTCATTGACGTCGGCGCGCGCTTCCGGATCACGCTCGCGGGCGTGGTCGCGTTCGTCGGCCGGATCGACACGATCGAGCACGATCTCGATCCGCCGCCCGGCGGCTGGACGAATCCGACGATCCCGCTCTGTCGCCTGGGCGTCGCCGACGCGATTAGCCGCATGGCGGGCGTGGACTCGGCGCCCGGCCCGTTCCCGCAGGAATCGAGCAGCCGGCGGATCAATCGCCTGCTCGACGCGGCGAACGTCGCGACCGCGACCGGGCAGCGCGACCTCGAATCGGGCGGCGAGACGATTCAGGCCGCGGCCGGGCTCGTCAATGACGCGTGGTCCGACGCGCTCGCGATCGTGCAGAACGAGCTCGGCGCGATCGACTTCCGGCCCGACGGGACCGTCGTCTACCGGCTGCGCGATACGACGTGGACGCCGGGCCCGCCGGCGCTCGAAGTCGGCTGCCAGACCGGGGCGCTCGAGCTGGCGTCGCTCAAGCTCATGAACGACCGCACGACCATCCGAAACCGGATCGACGCGGCACGCGCCGGCGGATCCGCGCTCATCGAGGAGGACGCGCCGTCGCAGGCGAAGTACGGGCTGCGCGCGACCGAGCGGCACGATCTCGTGCTCAACGACGACGCGGCCGTCGACGCCTGGGCGCTCACCGTCCTACGCCGCGGCAAGGTCCCAACGCGCGGCTTCACCGATGCCGTCATCCAGCAGACCGACGCCGCCGGCGTCGCCGCGATCGAGGCCGTGCCGCTCTTCACCGGGCGCGTGCATCTGCAGCAGGATCACTACGGGCCGACGATCGATACGACGCTCCGGCTGCTCGGCGTCAGCTGGGACGTCGACGCCGACGCGAACGCGACGGCGACGCTGATCCTGGGCACCGATACGGCCGTGACGCCCGTCCCACGGCGCTACCAGATCGACACACAGGCCGAATGGACCGGCCGCGCGACCGGCGGCGCGACGTCCGGCGCCGAACGCTGGGAGCTCGACGCCGGCGTGCTCCGGTGCACGGCGGCCGTCACGGCCGGATCCCATGCGCCGGGCGGGCTCGATTCGATCGTGTTCACGTGGAGCTCGCAGCTATGAGCGATCCGAACGCGCTCGTCAGCTGGTATCGACTCGACGAGGCGTCGGGCGGCGCGCTCGACGTGACCGGCCGCAATCCGGGCACCTATCAGGGCGGCGTCACGCGCGGCGGCGCGGCCGGGATCACGCTCAACGGCTCGACGGGCTACGTCAGCGTGCCCGACGCCGCGTCACTCGATCTGGGTGATACGTGGGCGCTCGCCGCGATCGTGAAGGTCGGCGCCCTGGGCGCCGTGCGCGCGCTCGTGAGCAAAGGGCAGGCCGGGCCCTACATGCGAATCAACGCGACCGGCAACGTCGAGCTCTGGGATTCGGGCGTGCAGCTGCTCGCGACGAGCTCGACGGCGCTCGTGGCGGGCACGACGTACGTCGTCGTGGGCATGAAGACGGGCGCGAGCGCGCGGATCTGCATCAACGGCGGCGTTCAGACGTTCAGCCCGTCGCACACGTCGGCCAATACGGCGCTCCCGCTCACGATCGGGCGCGACACCGCGGCCGCGGGCACCGGCCGCGACTTCAGCAACGCGACCATCCTCGAAGCGGGCGTGTTCGGCGCCTACTTCGCGGGCCCGATCGTCGTGCCGCTCGTCACGGCGTCGCCGGCGATCGCGTTCTGCCCGATGCCCGATCTCGCGACGACGTACGTCGATCCGGGCGCGATGGGCACGATCTATGGGCAGCTGCCCGTCTTCGCGTGTCATGGCGGCTCGGCGCTCACGACGCTGCACGCGCTCGTCGTGCACGGGCCCGACGTCCTGCTCGATGCCGACGTCGCGCTCGCGTCCGACTACACGTACCCCGTGCGGTTCCCGCTCCTGCCGTTGGGCTCGATCGTCAACGGCGCGACGCTCGACGTGACCCTGACGGGCGGCTCGGTCACGCAGCCGACCGTGGTCACGCTGCAGATCGTCTGTGCGTTCGGGCTCACCCGGTTCACGCCCAATATCTCGCTCGGCGACGGGATCACGAGCCTCGCGGCCGTGCCGACGCCCGTCCCGTCGAATCCGGCCGACCAGGTCGCCGTGTTCTATCGGGCGTGCAGCGGGCCCGGGCCGACCGACTACGCCGCGGGCAGCTCGTGGACGACGAATCTCGCGTCGGCGCAGGCGCAGCTCCCGGCGCGCGGCGCGTACCTTGGAGTGCAGGCGCAGATCGTGAGGGCGTCATGACGCGACCGAATACCTACCCGCTCGCGCTCTACCGCGGCGATTCGTACGGCTGGACGTTCCGGGTCTGGCTCGACGACGCGTTCACGCAGCCGGCCGATCTCACGGGCGTCACGGCGCTCTCCCAGGTGCGGGCGACGCCCGGCGCCGCGGCCGTGCTCGTGCCCATGACGGCGACCGTGCGCACGCCGAATCTGATCGACGTGAGTCTCGCCGCGAGCTCATGGCCGGATCCGCCGATCGATCGCGCGGCCGTGTGGGATCTGCAGCTCACCTACCCGTCCGGGCAGGTGATCACGATCGCGGCCGGGCCGGTCACGATCACAACGGACGTGACGGACTAGGGAGGGCGCACCGATGGCGGGCAAGACCAACTACCTCGAAGGCAAGCTCCTCGATCTGATCCTCTCGAACACGGCGTACGCGGGGCCCGGCGCGACGGTCTGGATCGGGCTCTACACCGCGGCGCCGTCCGACGCCGGCGGCGGGACCGAGGTTTCGGGCGGTTCCTACGCGCGAGCCGCGGTCACGAATAACACGACCAACTGGCCGCTCGCGACGGGCGCGCCGCGCTCGAAGTCGAACGGCGCGGCGATCGCGTTCGCGGCGCCGACCGCCAATTGGGGCACCGTCACGCACTTCGGGATCTTCGACGCGCTGAGCGGCGGGAACCTGCTCTATTGGGCGGCGCTGACGACGGCGAAGACGATCAACTCGGGCGACGGCGCGCCGTCGTTCGCGATCGGCGCGCTGACCGTCTCCGAGGACTGACCGGCCGGACTGAGGGCCGGGCGCCATGGCAACGCTGACCGTCTACGCGAACACGTCCGACGGTCACATCCTCTGCACGGGCAACACCTACACCAAGTCGAAAGAGGGCACGGGCACCAAGACCGTCGTCGCGACGGGCGCGTCGGCGATCTTCGGGCAGGGCTACGACGGCTCGAACTACTCGACGTGGGAGTACTTCCTGCTCTTCGACACGTCGGGGCTGCCCGATAACGCGATCGTCACGGCCGCGCTGCTCGAAATCTGTTTCCAGTCCGGGCCGACGCCGGTCGCGTTCACGGCTGAGGCGCGCACCCGCTCGACCGCCTGGGGCCCGACGCTCGACACGGCCGACTTCGTGACCGGCTCGACCCTGGGCTCGCACGCGCTCCGCGCGTCGCTCGCGTCGTCGGCGTTCACGTCGGGCGACACGTACGCCGCGTTCACGTCCGACCCGTCATTCGCCGGCGCGATCAGCCTGACCGGCACCACTGAGCTGTTCATCACGTCGAGCCGATCGCGCGGCGCGAACACGCCCGCGAATGGTCAGACCGAAAGCGCGGGCATCGACACGGCCGAGAACGGCACGACCTACGCGCCGCGGCTGACGATCACGTATTCGCTCCCGGCGCCCGGCGCCGATCTCGCCGGCGCCATCGTCGCGAGCTCGACCGTCAGCGCGTCGGGCATGGTCACGATGGGCCCGTCGGCCGCGCTCGCCGGCGCGATCGGCGCGAGCTCGACGGTCACGGGCGCGCTCACGACGTCGGCCCTGTTCACGGGCTCGACGGCGGGCGCCGCGACGGTCACGGGCGCGCTCACCAACGCGCCCGGCTTCGCGGGCGCGATCGCCGCGAGCTCGACGGTCACGGGCGCGCTCACCAAACCGGCCGCAGTCCTGGCGGGCTCGCTCGCGGCGTTCGCGACCGTGACGGGATTCCTCTCGGCGCCCGGCTCGGGCATCGGCGGCGCCGTGTTCGGCGAGTGCACCGTCACGGGCGCGCTCACGATCACGCCGCGCTTCACGGGCGCGACGGCGGGCGTCGCGACGGTCACGGGCACGCTGCGCGGTTCGGCCCTGTTCGCCGGCGCCATCGTCGCGAGCTCGTGGGTCACGGCGTCGGGACTGATCTCGGGCGCGCTCCTGACGGGCTACGCGGCCGGTAGCGCGACGCTGACCGGCGCCCTGGTGTCGGTGGTCACGCCGGGCGTGCTCGTCGATCTGCGGCTCGATCTCGGGCCCGTGGGCGGCGATCTCGTGCTCGCGCCCGTCGGGCCGATCGACGTCAGCATGTCGGGCGTCGGCACGTTCGACGTCGCGCTCGGAATGGCCGCGTCAGTCGTCGACGTCCAACTCGCCTGGGGTTAGACCAATGACCCGCGATCTCATCATCCGCGTGCTCGGGATCCTCGCGCTCGTGCTCGCCGTCGTCGCGTTCGCGCTGCCCGGCGCGCAAGCCGAGCTCATCGCGGCCGCGATCATCGCGCTCGCGCTGGCGCTCCTGATCTGAGAAACCGCTGCCGGTCTACGGTCTGTGCGACGTGCTCGTCGGGACGCGGGCGAACTACGTCCGGTGCGGTCTGCGGGGCCGACTGGTAGGCGAGCATTTCCTGTGTGCGTTCCATCGCGCCTATCAGCAGCGCTGGCCGCTGCCATTCACGCGGGCCGACCTACCGACGTCTGTGCACGTGCACAAGTGCTAGATCGGGCATCCGATCGGGCATCCGGCCGGGCGCCCGTCCCGACGAAACCTAGGGATCGGCCCGGCCGGAGCTCACGAGTGGGAGGTTTGGAGGCGACGACGGGATTCGAACCCGTGAATAGAGGTTTCACGGCAGCCGTGCGGGACGGGCCGAAAACCCGTCCCGTTACGTTCGGAACCGTCCCATTCGGGCCCGCTCTGTTGGCATCCAATTGGGCATCCACGGCGAGATCGGGCATCCAATTGGGCATCCACTCGGGCATCCAGCACTAACGCGCGAGCTCCTCGTCGACCGGGAACGCGAGCCCGTCGAAGGTCGGATGGCCGTACGTGTCGACGGTCTGTTGGATCGTCGCGTGCCCGATGTAGCGCGAGACGGTCGCCATCGGCCAGTGACGCAGGAGCTCCGTCGCGGCCGCGTGCCGTAGGTCATGGATCCGGACGCGCCGGACGCCCGCGCGATCGCAGAGCCGATGCCAGTAGCGCCGGACGTTCGTCGCGTCGAGCGGCTGCCCGGAGCTCGTCGCGAAGACGAACGCGTCACGGTGGTGCCCGAGCCCGTCGCGGTCGCGATGGCGCCGGAGCGCGGCTTGGACCCAGGGCGCGACCGGGATCGGCCGGGCGCCGTGGCGGCTCTTGGTCGGGCCGACCGTAGCGCTTCCCTCTTGGAGCGTGCCCGTCACGGTCACGATGCCGGCGTCGACGTCGACGTCGCGCCATCGCAGGCCGAGGATCTCGCCGTGGCGCAGGCCGGCGCCCAGGGCGAGCGACCAGAGCGCTTCGAGTCGATCGCCGGCGATCGCCGCGCGCAGCCGCGCGAGCTCATCGCCCGCCGGCGGGCGGATCGTGGTCGGCTCGACCTTCGGCGCGTCGACGAGCTTGGCGACGTTCCGGCCCGTGGTGCCGTCACGCAGGGCGTCGGCGAGCGCGATCCGCAGGATCGCGAGATTCGTGCCGATCGTGCGCGGCGACACGCCCGCTCGATCCATGCGCCGCAGCGCGGCCGAGACGTCGGTCGGCGTGAGCTCGGCGAGTCGCTTCCGGCCGATCGGATCCGCGCGCCAGGCGCGCACGACGTAGCGATAGCGCAGCTCCGAGCGCGGGCGCAGCCGACCGGGCGGCATCGCGTCGATCCAACGACCGAGGTAGCCGCCCAGGGTTGAGCGTCGATCGGGCGCCGGGATTCCCTCGTCGCGCTTCACGATCGCGGCGGCGAGCTTCGCGCTTGCATCGGCGGCCGTCCGGCCGTAGACGGCGCGACGCCTGCCGTCGAGATCTCGGAACCGGGCGGCGTAGCGGCCGCGGGCGTCGGGCGTCTTCGCGACGGTACCCTGATCTCGACGGCGCCGGGCTGTGGTAGGTGAGTCGGTCAT
>Ga0066903_100005331_pt1 | contig 11138 bp, 11 predicted proteins | sample PanSoiMetaGPlot1_FD_67491 | JGI IMG/M metagenome (GOLD analysis project Ga0066903, IMG submission 67491) | Tropical forest soil microbial communities from Panama analyzed to predict greenhouse gas emissions - Panama Soil - Plot 1 (version 2) | ecosystem: Environmental > Terrestrial > Soil >...
TGGCCGGGAACATGAGAGCCCAGAAAGGATGCTTTTCAAAACTCAGATGAAGCTTTTCGAATCTTTCCGGTGAGATTCGCTTGCGCAGCAAGGCTTCGCCACCTTTGTATCCGATCACATAGATCACGATGCTGCCAAGGGCCGAGCCAAGGGACGCAACAAAAACATAAAGCAGAAGGCGGGCGCGGTCCTGATAGACATAAGTTCCCACGATGGCATCGAGAGGCATACCCAGGAAACTAGCGTCGATCGCAGCGATGCCAAACACGCCCCACGCTCCCAATGGCTTCAGCACCGCCCAAAGAAAGGCGGTATAGCGGCTGACGAAGTGGGCAATCTTCTTCAAGGGGTGATCTAGCAGTTTACCGAAAGCCGTCGTTTCAAAGAGGTCCTGTGCTCAGTTAGTGTCCGGTTTTTCCCGCGAGCAGGTCGAGGATGTGAGGAAGAATGTCCACGACCGATGTGAGCGAGTCGACTGCTCCAGCGGGACTACCTGGAAGATTCAAGATCACGGTTTGACCGCGCACTCCACAGACGCCTCTGCTAAGGACAGCGAGGGGCGTCTTTTTCGTTCCCTCGGATCGCATACGTTCGGATACCCCTTCGATTAATCGCCCACAAACTGCCCGGGTTGCTTCGGGAGTAACATCACGCACTGCGATACCGGTTCCCCCAGTTGTGATCACAAGGCCGGCTTCGCCCGCAAGGCGGATGATGGCGTCCTGAATGGCAGTCTGTTCGTCTGGCACTACTTCTGTGGCGACTACGTCGAACGATTTCTGTCGCAGCAGGTCAGCAACGGCGGGTCCTGAGACATCCTTTCGAACACCGCGCGAGGAAGAGTCACTTACAGTCAGTACCGCAGCACGATGGTTTCCGGATGGCATGAATGGCTTACGTCCTCCACGTCTTAAAAAAAGCAGGATCAGCAATCCTAACAAGAGAAGATTCCAGAAATAGCAGGGTTGGTAAATTAACGGATCAGTTCAGAAGAACATCTTCTTCGTCTTCTTGCTTAACGCCGCCATCCGACGCGGGTTCTTCCCCATCCCGTTGCGACTCGTCGAGAAGACGTAGTCCTTCCATGAGCAAACCCTGGGTATTAAGGTTCGTGGTCTGTTGAGTGGTCTTGCCCTCGAAGTCGACTTGGAAGTTTCCGCCTGTCCAGCGCAAGACCTTGAACACTGCCTGATCGCCTACGAGCGAGCCATAGGCAGCATGGGTCACCTGGCCTTCGCTGAAATACATTTCGCACTTCTCACCTTCGTTGGTGAGTGTGAGCAGACAGCTCTTTCTTCCCATTTCAAGCGACTGCACAAGGTCGATGACATTCATTTGCGAGAGGCTACCGCGTAAAACGCCGTCGCCGGAGGCAGTCTTTGCCATCTTCTCGAGTGCGATCTTATCAATCACGCGCTTGATGCGCTGTGTCGCTTGCTTTAGGAAGAACGGCTTCTCGACGTACTCGTCCGCTTCCTGAGGGCCGAGATTTTCTGTGATGTCGGTCTTGCTGGCCAGAAGAATCACGGCGATTGACGCTGTACGCGGCCTGCTGCGGAGCTTTTCAACCAGTTGGCGTCCATCCATTCCTGGCATGCGGTAGTCACTCACCAGCAGATCTGGAGGGTCATCGACGGCCTTTAGAAGGGCATCGGCAGAGTCTGTGGTGGTGCTGACAGTTGCAAGCGGGACAAGCGCATCCCGAAGCATGCGCAGAACCATCGGGTTGTCATCCACCAACAGGAGTTTTACGGCCGTATTCGGCATGGAAGCCTAACGATTCTCCCGGGCACGGCGGTAATTGCCGCTCTTGCCACCGGACTTGTGCTCTAGCAAAACGTCGCGTATCTCGATCCCTTTGTCCAAGGCCTTGCACATATCGTACACCGTGAGGGCGGCAACGCTCACCGCAACCATGGCTTCCATCTCGACGCCGGTCACCGCTGTGGTGGCAACTTTTGAGGAAATAGCGACGCCATTCTCGCACACGCGCAGGGTCACATCAACGTGCGAAAGCGGCAAAGGATGACACATCGGAATAAGGTCGGAAGTGCGTTTTGCCGCCATGATGCCGGCCAGTCGCGCTACCTCGAACGGGTCGCCTTTGGGATTCGAAGAGAGAGCCTTCAGAACTTCAGGCTTGAGCGATACAAAGGCGCTAGCACTGGCTTCGCGTTTGGTGGAGGCCTTGGCAGATACGTCCACCATGCGAGCGCGGCCAGACTGGTCGTAGTGGGAAAGCTTCTTCGGCATGGAAGAAATATCTTACAGGCGTCGCGCAAATCTACTTCAACATTACCGGCATCCACTCCCCAGGTTCAATGCGCTCGCGATCAGGCGGAATCACAACATAGGCATTCGCGCGCGCTACGGCTGCAATATCGCCGGAACCTTGCCAAGGCGCTAACTCGATTTCCGCATTGTCAAATTCTCCGGACAGGATTCCGGGTAAAAATCGCTTTAGACCTGTTTTCGTTTTTATTTCGGACTTGAGCTTTGCATGCAGGAAAGTCAATTTGCGCGACGATCGGCCGGTCAGCGCTTCGAGGACGGGCCGGACGAAGAGATCAAAGCAAACCATCGTCGACACTGGGTTCCCTGGAAGGCCAAAAAAGTATTTGGGCTGGGTGGATTCGTTCGGGACACGGCCGAATACGACGGGACGTCCGGGCTGAATCAATGCCCCGGTTAACAAAAATTCTGCATGGAACTCAGCAAGGACCTGCTCGACCAGATCGTACTTGCCCATAGAGACCCCGCCGGTAAGCAGGAGCAAGTCGGCTTCAAATCCATCGGCAATGAGTTCCCGCAGGCGGAGGGATTGGTCCGGGGCGACAGGAAGCAGAGTCGGCTCACCTCCCGCAGCTGCGACTTGTGCTGCCAACGAGTAGCTGTTGGAATTGCGAATCTGCGTTGGACCGGGAGGAACTTCGATATCGACGATCTCGTCGCCGGTGGACAGAATCGCCACGGTTGGTTTTTCGTACATGAGCAAATGTGCCCGGCCTACCGAGGCTGCCACGGCAATGGCACTGTGATCCATCCGCGTACCGGGAGAGAGTAGCCGTTCGCCCCGCTTTGCTTCAGAACCTGTGGGCACGATGTTATCGCCGGCTCGAATCCCTTTACTGATCTCCACTTCGCCTTGCGCCTGCGAGGTGTATTCCTCCATCACAACGGCATCGGCTCCGGGCGGAACCGGGGCTCCAGTCATGATGGGCGCTGCTTGACCGCCTTCAAGCGGAGTAATGTTCTGCGGAACAATCCCAGCTTTGATTTCGGCTGCGAGTTTCAGGCGAACAGGTACTTTTTCGACGTCAGCGGCACGCACGGCAAACCCGTCTCGGGTAGCACGAGGAAAAGGCGGGAGATTGCGGTCAGCCGAGACGGGTTCTGCGAGGATACGGCCTGCGCTGTCCAGTAACTCGAGCAGTTCACGGCCGTGAGGGCGCAACCCGGCAGCATGCTCCTCCACCACTCGGCGGGCGTCTTCAAAAGGAAGCACCAGAGATTGCTCAGGAGTAGTGGCCATCCCGTGATGATACGACAGATGAACCGCTCGGTTGGTGTAGCAACGAACTTAAGAATTCATGATTTCCAATAGCTGGTTGGGATCGGTGGCGTTTTCCAGAGCTGTTTCATGTTTGATGGTACCGGAGCGGACCAGCTTTTCTAGCTCGCCATCGAAGTGCTGCATGCCCTCACGGGCAGAGTCCTTAATGATATTGAGCAATGCGGAGGGTTGCTCGCTTTCCGCTTCTATGCATCGGTGAGTCCTGACATTCCCTTTCAGGATCTCAATCACAGCAATCCGACCTACGCCGCCTGACCGAGGAACCAGTCTTTGTGAGATGACAAAGCGCATGGTCTTTGCCAACCTTGCGCGAATGGAAGCATGCTCGGCTGGAGTATAAGCGCTCACAATTCGTTCAATCGTTTTCGCGGCATTGATGGTGTTTAGCGTAGACAGGACGAGGTGTCCAGTTTCAGCCGCCTCCAGACACATTTCCATGGTTTCGCGATCACGCATTTCCCCGATCAGGATGACACGGGGAGCCTGCCGCAGAGCTGCACGCATAGCCATGACGATGCTTGGAGTATCGCTGTGCAGCTCCCTCTGATGAATCGTCGCAAGCTTGTGATTGTGCAGAAACTCGATTGGGTCTTCTATGGTGATGATGTGGCAAGTTTGACTCTGATTGATGTCGTCTAGCAACGTCGCCAGAGTGGAGGACTTGCCCGAACCGCGAGTTCCCGTAACCAGAACGAGGCCATCTCGCAATGACGCGACTTCATGCAGCTGCGATGGCAACCCTAGCGCTGCGAAAGATGGGATTGCGGTAGGAATAACCCGCATGATTACCGCGCAACTGCCCCGTTGAATGAAAGCATTCACTCGGAAGCGGGCGACTCCCGGCAATCCGTACGAGATGTCGCACGAACCCTGTTCACGGAGGATGGTGATGGCCTGCTTGTTGTTTCCGATGAGATCTGCGGCGATGCGACGTGTGTCGTCGGCCGTCAACAAGTTGAGCCCCGATGCCTGAACTGCGATCAGATGTCCTTGCACCTCCACCTGCGGAGGACGTCCCGGTGAGAAAACGAGATCGCTAACGTTGGCGGTGGCGCGCAACATGGCCGCGAGCAGTTCGGTGGTTGGAATGTGTCCCGAACCCCGAGGGCGTTCGACTGAAATCGAAAGCGGAGCTGTTCCCGTTGCAGCCATAAGCCTCGGCGCGATCGCAAGAGCAGTCTCGTTACGGCGCCAACTTTCAATCTAGCGAAAGGAACACCCGCTTTCCACGAAGAACGACATGTTCATGGACCTTCGTAACAGGCTACCGATGCGGGGTTTGGGAATGCCAGCAGTGCGCAGACAAGGCCACTTTTCAACTCGAAGGTGCACAGGGGCCCTAGGAGCCTCCCCGGCCAGTGTGGAAAAAGAAAAGGGCGGCAGAGAGCCGCCCTGTCCTAGTGGTTCTGAGCTTTACTTCTTTGTCTTTTTCTTGTTCCCGAACCCGGTTTCAACTGTCGCACCGATGCTGGCAAGCATCTGTTTGGCCGGTTCAGCGAACTGTCCAGTTGGTTGCAGTTCGAGATATTTGTTAAATGCTTCCGAAGTCCCGTCGGGAGCGACCATCTTGTCGCCCTTCAGGGTCGCCTTTCCCATCAGGTTCACGCCCTTCCAATAATAGGAATCGGCACGGTTCGGGTCGGCGGCAATAGACTTGTCGAAGGCGGCGATGGCTTCGTCGAGCTTCCCCGTGTTCGTCATGACGGCGCCCATATTGAAGTAAGACTGCGCCGCAGATGCGGGATCGGTTTCGGCTGCCTGGGTGTAGGCCTTCACGGCATCATCTGTCTTTCCCGACTTTGCCAACGCATCGCCGAGGTTGTTGTAGTAAGCCGATAGCTGCTTGGTCGCGTCCGGATTCTTCGTCGTAGCGGTCTCATTGGCTTTCGCCTTGAGGTCGATCGCTTTCTGATAATCCTCTACGGCACTGGCCAGACGCTTGTTCTTCTCCGAGGTGTCGGTTTGTTTGATTGCGGAACTGCGATAAGCATCGCCCAGTTTGAACCACAGCAGATCGCGAGTGGCATCGATCTGTGTAGCTTCCGTTAGCGTAGCAATTGCAGTATCGAAATCCCCGGCAGTCGACGCGGTATTGGCTGCAGCCAGTTTTTCATTCAAGGTCTTAACTGTGTTGGTCTCTTTCGCGGCTTTGGCCGCCTCTTCCTGGCGTCGCTTTACTTCCTCCGGGTTAACGCCAGCAGCTTTGGCGCCGGCCGCTTGCTCTTTCGCCAGATCGAAGTCCTGCACCGTCTCATCGCCTGATACGGGCACATTGTTCAGGTTGAAGAGAGGTTGCCCGTCTTTTAATAGAGTGACCTTATATTTCCCGAATGCGATTCCCAAGGAGAAATACTCGCCCTTCGCATTGGTCTTCAGGTCGTACTTGCGTCCTGTGTCCTGGGCAAACCATTCCACTGTTGCGCCTGCGATGGGATTTCCAGAGGTGTCTTTACAGACGCCTTTCACCGTGCCTGTGGCCTGGCCAAACACTGGAGGCACACACCATGCCGCCAGAATGACCACGAGCAGGAGCAGAATAGAACGTTGTTTCATTTCGTTGCCTCCCGGCAAAACATATGATTTAGTTGGGGCAATTCTTAATTGCCGATTGTGACGCTATCGGCATTCAACAATCACCTACACCGAAACCATATAGGGTATCGGGTCGACAGCACCGGCGTCTCGAAACGCCTGCAAACGCAAGACGCAACTGTCGCATACGCCGCACGCCTGATCTTCCCGGCTGTAGCAAGACCACGTTAAATCCAACGGAGCGCCGAGTTCAAGGCCACGCGTCACAATCTCGAACTTGCGCATCCCAATCAGGGGCGTCACGATGCGGATGACACCATCCTTGGTCCCCGTATGTATCACTTCATTAAAGGCTTGGTAGTAGGCCGGACGGCAGTCAGGATATCCGGAACTGTCCTGCTCGACCGCCCCAATGTAGATCTTCTCCGCGCCCAAGACCTCGGCCCAGCTCACGGCAACTGACAGAAAATGAGCATTTCGGAAAGGAACATAGGTGACCGGGATATCGCGCCCTATGGAATGCGACTCCGGCACAGCGATGTTCTCGTCGGTCAAGGCCGAACCGCCGATGGCGCGGAGAGCCTCGTTGCGGACAAGCAAGCGGTTATGAATGCCCAGGCGATCACAAATACTTAAGAATGACTTGCGTTCGCGTTCCTCCGTCCGCTGTCCGTAACTGATGTGAACCGCAGCGGTGTCATACTCTCGGGCTGCCAGCGTGGCGCAGACGCATGAATCCATGCCACCGCTTAGGAGGACGATCGCTTTGGGCCTCGGCATAGCCATTAAGGTTAGATGATATTTGTGCTCCTGGGGAGAATGCGCGGTCGCGGCCAAAAGGCGGACTCCCTTAGTATCCCCGTTGAATTCTGGCGCTATACACCTTTCATGGCCGGATCCCAGACGAACTTGTGAATCTGTAAGTTCAGACGAGCGATGACCTTGTCGGCCAGCATCCATTCAGCCAATTCGCGGGGATCGAGCAGACACTGCGAGGCATCGCGCGATCCGGTCGCCTCCTTGCTGAAGGCAGGAGAAAACAGAACCGCACCCACTTTTCGCTCAAGTCCATGCCGGGAAACAAATTCGCGAGCAAATTCATAATCGCTGCGATCGCTCAAGACAAACTTAACCTCGTCCTGCGAATTCAGCACCTCGAGATTTTCCATGTGAAACGTGTCGGGCTCTCCCGAGTTTGGACACTTCACGTCGACGATCTTGATCACACCTTTCGGAACCTTCTCTAGAGGGCGCTCACCGCTGGTTTCGAGAAGTACCGAGTAGCCTGAGTCGAGGAGACGCTGCATCAGGGGCACCAGTTCGCGCTCCTGAAGCATGGGCTCGCCGCCGGTGATCTCAACCAAGCCACCATCGGGACTGAGGCACTCGACTTCCGAGAGAATCTCCTCGGCCGCCATGCGATGGCCACCCGTGAAGGTATATTCGCTGTCGCACCACACACACCGGAGATTGCATCCTGTAAGACGAACGAATACACAAGGCATTCCAGCGTAGCTTGATTCGCCCTGGATCGACTTGTAGATTTCGGTGATCTGCATGTGCGGGATCGAATTGAGAGTGACCCCACGGGAGCGGCCACTCAATTCCCGAACTCACTTCGCGTTATTCGCTGTACGTCGCCGTTGTCGTATCTGTCTCGAAGATGGTTACGTTTTTCACATGAACACGGCCCTGGGTAACGCTATCGAGCTTTCCATTCGCCTGATCGAAAAAATACTTGGCGAGGTTTTCCGCCGAAGGGTTCAGCTCTCGGAAGGGGTCAATATCATTAATCATCTGATGATCGAGCCGATCGATGACGTGCTTCATCACCTCGCGTAGGTCTTTGAAATCCAGGAGCAATCCGGCCTTGTCGAGCTCCTTACCGGCCAGAGTGACACGTACCTTATAGTTGTGGCCGTGCGGATTCTCACACTTGCCTTTGTAGTTGCGCAGGTAGTGTCCCGCGGCAAACGAATCTTCGACCGTGACCTCGTACATGAACCCTCTAGTGCAGCCCGCATAAACACAGGCCACAACTGAAACCAAGCTGATATTCTACCGCGAGTTCCAGTGTCATTGCTGGCCGCGTCAAACACATCCTCGGATGCTTCAGGCGAAATCGAATCTGACGGCCACCGCGTTGAACGACGTCTCCCAATCCGATATGGCTGGCCTGCAGGCAAGGCTCCGGGTGCTTGCCGATCAACTCGACGGGTATGTCCAGAAGTATGAGTTCCGGAAGGATTCGCGGGCGATATTCACCTTCGCTTACGTGATTCTTACGCGGACTTTGGCTCAAAAGTTACCGCAGACAGAATTCGGCGATCCTGGATGGGTTGTCGGGTTGGCAGAGAACTTCGGCGCTCGTTATGTTGCTGCGCTGGAAACATCCGTTCAACAACCCTCCCAAGTACCGGCGGCGTGGCAAGTAGTGTTTGATGCGGTCCACCGGAAGCGAACCTCCGTGCTAGAGGACTTGATTTTCGGCATGACAGCGCACATTGTTCACGACCTACCACTGTCACTCACAGAAGTAGGCATGAGCGATTCGCAAGGCAGGTCACGAATCTATGATTTCCACCGCATGAATGATGTCTTGGCGGTCGACATTCAGCCAATTGCTAATGGTGTGACAGACCGATATGAGCCGTTTTTCCGATGGCTGGATCAGTTAGAGCAGACTCAGACTTTGATCCTGACAAACTTCGGATTTCGCTTGAGCCGCGGAGTGGCGTGGTACAACGCGAATCGCCTGCTGGATCCTAAATCTGCAGAGCTCGCGCATACGGCGATCACAAGGAGCGTTGCCACCCTCGTAGAAACGATCCAGAATCCGCCGTTCTGGTCGTTGCGGATTGTGTTTCGCATGTTGAGATTCGTGGCGACGTTATTTCGGCGATGGCCAAGACCTTCAGCTTAGGATAGTTCATATTGCTTATCCAAAAAACTCTTCCACCTGTCTTAGATCAGTAGTCCTTCGGTATGCCGGCAAGCTCTCCACAAATGTTCGGCCGTACTGCTTCTTGAGAATGCGGTTATCCAACAGAGTCAGGAGACCTCGGTCGTGCAGCGATCGAATTAATCTTCCAAAACCCTGCTTCAGGGTGATCACTGCCGCCGGCACCTGATATTGAAAGAAGGCATTCCCACCCTCGGCGTCGATTGACTTAACACGAGCGGCTACGACTGGGTCCGAGGGCACTGCAAACGGCAGGCGATCGATAATCACGCAACTAAGTTGCTCGCCCTGTACATCGACGCCTTGCCAGAAGGATGACGTGGCAAAAAGGACGGCATGTGGCGTGACTCGGAATTCCTCGAGCAGCGCGCTCTTGGGCGCGTCGCCTTGCAGCAGCATGGGAAACTCGATTTCTCCCAGCAGCCGCTGATAGACCTCGTTCATCTGCGCATAGCTGGTGAAGAGCACGAATGCGCGTCCGCGGGTAATTTCGAGTATCTGGCGAATGCGGTCCGAGGCCTTCGCCGCAAACTGCGGCGTGCGCGGGTCAGGTAAGTCCGGGGGGACGTAAAAGAGTGCCTGGTTCTGGTAATCGAAGTGTGACGGGAGGACCTGCTCACGCACGTGCTCGAGTCCCAAGCGCCGGCGAATGTATTCAAATCCTCCACCCACAGCGAGAGTGGCAGATGTGAGCACTGCGCACTCGAGATTGTCGAAAAGTGTAGCTTTTAGAATCGGTGCGACATCGATCGGGGTGGCCTGTAGGAACACGTTTGCCCGTTCGCGTCCGCCGCGACGGCGCTCGATCCAAAAAACAGTGTTGTGATCCTCCGACTCCATTACAAAGCCAAGTTGCACCTGTAGCTCTTGCGCACGGCGAGAGAAGTTGTAAATTTCTTCCGGCTTCTCGGGAAGGCGTTCAAGTTCTGAGGCAAGGCGCTGCACGGACTGCATCAGCGAAAGAAACTCATCGCCGTTCTCCTCTAGAAATTCGCGACGATTTTCGAAGGCAAACCGGCCATCTCCCTGCGGCAGCAACGAAAAGAAGAATGTCGCTCGTTCCCTAAGGCTCTTCACCGCTCCTGAAACTTGCGCAGACAATGCATGATTCCGCTGCAGGGAAACTTCAACGTCGCGACAGAGTTCCTCGAATCGGGCGTTGCTGATCGAGATCCCGAAGTAGCTTCCGGCAACATCCTCCAGTTCATGGGCTTCGTCGAAGATTACGGCACCGACTTCCGGCAGGATGCCGGCATCCGGGGCGTACTCGGCTTGTTGTTTGATGGAGAGGTCGGCGAAGAACAGGTGGTGATTAACAATAATGATGTCGCTCTCGGCAGCGCGACGGTGCATCTCGGTGATGAAGCACTTTTCCCAGGAACTGCATTTCTGGCCCAGGCAAGTGTCGGACCGGGCGTCGAGCTTGTGCCAGAGCGCGCTGGCCTCCGGCAGCCCGGCGAGCTCGGCGCGGTCACCGGTTTGCGTGGTCTGCTCCCAGGCGGCAATCGCGCGGTAGTGTTCGATCTCTTCCAGCCCGCTCAGCACAGGTTGATCCGTGAGGTCGTAGAGTTTCTTGCGGCAAAGATAGTTGTTGCGTCCCTTCATGTAGCAGACATTCAGCTTGCCTTCGCCATTGGGATAGAGCGCCTGCTCGAGAAAAGGAATGTCTTTGTAGAAGAGCTGTTCCTGCAGGTTCTTTGTCCCGGTAGAGATGATCACGCGCTTGCCCGACCGAATCACAGGGACCAGATAGGCGAGCGTCTTGCCTGTGCCGGTACCAGCTTCAACGATGAGATGCCGCTTCTGTTCGAGTGCTTCTTCGACAGCCTGCGCCATCTGCAGTTGGCCACGACGGAATTCGTAGGCGGGATGCGTACGCGACAGAAGGCCACCTGGGGAGAAGAACTGGTAAAGGGAACCGGCGTTCTTGCTTAACGTAGAAGACGACGGCTGAGAGGCAGATCCCATGAAGTCTCTATAATAGCTGGACGCTGGGCGGTAATGAGCAGCTCAACTGAAATGTCTGCAAGTCGGAAAACAAATCCCTTACTCGTCATTGTTGGCCGCCCA
>Ga0066903_100005332_pt1 | contig 11136 bp, 9 predicted proteins | sample PanSoiMetaGPlot1_FD_67491 | JGI IMG/M metagenome (GOLD analysis project Ga0066903, IMG submission 67491) | Tropical forest soil microbial communities from Panama analyzed to predict greenhouse gas emissions - Panama Soil - Plot 1 (version 2) | ecosystem: Environmental > Terrestrial > Soil >...
GTGGTCCGCTTGAGTACGAAATGATGCAACACGCTGAGCAGCAGCACGACGTCCCATGTCCGATCGCAGGCGGAGAGGAACGTCCGCAAATCGCTCTGCACCGTCTGGTCCGGTCGCAGGCCGTAGGCGATCCGCCCGATCTTAAGCACCGTCGGATCGGAATCGACCCCCGTGGCCGCGCTTCCGCGGTGGGTAAACTCGCGCACAAACCAGCCGTACGAGCAGGCGAGATCGAGTACGGACAGCGCCGACACCGCACGGACCGGCGCCTCCAGGAATTCGAGCATCATGGCCAGGCGGTCGCGGCACCGCCGCACGATACCCCAGCTGCCGTCAAACTCAATCCCGTCGATCGGCTGATACAATTCCCGCCGGCCGTGCGTCTGCGGGCAGCGCAACACGAGCGATTGCAGGGCCGTCGGCGTTCGGCGACGTGTGACGGCCGCCGGTACTTCACGGTGTCCGAGCGCCCACGCCACAGCGAGGCGGTGGTGGCCATCGCCGATCTGAAACACATCGCGCGTCAACGTCTCGCGGACGATGGGCAGCGAGCCTTCCGCCGAATGCCGGCCCCGGTGCGCGAAATCCACTTCTGTGGCGTCGCCACGCGCCGTCCGATCGTAGAGCTGCACGAACGCCCGCGCCTGCTCGGCAATACCGTCGGGGGTACGGTGGCCGAAGTAGCTCCCACAAAGCCGCGCCGCGTGCGCCGCGTTCCGGAAGTAAAGCGTCTGGTGAAAGATGCTCGGGTCGAACAGCCTCTCGCCGAGCAGGCGATACCGCTCGAGCAGGTCCACGTGCGGCGAGTCCCGCAGCAGCATCGACGCTCGACGGGGGTTGCCGGTGGCGTCCGCCCAACGTCTGCTGGTAAACTGTCCCTCCCCGCCGATCAGCGTCTTGCGAAGGTCGATCGTCGAGACACGCTTGTGGCGGGCGATCGCCGGCGACCCCGTCCGCCTACGGGACGCGGATTCGGCCCCGGACCGCCAGAGTACCGGGAGGAACGCTTGAAGAGGGCACATGGGATGCTAGGGACGCTTCGTGCCCGTCACACGTACACCCTCGGAGACAAGCGCGATGATCGGCATGGCGGCGATGAGGACGAGCGCGCCCGTGACGAACCCGGCGCCCAAGCCGTCGGCGGCGATCACCGCCCCGAACGCGATCGGGCTCACGACGGTCGCCAGGCGCTGCACCGCCTGCCGGAGGCCGAACGCCACGCCTCGATATTCTGGGGGTATGGGCGCCGTCATGAGGTTCATCGTCAGGGGGAACACGAGGCCGGTGCCGGCGCCCATGAGGGCGCCGGCACCGGCCAGGAGCCAGAATGACCGCAGCCACGGCGTGATGCCCAGCGACAGCGCCGCGAGCCCGGTGGCGACCAGCACCAGCCCGGTGGTGCCGAAGCGCTCGTGGCCGGGCGTCAGTAGCGACCGGACCAGCATCGAGCTCAGGCTGATCGCGGCGAATACGACGCCGATGAGCGTCCGCGAGAGCCCAACGCGGCTTAAGTAAATAGGATAGAATGACTGCTGCAGCGTTTGGCCCGCCACGACCATGAATGAGATGAGCAGGACCGCCGGAATGCCGCGGCGCCGGAGAATGGGGCCCACGAGTTCAAAGGCATTCGCCAGCGACACGACCGGCCGGGCCGGCGGGGTGACGGCGCGAAGGCCGCTTACAAACACGAACGACGGCACCATGAGCGCTCCGGCGAAGACGAAGGCGGCGATGTACCCGAACTGGCCGGCGACGGCGCCCCCGATGATGGGGCCCACGACCGCGCCGCCGGAGCTCCAGAGCGAGTAGTAGCCGAAATTCGCGAGCCGGTCGCGGGGCGGGCTCACCGAGGCGACCACGCCCTGCGCCGCGACCGCGAACCCGATGTTGGCGGCGCCGAGCAGCGTGTACGCCAGCGTGACGGCCCACACGCTGTGGAGGAGGGCGAGCACCGTGCCGGCTGCGGCGTAGGCGATGACCGACCACCCGGCCATGCCGGCGGGGCCATGCTGGTCGGCCACGGCGCCCGCGGGGATCGCGACCAGAAGCGGCACGATGCCGGCAAGACCGAGGACGGTCCCGATGACCGGCGCGGAGGCACCGATCGCGCCGAGGTAGAGGGGGATAAACGGGCTCATCACGTACCACGCCCCGTTCGAGACTGCCGCGAGCAGGTTGTTGAACAGCAGCACACGCCGCGCCGCCGCTCCGCGCACGGCCCCGCGCTCCCGGCTCGCCTCACGTTCCGTTCTCATGCGCGTTCGGTCAGAATGCCGCCCCGCTCCCGAGCGAGCGAGCCACCCGACCGATTCGCGGCATTACTCCGACGAGTGCCGGCGCCCGGGTCGTGGTAGCGCGGCGAGATGATATAGTGGCAACGGGCATGTTGCACAAGTTCCTCGCGACGGTGATGGTGGGGGTTGCCGTGGCGGCCTCGCCGGGCGTCTCGCGCGCCGACCGGCCTACGCTCCACGCGACCATCGCCCCGTTCAACGTCGTGGGACCCGGACAGATCGCGATCGACGTGACGGTCGCGGGGCTGGAGCCGGGCCTGCATCCGACGACTGAGGGAACGATCACCGTCGGTGACATGGTGATCGACGGGCCGCGAGTTCCGATGGCCGCCCCGTATCTCCCCGGCGTGTTGGATCTTCGGGCCGGAACATTCCGCCTCGGCGGCGTGACGATCCTCCACTTCAATGCGCTGCCGCCGCTCTCGCAGAACCTGCCGATGGTCGTCGACGTCACCGTCCGTCAAGGCGGCGCGGCCACGACGGTGCGCAGGACGGGCACGCTGCTGCTTCCCACCCTCATCGTGCCCGGGTATCTCAACGATCTGGACTCTAAACCGGACGCGGACCTGGTCGCCATCCTCGAACAGCGGGGGTACCGTGCCGGCGGGCGATCGCCGACCATGTTCTGGTTCACGTATTCGTCCAGGCGCCTCTCTCTGGAGGGCGGCGCACACGCGTTGGCCGCCTACGTCCGCCGGACCGTATTGCCCTCCATCTATGCCGCCCGCATCAACGTAGTCGGATACAGCGAAGGCGGGCTCATCGCCCGTTGGGCACTAGCGTTTGACCCCGACTTGGCTTCCTTGGTGAACCAGTTCGTGATGATCGGGGTTCCGAACGAAGGCGCGGCGGCCAGCTACGTCTACGGCTGGTATCCCGCACTCGCCGGCATCGCGGCGACGCCGGGCGCCCGCGCAATGTTCCCGACCTATCCATTTTGGCGCCCGAACCGCGACACGTCGTGGACGGCACCCGCCGACGGGCAAAATGCGGCATTGGCGCGACTCAACACTCAGCCGTTACCGGACGGCCTTCGGATGTACGCGTTCTACGGTAGCGGCACGCGGACAACCTGGGCCGGACTGACCGGAACGCTACCCGAGGCGGTCTATTCGTACGGACCCGGCGACGGCGTCGTCCTCGTTGCGAGCGTGCTCGGGCTGCCAATTCACGGAGGCGGTGGAGTTCCCGCGCTCGCAGACCGTTTGATCAAGGTGGATCTGCGCGACGTCCGTCATCTGTCGCTGTTTCGCGTGGCGCTGCCCAAGGTCGCCGACCTGCTCGCCGACGAGGGGGTCAACGCGGCGGGCCGAAGGTAACGCGCCGCGGCCGGCGCGCCGCTTCACGTCCCTGAGTTGGAGTATCATAGGCACCGGGGGCCGGGGCGGCTCATGAAGACACTGGCCATTGTCGTCGGTGGAGGCCCGTCGCCGGGCATCAACGCCGTGATCGCCGCAGCCACGATCGAGGCGCGCAATCATGGTCTGCGGGTGCTCGGGGTGCAGGGCGGCTTCCGGCCGCTCGTTGCCGGGGACATAAGCCGCGCGCGGGCGCTCGACATCCACGACGTTTCACGCATCCACTTCGAAGGCGGTTCGATTCTTGGCACGTCTCGGGTCAACCCGGCGAAGACGCCGGAGGACCTTCGCCGCGTCGTCGACTCACTTCGCCGTCTCGAAGTGTCGTATTTGGTCACGATCGGTGGCGACGACACGGCCTTTGGCGCATCACGGGTGTCGACCGCGATGACGGGGCAGCTTGCCGTCGTGCACGTTCCCAAGACCATCGACAACGATCTGCCGCTGCCGCCCGGCATTCCCACCTTCGGGTTCACCACCGCGGTGAACGTCGGCAAAAACCTGGTCCACAACCTCATGCAGGACGCGGCGACGACCGGGCGGTGGTTCTTTGTCACGGTCATGGGCCGGCACGCCGGACACTTGGCGCTCGGCGTCGCGGGCGCGGCCGGGGCCACGCTCGCCATCATCCCGGAAGAATTTCGCCGCGAGGATTTCCCGGCCGGGCATCTGCCGCTCGATCGCGTCGCCGATATCCTGGAAGGGGCGATCATCAAGCGGCTCGCCGACGGCCGTGAGCATGGGGTCGCGTTGGTTGCCGAGGGCCTCCTCGAGTTGCTGGATCCCGCCACCCTGGGAGGCGTGGAGCGCGACAGCTACGGGAATTTACGGCTGGCCGAACTGGACCTCGCCCGCTTGCTGCGTGACCGCGTTACGCAGCGCCTCCCGGGTCGCGATCTTCCCGTGTCCATCGTGGCCCAGGACCTCGGGTACGAGTTGCGATGCGCTCCGCCGGACGGCTTTGATATTCAGTATTGCCGCGGCCTCGGGTATGCCGCAATTCGCTTTCTTCTCCAGGGTGGCAGCAACGCGATGGTGACCGTGCAGGGGGAACGGCTTGTCCCTATCGCATTCGCGGACATTATGGAGCCGGCGAGCGGGCGCGTTCGGGTGCGCCGGGTGGATGTGCACTCGGAGATGTACGGGGTGTACCTATCGTACATGATCCGGCTGCGTCCGGACGACTTCACGGATCCGGAACGCCTTCGAACGCTTGCCAAAGCCGGCGGGCTCACCGAAGACGAGTTCGCGAGACGCTTTCGGGTGGTCGCCGAGGCGCTGCCGCACGCGGCGGTGCCGGCGCCGCCGCGCAGTGCCTAAGATGATCCTACGTCCGCCGAGCGGAGCGCCCCGCCGCGCGTCGATGACGGACGGCGAAGGTGGTGGTCGGTCATGAACCTGAACACAATGCTGGAGACCGTGCGCGCGCTAACGGCGCCCGGGAAGGGCATTCTGGCGGCGGACGAAAGCCACGGGACCATTGGGCGGCGCTTCACCGCGATCGGGGTGGACAATACGCCCGAGAACCGCAGACAATACCGCCAACTGCTCTTTCAGACGCCGGACATCGCGGGTATCCTAAGCGGCGTCATCCTGTTCGACGAGACCGTTCGTCAGCGGGCCGACGATGGGACCCCGTTTCCCGAGCTGCTCGCGCGGCTGCGAATTGTGCCGGGCATCAAAGTCGACGCCGGCGCGAAGCCGCTCGCGGGCGCCCCGGAGGAAATGATCACCGAAGGTCTCGACGGGCTTCGCGAGCGCCTGGCCGACTATCGCGGTCTCGGCGCGCGGTTTGCGAAATGGCGGGCGGTCATCGCAATCGGGGAGGGCCGGCCGAGCACTTACTGCCTGGCCGCGAACGCCCACACGCTCGGCCGGTACGCGGCGCTGTGCCAGGAGGCCGACGTCGTCCCAATCGTCGAGCCCGAAGTATTGATGGACGGGGACCATACGATCGAGCAGTGCTTTGCCGCCACCGAGGCCGCGCTCGACCATCTTTTCCGCTCCCTGCGGGACCAGCACGTCGTCCTTGAAGCGGCGCTTCTCAAGCCCAACATGGTGCTCTCCGGCGCGAAGTGCCCGCGGCAGGCGGGCGTGGAGGAGGTGGCGGAAGCGACGGTGCGGTGCCTGCGCCGTACTGTGCCCGCCGCCGTGCCCGGCGTGATGTTCCTGTCCGGCGGCCAGTCGCCAGAACGGGCGACGCAGCACCTGAACGCAATGAACACAATGCCGGGCCCGCGGCCGTGGGTTTTGAGCTTCTCATTCGCTCGGGCGCTTCAGGCGCCGGCGATGGACGCGTGGCGGGGATCGCCCGCCGCGGTCGCCGCGGCGCAACAGGCGTTCCTGCATCGGGCGCGCTTGATCTCGGCCGCGCGGGAGGGACGGTACACGCCGGAGATGGAGCAGGCGGGCGTCGGCTCCGGAGGCCGTCGTTAATCCCTGTCCGGTCCGACGTACCATCGCTCTCATCGGAATCGTGACCTAGCGGACGCTGTACTGAAAACGGCAGAACCGCGACGCCCGTTCAAGAGCTGATTTCGTCGCGTTGCTGATCGTCGACCACCGTCAGCTCGTCATCAACACCACCCGGTCCCGGCCGTGTCGCCGCATCCGCCTTCACTGTAGGGCCGGAGCGGGGCCGGCGCCATGGGACGGATACCCGATCCTGAATCGGCTGTGCAGCGGATGGGCCCGTCGAGGGTGCGGCGCTATCATGGCGTGGGAAGTGGCGGGGAGGTGATGTCGGGATGACCGGATCGAATCAACAAGTCTTGCGCCGTCCGCCGATGCAGCCGGAGGCCGCGCCGTTCGGACATGACGTCGCGAGGGAATACCCAGGCTCGCGCTTCGGGGAAGGAAGGCATATCATGGCCGACCACGCATCTACGCACCGCGTTGATGTTCCCGAGCCGCCGATTGCGCAGTTCCTGTTCGCGGATACGAGGATGGCGTGGTTTTGGCTCCTGGTGCGTCTCTACGCGGGGTACGAGTGGCTGACCGCGGGGTTGGAGAAACTTGGGAATCCTGCCTGGACCGGCGCGCACGCCGGAACGGCGCTGCGGGGGTTCGCCGCGGGCGCCCTCCACAAGGTCGGAGGCGCCCACCCGGACGTCGCGGGCTGGTATGCGGATTTCCTCCGGAACGTGGTGATTCCCCACGCCGCGGCCTGGAGCTGGACGGTGACGCTCGGCGAGATCGCGGTCGGCGTCGCCCTCGTCGTGGGGCTCCTCACGGGCATCGCCGCATTCTTCGGCGGCCTGATGAACGCCAACTATTTGCTCGCCGGGACGGTGAGCACGAACCCCCTGCTCTTCATCTTCGCCACATGGCTTGTCCTCGCATGGCGGGTAGCCGGATACTGGGGTCTGGACCGGTGGGTTCTTCCGGCCCTCGGCGTGCCCGGCCACCCAGGACGGTTGTTCCGGCGCGGGCGGGAGGCTCGATAGATTTTCCGCCGGACTGGGCGCTAAGTTTGTCTGTTCGTCTCGCTCGGTAAAGCGGGGCGACGGCTTGCAACGCGCGAGATGAGGCACGCGTCATTGACCATCGGATGTCGCCTCGGTGGCTCGGCGCGTGATCTCAGACGCCGGCCCGCCGGCGCCCCAAGTGGCATACGCGACGGCGGGCCCGAGCTGCGCGACGATGTCGTTGGCCCACACAAGAAATCGACCGGCGGCGAGCGGATCAAGCGCCGTAATCTGTTCGATCGTACGCTGCGGTTCGGCCCACCATCGCTCGACTGAATCGCCCAACTCAAGAGTATAGAGCACGCGCGTCTGCGTGCCGGCAAGCGCCGCGGTCACCGTCGCGATGTTCCGGACGTTCGCATGAAGGTCGAACCGGCTCCGGTACGACTCCAGCCAGAAGCCGCCCCAGGCCTGCGGGTAGGATTGATACACGAGCACGTCGAGCCCCGCGCCGGCCAAAGCGCGATAGTCGATGCCGTGCCCTCGCGCCTCCTCGGCGGACATCCCCATCTGATCGTACGCCAATAGGAGGCCGCCGGCGCTGTGGACCGCCTCCGCGATCGTGCGGTAAAAGCCGGTCCACTCCGGAATCGTGTCCGCCATATTGGCGTAGCGGTCGGGATCCCAAATGCTAGCGAATCCGCAGAAGCCGTCCCCCAGCATGAGTCCGTCGAAGCCGAATGCCGCCCGGAGCCGTGCGTACTGCCGGCCGATGTATTCAGCGTACGTTATGCCTTCGGGCCGAAGCCGGACGAACGGATACAGTTGGCTGCTCAACGTCATGTGACGCAGCTCGCGGTGCGCGCGCAACCACGCCGGCCGTCGGTGGAAGAGCCAGCCGCCGTAGTTCCAGAACCCAATCGCAACTTTGAGCCCCTGTGCCTGCAACTGAGCGACGAGCGTCCACAGATCCTCCTGCGTCACCCACTCGTGAAGCGGTCCGTGCCGGTTGAGATCGGCGCCACGGCGAGCCTCGTACTTGGAGAACGACAGGCAGAACCGTGGGTCGCGGTCTTCCATGATGACGACGCCTTCTACCGGATCGAGGCGCGGGAGTGGCCGCGGAAAGGCGCCAAGATCTGTGCACGCCCATGTGCGGCTGTCGGCGACATGAGTGGGGGACAGGCCCGACGGCCGGTGCCGCCGGACCGCGCGTCGCAGCAACGCCCGGACGAGATGATAGGGTGGACGTGTAAACCCCACAGTACGTGGCAGTGTACCGCGTTGCAGCGGAGCCCTCCTCCGCCGCCACCAGGCTCGTCCGCCAACCGGCGGCGGCATGTCCGCCACGCTCGACCGGTGATCAGTCGCCGGCAGATGGCGTCAACGGGAGGTCCGCCACCACCTCAGTCCCCTGGCCTTCAACTGACGAAATCGTGACGGTGCCGCCGATCAGTGCCGCCCGCTCTCGCATGCCGCCGAGCCCCAAGCCTCCGTGCAGCGGATCGAACGGCCGCTGGCCGTCGGGCCGAAAGCCGCGACCGTTGTCGTGCACCCGCAGACGGACGCCGCCCGGGGTGAGATCCAAGGTCACCTCGACGCGTGTCGCCCCGGCGTGCTTGACGATGTTCCACATGGCTTCTTGTGCGATCCGAAACAACGCAGTTTCCATGACGGTGTCGAGCCGCGCCTCCCCGATCCCGACCACGAAGCTGACCTCGACGCCGCGGGGTTCGAATTGCTGGTGCGCGTACCACCGCAACGCCGCGGTCAATCCCAAGTCGTCGAGTACAGTCGGGCGTAGGTCGTAGATGAGTTTGCGAACCTCTTCGAGCGTCGTCTCGGCGAGGTCTTTGAGGCGATCGAGTGCTTCCACGGTTTGGGGGCGGTCGTCGGCCGCGAGGCGGGCGAGGTCCAGGTTGACGATGAGCGCGGACAGCGACTGCCCCGTCTCATCGTGCAGTTCCCGCGCGATCCGGCGGCGCTCGTCTTCCTGCGCCGTCAGCACGCGCTTGATGAGCTCCCCGCGGATGCGTTCCTTGACCGCCAATTCCTCAAGGAGCTGAAGCTTTTCGATGGCGAGCCCCACCTCGCCGCCCACGGTGGCGAGCAGTGCCAGCTCGCGGTGTCCGAACAGGCGGCCGGCCGGCAGCACGAGGTTCATCAACCCGGCGATCCCCGTGGAGGTCCGAAGTGGGACGCTGGCATGCTGCGCGGCCGCCCCGACGCGCTCGAGCCGCATGCAATTGACGATGTTGACGGGCTCGGTGAGTTGATTCGCCTGCAGGAGGTCGAGGCAGCGGCACGAGCCGCGCATGGCCTGGCGGCCGTCGGCGTCGAGCGCGCGGGGCAGCTGATAGGTCGCGGCGAGATCGAAGGTTCCCGTGCCCGGGGGCGGGGGGCGCAAGAATACCCAGGCGGCGTGGATTTGCAGCAGGTCACCCGCGCGGGCGAGCATATCCTCGAGGAGCCTATGGACGCTGCTCGAACGATGCAGCGCACCGGTGAGCTGGCTCAGGATGATCAGGCGGTGCGCGCGCTGCACCGATCGGACGAGCACGCCCGCGCCGAACACCAGGATGAACAGGCCGGTCAACAGTTCGGACGCCACGTCCAGTCCGGCGTTATGCGGGACCCACGCCCACCCGATGTAGTTCAGGCCGGCGATCGCGAGCCCGCCGAAGATCAGCCACGTGCCGGCATCGTCAAGCTGCTGTTCCGCGCGCCGGTAACCTTCGGCCGCAAGGAGAAAGGCGACCCCCGCCGCCACCTCGGCGATGGCGCGCGCAAGCGCGACTCGATGCGCCGAGGGCGCGGCCAGCACGAACGTCGCGATCACCGCCGCGAGCAGCGCGCCGAAGCCGAGCGTTCCGACGGTAGTGACGGCGCGCGATCGCGGATCACGCGATACCGAGGCGGTCAGAAAGAAGCCGGCGCCGGCGAGCAAGAGCGTCATTTCGATGAGGGTAAGCGGCAGAATCGGTGGGGCGTTCAGGGACTCGAGGTCGACGAAGACCCGCACGGCAAGCGCTGCGGCCCCGCCGGCCCACCAAAGCGCATACCCTGATCGCAACTCGACGTAGTGTGCGACGAGCAGCAGCGCGACCGCGAGATACATCCCGATCGCGATCGCGTGGACAGTAATGAGTGGCTGCATTGAGACGGTGCCCCGCACAAGCGTTCGCGCGGAAGCGCGGGCCCACCTCCGGCCTCCCGATGATCGAAGATCATCGGACCGGACTACCTCCTGCCCAGCCGCTCGATCCCCGGGTCTCGCTGTGGGTCGCTCCGGCCGTTGCCGACGCGGCCGTCCGTGAGGGCGTCGCGGGCCGGCTTTGGACCCGGCAGGGTTCCGGGAGTCGCTGCGCCGCCGGCAGGCGCCGCATACGCCTCCGAATCGGGTAATGGAACGAGCTGGAATCAGATGAGGGTCGGATGGGCCTTCCCGACTGGCGATGATAGGGTGAGGCAAAGGCCTGGGGGCAGGTGCAGGTTCTCCGGGCGGCGGGGAGGACGACGATGCGGCCGATGCTGACGGCATGTGAGCGTTGCGGACTGCGTGAGGTGCGTCATGAACTGGAGCAGAAGGGCGTGATCATCCGGTTCTGCGACGAGTGCTATTGGGGCGACATCTCGGATCCTAATGCCGACGCGACGGCAGAGACTCCGCGGACGGCCCAGCCGACGCTACCGGCCGAGAAGCGCGCAAGCTGACACTATGTGGCCAGCTTTGTTTGGTTCGGGCTGGGTTTGGAGTGCGCTTGTCGCGGGGGCGCTCCTGTGCTTCCTCGTGGGGGTGCTGGGATTTCTCTTCCTCATCACCGCGCGGCCGCCGCGACAGGCGTCTGAAGTCGATCAGGACTGGCATCTGTACGAAGAGCTCGCGTTGACGGGTCCGGAGTTCGACCGCAGAGCCCGCCGGCGCATCCTCGGCGGTCAGGCCCCCACGTGAACGGCACAGCGCCGGTACTGACCCCGTCTGTTCGGGCCGGGTCGAAGGTAATAGAGCGAAACTCAGGAAGATAATAGAGCGAAACTCAGAATAAAATAACGATCCGCGAAAGGCGCGCCTTTTTG
>Ga0066903_100005333_pt1 | contig 11136 bp, 10 predicted proteins | sample PanSoiMetaGPlot1_FD_67491 | JGI IMG/M metagenome (GOLD analysis project Ga0066903, IMG submission 67491) | Tropical forest soil microbial communities from Panama analyzed to predict greenhouse gas emissions - Panama Soil - Plot 1 (version 2) | ecosystem: Environmental > Terrestrial > Soil >...
TTCTAGGTAGCAGTTAGTTGGACTGTGAGACCGGAAGCGAGCAAAGCTCGTGGACTGAACCCCTAGAATGAGACAAATGTGCTCAAATTGTGCTCAAGCCCACCTCATTCCAGCCCACTCAGGCCTATTCCAGCCAAAGTTCGTACTTTTCGAATAACCTTGGCCCTAGTGGGCCTGAGTGAGTTCCAGGAGGCCCGCGCAGGGCCCTGATCGCGCTTTTCTAAACCGCCCCTCCTAAACCTGCCGCTCCTCACGCTCCCGAGCTCACCAACTGAACATCGTGTAGTGACATTGTTAGGAACCAGATGGATTGTGGTCGCCTGCTATACTTCCTTAGGACCAGATACCTGTCTAGAGACTTGTATGACACTCAAATGGCGACTGCTTCTATTTCTTGTGTTCCTCGTTTGTCTGTATACCTGGATAGGAGCGGACTCAACGAGAGCCGAGCTCTGGGTTTGTCCGCAACCCGGTCAGCCCGATCTGTATACCGACCATGGAAGCGGAGGATGCAGGCAATTGGAGGAAGCGAGAGCCTCGTCGCCGCGGTGGAGTTCGAAGAAAGGAAAAGATTATGTCCCGATGATGTTGGTGCCGGCGGGTGACTTCTTCTATGGGAGTACCAAGGAGCGGATGTCTCTGCCTGCTTTTTACATGGACCAGTTTGAAGTCACGACGAAACACTACGCTGAATTTATGCAGGCGACGAAGAGGCCACAGCCGAATTATTGGAATCAGCTCAGCGACACGAACATGGCGGCAGATCGTCCTGTGATAGGCGTGGACTGGAGCGATGCAGACGCTTACTGCCGGTACTACGAAAAACGGCTACCCACTGAACAGGAATGGGAGAAAGCGGCGAGGGGCACGGATGGGCGCCTGTATCCTTGGGGGAATCAAGAGCCGACTAGTACTTCTGCCAATCATTGGATGGGACGAGCCCAGGAGTTTACCAAGCAAGGGAACGCTGGCCGCATTAACTTCTACCGAGACCGACTCATGTCGGTCGGTAGTTACGAGGCCGACCAGAGTCCATACGGCATCTATGACTTGGCCGGCAATGTGCGGGAATGGACGCAGTCAGACGATACAGACAACGGAGGGAAGGTGGTTCGTGGGGGCGGATGGTTCAGCGCACCACAGACGCTCCAGGCGGTGTTTCGATACAATTGGACCCCATCAACCCGGAACACCTGGCTCGGTTTCCGGTGTGCTCAAGACGCTGATATACAGGAGGTGAAGACTTCTTCGGTGCTTCCAAGCCCGCCAAAGGCGACAGGTCTCCCTGTGGTCGCAGGTACTCCAAGTGTGGTGCCGATTGGATCGGTACAGGGTGGGACGACGGATGTCAACAGAAGCTCCGCCTTTTCTGAGAGATCGTTGCTCTTGCCCATTGTCGCGGCCTCACGACCCCAACCAGGGACGATCACTGGTTCGTGGGTAGGGCTGGTGACGTCGCTCACCGTCAGTTACGCGGCACATGGCAGGGGGCCGGAGATCGAGACAGACGGGAACCTCCGGGCGGGCTCCCTGAACTCGCTGCGGACGGCCGCCATCGTGGCCGCCGTTGCCGTCGGATATGATCCGAAGTATCTGAAAGTGCGTGTCCTGATTCCGACAGTCGTCGACGGACCCAGCGCGGGCAGCATGTATGCCGTGGGCATCGCCTCAGCCCTTCTCGGGGATCCCATTCGCCACGATGTCTGTATGTCGGGCACGATTGAACCCAACTTTGAAATCAAACCGGTAGGGCGCCTGGCCGATAAGATGAACGCCTGCAAAATGCTGAGTAAGACAACCATGATCGTGCCGGATGGATTGGACAATAGCCATTTGAGCTTTCAAGGTACTGAGCGGTCCGTCCACGTGATTGAAGTCCATACGCTGAGCGACGCTTACGCCGCCGCAACCGGTCAGTCGCTCCGCCCTGTCTCGTCATTTTAACAACTGGAGGATGACATGAAGCACGGATCTTGGCAGAGAACCCGCCGGGTGATGATGAGCAGGTTGCTCAGAGGCATCGGGATGAGCTCCTTGGCCCTTATAGTCTCGGCCAACCTCTCATGGGCAGCTGACATGGTGAAAATCAGTTCCCTGCTCGCTGATCCCAAGGGGTACAACATGAAATTGGTCCAGGTTGAGGGAACCGTGGTTGGCCTTCAAATCCAACATTTTATTGGGAACATGACGAAGCTTGAGAAATGCGTGCAACGCTTTATCTTGAAGGACGAAACCGGAGCCATGCAGGCCGTGTATGCGACGATCTGCCCCAATGACGCTATGCTTCGCAATGGTGATCGCGTCACGGTAGAGGCACATTATTCAGGCGTACTCGAAGTACGGTCATTGACAAAAAACTAACGAGCATCACTTTCTCTCCCTTCGCATCGAAAGTCTTCCCTTCACCACACTGAATCAGGTGGCGAATGGAATCTCATGGTCACGTTTGACAGCGGTCTGCTCCACGGGAGTTGCGACGCTCTCATTAGTAAGGGGAGCCTACCAGGACTCAAACCAAAAAAGGTGTGTCAAATTTGTGCTAAAGCATGCCGCAAACAGCAAGACTTTATCGTATCAATCGAATGCCTAGAAACGCCCAAAGGTGGACAAGCCCAGTTGTAGGAACAGCGGTTTAGGAAAGCGCGATCAGGACCCTACTCAGGCCTCCTGGAACTCACTCAGGCCCACTAGGGCCAAGGTTATTCGAGAAGTACTTTGGCTGGAATAGGCCTGAGTGGGCTGGAATGAGGTGGGCCTGAGCACAATGTGCACGTTTGTCTCAATCTAGGGGTTCAGTCCATGGCTGGCCGAAGCTTACAATGGAAATGATGAGAAGGACAGATTGGTGGATGGTAAGTGCAACGAAATGATACAGAAGCATCTACGAGAGCAGCGCATCAAGAGATGCTCTAGGGTATGGGTGGAACCTTGCTCTTGCTTAACATCCCCTGAGCCACACCGAGGAGGGCATAGGATTGTTCAAGCGGAGCACTCAGGTGCTCGGCCCAGACCAAGGCTCTTGGTGTGTTTCCTGACTCTGCCTCTGCTGCAGCAATAGCCCCAAAGGTACGCGCTCTCTTTATATCGTCGCGAATGTGGGCTGCAATCTCCTTGGCCTTCTCTGTACCTCCGGCTTTCCCTTGTGCGTTCGCAATGTTTTCCAATAACGCGCTGCGAGTCGGTTCCATCTGAATCATATTAGCCGTCTGAAGCGCAGATGGAATATCACCGGCTCGAATCTGGCGTTGGCCTATGTCACGGAGGAGTCTGGATTTTGAGGTCTCATCTGTAATCAGAAGCGCCGTCTGAAGGGCCTCCTGCAGATTTCCTTTACGGACCAGTTGATCCCCAATAAGTCCCAAAGCGAAGTCCTTCCCGGCCTCGGACTTTATTAACCTAATACTAAGAAATGCTCCTTTTGCATCTCCTTTGCCTGCCTGTTTGCCAGCAAGATTCCCGAGAGCGTTCTCTCGTTCTTTCTCATCTGAGATTGTATCCAGGGTCTATTGCGCACCAATGAAGTCACCAGCATCTGCTTGCACATCCGCGATCCTGTGCAGGGTAGCGGATTTAACGAGATCGCTCTTAATGGCGGTTGTGGTGTGAAGCGCCTGCGGTACATTTCCGGCTTTCGCCTGAACCACCGCTTGAGCTTTCGCCTCAAGATCTTGATCGGAAATGGGTTGAAAGTGGTTGAGCCAGTGGAAGAGCTTCTTCTCATCTTCCACCCGCTTTTCCTTCCCCTCCACCGATTCGATATCTCTCAAAGCTGTTTGCTTCATGCTATCCGTGGTGATGAGTGACGTAGTTTTTCGTGCACCTGCTGGATCAGCATACGCTTGAACAAGCGCAATGTTCATGAGAACGTTATCTCTGATCCGGCCGCCCGGAAAGAGATCGGCGGTTTGCAAAGCTCCCTGTATGTCCCCTTCCTTGCCTGGTCTCGGGCGATCTCGGATCCGGCAACGGCTCGATCTATTTCGCCTGGGATCAAGGCGGCGGTCTTTCGGGCGTTCAGAATATCACCGGCCTTGACGAGGATTATTACAATGTCAGCGATGGTTTGGTCTCTTCCACTCTGAACGCTCAGTCGTGCTGCCGTCTTCTGTGATTCCTCTATATCACCAGCTTTTGCCTGCGCGAAAGCAATGCGTTGCAGAGCACTGTCCCGCATCGCCGGCGTCTCAAATGTGGTCGTGAGGCTAAAAGCCGCGTGCACGTTCCCAGCTTCTGCCTGCTCTTGAACTATTTGTAGCAGCGCCCTATTTTGATCTCGCTTTTCGGGAAATTCTCGAATGATTTCATGAACCGGTTCCAGGTCTCCAATTTCGCCAACAGTAATTGCAAGGTCGCGCAAGAAGAGATCTCTAGTTTTCTTGTCAGGAATATTAGTGCCACTTTCTTTAGCACGGACGAGGATTGAACGAACCGATGGAACCTGTTCTTTCGGTCCCTGGGCATATACGGCTACGGCTATGCATAGGATTGACCAAGAGACGCTAGCCAAAACAGTTTTTGTCATGTGCCCATACCTCGGTTCAATGAGACCTCGGACAGGACTGAGACTCGCGTAGCCTTACCTTCTATTTCGTTATCCTAAAAATCAAAGAATGGCAAAACATTTCGCTGACAAGACTGGCTGCCTGGAGGCATATCAAAAAAGTCCGAAAGAACAATCCGCTATCTCACGGATTTAGTTGAGGATCAAAAGCAGCTAATGGGCGGGTCAAAAAGAACTGTTTTTGGAATCACCACCTAGTAAACAGACGGATTATGGGTAATCGGGCTCGCAACAACGATTGACCTCGGCATAACTAGGTTCACTTCACTCAAGCGAAGTGATCAGCAATGGTCTATCCACCCCTTTAGAATGCAGTCGGGACTGAATCGTGCCAACCTTTGACGCAAACATTGGGAATGGCAGAATAACTGTTTGGAATCTTGCCTGGATGGTTCACGACCCACATCAAAAGTAAGCAGTTGCGATCATTTCGCGTTAGCCGGGGGATAGTCTTTGAATGCCTTGGCGAGTCCCTGCTGGGCCAGAGCGAAATTCTTCTCGAGGTTGTCGCCCAGTACGGCCCTGACGATGGCCCGCCAGACCAGCTTCTTGTCTGACGCCTTAGCCAGATCCACGATCAAGGTCCCTTCATGATCCTCATAGGTCGTCTCGCGAGTCGCCGGGATGGGCACCCAATTGCCCTGCTCTAACGCATAGGCTTTCGCCTGAGACGTGTAGAAACCCTGCATCGGATACGTCTTCTCGACACGATCCATGTCTTTCACGCCGTAGAATAGATGAACCAGCAGGTCTGGTCGATCGTCCAAGCCGACTTGCCGAACCCCTTTCGCATTCAGCTGTGAGTGGACAATCTCCTTGACGCGGTTCCGCAGAGGCGATGTGTCCGATGCCCCAACCTCACGCCCCCTGTCCGTGATCCCCGAAAAGGCAAATGTATGAAACCCGGAGAACTGAACGGACGGATCGGAGCCGGTGACCACCTGAGGCACCTCCGCGCAGCCTGCTGACACGGCCAACCCCAGCATTAGACATAGAAACAAAGATCGGCATTTCACCTTGTGTCATCCTCCTCATGCTTCTCACAGCACATGGGCTAGCGATTCGGATTCTTTATGCACTCCGCACGCTTGACGATTTTTGAATTTTCGATCCCAGCCGCCATACGGCATGTTCGCTCATCGTCAAAGGTGCATTTTGTTCCGTAGTGGGGGGTCGTGAGACAGAACGCTGCGTTGCCAGGGCCCTTGTCTTCCTGCGAATTGAGTTCGCATCCGCCCCGGCCATCCACTGCGCGATGACAATCTTCATAGGACGTAAAATCACACTGTTTGCCCCAAGGGAACACGGCACAGTAGGACCCAGCGAGGGCCATGCTGCTTGCGAACAGCAAGACAAAGGAGCCGGCAACCAGGATTTTCGTGAGCAAGGGTATCTCCGTAGCGTCGCAGGGTGGCGTATTCTAATGATAAGGTCACCTGGCTGCAAGCGGACAAGGAACGAAGGCTGGAGCATCCGATAGTCAGGTTGGTAAATCGCAGGACGTATGACCTGCCGGGCTCATTTGGTCCGGTTCCAATGTTAGAGTGGACTGCGTAGTGTTCTTCGGTGGAGCAAATTGTTACGACGTGAGGTGCATGTGGCCTAGACGAGTGCAATACCTTCGCAAGCACCGACTATTGAATGACGGGGCAGGAGGGCCTGCCAAAGAGAACATATCGCACATCGGTCTTCTTCCCGGTGTTTGGCGGAGTCTGTTTATTCACTCCCCAGCCGAAGGCTGTGAAGAGGTTGCCGGGGTCGTTTTGGGTTGGCGGCGCACGGCGGATCGTCACGTACTCTCCAAAGCGATCGGTCCCCGCGTCGCTGTTTGTTGTGATGTAGGCGACGAAGTCTCCCCAGAAGCCGACTACATGGTTCTCGTAATTCCCGTTCCCGCCGTATTCGAAGGACATTCCCAGTTCGCCGGTGCAGGCATTGCTGGAAAATGCGGGATAGGCGAAGGCGTAGCTGTTGTTCCAAACCTGCACCTGTTGCATCTTGCTGAAGTTGTTGGTGCGATCAAGCGTGACGATCTCGATGTGCGCCTGCTTGAAATTGTTGTCGGTGCCAGCCGTCCACCCGAACCAGAGCTGATTGCCGGACCGGGCCGCGCCGATAATGCCGTTGCGGGGGAAGGAATTCCCGTTGGGCCCGTTAAAGTTTTTTGCCAGCCAATCTTGGTTGTCCGGCGTGATCGATGTAGGCGCGTTGTTCGCCCAACTCGAAATGCCGACATCACGCCAGAAGTAGGTGTTCGACCCTTCCTTGAGGGAATATACGGTGAGTTTGGTATTGCCGTTGTGTCCCGCCCAGAAGATCTCGTCGCCGGTGTTCTGTGTGAGATGTTCCCCCCAAATTTTGGAACTCGGCGCATTCGCCGGATTGGTGAACTCAAGGGTGATGGTGCCACCTGCTTGAATACCTCCGAGCGACGTGCGCACGACTTGAAATCCTGCGGTGCATTCATTACCGCCGCCTGCGTCCCAGCTTATGTAGAGCGAGTTGTCTCCAATCGAAAGGTCGGGAAAATCGGGGCCGGTACATTTGCCGAAGAGACTGGGCGTCAGGTTCCAATAGGTCCATGCCGTGCCGTTGCTGTTCTTGATATCGGCAGGACTCGCCATGGCGAGACGGTACCCGGTGCCTTGCAGAAGCCAGATGAAGCGGTCGATAGACGACGCGTACTGGATGATCTGGTCGCAGCAGAACCCGACGGCATCGTTAGGAAATATCGTTGTCGGATCAAGGATCTTGAAGGTGCTGCCGCCGTCGGTCGAGAAAGCGACGTTCCAGTTGACGGAGACGAAGATCACCCCGTTGCCGCTCGCACCGCTCGGCTCTGCGCAGGCCGCGGCCGAGTCGCCGCTGCATCCGAGTCCGGCTCCTGTCATCCCCACCGAATTGTTTATATCGAACCTGATGGCAGGCGGATCTCCAATTGGTGCGGGTTTGACCTCGGTGCCGGTCGGCGTTCGAGTGCCGGCCGCTTCAGGATTAGTTGGCACCGGCGGAGCACCGGTGTTGACTTCATCTTCATCCATACGCGGAGGCTGGTGAGGATATCGTCCCCCTTCGACTTTTTGCGAAGGCACTTGGGTCGTGCCTAGCTGACCGGATCCCTCAGACGGCGGCGGGATGATCACAGATGTGTGGACTCTGAATCTGTGAGCGTCATCTTTGTCGTAATCTTTGTCGTCATCTTTGTCGCCGCGACGGGCGCGGTAAGTGCCTTCCATGACGAGTTCATAACGCTGACCGCTGACGAGAGATTGGCTGTTGAATTCCGCCTGCACGATCACGCTGGAGCGCCGGGGGATGGTTCCGACGGCCAGGGGCAACGGCATTTGCACCGCCGCCGTGCCCATCATAACGCGATCGATCTTGACATCGGCTACTGTCCGTTTCGTGAGATTGGTGAGCGGCGCCGACACGAATAATGTGTTTGGCTGAGGAGTCGCAACCCCCGCATTCCCGAGTGAGAAAACACTGCCAGGTTTCGGAGCATCGGTTTCTGCCGTAACGAGAGCGCAGGAGCTGAGGAGCAGACCCGCGAGAGCGATCGAACCGAGCATGTGAAGCATGAAGACCTCCAAAGCTTGCGGTAGTTGCCCAAGCGGTGGATGCTACCATCGTTACATTGATTGTTCCATATCTGTAAATTTCGGCTGACCTGCTTGTAGGATTCGGTTAAGACGTTCCCTTGATACGTTATACAGGCCGAGACAGTAAAGTCAGTGTTGTGCTCACTTGGCATTACGGAAGTCTCTGGGCCGCCCTGAGGTAATGGCCTACGTCGATCTCTGGGCCTATCAACACCAGGTGCGCATCGACTTCTCACGACCGGGCAAGCCGACGGACAACGCCCACGTGGAATCCTTCAACGCCACCTTGCGACGCGAGTGCCTCAATGCGCACTGGTTCGAGTCACTCCAGGACGCCCAAGCGCGCATCGAGGCCTGGCGGCGCGAGTATAACGAGAGTCGCCCTCACCGGGCGCTGCAGGATCGAACGCCAAAGGAATTTGCCAAGAGGGTCGCCGAGAATCCGCTCAGCGAGCCTCTCATCACTGTTGGACACTCTCCCTAGATTTGGTACGGAAACCGCGGGCCGACCACATGCGGTCCAATCTCACATTCATCCTGGACCAGATTTGCCCGGGCAGGTCAATTATGGCAATAAGGAAATTCGCAGCATCAATTGTTCTTGTTTAACCCACACAAAGACCTTCGCCGCGTTCTCTCTTTGTTGCTCATCACTACAAGTCCTCCCGTTTTGCCGATCTTTGGGGAGGAGCTCTTACAGACCATTTAGTTTAGTTTGCATGGGGATAGATCCATTTCAGTCATGACGGACAGAGTTCGTCGAAGTTTCCTGTTGACCAAGGATGTGGGCGGACGTAGCGTAGATTTATCTAAGTTCAGATACAGTAGACCACTGTCTAGCGAGAACGTTGACGCACGAGAGTAGTCCACTGTCGTGCGTAGCTGATCCAGTTCGTCGGTCCGTCGTCCGACTCTCACCATCACATGCGTGCAATTTTCAACTGTCACGAGGGGAGAGGTGTCGAATGCTTCGTGCCGAAGGAAGCGAAGACTTACCAAACCAGTTCTGCTCAGTAGGAGCAGACAACCATCATTGGAGGACAACATGAGAATTGGCATTATCGGCGCTGGACAAATCGGCTCCACGCTGACACGCCGGCTGACCAAGCTCGGACACGAGGTGTTCGTGGCGAATTCACGGGCGCCCGAGACGCTCGCCGAGCTTGCGGAGGAAACCGGCGCAAGACCGGTGGCGGTCGCGGAGGCCGCTCGGGCGGGTGAGGTGGTCGTGGTTACGATTCCGGAAGCAAAAGTTCGCAACCTGCCCAAGAACCTGTTTGACGGCGTCTCGAACCATGTCGTGATCGTCGATACGGGCAACTACTATCCGCGGGAGCGCGACGGCCGTATTGAGGAGATTGAGGCAGGGATGCCGGAGAGTCGATGGGTTGAACGCCAGTTGGGGCGGCCGGTGGTGAAGGCGTTCAATAACATCTATGCGCAACATCTGATGGATCGAGGCCGGCTGAAAGGTGTCCCCGGCCGCATTGCGCTGCCAGTTGCCGGCGATGACCGCTGGGCCAAGGCCATCGTCATGCAGCTCTTGGATCAACTGGGATTCGATGGGGTGGACGCCGGCGGCCTGGATGAGTCCTGGAGGCAACAGCCGGCCACTCCCGTGTACGGAACGGATTTTGACGCCAATGGTGTGCGGCGCGCGCTCTCTCAGGCGAGCCCTGAGCGGAAGCCGGAGTGGCGGGCGACGGCGAAGAGCCCCGGCAACTTCGCCCACCCGGCCTAAACCGGCGGGCCGACGCGACACGCACAATGAATAAACAGCGGCTAAAAAACGCTAGCCTGACGGTCTCGCCGCGACGCTGTCTCGAGGCCGCGTTTGGACGCACAACGGTGCATGTGTGAGTAGCACGATCACGCGGCAGAACATTTCCCCGTACGAGGGGAGTGATGCGGGGTCTGACCACTTTCGGCGTTTCCGGTTTTTGTCACGGTTGCCCCCGTAAACCGGTGTAGCCTGCTGTGTATCCGCGTATCTAATATAGCGGAGAAATTGTTGCTTCAGTGCGCTGGCGTGTGGTGCAATAGGCTGGCGTGCTTGTGTCGGACCGTGTTCCATCTTCCTTACCAATTCCCACATTGGTAAGCTGGCTTCTACTCCTCATTTCATGATGTTGCCTCCATGGCCGACGCCAGTCGTCAGGACCGCCCGGTTTTTTTGAGAAAGCTTGGTCTTCTCGCACTGCTTGCGATCGCCATGATTGTGAGCCTGCTCCTCTATCTTCAGACACGACACGGGTTGCGTCATGTCATCGTTCCGCTCGCGGCAAAACTGACTGGAGCCAAGCTGGAAGCCCGGGACGGGCTGCTGTCGCTGCTTGGGACGCTCGAAGTCGAAGGTCTTGTCTACGATGATCCGGCGTCGGGAGTCTCGTTCGATGCAGAACGCCTGGCGCTCCGCGCTGTGCCTTGGTCGTTTATCACCGAGGGTCTGCCCAGGATCGAGGACTTGGAATTGACGCGAGCGAAGTTGCGGATTGTCCTCCTCTCGACACCGGAGGGGCCGCCGGTTCAGGGATCTGACACAGAGCCGGCTCGGGCCCTACCACTTCTGCCGGTTGCCGTCGAGCGGGCCCGCTTCGAGGACGTCACCATTATAGTGGACCAAGGCGACAGCCGAATCACGGGCCGGGTTGCCGCGGCGCTGGATCGACTCGGGCCGGGCCGTTCGGGGAATGTAAAACTGCGGAGCAGCTTCGAGCTGGAGGGCGGCGGGATGCAGGACCTGGCCGGTGCCATCGACCTGGCCCTCGCAGTCGATGTCGGTTTGGGCGGGACGCCGATCACGTGGAACGGTTCCAATCAGGCCGTCCTCCGGACCGGCCTAGGCTCGCTCGAGCCAACCGATCCGGAGGTTGTCGTTTTCGAGCAGACGCTAAGGGGCGAGTACGAACAAGCGGCGCAAGGTCTGCGAGCTTCCTCCAACGTCACGATCCGCAGAGCAGGGGCGCCACTAGG
>Ga0066903_100005334_pt1 | contig 11134 bp, 9 predicted proteins | sample PanSoiMetaGPlot1_FD_67491 | JGI IMG/M metagenome (GOLD analysis project Ga0066903, IMG submission 67491) | Tropical forest soil microbial communities from Panama analyzed to predict greenhouse gas emissions - Panama Soil - Plot 1 (version 2) | ecosystem: Environmental > Terrestrial > Soil >...
CGCGCGGCGGCGGCTCGCTGGTGGCCTCGATCTATGGCGAGGACCAGGGATTCCTGGCGCGCATGGTGGGCGAGCTCGGCCCCGGCCACGGGCGCATCCTCGCGGTCGATCCCGCGATCGCCTCCGCCCATACCGGGCATGGCATCGTCATGCCGCAATGCAATCACGGCGGCCCCGGCCGCGCCGGCGCCGGCGAGGAGCTGGGCGGCCTGCACGGCCTGCGCTTCTATCACCAGCGCCTGGCCGTGCAGGGATCGAGCGATCTGCTGGCGAGCCTGCAGGCCAAGGCGGCGGCGTTGCATTGAATCGAGCCGTGCTTCGTAGGCTGGGTCGAGCTTGCGAGACCCAGCATCCCGCGTGGCGGCAGTAGTGTTGGGTCTCGTGAATCGACCCAACCTACGAAACAGCGGGGCTCGAATCCCGCGTACAAATGAACTAACCTGCCGCCGGGTTCAGTGGGGCTGAGTGATCCAGTGGCGTCAATGCAGGAGGCAGGGCGGGAAAGCTTCGTCGAGCGTCATGGGCTGTGGACCGACGATCAGCACGAGGCGGCGGTCACGGCGGCAAAGTGGATCGAGGAGCACGGCCTCGAGGTCGTGCGGTTCTCGTTCCCCGACCAGCACGGCGTCCTGCGCGGCAAGACGGTCATCGCGAGCGACGCCGCGAGCGTCATGCGCAACGGCTGCTCGCTCACCACGACGCTGCTTGCCAAGGACACCTCGCACAAGACGGTATTCCCCGTGTTCACCGCGGGCGGTGGCTTCGGCATGCCGGAGATGGAGGGCGGCGGCGACTTTCTGATGATCGCCGATCCCACGACGTTTCGCGTGCTGCCGTGGGCGCCGCAGACCGGCTGGGTGCTGTGCGACATCTATTTCACCAACGGCAGGCCGGTGCCGTTCTCGACCCGTCATCTCTATCGCCGCGCGCTGCAGAAGCTGGCTGAAGCCGGGTTCGACTACGTGGCCGGGCTCGAGGTCGAGTTCCACGTGTTCAAGCTCGAGGACGCGCGCCTCAAGCCCGCCGACGCCACCTGGCCGGGCGAGGCGCCCGAGGTCAGCCTGGTCTCGCAGGGCTACCAGTACCTGACCGAGGCGCGTTTCGATCAGATGGAGCCGATCCTCGAGTCCGTGCGGCGCGAGGTGGTGGCGCTCGGCCTGCCGCTGCGCTCGGTCGAGGTCGAGCTTGGGCCGAGCCAATGCGAGTTCACCTTCCACCCGCAGGTCGGCTTGATGCCGGCCGACACCATGATGCTGTTCCGCAGCGCGGTGAAGCAGATCTGCCGCAGGCAGGGCTATCACGCGACCTTCATGGCGCGGCCGAAGGTCGCCAATACCAGCGCGAGCGGCTGGCATCTGCACCAGTCGCTGCGCGACCGCCGCTCCAATGCCAACGCGTTTGCCTCGAGCGACAAGGAGCCGCTGTCGCGCAGCGGGCGGAATTATCTCGCCGGCCTGCTGGCTCACGCCCGCGCGGCGGCGGCCTTCACCACGCCGACCATCAACGGCTACAAGCGCTACAAGAGCTACTCGCTGGCGCCCGACCGCGCGATCTGGGGACGCGACAATCGCGGCGTGATGGTGCGCGTGCTGGGCGGTCCGGGCGACGTCGCGACGCGGCTCGAGAACCGGGTCGGAGAGCCGGCGGCCAATCCCTATCTCTACATGGCCTCGCAGATCTTCACCGGGCTCGACGGCATGGAGCGCATGCTCGATCCCGGCCCCTCGGCCGACACACCCTACGAGGCGCAGGCGACGCAACTGCCCAAAAGCCTCGACGAGGCGCTGCGCGCACTGCGCAACGACACCTGCATGACCGACGGCTTCGGCCGCCCGTTCATTGACTACTACCTGCGCATCAAGGACGCCGAGATCGCCCGCTACCAGTCCGAGGTCACGGAGTGGGAGCAGCGGGAGTATTTTGAGCTGTTTTAGGGGGCGTGGGGACGCAGCCGAATCTCGGCTTTTCCATACCACCGCCCATTTTTACTGCGTAGTTACCATGTCGAGCGAGCACGCCGGGGCTTGAAGGGAAATCGAGATCGTGCTGAATTCGTTGAAGAATTCGCGTTCGGTTGCGTAAAGAGTTCAGGGTTGATGGGGATTGGGGTCGAGCGTCGCAGGGCGATGCGGCGGGTTGGGCGCCCGCCGACGGCGGCGATCTGCGTTCTGGCCGGCCTCCTCTGTTGCCTCTTGGCGGTGGCCGCCTGCACGACCGCACCGCCGCGGGTGCCCTATACCCAGCAGGAGCAGGCCGAAGCCATTATCCCCGGCATCCCGGGCGCCCGGCTATGGGCCGACGATCCGGCGATCGCGGCCGGGCGCCGCTCGGTGGTCGCGCGCGCCAACCTGGCGCAGCCGAGCATCCTGGCCTTGTCCGGCGGCGGCCCCGACGGCGCGTTCGGCGCCGGGCTCCTGGGCGGGTGGACGGCGCGCGGGACGCGGCCGCAGTTCACCTTCGTGACCGGCGCGAGCGCGGGCGCGCTGCTCGCGCCATTCGCGTTCCTCGGGCCGTCCTATGACGAGACGATCAAGGGCGTGTTCGCCAGCGGCGAGATGGCGAACCTGCTGCAGACCGACGCATTCTCTGCGCTGTTCGGGGCGAGCCTGTTCAAGACGGCGCCGCTGCGCGACCTGATTGCGCACCACGTCGATCCCCCCTTGCTGGAGGCGATCGCGCGCGAGTACCGCACCGGCCGCCGCCTCTACATCGTGACCACCAATATCGATGCCCAACGCACCGCGATCTGGGACATGGGCAAGATCGCGGACAGCGGGGATCCCGGAGCGCTCGAGCTGTTCCGCAACGTCATGGCGGCGTCGGCGACCATACCGGGCGTGTTCTCGCCGGTGCTCATCGACGTCGAGGCCAACGGGAAGCATTTCGCGGAAATGCACGTCGATGCCGCCGTGACCAACAACGTGCTGGTCGTGCCCGAGTCCGTGCTGATCTCCGGCACGCCGCTGTTTCCGCCGGAATCCCGACCGAAGGTCTACGTCATCATCAACGGCAAGCTGTCGCCATATTTCGAGGTGGTGCGGGCCTCGACGCTGACGATCGTGCGGCGCTCGTTCGAGACCTCGTTGCGCGCCAACACCCGCAACACGCTGCTGGCCTCGTTGCAGTTCGCCAAGAGCAAGAGCTGGGAGTTCAACATCGCGGCGATCGATGCCGACTATCCGAACTCGACCGGCGATGTCTTCGACCAGACCTACATGAGCCAGTTGTTCGAGTATGGCTATCAGCGGGGGCGCAACGGAAGGCTGTTCCAGTCGACGCCGACGGGATTCCGCGCGGCGCCGCGGGTCGCGGGCCGATAAAGTGTCACGCTGCTCGTTTCGCCGGAACCGGACGCAGCGGACCGGGCAGGGCATTTTCGGCCGCGATCGCGAGGCGCTTCTCATGCCGGACAATCAGGGCGCCGAGCAGGATGAAGCCGGCGACGACAACGACCGCCAGCGCCAGGCCGACCGGACCGGCGAGCTTGGCGACCTCCTTGCCCAGGTTATAGGCGAGCAGGCAGTCCGTTGCCGCCCAGGCAACGGCTCCGGCCATGTTCGCCACCATGAAGCTGCGCCAGGGCATGTAGTTGGCGCCGGCGAGGAAGGCCGCATAGCTGCGCAGGATCGGAACGAAGCGGGCGAAGAAGACCACGCTGCTGCCGTAGCGCAGGAACAGATACTGCCCGATCTTGATCCGCGCCGGGGTCAGGTGGACGTAGTGGCCGTACCGCAGCAACAATGCATAGCCGAACTGGCGGCCGAGCCAGAATGCGACGATGTTGCCGACGATCCCGCCGAGAACGGCTGCCAGGATCACCGTGGCGATGCTGAGCTCATGGGTCGAGCCGGCGTAGATGGCCGCGGTCACCAGGATGGTCTCGCCCGGCAGCGGAATGCCGATGCATTCGAGCGCAATGATCACGGCGACCAGCCAGATGCCGTAGGCGTCGATCAGCGATGTGAGATGATGGATCAAATGGGTGGCCGGCGCGCTTTGTGGATCGTGCGGGGTCAACCGCTTCTCTGGTGGATCATGATCTTTTCCGAAAACCGGTATCCACTTTTCGGGATCATGCTCTGGTATAGTTGTACATACGATCGCGGGTGGGCTACATCTTCGATAGGCACGCATTTCGCTCGAAAGCAACAGGGCCGGCTGTTTGATTCTCGACGGTAAGCGCTTTCGATCCGGGCTGGCATGCCTGCTGGTGGCGGTCGCGGCCGCTGCCGGCGCGTGCTCGGTCGGACGGCTGACGGGCGATGATCCGGGCCCTTCCGACGAGGCGCTGGATATCAACGAGGCCGCCTACAAGCCCGACATCCTCGCCATGCTGCGGGTCTACATCAACGATCCGACCCAGATCCGCGACGCCGCCATCTCGCAGCCGATGGGCCGGCAACAGCGGTTTCGCGTCTGCCTGCGACTGAACGCGAAGAGCCGCGCCGGCGAGTACGCCGGGATCAAGGACTATGTGGCGATCTTCATCGCGGGCCGGCTCGACCAGCTGGTCGAAGCCAAGCTCGAGCAGTGCGCGACCGCCGCGTTCCGCCCGTTCCCGGAGGCGGAGAAGCTCTCGCGCTGAGCAGGCTTTGCGGATCGCGGTCAAGCACGTGGCGTCGACGGCCGCGCCGGTCACTTCGACAGTTTGCGTAGATAGGCGATCAGGTCGGCACGCTCGCCGGCGTCCGTCATGCCGGCATAGGGCATGCGGTTGGCCGGCACCGAAGCCTGCGGGTCGCCGATGAAGGTGTCGAGTGCTTCCGTGGTCCAGGTGAGCCCGCTGTTGCGCAGCGCGCGCGAGTAGCGATACCCCGCGACATCGCCGGCCTTGCGGCCGATGATGTCGTAGAGGCTCGGTCCGATGCCATGCACCCCGCGCTCCACGGAATGGCACACCACGCAATCGGCATAAAGCTTCTCACCGCGTACGGCGTCGCCCTCGGCGTGTGCCGCACGCGTTGCGGGGATTTGGGCCGCGGCGAGGAGCGCCGCGGCGGCAACGAGGGGCAGTGCGCGCATGATCGCGCCGGTCATGCCGGCACCAGCGGCCCCGGATTCTTGACGTAGCGGTTCTTGATCGCATCCGCCGTCCAGTAGGCGAGCGCGCCCACCGGCCCGGTCGGGTTGTACGAGGCGTTGTGCGGGAACACGTTAGCCCCGACGACGAACAGATTGTGGCAGTCCCAGCTCTGCAGATACTTGTTGAGCGCGCTGTCTTTGGGATTGGTGCCCATGGGGGTGCCGCCGGTGTTGTGCGTGCTCTGGTAGGGCACCACGGTCCAGGGCAGGGTGCGCGCCACCGCCTCGTTGAGATGCGTCGGATTCATCGACCTGGCGATGGCGTTGACGGTCCTCGCCGCGTGCTCGCCCATCTTGTGCTCGTTGGCCTTGTAGTCGAAGGTCATGCGCATCAAGGGCAGGCCGAACGCATTGCGATAGGTCGGATCGAGGTCGTAGTAGTTGTAGCGGTTCGCCATCACGCTGCCGCTGGCGCCGATATTCATCGCGGTCTGGTACCACTTGGCGGTTGCCGCCTTCCACGCCTTGCCCCATTGCGGGGTGCCGCGCGGCACCGGGCGATAGCCGATCGGCAGCGCGCTGTTGAACCCGCCGGCCACGCTGTAGCCGCCGACGAAACCGTGCGGGCCGCGATCGAAGTCCCAGTTGATGTTGAAGTCGTCGATGGTCGCGTTCGACCCGCCCGCGCTCATGAACGGGTTGAAGTAGCGGCCTTCGAAGAACAGCGTCGCGCCCGTGCCGGTCTGATAGCAGTAGTTCTTGCCGATCACGCCTTTCTGCGCGACGGGGTCATAGGGCTCGCCGATGCCCGACAGCAGCATCAGGTGGACGTTGTTGATGGCATAGGCGCACAGCAGCACCATGCCCGCGGGCTGCTCGAATTCTTCGCCGCTGAGCAGGTTGGTGTAGGCGACGCCGGTGACGCGCTTGCCGTCGGAATCCTTGAGCACTTTCGTAGCCCAGGAATTCGTGCGCAGCTCGAAGTTCGGGTTGCGCAGGGCGATCGGGATCACGCTGGTGAGCGGGCTGCCTTTGGCGTTGGCCTCGCAGCCGAAGCGCTGGCAGTAGCCGCAATACTGGCACGCCCCGTACTGCGCGCCGTCGGGATTGGTGTAGGCCTGCGAGGCGTTGGCCGATGGCCGCGGGAACGGGTGATAGCCGTTGTTCTTGGCCGCTTCGGTGAACATCACGCTCGCCTGGATCGGGGTGAGCGGCGGCAATGCATATTCGCGCGCCCGCGGCGCCTCGAACGGGTTGCCGCCGGCCTGGATCTGGCCCTTGATGTTGCCGGCCTTGCCCGAGACCGCCGCGGTGTACTCGAACCTGTCGTAGTAGGGCTCGAGCTCGGCGTAGGTGATGCCCCAGTCCTGGATGGTCATGTCGGCAGGAATGAAATTCTTGCCGTAGCGCTCCTCGTACATGGAGCGGACCCTGAACTCCATGTCGGTCCAGCGCCAGGTATGCCCGCTCCAATGCACGGCCGAGCCGCCCACCCCGTCGCCCGGCAGGAACGAGCCCAGGCGACGCATCGGCAATGCCTCCTGCGAGGGATTGTTGCGGATGGTCAGCGTGTCGCGCGCGGTGTTCTGCATCAGCTCGTGGCGCACCACGAAGCGCAACTCGTCGCGCACGATCGGCACGGCGAAGTCCTTGGCTGGAACGCGCAGATCGCCGCGCTCGAGCGCGACCACCTTCAGCCCGGCTTCGCTCAGCTCCTTGCCGAGGATGCCGCCGGTCCAGCCCAGCCCGACGATGACGGCGTCGACTTCCTTGAGTTTCGTAACCATGGCGTTGCCTCCCTCAGCTCATGTCCGCGATGCTGATGGGATCGGCGGGGTAGGGCCTGTCGCGATACTTGGCCACGTTCTCGCGATGCACCGCGATGACGCCAGGGAAGCCGATCATCTTCCAGCCGGCCTTGTTGCGGTTGCCGCCATAGATCGGGTCGGCGAACATGCCTTCCATGACGGTCTGATAGAGCGTGGTCCAGAACACGCGCACGGGCGGTCCGTTGTCGAAGGTGATCTTCGCGGTGGACAATCCGACCAGCACCTCCTCGCGCTGCTTCTCATCGAGGCGGTCGAACGGCTTGCCGTAGGTCTTGACGCAATGAGCGTTCGTTGCCTCGATGCCGGCGCGGTAGAGCTGCGCCGGGGTCAGCGGCAGCTGATAGCCCTGGCTCGGCACGCCGAGCTTCCATGGCCCCTGCATGTAGAGCCGCTCGCCCTTGCCCCAGCCGCTCGACAGCGCGCGGTCAATGAAGATGTTGAGGCCCATGTCGGTGCCCTTGGGCGTGAGATTGTCGGCAGGCACCATGTGATCGACCAGCGCCTCGACGAAGGCCGCCTCCTCGAGATTGAGGAACGAATAGCCCTCGGACGCCGGCGTGGTGGCCGCAGCGGCCGCGGCGGGCTGCTGCGCCGGCGCGCTTTGCGGAAGGCTGACAGTTGCGGCCGCGGCACCGCCGACCACGGCGCCTTTGAGAAAATCGCGCCGGCCGAAATCACGGCTCGAGTCCTGCTCGCTCATCCTCGCCTCCCTGTCATTCTGGCTTATGATTCCAGATTGGATCGCAGCCAAAATGCGCTTTTCGCATTGCGTCGGCAAGAGCGTTGCGGCGGGTGACCAGTGCGGCGCCGATGCGCTGCGGCGTGGGGAAAAATCAGCTGGACAAGGCGGGAGGAGCGGGCGACCATCGTTGCTCACAAGGCTGCGACAAGCGCTGAATGGACGCTGGCTCGCGTTCGCAACGGCGCAAGCAGCTCGAAGAATCCTTGCAGGGAGGAACCGCCATGACGTCCAGCCTGTCCCGCCGCGCGCTCATCAAGGGCGGCGCCGGCTCCGCGCTCATCGCCGGCGTCGGCATGCCGGCGATCGTGCACGCGCAGGCCGACGCCATCCGCATCGGACATCTGACGCCGATCACCGGGTTCCTCGGGCCGCTCGGCGAGTACGCGGTCATGGGCGTGAAGCTTGCGGCGGAGGAGATCAACGCCTCGGGCGGCGTAATGGGGCACAAGATCGAGCTCGTGATGGAGGACTCGGTCAACCCGCAGACCGCGTCGGCCAAGGCCGAGCGCCTGATCGAGCGCGACAAGGTGGCGATGATCATCGGCGAGATCTCGTCGGCCTCGGGGCTTGCCATCGGACAGGTGGCGAACCGGCTCAAGACCGTGTTCATCAACACCGGCTGCAATTCCGATGCGCTGCGCGGCGCGAGCTGTAACCCCTACATGTTCCACATCGAGGGCGCGAACTCGATGTACGTGATGGCGGTCGGCCAGTATCTCCTGCGCGAGAACATGGTGAAGGGCAAGAAATGGTACTCGCTCACGGCCGACTATGCCTTCGGCCATGATCTCCTGAAAGTCGCGAAAAAGTTCATGGAAGCAAACGGCGGCCAGTTCGCCGCCGACGAGCTGGTGCCGACCGACGCCACCGACTTCTCGCCCTATCTCCTCAAGATCCGCCAGGCGCGGCCCGATCTGGTGGTCTCGAACCTCGCCGGCAACCAGATCACCAACTTCCTCAAGCAGTACTCCGAGTACGGTCTGGCATTTCCGGTGGCGGGCTTCGGCTTCGACACCGTCGTCGCCTGGGGCGCCGGCAAGGGCAACTTCTCCGGCATCTGGCCGCTGGTCTGGCACCACCTGGTCGACACGCCGAGCTCGAAGAAATATGTCGACGCGTTCCAGAAGAAATACGGCAAGCTGCCCGACAACCAGTCCTGGGGCGACTACAACTCGCTCAAGATCGTCGCGCAGTCGATGAACGAGATCAAATCGCCCGATCCGCAGAAGCTCGCCGAGCACCTGCGCAAGGGCGCGAAGTTCGACGTGATGAAGGCGCGCGAGGCCTATTTCCGCCCCTACGACAACCAGATGGTCATGGAGATGTACGCGGTGCGCGCCAAGGAGCCCGCCAAGATGAAGGACCAGTGGGACATCTACGACGCGCTCGGCACGGTGCCGGGCCCGAGCGAGGACCTGGAGTCGATCGCCCCGCCGAAGGACGGCAGCTGCAAGATCGGGTGATATGACATAGCGTGCAGCTCGTTTTCGTTACCGAGCAGGTTCTCAACGGCCTCCTGGTCGGCGCCTATTATCTGCTCATTGCGCTTGGTCTGTCGCTGATCTTCGCGCTCGGCGGCATCGTCAACCTGGCGCATGGCGGCTTCTACGCCATCGGCGCCTATCTCGCGGTGGTGCTCGCGCCGCACATCGGCTTTGGCGGGGCCTTCGTCGTGTCGCCCATCGTCGTCGGCGTGCTCGGCATCGCGGTCGAGCGGCTGCTGTTCCGCCGCTTCTATCGCTCCGACCCGATCCTGAGCCTGTTGCTCACCTTCGGGCTGGCGATGGTGATCGAGCAGGGCCTGCGCATCGTGTTCGGCGCCGCGCCGCTGCCGTTCTCGATCCCGCCGGAGCTGCGCGGGCAAGTCTTCGTCGGTGATTTCATCTATCCGCGCTACCGCCTGGTCATGCTCGCGGTGGCGGTCGCCGCCGTGACCGCGACCTGGGCGATCGTCTACCGCACGTCGTTCGGGCGGGTAGTGCGCGCCGGCGTGCAGAACCCCGACGTGGTCGGGGCGCTCGGCATCTCGCTCGCGCCCTACATGACCGCGATCGCCGCGCTTGGCGTGGGCCTGGCCGGGCTCGCCGGTGTGCTGCTGGCGCCGATCGCCGGCGTGCACCCGGCCATGGGCGCGGAAATTCTCACCGCCGCCTTCGTCGTGGTGGTGATCGGCGGGCTCGGCTCGTTCTGGGGCGTGATCGCCGCGGCCGCGCTGGTCGGCGTGGTGCGCGGGGTCACCATCTACGTCAATCCGTCCTGGGGCGAAGCCTCGATGTACATGCTGATGGCGCTGGTGCTGCTGGTGCGGCCGCGCGGGCTCCTCGGCGAGCGCATCTTGAAGTTCGAGTGAGCGATGCGCCGCGATCATCTTCCGCTCATCGTCGCCGCGCTCGCGCTCGCGCTGCTGCCGTTCGCGCTCGATGCCGCCGGCCTGCCGCTGCGCACCTCGATCGACGTCGTGGTGTTCGCGATCGCCTGCATGGGGCTCAATATCCTCGTCGGCCACACCGGGCTGGTGTCGTTCGGCCATGGCGCCTGGTTCGGGCTCGGCGCCTACGCGGCGGCGCTCGCGCAGCGCCATTGGATGCCCGGCGCGGTTTTTCTGCCCGCGCTATTTGCCTTGCTGTTCGTCGCCGTGACGGCGCTGTTGTCGGGCGCGCTGATCCTGCGCGGGCGCGGGGTCTATTTCTCCCTGCTCACGCTCGCGCTGACCGCGCTGTTGTTCGCCGTCGGCTACCGCTGGACCGAGCTCACCGGCGGCGAAAGCGGGCTCGGCGGCGTCACCCGCGCCACCGTGCTCGGCGTCGACCTCGAGCACGACTGGACCTACTACGGGCTCGTCGCCGTGCTCGCCATGAGCACCTGTTGGCTGCTGCACCGGTTCCACCGCTCGCCGGTCGGCAGCGTGCTCGTGGCGATCCGCGAGAACGAGGAGCGCGCGCGTTTCGCCGGCTACCCCACTAACCGCTACAAGCTGATGGCCTTCGTGCTCTCCGCCACGGTGGTCGCGCTCGCCGGCACGCTGTCGGTGTTCAATCACCGCTTCGCCTCGGCCGAGCCGCTGTCGGTCGCGTTCTCGGGCGAGCTCATCGCCATGGTGGTGATCGGCGGGATGCGCAATTTCCTCGGGCCCGCGCTCGGGGCGCTGTTCTTCATTCTGTTCCGCGAGTTCCTGTCGATCTGGACGCCGCACTGGTTGTTCTGGTTCGGCCTGCTGTTCGTCGGCTTCATCGTGCTCTCGCCGACGGGGCTCGTCGGCGTAGCGGAACGGCTGCTCGCACCGTTCCGCCAGCGCGTGGTGGAAGCGGCGGCGATGGCCGGCCGCACGGTCGCGGAGAACGCAGTGCTGCCGCAGATCTATCGCCGGTCCAATGGCGGCGCCGCGGCGGTCCTGATCGCGGAGGACCTGGTCAAGCGGTTCGGCGGCATTCATGCCGTCGACGGCATCACCTTCACCGTCAAGGATCGCACGCTGCACGCGCTGATCGGGCCGAACGGCGCCGGCAAAACCACGGCCTTCAACCTCGTCTCCGGGCTCTAT
>Ga0066903_100005335_pt1 | contig 11133 bp, 10 predicted proteins | sample PanSoiMetaGPlot1_FD_67491 | JGI IMG/M metagenome (GOLD analysis project Ga0066903, IMG submission 67491) | Tropical forest soil microbial communities from Panama analyzed to predict greenhouse gas emissions - Panama Soil - Plot 1 (version 2) | ecosystem: Environmental > Terrestrial > Soil >...
TGCCCAGTGTCCGACCGGGTCCTCGTCGTGGACGTGGCAGGCCCGGAAGTAGAAATCCTCGTAGCGGTCGAGCGACATCGCGGCGTCCTGCGCGTGTGCTTCGGTCGGGCAGAGCGTCCCGCACCAGCGATGCTCGCCGCGGGCGATCCGGTCCCGCCGCAGGATCGCCAGCTGGCGCTCGGCCGCGAGTTGCCGCTTCCGCCGACCGGTGTCGGCGCGAGAGAACGACCGCGTGTTGGCCTCCGACCAGATCGTGATCGAGGCGTCCAGCCCGTCCATCTCGCGTAGCGCGACCGGCGACACGAACTCGAGCTGCTCGTCCGACCCGTGGGCGAGCAGGATCTCCTTGAGGCCGCTCAGGTCGAGCGCGGCATATGCGTGCAAGCCACGCTTGATCGCCTCGCGGTGCAGCGGCAGTACGAGCGGTGCCGCGATCGTGTCGGCGTCGATCCGCAGCACCTTGCCCTCTCCGAGCCTGAGCGAGTGGTCGAGCACCAGCTCGGCGAGGGCGTCGTAGCGCGGGTCCCTCATGCGGAGGCTAAGATAGCGGGTTCTCTATCTACGTGCTTTCACGCGGAACGGACGGCTGATCGCGACATAGGTGCGTTTCGGGTTCATCGCCGCGGCGAGCTGGATCCCATACACGTAGAGGCCGGCGCGGTTGAGCCGCTGCTTCGGCAGCGCGACCAGCTTCGACTTGTACGCGACGACCGTGCCCTTAGCTGCGAGCAAGGGCTTGCTGCGTGGGTTCGCGAGCGACTTGAGGATCGCGTTCCGCGCCTTCGCCTTCAGCTTCCCCGGGGCGACCCGGAAGACACCGGCTTTGTAGGTCGCGTCCTCCTGCGTCCCGACGCGGAAGCGCCAGAGCGTGTTGCCCCAGCCGCGCGGGGCCCCGAGATAGCCGAAGGAGACAATCGCTCCACTGACCGTGGTGATGTGCGTCCAGCCGGGCGGCGTCAGCTGACAGCGGCCTTGGGTCTGGGCGATGGCGGACTTGACGGCGTCGTAGGAGGGGCGCTTCGAGTCGTCGGCCCGCATCAGGCCGCTCTGCCAGCGGTCGAGATCGGTCTCGTCGACGAGGTGGAAGAAGCTGAGCGAGCGGACGTCCGGGTCGCAGCTGATGAAGCGGATGATGTCCGAGTAGTACTGCGCCTGCGTCCCCTCGTCGATTGGGATCACGTTCTCCTTGCCGGTGTAGAACTTCTGGAGCGACGCCGGGATCGCGACCTGCCAGCCGGTCTCGTCGAGATCGAGCTTCATCGCGTTGGCCTGCGCCGGCTTGCCTCGTTCGGCGAAGACCGGCTGCGCCGTGCCGTTGAACGCATCCCAGACCGCTTGCTTGATCCGGTCCAGGTTCGGGAGGCCCGCTTTCGGCCACGGGTACCCCTTGAGCGGCGGGTCGTTGTTCTGGTTTGGGTACGGGTGGAACCCGAGCTGGTCCATGATCGGCTTCGTGCGCCCGCTTGCCCGGTACGCGATGCCGACGTCGTTGATGAAGCGGACCGGCGAGATCGACACGTTGCTCTTCGCGAGCGGGTCGTCGTTCCCGCGGGGAGAGAGACCGATTCCGATCACGTTGATGGACGGATCGACCGACTTGAGCGCGTCGTAGGACGCGGCGAGCAGTGGCTCGTACGCGGCGCCCGAGAGAGCCGCGCCGCTGGTGCTGAACTGCGGCTGCCAGAAACGGGGCTGGTTCGGCTCGTTGCCGATCACGAAGTCCTTGACGACGGGATACGAGGTAGCCAGCTCTTTGACGAAGGCAGCGAACTGGTTGACCCGCGCGGGCGACGCAGTGATGTCGCTCGGGTGAGCCGGCGCGACGGCGAAGATGATGCGGACGGCGTGAATCGTCGCCTCGGGGATCCAGTAGTCGAGCGACGCCTGCTCAGGAATTGTCGTCGGCTGCGAGGGGTCCCAGGAGATCGCGATCCGGTTCTCGGTCGCGCCGAGGTCGTTGAGCGTGGCGTAGAACGTGTTCGGGTCGCCCAGCGCGCCGGTGTCCTCGGTGATTCCGAAGCTGACGTTCGCGGACGCCCGCCCGCAGAGCGCGAGCGCTGCGCAGGCGCAGCAGGCGACGAGCACGATTCTCCTCACGGACAGTCCCTTTCTCCCTCGGCTGCGTAGGTTGCCACGCCTGCCGCCGACGTGCATAGGTCTCGAGGCCTATCTTTCGGCGCGGACCGGCTCATTCCTTAGAGCCAGGAGGGCGTCCAAGAGCTTGTCCGCGCCAAATCGCACTGGATCGTCAGCCGGAAGTCCCGTCTGGGTTTCCACTTCGGCGATCGCGAGTCGCGCGTCGGCCTCGTCGAGCCCGCGGGTGTTCACTGCGATGCAGGCCACAGGGGCGGGTCGAGCAGACAGCGAGGCCCGCTCATGCAGGTCGACAAGCTCGCTCAAGGGGGGAATTGGATGCTCCGGGTATCCCTCGATCGTCGTCGCTCCTGCTTGATGGCAGAGCACGTAGGCGTGCGGCGCGCTGCCGTGCATGAGCCCGAGCGTGACGCCCGAGTACGCGGGATGGAGAAGCGCCCCCTGGCCCTCGACCCAGAGCAGGTCTCCCTTCGCGGCGCCCTCGACGACCAGCCGCTCCGACGCGCCGGCGATGAAGTCGGAGACGACCGCGTCCACGCAGATACCCCAGCCCGCGATCGCGATCCCGGTCTGTCCGGTCGGCACGAACACCGAGCGCATCCCTCGTTCCTGCGACGCGCGGTCGAGCTCGAGCGACACGGTCATCTTCCCGATCGCACAGTCCGAGCCGACAGTCAGGACGATGTGGGCGTCGAGCTCCAGGTTATCGCCGGTCGGCACGTTCAGTCCTGGTGGCGGGCGGCGCAGGTCGCGCAGCTCGACGTCGTGGCGAGCCGCGAGGTCGACCAGCTCGGCATCGTCGGTCAGGAACTCGTGCAGGCCGTTCTCGATGTCGAGGCCGCTCTCGACGCACGCGCGGAGCAGCTCGCGCCAGGCCGGCGGGAAGCGGCCTCCCTGGGTCGCGACGCCGACGAGTGCCGTCGTCGGCTCGTAGGCGAGGGCGTCCTCGACGACTCCGACGATCGGGAAACCCTGCTCGGTCTCTCCCGCGCGCGCCGTGTCGAGCAGCACAACGACCCGCTCGGGCACGTACCGCATGACTCCGCGGGCCGTCTTCCCGTAGTGCGGGTCGCCGGAGCGGCCTTCAGCGAGGATCAGATAGCGCTTCTCGGGCTTGGACACCGAGGCCCGGTGTATCGGAGGGAAGCTGGAGACCGTCGCGGAGCTCCACGCCCGGCCACGGGTCCTCGAGCAGCAGCAGGTTGCCGTCCAGGTCGATGAAGTCGCACAGGCTCGCGATCTGCGCGGCCGCGGCGATGCCGAGCCCCGACTCGGTCATGCAGCCGAGCATCACGCCGAGCCCCAGGGCGCGCGCGGCATCTGCCATGCGCACGGCCTCGCGGATGCCGCCCGACTTCGAGAGCTTGATGTTGATCCCGTGGGCGCGCTCGGCGCAGGCGGCGACATCGCCGAGCGTGTGGCAGTCCTCGTCGACGTAGATCGGAATCGACGAGGCCGCCTTGACCCGCGGGCCGCCGGGATCCCCCGCGGGCAGCGGCTGCTCGCAGTACTCGATGCCGAGCCCCGCGAGCGGCGGCAGCGCGTCGAGCGCCTCCTCGACCGACCAGTACTCGTTCACGTCGACCTGCAACGGGAGCTCGGTGACCGACCGCACCGCCCGGACGCGCTCGACGTCGAGGCCGTCGCCCCCGCCGAGCTTCAGCTTCAGGCGCCTGAACCGCGGCGCCGCCTGCTCGGCCCGCCGCGCCATGTCGTCGGGTTCGCCGAGCCAGACCGTCCAGGCGGTCGGAGGGCCCTCTCGTCGAAGGCCGAGAAGCCGCCAGACGGGCAACCCGACGAGCTTCCCGCAGAGGTCGTGGAGGGCGTGGTCGAGGGCAGCGCGTGCCGCCTGCGTGTGCGGCGTACCGGGCAGCCGTGCCGAAATCTCGTCGAAGGCGAACGGGTCGTCGCCGAGCGCCTCGGCAGAGTCGTTCAGGAACTCCACCGCGCCCGCCGCGTCCTCGTCGTAGCGGTCGATCGGGGTCCCCTCGCCGTAGCCGGTCACGTCGGCGTGGGTCACCTCGGCGACCACCGATTCGCTGTCGTCCGCCGCTCCGCGCGAGATCACGAACGTCTCTGCCAGCCGGTAGGTGACGGCCCGGGCCCCGAGCTCCACGCGGGTAGCGTAATCCGGCCGGCCGTGAGACCGATTGCCAACTGCGGGCGTCGCTCGCGGTGCCGCTTAAGAGGCCGCGCCGACATGGCGGCGCGGCCGACAAACCCGCTGCCGCCGCAGCACCTAGCCTTCGAATGTGACGACGGGAGCGAGATACCTGCGCAGCCTCGACCCGATGCTGCCGCGCCAAGTCTGGCTCGTCCAGGCCGGCGGGGTCGTCAACTCGCTCGGGAACGGGATTGTCTTCCCGTTCATCGTCATCTACCTGCACAACGTGCGCGGGATCTCATTTGCGGCCGCGGGTCTCGCGCTCTCCGCGGGAGCAGTCGCCGCGCTGGCGACGGGGCTCGGCGCCGGGACGTTCGTCGACCGTGTCGGCGGCCGGAACACGCTGCTCCTCGGCTTGCTCCTCCAAGCGGTCTCGTTCGCGCTCTTCCCGCTGATCCGCGAGGCGTGGCATGCCTTCGTGCTCCTCGCGCTCGAGGGCGCGGGCACGGCGTGCTTCTGGCCGGGCCAGTCGACGCTGCTGTCAAGGCTGACGCCGCCCGAGCGGACGCACTCGGCTTTCGCGCTCCAGCGGATCAGCATGAACCTCGGCCTCGGCCTAGGCGGCGTCATCGGCGGGCTGATCGCGAGCACCAGCCATCCGCGGAGCTTCACGGTGCTGTTCCTGCTCGACGCGGCCACGTTCCTCGTCTTCATCACCATCCTGGCGACGGTCGACGAGCCCGCCGTCCAGAAGTCCGAGGAGCTCGAGGCGGTCGAGGGCTACCGCGCCGTCCTGCGCGACAGGAACTTCGTCTGGCTGCTCGGGCTGAACGTGCTCTTCGTCGCGGTCGGCTACGAGGTATTCGCGCTGCTGCCGCCGTTCGCGAAGAACTACGCCGGCGTCAGCGAGCGCTGGGTCGGGACGATGTGGCTCGCGAACACGCTGCTGATCGTGCTGATCCAGCTGCCGGTGGCGAAGGCGCTCGAGGGCCGACGGCGGATGCGGGCGCTCGCGGTGATGAGCCTGCTCTTCGCGGCGGCGGCGATGATCGTGTTCTTCGGCGGCGTCTGGCTGACGGGCACCGCAGCTGCGCTCGTCTTCGTCGGCGCGACGCTCGTCTTCGGGCTCGGCGAGACATTCCAGGGCCCGACGCAGGCCCCACTCGTCGCCGACCTCGCACCGGACCGGCTGCGCGGCCGCTACTTCGCGCTCGGCTCGATGTCGTGGAGCGCTGGCAGCATCCTTGGGCCGGCCATCGGCGGCCCGCTGCTCGGCTGGCATCCGCTGGCGGTCTGGCCGTTGGCGGCCGCAGTGAGCGTCTTCGCGGCCTTCGGCTGCCTGGCGCTAGAGCGGCGCCTGCCGGCGCGAGTCCTCCGCTCTCCGGTCGGAGAGGCTGTCGCCGAGGGCGAGCCGTTGCCTAAGCCGGCCCCGGCTTAGGCACGGCGCCACCGCGGCTAGACTGGGCTGCTCCGCGCCTGTAGCTCAGGGGATAGAGCGCGCGCCTCCGGAGCGCGAGGTCGCAGGTTCGATTCCTGCCAGGCGCATGCACGTCGCTCTTCGCCGCGATTTCCTCGACATTCCTGCCGCCTCACAGACAAGGGTCATTCGGCGATGGTAAGAAGTCCGTAGCACCCAGCGAGGGGGGAGTCCATGCCGAAAGCTCGGAACCTTGCGATTGTGCCGACGGCGATGAAGCTGGCGGCCTTCGCCGCTCTCTTTGCCGCTGGAGCTCTCCTGGCCGGCGCGATCGCCGCGGGAGGACGGGCGGCCGACGCGACGACGACCGTCGAGCAGACAACGATCACCACAGCAACCGTCCAGCAGACGACGACGGCGACCGTTGAGCGGACAACGACCCGGAGGGTGGTCGTGCCGACATCAGGGACGACTACGTCCGCGTCGAGCTCGAGCAACGGCACCCCAGCCTGGGTCTGGGTGCTGCTCGGCATTCTCGCGGTGGCGCTGGTCGTCCTCATCGTGGTCCTCGCACGCCGCGGCAGCGGGTCGGTTCCCGCCGAGGAACGGCGACAGCGACTCGACGGGGCGGTCAGCACCTGGGCGGCTCAGGGCTGGGCGCTGGAGCGCCAGACCGCGGACTCCGCCGTCCTCCGGCGCGGCACCGAGTTGATGCTCGTCAGCGTCGACCAGGCCGGCCACGTCAGCACTCGGCCGTTGCCGAGCCAGTAGCGCGAGTGCAGCGAGGGAGTGGGAGCCGGGGATGGGCGATGAAGAGCTACGGCTCCTCTTTCCCGCCTGGCCTTCGGGTGGGAGGGAGAACTTCCCCGGAAAGGCAAACCCCGGCTCCGCTCCCCGATATCGACCGCAGCGCGACTGGGCTTGAGTGCGAAAACGTCGATGAAGACGGCGCGACCGCCGAAACGGCGGTCGCGCACTGTGCGTTCCGCGGTTTCGAAACTACCGCGTAACCTTGAGCACCTTGCTCGCGCCGTTGATGTAGCCCGGCGCGGCCTGCGAGCTCGGCATCACGACCCGAAGCCGGTTACTGCCTGCGTGCAGACGGACGCGGAAGGTTGCGGACGAATTGCTGTCCAGCTTCACCTTCTTCACCGTCAGGGCGCCGGTCGGCGTCAGGCGCTGCACATTCACCGACTTGCCGGTGAACGACCGCGCCGCGGTCACCTTGGTCGAGAAGGTGCCGTTGGCCGGATTGACGAGCGTCAGTGTGATCAGCGGCCGCACCTTCACGGTCACGGTTCCGCTGGTGGCGCCCTTCCAGGTCGCCTGGTAGGACGTCTGGATGGTCGGCTTCACGACGTCGCTCCAATGGCCGCCGGCTGTGCTTGTGATCGGGCTGCCGAGCGCGCTGAAGCTGGTCGCTGGAGAGGCCTGTGTCATCACCTGCACGCTCTCGCCGGCCTTGTTGTCGGAGACCTTGCCCGAGAGCGTGACGCTGCTGCCGTACACGACGATCGGCCGCGAGAGCGAGATCGTCACGGCAGGTCGCGCCGCAGTCGCGCCGGCGGCGACGAGCAGCGTCACTGCCACGGCTGCTAGGAAAGCAACATTCCTACGCATCGAAAAACACCTCTTTCGTACTGAATCGGAGTAGGTAACTGCATTGAAGGAAATACCCACAGACGGGACTAAGTGTGCGCTCTGGGGGGTAAAGACGCTGTAAATTCACGGCTTTCCGCGGCTCGGCGTCCTGCTTGAAAGGCAACCGTAAAGCGCGTTACGTTTCAGGCGTTGTCGGTGGTCGATTACCTTCGGGGTCTCGATCCTCGCCTGCCTCGCTCTGTGTGGCTGGTGGAGCTCGGGGGCGTCGTCAACGCCTTCGGCAACGGCTTCGTCTACCCATTCCTGTTCATCTACCTGCACAACGTGCGTGGGTTCGCGCTCGGGCTCTCGGGGCTGATCGTCGCGACCAACGCGGGAGTCGCGCTTCTCGCAGGGACTTCCGGCGGAGCTGCGGCCGACCGGTTCGGGCCGAAGCGGGCGCTCGTTGGATCGCTGGCGGCGCTCGCTGTGGCATTTGCGCTCTTCCCGCTCGTGCGGGAGCCGTGGCACGCGTTCGGGCTGGCGGCCCTCGTCGGCCTTGGGAACGGCGTCTTCTGGCCCAGCTACCACACCCTTCTGGCGACGATCACGCCGGAGGCGCGCCGCCACGCGGGCTTCGCACTGCAGCGCGTGAGCATGAACCTCGGCTTCGGAGTCGGCGGTGCGCTGGCGGGCCTGATCGCGGCCACTTCCAGCCCAGGGACGTTCACCGCGCTCTTCGTGATCGACGCCGTGACTTACGCGGCCTTTCTCGGGCTGCTCGTCTTCGTTCCGGTCGGCCACGCGAGCGAGGCCGTGCCCGGCGAGCCGACCGGCTACCGGTCCGCCGTTCGTGATCGCGCCTTCCTCGCCCTGCTGGGGCTGAACGTGGTCTTCGTCACCGCGGGCTACGCGCAACTCGAGACTCTGCCGGTGTTCGCGAAGAACGAGGCACATGTCACCGAGCGCGCGATCGGGCTCGTCTTCTTCGTCAACTCGCTCGTGATCGTCCTCGCCCAGCTGCCGGTCACGAAGCTCGTCGAAGGCCGGCGCCGGATGGCGATGCTGGGGTTGATGACGGGGTTCTGGGCTGCCGCGTGGCTGCTCGTCTTCGGCGCGGGCCTGTGGCTGTCATCGCTCGCCGCAGGAGGAGTGATCGTCGTCGCCGGCGCCGTCTTCGCGATCGGCGAATGCCTACAAGGGCCGACGCAGCAGCCGCTGATCGCGCAGCTCGCGCCGGATCACCTGCGCGGGCGCTACATGGCGCTCTCGACGAACTCGTGGTCGATCGGCTGGATCGTGGGGCCGGCGCTTGGCGCTTTCGTGCTCCAGAAAGAGCCGCTCGCACTCTGGCCCGCCGCGGCCGGCCTGTGCCTAGCCGCCGGCGCCGCAGGCCTCGTCTTGGAGCGGCGGCTTCCGGCGAATGTCCGTCGCACGCCGACCGCCGAGATCACACCACCGAGCGTAGACCCGGCCGACGAAGCATCGCCCGAAGCCGTCGAAGCAGGAATCTTGGGCTAGTCCGCGTCCCGCGGCAGCAGCCGACCTGCGCGGCTGCTGCCCGGACCCGTCCTGGTAACGCCCACCGGCGAAGTCGGCATGGCCGGCGAAGCGGCCGGACTTTCGACGGTTGATCGAGGGCTTCCGGGTAAACTGACGAATCCTTATGCGAATGGACGACCCCCTCAGTACCGATGCCAAGCCTGCCTCGCATCAAGCGAACACGGTCCCGGGCAAGCGACGGGGACGTCCTCGCACGGCCTGAGCCGCGCGTCGCAGAGCTCGGTGCGAACGGCCTGACCTGGGTCCATCTCGACAGCCCGACCCTCGAGGAGGCGGAGCTTCTCCAGCGGCGGTTTGGATGGCACGCCCTCGACATCGAGGACGTGATGTCGCGGCGCCAGCGGCCGAAGATCGACGAATACGCGGACGAGGGCTACCTCTTCGTCGTCCTCCACTTCCCGGTCTACGACAAGACCGTTCAGCGTCTGAACGCCGCCGAGCTCGACACATTCATCGGCCAGGACTACCTGGTGACGCTGCCGAACGTCGAGCTGCTCCCCGTGACGCGGCTCTTCCACCGCTGCTTCGAGGACATCGAGCTCCGCGAGCAGCTCTTCGCCAAGGGCTCCGGGTACCTCTACTACCACGTCCTCGACGACCTCTTCGACTACTGCTTCCCGATCCTCGACAAGATCGGGCACAAGCTCGACTCGCTCGAGGACGACATCTTCGAGGGGCGCTCCGACGAGGTCGTCCGCGACATCTCGAACGCGAAGCAGGAGATCATCTCCTACCGCAAGATCATCAAGCCGGAGCGCTCGACGCTGCGGCTGCTCGAGCGCCAGGTCGAGCGGTTTCTCCCGGAAGAGCTCGAGAACTACTTCGACGACCTGGTCGACGCCTCGGAGCGGATCTGGGACCTGCTCGACAACTACAAGGAGGTCGTCGAGGCGCTCGAGGACACGAACGAGTCGGCGATCAACCACCGCCAGAACGACATCCTGCGCGTCCTCACGGTCGTCAGCGTGATCCTGCTCCCGCTGACGCTGATCACCGGCATCTTCGGGATGAACGTGCACTTCCCCGGCTTCGAAACGGTGTCAGCCTGGTGGGCCGTCTTCGCCGGGATGGCGGCGCTGGCCGTCGGCCTGGCCGCATTCTTCCGATACAAGCGCTGGCTCTGAGCCACGCTTTTAAGCTCCGGGCATCGTGACGCAGCAGCTCTGGGCGCCGTGGCGCCTCGAATACATCGCGCGTGCGGACGAGGACGAAGGCTGCTTCTTCTGCCGGGCCGCGCAGGCGAGCGACGAGGACGGATTGGTCGTCCATCGCGGAGAGAAGGTGTTCGTGCTCCTGAACAAGTTCCCGTACTCGTCGGGGCACGTGATGGTCGCGCCGTACCGACACATCGGCGATTTCGGCGATCTCGAGAACGACGAGGCGCTCGAGATCCATCGCCTGACCGGGCAGGCACTCGGTGCTCTCGCGACCGTGTACGCGCCGCAGGGCTACAACCTGGGCTGGAACCTCGGTCGCATTGCCGGCGCGGGCGTCCTCGACCACGTGCACGAGCATGTCGTCCCCCGCTGGGCCGGCGACACGAACTTCATGCCGGTTCTCGCCGACGTGAAGGTGCTGCCCGAGCACCTCGCAGAGACGCGAACGCGCCTCGCCGAGGCCTGGCCGGGCTGAGTTACGCTGTGCCCGTGGCGGCAACAGGCTCGCCTTTCTCGGATCGCGTCTCGCGCAGCGCTCCGACGGCCAGCACGATGAACCCGATCCCGGCCAGCAGGAGCGCGATCCCGACGACGACGCCGAACAACGCAAGCTGTGTGGCCATGTAGCTCGAGTTGAGCGCCGTGGTCAGCGCGGTGTAGGTGACCCAGATGTCGCGGCGTGTGACCGAGGGCCGACTCTTCGCCGGCCCTCGATCGTGTCAGCACTATTGCCCCGCGCAGTCCGCAAACGCGGCGATATGCGCCGTCACCGTCGGCGAGTCGTTGTGAATGCTCGCCGACCAGCCGGAGCCGTCCGACTTGGGCCCGGAGCCGAAAACTTCAGCTCCCCCGTCGTTGGCCTGGCCGATGACGAAGCCACCGCCGACGACCTTCGTTCCGCTCGGACACGCTGCGGTCGCGGTGCCGATGTCCGTCCCGCCGGGGTTCGGGGCGACGGCAACGTCGCCACTGGAGATGTAGCTGACCTTGCTCGGATCGAACCCGCCCGCCGGCCCGGTTGCGCCGGCCGGACCGGCCGACCCTTGCGGCCCACGCTGGCCCCGAAGAGACGCGACTGCGGCCTTCGTGAGCTTGTTCCCCGGGATCGAACGGTTCTTGATCGAGTGGCCATCGATGCTGACCGCCGCGTAGGCGCCCGATCCAAGGGCAACGAAAAGCGCCAGGCTCGCGACCAAGAGGGCAGGCGACGGATGAAG
>Ga0066903_100005336_pt1 | contig 11132 bp, 7 predicted proteins | sample PanSoiMetaGPlot1_FD_67491 | JGI IMG/M metagenome (GOLD analysis project Ga0066903, IMG submission 67491) | Tropical forest soil microbial communities from Panama analyzed to predict greenhouse gas emissions - Panama Soil - Plot 1 (version 2) | ecosystem: Environmental > Terrestrial > Soil >...
CTCCGCGGCGGGGCTTTCAAGCCACGCTCTTCTCCCTACTCATTTCAGGGGCTCGGAATCGAAGGCCTAAAGCTCCTGCGTAAAGCACGCGAAGTTACGGGACTCGCTATCGTCACCGAAGCAATGGACCCGGAGGATGTTCCTCTCATCGCCGAGTATGCCGACATCATGCAGGTTGGCACGCGAAGTATGGAGAACTACGCATTGCTCGAAGCCCTTGGTCGATGCGATCGGCCAGTCCTCCTGAAACGAGGGATGACTGCGACGTTGGTTGAGTTACTGCAATCGGCGCAGATCATTGCCATGAATGGCAATCCTGACATCATCCTGTGTGAGCGCGGGATTCGTACTTTTGAGACTGCAACGAGAAACACATTGGACATATCCGCCGTGCCAGTTTTGAAGAGCGTTTCGCGCTTGCCGGTAATCGTCGACCCAAGCCATGCCGCAGGAGTGCGATGCCTTGTGCCGATACTAGCGCGTGCGTCGGTGGCGGTTGATGCCGACGGATTGCTCGTCGAAGTGCATCCCTCGCCGAATCAAGCCCTGAGTGACGGAATTCAATCTCTGAACTTCCGTGACTTCCACGAAATGATGCGCAATCTTGAGCCGTATGTTGAGTTGAGAGAAAAATCGCGGGAACACCAGTTACTAGCGACGAAAGGAGCAGACTAATGCGTTCTCCTTCTGTCGCACTGATACTGCTCGTAGCCGCTGGGTTCACTCCGGCAAGAAATACTCCCCGTCAAACTGCCGAGCCATTCCTGTACACAAGAGCCAAAAAGTATGAACCACTTGCCTGGATGAAGGGCACCGACAGGTTCCTATCCGGTGCCGCGGTCTTCTCGACAGGCCCCGCTGGGACGCATGCACTGGTTCCGGGTTTCGTCAATTCAGCGGATCCAGATGTCTCCTTTGATGGTAAGCGAGTGTTGTTTGCGGGAAAGAAGAGTCCGCAAGATCACTGGCAAATCTGGGAGATCGGCCTAGGCAGCAACACACCGAGACGAATTACAAGTTGTAAAGACGACTGCGTAAGACCCTTCTACCTTCCAGAAGATCGGATCGTTTATGCGGAGCGCGTAGCAAAGCAATTCGTGATTCGCAGCATCGGTCTGGATGGAGCACGGCCACTCTCACTCACATACGGCCCTGAAAGTTATTTTCCTTCGGATGTATTGCTCGATGGCCGAGTACTTCTGGAAGCACGGTCTCCGCTCGGCGTGCCGGAGATGTACACGGTCTACTCCGACGGAAGCGGAATTGAGTCCTATCGTTGCGATCATGGAAAGCCGCGGCATTCCGGACGACAACTCGCCTCCGGAGATATTGTCTTTGCTTCGCCAGGGGGCCTGGCTCGTTTCACATCCGCACGAGCAACCGACATTAAGCTGACAGTTCCCTCCGGAGAATATGACGGCGACATTGCGGAAACTTCCTCCGGCGAATGGCTGGTTCCGTGGCGCAAGTCCCGCAACGATCGGTTTCAACTCATGTGGTTGCGGCCTGTGGCCAAGGGTGGCTTTCGATCAGCGACTCAGCAACCTGGCTTCAATGTGCTGCAACCAGTGTTGCTCAGAGAGCGAGTAGTTCCCAACCGTCATCCCTCCGGTCTGCATGATTGGTCTTACGCAAACCTCCTTTGTTTAAACGCTCACATTTCAAGGGAAGCATCCGTCACCGAGGCCATCCATAGCGTCCGTCTGTACACCAAGGATGTAACCGGCAACGCTGAACTATTGGGCACAGCACCAGTTGAAGCTGACGGTTCGTTCTACTTGCAGACGCCGGGCGATCAGCCATTGCAGATGGAGTTGCTCGACAGCGACGGCAAAACCATACGACGCGAAAAGGGATGGTACTGGCTACGGCGAGGCGAACAGCGCGCGTGTCTCGGCTGCCATGCCGGTCCCGAGACAGCGCCGGAGAATGCGGTCCCCATGGTTTTGCAGAAATCGACTACGCCAGTTGATCTCACCAACGCAACTACTCAAGTTTCTGCGGGAGGCCGTTAAATGATGCGCCTGACGTTCCTTCTCTTCCTGGCCTCCGCTTCGCTCTTTGCACAAGTTGCCAGTCCTTCAACCATTCGTTTTGAGGACGCCACGCAGCAGTCTGGAAATCAATTCACGCACAGTTTTGGAGCACAGAAACTTGGATCCCTGCTCGAGAGCACCGGGGCCGGCTGCGTTTGGTTTGATTACAACAACGATGGGTTGATCGATCTCTATGTTGTTAGCGGAAAGCCGTTGCCAGGAGCTATCCACCCTTATCCGCTGAAACAGCCTCCTGCTATTGCCCCGCACAACCACCTTTACAAGAACAATGGAAACGGGACATTCAGCGACGTGACAGACAACGCAGGTGTAGCCGCAAATGTTTATGGTATGGCTGCAATCGCAGCCGACTATGACAACGATGGCTTCGTCGATCTGTTTGTTACCAGCTATGGGCAGGCGATCTTGTATCGCAACCGCGGCGACGGAACGTTCGAGGATGTCACCGCAAGAGCCTTAGGGGCTATTGAAGGCTGGTCCATCAGCTCAGCATGGCTAGATTACGATCGCGATGGCTGCGTCGACCTATTCGTTGGACGCTACGTGAAGTTCGATCCTGCATATCGTAATTTCTATCCGGCTGATAACTACCCCGGACCGCTCGATTACGAAGCCGATAGCAACCTGCTCTTTCATAACAATTGTAACGGTACTTTCAGCGACGTCAGCGAGAAATCAGGCATCAGCAGTTTCAAAGGCCGAGCGATGGGCGTGACTGCCGCCGATTACGACGGCGACGGTTATCCCGACGTCTATGTTGCGAATGATAAGACGGAAAACTTCCTATTTCACAACAAGCGCAACGGTACGTTTCAGGAGATCGCGACCGATCTAGGCATTGCGTACGGACAAAATGGTGAGAGTACGTCGGCCATGGGGCCGGTGTTTGCCGACATTGATGGTGACGGTCGTGTAGACCTCTGGGTAACCGACTCTAAGTACAACCGCCTGATGCGAAATAAAGGTAATGAAGGATTCGAGGACATTGGTCCTGTCTCCGGGATTTCACAAGCCACGGCGCAATACACCAGCTGGGGAACCGGAGCATACGACTTTGACAACGATTCCTGGCTCGATCTGCTGATCTTTCATGGCGGGCTGGTTCACCAAGTTCCGCAAGAGCAGTCCCTGTTCCGAGGTCTTGGCAATGGCAAGTTGGCCGATGCTTCGCGCGAGGGTGGCCCTGTACTGGATGTAAAGACTGTCTCTCGCGGCGCGTGCTTCGGCGATTACGACAACGACGGAAAGATAGACGCGTACGTTGTCAACTTGGGCGCCGCGGGAACTCTGCTGCACAACGTCTCCTCGAACAGCAACCACTGGCTTACCGTGCGGCTGAAGGGCAAGAAGACCAATCGCGATGGAATTGGGGCTCACCTCGAACTCGTAGCCGGTGGCCGGACACAAATTGCGCAGCGCGTCGCCGGCACTGGATACCTCTCGCAAGACGACGGCCGCGTACATTTCGGCGTTGGGGCAGCAGCATCCGTCGACAAGCTTATTGTCGAGTGGCCGAGCGGCAGGCGGCAGGTTCTTGAGAATCCAGGTATTGATCGCGTGCTCGTTGTGGAGGAGCCGCAATGACTTTGCTCCTCAACATTCGCTCCCACATCAGGATTGCAGCAAAGGTGCTCCCCGTGGTGGGCGTATTGCTCGCCGGCATGTTAATGAAACCCTCAGCAACGCGGGCAAACGCCGAGCCTGAAAAGTATCTTTCTCCGATCGAGATGGCCTTGTCGCTGGACGGGGCCAAGTTATACGTAGTCTGCGAAGGCACAAATGAGGTTCGCATCGTTGATGTGAGCTCGCGGGCTGTCACTGCGCAAGTACCCGTTGGGCGTCAACCGCGTGGTATCGTGCTCTCCCCGGACGGTACAAGACTCTACGTTTCGAATTCCACCGATGACACAGTCAGCGAGATCGACACCGGCAGGCTAGTCGTAGTCAGAACGCTGCCAACAGGGTTTGAACCGACAGGAGTTATTACAAATAGAAGCGGCAAGACCTTGTATGTGGCGAACCGTTTAAGCGATGACATTTCTGTCATCGATCTGACCAGCGGCCAAGAAATCAAGCGCTTGCTGGCTGGGCACGGCGCGAGTTACTTCGTCCTCTCAGCAGACGGAAAGCAGATTTACTGCACGCATATTTATCCGAACCCGGGACGTTATCGTGCACAGCCACAATCAGAGATTACGGTCATCGACACAGCTCGCCAGGTAGTTGTTGAGCGCAAGGACCTCCATAACGTTGCGGGCGTGTTCCATGGTGCCGTGTCGGCAGATGGAAGATTGGGTGTCGTCGCACAACTCCGTCCCAAGAACCTGATCCCGTTAGCGCATGTGGAACATGGGTGGGCCTTCGGTGACTCGCTCACGCTGTTCGGCCCTGACATTGGAGGAACGGTACAGATCCCTCTGGATGAATTGGACCGCTACTACGCTTTGCCCTGGGGAGTCGCCATTGCTCCAGACAAGTCAAGGATATTCGTGACCGCCGCTGGAGCGGACAGCGTAACTGTCATCGACATCCAGCGACTGCAAAAGTCTCTGCGTACTCAACATCGACCCTTCGTTAATGATCTCTCTGCGTCTGCGGACTATGTGGTAGCAAGAATTCCGGTAGGCGCGAATCCCCGCGGCATGGTGATGTCGACCGACGGTAAGCGCCTCTATGTAGCAAATCGCCTGGACGACAGCATTTCAGTCATTGACGCAGCGGGAAGTCGGGTCACTCAAACCATTGAGCTCGGTGGACCCAAGACAATTAACGCTCTACGGCGCGGGGAACGGCTCTTTTACAGCGCCGGTAAGTCTTTCCAGGGACAGTTTGGGTGTGCCAATTGCCACATCGACGCAACCATTGATGGCTTGGAATGGGACCTCGAACCAGATGGGTTCGGCAAGGACATCGTCGACAATCGCTTACTCGAAGACCTTGCTGGCACTGAGCCTTTCAAATGGAACGGTGGAAATCCCGATTTGCCGACGGAGTGCGGGCCAAGAACAGAAAAATTCTTCTTCCGCTCACAAAGTTTCAATCCAAACCAATTAACCGACCTGGTGACCTTCGTCTTCTCGCTGCCCTATCGACGAAATCGGTACCGGCTACCGAATGGAGAACTGACTCCTGCTCAGGAACGCGGGAAGGCTATCTTTGAAAGAACGAACTATAAGGATGGCCGTACGATTCCCCAGGCCAACCGCTGTGCATATAGTCACAGCGGCCCCAAGTACACCAACCGTCAACAGTTTGATGTTGGCACCGGCAAATCAACAGACCGCTCACCGTTGATCGATGTCCCGCAGTTGATGAATGTGGTTGACTCGCCACCCTACTTGCACGACGGCTCAGCACGTTCGCTCGAGGAGATCTGGACCGTTTTCAATCCGAAGGACACCCATGGCGTTAGCAACGACCTGACAAAGGATCAACTGAACGATCTGATCGAGTACCTGAAAACGTTATGAACACTAAGAAATGTATTGCTCTGCTCGCGGCATGTCTGATCGTTTCATGGGCCAGCTTCGCTCAGGAAATCCCGCAATTCCGTTGGGAGAACTTCACTACGAACAATGGTCTCCCCGACAATCACGTGTTCTGTGTCCTAGTGGACGGCGATCGTGTGTGGGCGGGAACCGAAAATGGCCTCGGACTTTATGAGAAGGGCTCGTGGACCACGTTTCGCCCGAAGGATGGATTGGCTCATCAAGCTGTACTTTCGTTGGCTGCCGATGAACGCACGGGTGACCTGTGGATCGGAACCATGGGCGGTCTCAATCGCCTCTCCGCAGGCCGCTTCGACACGTACACGCAGCTGAACTCAGGCTTGAGTAATGACATTGTTTATGGCGTCGGAGTCCAGGGAGATGTCCTTTGGGCTGCGACAGCCGCAGGCGCCAGTCGCTTGAACACGCGCACAAGTCAATGGGCCCTTTTTAACGAACGCAACACGCCGATGTATGAGATTTGGACCTACGCCGTAAGTCCGGCAGAGGATAAGGTGTATTACGCGGTTTGGGGCGGGGGAGTACTTGAATACGACACCCAGACTCAACGCTGGAAAGACTACAACGATCCGGATGGCGAAACGGAAATGGTCTTGATGAAAGATCAAGGCCTGATTCATGAGATCACCACATCTGTCAGCTACGTGGACAAAATTCTCTGGGTCGCAACGTACTTCGGCGCGAGCCGGTACGACGGCCGTTATTGGCACAACTTTCTTACGAAGGACAGCGGTCTTCCCAGCAACTTCATCAACCAGGTAAGAGCGATTGACGGAAACCGGGCCTGGTTCTCAACAGACAAAGGACTCGCCTACTACGACGGCACTAACTGGGCGGTGTATCGCCCGTCGCTCGACAAGCATCAGCCAGAAATGCTGGTGCGCGATGCCGAGGGAAATATCACCAACATTCCCGTGCAAACTGCGCCTGCTCACAACTACATCCTCGGTGTGAGCTTTCAAGGCCGTGATATCTGGGTGGCCACTGCAGAAGGGTTAAGTCACGGGATTCGCCTGAACAACACTGAAGTAGCCTCAGGTGCGCCAAGCAAGTGAGGAAAAACAAAAACTCCGAAGGGACAAAACCATGAATGTGTTGGAAGCACTCTCAGAGTTAAGCGTCGGGCCCATCAATAAGCGGGCGATCACGAATCACTCAGCATTGAATGAGGCTTATGACTACGGCAGTGCGTTTTCGCGCGGAATGCGCATCGATCTGAAGGATGTGACCATCCTGCTGATTTCCGGCACTGCGAGCATCGACGACGAAGGTCGAACCGTGCACCTTGGTGATCTTCGCGCGCAGACGCGCCGCACCTTCGCCAACATTACGGCCCTGCTGAAGTCGGAAGGGGCTACGTGGCACGACATCGTGCGCACAACCTGCTATCTCCGCGATATCGAGCGCGATTACCAGGCGTTTAACGAAGAACGTACAGCCTTCTACAAGGAGCAGAAGTTGGTGCCGCTGCCGGCGTCCACCGGAATACAGGCAACGCTCTGCCGGCCAGACCTGTTGATTGAGATCGAGGCGATCGCGATGTTTCACCGTTAGCCTGATGAGGACTGAATTTTATGCGCCGATGGTTGGCTGTACTTCTTCTGGCAATGGTGGGTTTCCTCAGGGCACAGACTTCTGCGCCTTGCTTATGCGGAAATAACCCTCCTGGCCCTCCTTCTACACGATCGATGAAGCCCTACACAGGAGCACCGGATGATCTGCGTCCCTACTCCAAGTTCACCGTTCCTTATTATGAGCATTACCAGGATCTGGTCGAGTACAACGGCGGCGCGCGCGATGTTCCAGATCCTGACCTGAGCACTCTGGATGAGGTAAGGATCGGTTTTATCGGACCTCTCTATCAGCATCCAGACCAGGTGTTCGGCAATCGTATGCTTCACGGTGCCACGATGGCGATCGATGAAGCAAATGCCCGCGGCGGATATTGCGGCAAGCCGTTCAAGCTTGTCCTGCATAACGATTCTGCGATCTGGGGAGCCGCCAGCAATGAAATTGTGAAGATGGTGTATGACGACAAAGTGTGGGCCATGTTCGGCTCGATCAGTGGGGACACAACCCACATCGCATTGCGAGTCACACTCAAGACGGAAACGCCCATTGTCAACAGCGCTTCCACCGATCCCACGATTCCGGAAACGATCATTCCCTGGTACTTCACCGACCTCCAAGACGATCGCGAGCAGGGATACACGCTCGCGCGGCACATCTATAGTGAACTTGGATTGAAGCGGATCGCAATTCTCCGCGTAAACGACCGCTACGGTCGTTTTGGCGTGCTCAAGTTTCGTGACGCATCCAGAAGGCTTGGCCATCCGGTCGTGATCGAACAAAAGTTTCTGCCCGGAACCACAGATTTCACGCGGCAGTTGCGCGTAATACAGGACTCTCGCGTCGACGGGATTGTGCTCTGGACCGATGTGGCCCCCACAGCCGCAATTCTGCAACAAATGCAGCAACTCCGGATGAAGCAGCGAGTATTCGGGAGCCACCGCACGCTGGGAGACGATTTGCTGAAGATTGGCCCAGCCGCAGAGGGATTCGAAGCGGTGTTTCCCTACAACCCGACGAGCACGGACCCGCGTTGGCTGAAATTCAATTCTCGTTATGAAACCACCTACCAAGAGAAGCCTGATCAATTCGCAGCCCTCGCATACGACGCAATGCAGGCTTTGCTTAACGCGATCTGTCGCGCCGGATTAAATAAAGGGAGAATACGGGACGCGCTCACCAGCATCACTAGCTACAAAGGCGTCACCGGCGACATGATCTTCGATCCGAACTGCAAGAACATCGCACCCCTATTCCTCGCGCGTATTCACGACGGCAGCATCGAGTACCGCCGCATCACGATGGAAAAACCTTACGCCAGAGTTGGAGAGGATGGCGTTCGATATAACGGGCCTGTGCTGGCCGACCATACCGAGTCGCCTAAGATTGCTGTTTTCGGGCCGCATGCCGATCAGGTCATCCAATCCTCAGAGATTGTTTCTCTGTTGGCTCAACATCAGATTTCCATTGTGTCCATTCCGTCGCAGCTTTCGTGGGGAAAAGCGTCGGACGAATTGGTGAAGGCCGTTTATGACCAGAAAGTAGTCGCGGTCGTCGCGTTGGACCGCTCGTCAGCCCACTTAGCTGAGCAGATTGCGGTGAAGGCATTCCTTCCTGTCATTGCAATTTCATCCGATCGCTCACTTACCAGCACAAACATCCCTTGGATCTTCAGGCTGCCGGACACTACCCCCGTCCAAGAGGCGTTACGCTGCCTGATCGAGGCGGTCGAGCGCGGCAGCCCGAATCGGCAAAAGGTTCGAGAACTGTTGGCCTCGGGGACTGAATTGGCCGGCGTCAGATTCGAGAACACGGGAGAGCCGCGCTTTTGACGTGCTCGTTAAATTATTGAAAGCAATGAGCTAGTAGTATTAACAGGCTCATGACCACACACGCAGCTACATTTCCCGCCACTCGAAAGAATTAACGCTATATTTTCCACAATTCCTCCTCGCGGTGGTAGAGTTCTGGGAGATGTGGGGCAATGAACTCTGCTGCGAAGCAGGACCTGCCATTGCGAGACAATCGTACGAAGATTCGCTGAGCGCGTCTGGTGGTCGAGCGTGGCCAGAGTCTAAATGTCTGATACCCCAACAGTTTGGATAGGTAGGGTCCCAGCTGGATATCGATAAAAATCATTCTGCATAAGCCATCGACAACCATTAACCCAAAATAGCTCTCCAAAGATCAGGCATGGAATGATGGAGCGACCCTACTGCAGGACCGAACTACCTGGAGAGATACGGCTGTACGTACGGGGACGGGCGGCATTCCAACTTGCCGCGCTCGTCATTGCTGGTTGCGTGACGGCGATCGCTCAGCAAAGCACAGTCAACCCCCAACAGCTCGTCCGAGAAGCCGTTGCGAAAGAACTAGGATCTCCCTTCGTCGTTCAGAATTGCTCCTATCAGTACCATCGACGTGTCTCGGGAAGGGAAGAGACTCTGTTAATGATCAAAAGCAGTGATCTGATCGTGGGCAAAGTTGTCAGCATCGATGGCGCGCCAGTGTCTGCGGATCAAGAAGAAAAACAAGACAAGGACCTACGGCATCTGCTCGATGACCCACGCGAACGCCAACGACAATTGGAGAAGCAGCAGAAATTCGAACGCTACATTCGTGATCTCGTAGAAGCCTTACCGGATGCGTTTCAATACACTGAAACTCGAACCGAAAAGGGCCCGCAGGGCAGGCCTCTCGTTCATCTAACTTTCCAGCCCTCGCCAACGTACGAGCCTGCTCACGCTGATCAGCAGGTGCTGCGTGGGCTCGCTGGGACCATGGTGATTGATCGTTCGAGGAAGCAGATAGTGTCGCTCGATGCCCGACTCTTCAAAGACGTTGATTTCGGCTGGGGAGTGTTGGTTAGCTTAAGTAAGGGCGGAACTCTTCTTCTGGTTCGCGACCCCGAGGCCCCGCCAGAATCGAATCTCCAAACATTTTCTCTCAATGTTGGCGGGCGCATACTGCTATTGAAGAAGCTCGATCTCCACTGGAGCTTCGATCACTTCGAGGCCCTGCGTGGCGTTGTGGACTTGGCATCGGCCATAGAGATGCTGACCACTTCCAAGGTCGCCAGCACTCTGCCGCATTGAAAGGCATCTTGTCACTTCACGTGACTAAGGCCGTCATCCTTCATTCATTGACAGGTGTCATCATTGACAGTTGCGTGAGGGATGTTACTGGGATAAGGTGTGGCCTCTCTCCAATCGGCAGTGCATGGAGCGGAATCCTCCCAATGGTCCACCGCACGAACCATTGGGAGGCCCTACTAAGCTCAGATGTTAGTTTGATTCTCGAATCACATCCACTAAGTTATTCAGGGTTAGACCACCCGCCAATATCAGTAGCCAACCTATCGGCTTCGGCGGGTCCCCATGTACCCGGCTCATACGGATAGGCTTGTGTTACGTTCCCCAATAAATGCTGCACGACCACCCATGACGCCTCGACTGCATCTTCTCTAACAAACAGGAGTGAGTCGCCGCGCATGGCATCTGTAAGCAGCCGTTCATAGGCCTCCACCTCGTCTCCCTGCGCGTGGTCGACCGCGGAGAGTTCGATGGGCATCGGAGTCATTTTCGCGCCCGGACGTTTCACGCGAATTCCCGCCGCGAGGCTTACGTCAGGTCCAAGACGAAAGCGGTAGTAGTTTTCCTCGGCGGTGGCGCGTGCCAGAGGTGGTCGCTTGAGTTTGACCAGCACTTCGGTAGCAGTCCTTTTCAAACACTTTCCTGCTCGAATCAGAAATGGCACGCCTGCCCAGCGCCACGAATCTACTTCGAAACGAACCGCGGCATAAGTCTCCACTTCAGAGTTGGCCGCCACGCCCTTTTCGTTCCGATATCCACGAAATTGTCCACGCACGAGTGCGGAAGGCTTGATCGGCGGAATGGTGCGAAAGATCTTGACCTGCTCATCGCGGATCGACTCGGGATACATCGACGTTGGCGGTTCCATGGCGAGCAGAGCAACCACCTGCAATAAGTGGTTCTGG
>Ga0066903_100005337_pt1 | contig 11131 bp, 9 predicted proteins | sample PanSoiMetaGPlot1_FD_67491 | JGI IMG/M metagenome (GOLD analysis project Ga0066903, IMG submission 67491) | Tropical forest soil microbial communities from Panama analyzed to predict greenhouse gas emissions - Panama Soil - Plot 1 (version 2) | ecosystem: Environmental > Terrestrial > Soil >...
TGCACGACACCATCGAGGACACCGAGGCGACGCGCGCCGAAATCGATCAGCTGTTCGGCAGGGATATCGGCCGTCTGGTCGAAGGCCTCACAAAGCTTAAAAAGCTCGACCTGGTTTCCCGGGAGGCCAAGCAAGCCGAGAACCTGCGCAAGCTGTTGCTGGCCATCGCCGAGGACGTACGCGTGCTGTTGGTCAAGCTCGCCGACCGGCTGCACAATATGCGTACGATCGAACACATGCGGCTGGAGGCGCGGCGCCGGATCGCCGAGGAAACCATCGATATTTATGCCCCGCTCGCGGGCCGTATCGGCATGTATGAGTTGCGCGAAGAGCTTGAAAGCCTGGCGTTTCGCGAGCTCAATCCGGAAGCCCACAAGGTGATCGGCGAGCGCCTGGAGGCGCTGGCGAAGCGCCATCTTGGGCTGATTGTCGAGATCGAGGCGCAGCTCACCCGCAAGCTCGCCACGCGCGGCATTGCGGCGGCCGTCACCGGCCGCCGCAAGCGTCCCTATTCGGTCTGGCGCAAGATGGAGCGCAAGGCTGTCGGCTTCGAGCAGCTGTCAGACATTTTCGGCTTCCGGGTCATCGTGAAGACCATGCCCGAGTGCTATCAGGCGCTCGGGGTCGTCCACACGACGTGGCCGGTGGTGCCCGGGCGCTTTAAGGACTATGTCTCGACCCCTAAGCAGAATGACTATCGTTCGATTCATACCACCGTGATCGGGCCCGGCAACCAGCGCGTCGAGCTGCAGATCCGCACTGAGGAGATGCACGACATCGCCGAGTACGGCATTGCGGCCCACACGGTCTATAAGGACGAAGAGGGCGGCCCCACGGAACTTCTGTCGCGGGAATCGAATGCCTATGCGTGGCTGCGCCGGACCATCGCGTTGCTCGCGGAAGGCTCCAACCCGGAGGAATTTCTCGAGCACACCAAGCTTGAGCTTTTCCAGGACCAGGTGTTCTGCTTTACGCCCAAAGGCAAGTTGATTGCGCTGCCGCGCGACGCCACGCCGATTGATTTTGCCTATGCGGTGCACACCGATGTCGGCAACCATGCGGTCGGCTGCAAGATAAACGGCAAGATAGCGCCCCTTGCATCCGAGCTGCAGAACGGGGACGAGGTTGAGATTCTGACCTCCAAAGCCCAGGTCGCCCCGCCGGCTGCGTGGGAGTCGCTCGTCGCCACCGGCAAGGCGCGGGCGGCGATGCGCCGGGCCACCCGCCAGGCGGTGCGCACGCAATATGCCGAACTCGGCCGGCGCATCGTGGAGCGCCTATGCCAGCGCGCCAAACGCGATTATTCCGACGACAGCCTGATCGGCGCGCTGCCGCGGCTCGCCCGTCACTCGGTCGACGATGTGTTTGCGGCGGTTGGGCGCGGCGAAATGAAGGCCTCGGACGTGGTCCGAGCGATGTATCCGGACTACAAGGAAGAGCGCGCCACCGCGACCGGCGCGCCGAACGCGGAACCAGGTTGGTTCGGTCTCGCCAAAGGCAAAGCGATGAAGTTCAAGGTGCCGGGAACCAAGGACAAGGGGTCCGCCATTCCGATCCGCGGCATTAACACCGACCTGCCGGTGCGCTTTGCACCCAACGGCGGCGCCGTGCCGGGCGATCGCATCGTCGGCATCATGACGCCGGGCGAGGGGATTACCATCTACCCCATCCAATCCTCGGCGCTGAAGGAGTTCGAGGATGCGCCCGACCGCTGGCTGGACGTGCGCTGGGACGTGGACGAGGAGATCCCCCACCGATTCCCGGCCCGCATTGCATTGCAATCGGTGAACGAGCCCGGCTCGCTGGCCCAGATTGCTCAGGTGATCGCCGAGCACGACGGCAATATCGACAACATCCGCATGAGCCGACAATCGCCGGATTTCACCTCGGTAACCATCGATCTTGAAGTCTATGACCTGAAGCATCTCACCGCCATCATCGCGCAATTGCGGGCAAAGCCGGTGGTCGCCAGGGCGGAACGGGTGAGCGGATAGGGCATGGAAAGCCAGAGCCGCGCAATTTCAGGTCACCCTTCCGCTTCGTCATCGCCGGCCTTGTCCAAGCTCCGTCTCGGCGTCAACGTCGATCACGTCGCGACCGTGCGCAATGCGCGAGGCGGCCGCCATCCCGACCCGGTCCAGGCGGCCGAGATCGCTGTCATGGCCGGCGCCGACGGTATCACGGCGCACCTGCGCGAAGATCGTCGCCACATCCGCGATGATGACATTGAGCGGCTCAAGGCCCGAATCGACAGGCCGCTCAATCTTGAAATGGCCGCGACCCGCGAGATGGTGGACATTGCACTCAAAGTTCGGCCCCACGCCGCCTGCATCGTTCCCGAGCGGCGCGAGGAGCGCACCACCGAGGGCGGCCTCGATGCGGCGGGCCAGCACAACACGCTCTGTCCGCTGGTTGAGGAACTGCGTACGGCCGGGATTCGGGTATCACTGTTCATCGCCGCCGAGCTTGCCCAGATCGAAGCCGCCGCCGCCCTTCGCGCACCCGTCATCGAAATTCATACCGGGGCGTGGTGCGAGGCGGTGGTCGAGGGGCACGGCGAGCGGGCGGCCGCCGAATTCGATCGCATCCGCACCGGCGCCAGGCTCGCCCACGGGTTGGGCCTCGAAGTCCATGCCGGCCACGGGCTCGACTATGTGACGGCGGGTATCGTCGCGGGGCTGCCCGAAGTCGTCGAACTCAACATTGGCCATTTTCTCATCGGCGAAGCCATCGTGGGAGGCCTTGCGGAGGCTGTCCGGCGCATGCGAGCAGCCATGGATCGTGGTCGTTCCCTCTCCACCGCAAGCGGGGGAGGCAAGGGAAGGGGCGGGCCCGCCGATTCGGACTCAATCACGTGATCCTCGGCATCGGAACGGATCTCGTCGATATCCGCCGCATCGAGCGCACGATCGCGCGCCATGGCGACCGTTTTCTTAATCGCATCTTCACCGCGACCGAGCGGCAACTCGCCGAATGCCGCGCCAACCGGGCCGCAACCTACGCAAAACGCTTTGCCGCGAAGGAAGCCTGTGCCAAGGCGCTCGGAACCGGATTCCGCGATGGGATTTTTTTTCGTGACCTTGGCGTGGTAAATCTGCCGTCCGGGCGGCCCACCATGGAGCTTGCCGGCGCGGCCCTTTGCCGCCTGAGGGCCATTGTTCCGGCCGGATTCGACCCCCATATCGACGTGGCCATCACGGATGAATATCCCATGGCACAGGCGTTTGTCGTCATCTCGGCCGTGCAGTTGCGGAATGGCTGACCGCAAAAGGGGTGCGCCCGATTCAATTGCGCGTGGATCGGCAAGCGGTTAAAAGGGCGAGAGATTTAAAGGATGCGGGGCAGGCACGGGTTGAGATCGGTGAATCTAACCTGCTGAAATGTTGGCGAATTTGGCTCTGTGAGCCGGTGGACGCGCGTGGCGGCGGAGGCGGTTCTTTATGGGCGCACAGGATCGAAGGCGCGCGCGAGACGTCGCCGACAAAGCGGTCGAGAAATCGGTCGGAATTGCGAAAGACGAGAGATCGATGAGCGTATCCACTGAAGGAAAGCGCAGTGAGGGCGGATTTGCGGAAGGCGTCCGGGTCGTGGTCCACGCCCTCCTCATCGCGCTGGTGATCCGCACGCTGTTATTTCAGCCATTCAACATCCCATCCGGGTCGATGAAGGCGACCCTCCTGATCGGGGATTATCTGTTCGTATCGAAATACAGCTACGGCTATAGTCACTATTCGCTGCCATTTTCCCCGCCGCTGTTTCCTGGCCGTGTTTTCGGCTCGGCGCCGGAGCGGGGCGACGTGGTCGTGTTCCGCCTGCCGAGAGATGATTCCACCGATTACATCAAGCGCGTGATCGGCCTGCCCGGCGACCGCATCAAGATGGTTGACGGACTGCTTTATATCAACGGCACCCCGGTCAAACGCGAGCGCGTCGACGACTTCATCGATGACGAAAACGGCACCTCGGAGCGCGTTCGTCGGTGGCGCGAAACCTTGCCAAACGGGGTGACCTACCAGACGCTCGATCTTCAGGACAACGGGTACTTGGATAACACCGAGGAATACGTGGTTCCGGCCGGGCACTATTTCATGATGGGCGACAATCGCGATAATTCGACGGACAGCCGCGTTCCGCTGGAGCGCCAGGGCGTCGGATACGTGCCATTCGAGAACCTTGTCGGCAAGGCGCAGATCATTTTCTTCTCCATCGGCGATGGCGAGCCTGCCTGGCATATCTGGAGTTGGCCATGGTCGGTGCGTTGGAGCCGGCTCCTCACGATCGTCAGATGAGCCGAAGGACGGCCACCTGCAGGCGCGAACTTGAGACACGGATCGGTTACGAATTTGCCGATAAGTCGCTGCTCGAGAGCGCGCTTACGCATATTTCGGCATTAAGCGGCAAGAGCCGGTCGAGCAGCTATCAGCGCCTCGAATTCCTCGGCGATCACGTCCTCGGTCTGGTGGTTTCCGACATGCTGTTTCGCGCCTTCGTCAAAGCTGACGAAGGAGAATTGTCGCGCAGGCTCGCTGACCTCGTCCGCAAGGAGGCCTGCGCCGACGTGGCGCGCAAGATCGATCTGGGTGCGGCCATCAGGCTCGGAGCTTCCGAGGCTAATGCGGGCGGACGCCACCGCACCGCGATTCTGGCCGACGTCTGCGAAGCCCTGGTCGGAGCGGTGTTTCTCGATGGCGGTTACGGGGCCGCCGCCGCCCTGGTCGAGCAGCTCTGGGGGGAGCGCCTGCGCACGCCGGAGCGCCCGCTGCGCGATCCCAAGACGGTGCTGCAGGAATGGGCGCAGGCGCGGGGTCTGCCGACGCCCTCCTACCGCGAGATCGCCCGCACTGGCCCGCACCACGATCCGGAATTCCTGGTCGCGGTGGACCTCGCTGAATTCACGCCGGCGGAGGGCGTGGGGCGCTCGAAGCGTGCCGCCGAGCAGGCCGCCGCCGCCGCCATGTTGACTCGCGAAGGCGTCCAGGATGACGTCCAAAAGGGCATCCAAGTCGAAGCAGCCAGCTGAAATGGATGGGACCTCAAACGAGGCGGCCCCCCTCCCTGCCCTCCCGCACGAGCGAAAGAGGGACAGGGAGGCGGAGCGCTGCGGTTTCGTCGCGATCATCGGCGCTCCCAACGTCGGGAAGTCGACCCTGGTCAACGCGATGGTCGGCAGCAAGGTTACGATCGTTAGTCCCAAGGTGCAGACCACGCGGGCGATCATCCGCGGCATCGCGATCGAAGGCGGCGCCCAACTGATTTTCGTCGACACGCCCGGTATCTTTGCGCCGCGCCGCAGGCTTGACCGCGCCATGGTGGCGGTCGCGTGGAGCGGCGCCCACGAAGCCGACGTCGTCGCGCTGATCGTCGATGCCAAGCGTGGGCTCGATGACGAAACCTTGGCTATCGGGGCGAAACTGTCAGACATTGCTGCGGCCCGAATTCTCGTCATCAACAAGGTCGACCTTGTCGCCAAGCCGAGCCTCCTCGGTCTCGCCCGCGAGGCGAACGAACGCATGAAGTTCGCGGCGACCTTCATGGTGTCGGCGCAGAGCGGCGACGGCGTTGCGGAGGCTAAACGCTGGCTCGCGGCTCATGTCCCGCCCGGACCTTGGCACTATCCGGAAGACCAAATATCCGATGCGCCGATGCGCGCGCTCGCAGCGGAAATCACGCGTGAGAAAATCTATCTGCGGCTTCATCAGGAACTGCCTTATCGTTCCACGGTCGAGACCGACGTGTGGAAGGAGCTGCGGGACGGCTCGGTGCGCATCGAGCAGACCATATTTGTCGAGCGGGAGAGCCAGCGCAAAATCGCACTCGGGAAGGGCGGCCAGGCTATCAAGGCGATCGGGGCCGAGGCGCGCAAGGAGATCGCCGGCCTGATCGAAAGGCCGGTGCATCTCTTCCTGTTCGTCAAGGTGCGCGAGGGCTGGGCTGACGATCCCGCACGCTACCGCGAGATGGGATTGGAGTTTCCCCGGGATTGACCTGTAGCCCCGTATGGAGCGACCGTCTTCGGTCGCGCAATACGGGGAGGGCGCCACGATGAGAGGCGATCCCGGATTACGGGACCGCAAAGTGGCGGTCCCTCCATCCGGGCGACAGTGACACGAGGAGCCGGCGGTGGAATGGACCGACATCGGCATCGTGCTCGGCGCCCGCCGTCACGGCGAGACGAGCGCGGTCGTCGAGTTGATGACGCGAGAACACGGACGTCATCTCGGTCTTGTTCGCGGCGGCTCCGGCGCTCGCTTAAAGCCGGTGCTTCAGACCGGCAACGTGGTGAGCGCGAAGTGGCGGGCGCGGCTCGACGAGCATCTTGGCTATTATGCCATCGAGGGGCTTGACCTGCGGGTGGCATCCTACCTCTCGGCGGCGCATGCTCTTTATGGCCTCAATCATCTCGCGGCACTGTGCCGGTTGCTGCCGGAGCGCGACCCGCACCAGCCGGTGTTCGACCTCCTTGAACACACGATCGCACAACTGGAGACGCCGTTATCGGCGGCGGCGATGGTCGCCCACTTCGAACTGGCGTTGCTCGCAGAGCTCGGCTTTGGCCTCGACCTCGATTCCTGCGCGGCCACCGGCACGACAGCCGAACTCGTCTATGTGTCGCCAAAGAGCGGGCGGGCGGTATCGCGGGAGGCCGGCGAGCCGTGGCGGGACAAGTTATTGGCGCTGCCGGCCTTCTTGAGTGCCGATGTCCAAGAAATGCCGTCGGCTGCAGAGCTGAGGGACGGATTTGCCCTGACGGGCTTCTTTCTCGCCCGCCACGTCTACGAGCCGCGGGGCGAGTCGCTCCCTGAAGCTCGCCACCATTTCATCGCCGCCGCGGTGGGAGAGGGGTAGATGGGTTGAGCGCCAGCGAAACACATCATGGCCGTGCGGCGAGGAACCGCCGAGGACGGGTTTCGCTATTGCTCAACCCATCCTACGCGGGCTGAGGAAAACCGTGATCCTGCCTTGCGTCGGATGCGGCTTGCGTCGATTGAGAGATCCGTCGTTTGCGTTCGGTCGCGACATCGAGCGCGCTAACAATCGCGACGGCCCCGACCACTAATATAAGAACAGAATTGACGTGAAAGCTGAACGCGGCGCAACCGTAAGTGCCGAATAAAGTTTGTCGATTATCCAAAGAATGAGAAGGGCAATCAGCTCGCGACTAGGGAAACAACAAAGACGGAGAGAAAAAATATTACGGCTTGCCTCGGTAGGATTTGGTAATGCTTAGTTCCTCCTATTTTGTGACCCATCCGGGCCTTCAGCCCTCAACTTCCATTAGATTGTGCCACAATCATGAGTCTCTAGGCATCGGTCCGCGAGCGGTAAATTCCAACCCCTGCGCCGGTCGGAATTGCTCGGCACCCGTTGGCTCTTTTTCCGGTCACGACGCCGGCCCAGGTTGTCCCAGCCTTTAGCATTCGCTATCCCATTCCCCCATGTCTACAACACTGATTCCCGATCCCTCCGACGTGCAAGAAATCGCCCTGCGCGACGCGCTGGAAGAGCGTTATCTTGCGTATGCGCTCTCCACCATCATGCACCGCGCGTTGCCCGATGCGCGCGATGGCCTCAAGCCGGTGCACCGGCGTCTGCTTTATGCGATGCGCCTGTTGCGGCTTGACCCCGGCGCCGCGTTCAAGAAATGCGCCCGCGTCGTCGGCGACGTCATCGGCAAATTCCACCCCCATGGCGATCAAGCGGTCTACGATGCGCTGGTGCGGCTCGCGCAGGATTTTGCCCAGCGCTATCCGCTCATCGACGGCCAGGGCAATTTCGGCAATATCGACGGGGATAATCCGGCGGCGATGCGCTACACTGAGGCGCGCCTGACCGAAGTCGCCCGTCTTCTGATCGACGGGATCGACGAGGACGCAGTCGATTTCCGCCCGACCTATGACGGCTCCGAGGAGGAGCCCGTGGTGTTGCCGGGCGCGTTTCCCAACCTGCTCGCCAATGGCTCCCAGGGCATTGCGGTCGGCATGGCGACCGCGATCCCGCCCCATAACGCGGCCGAGTTGTGCGATGCGGCACTCCATTTGATCGAGCACCCGAACACCAAGAGCCGCAATCTCTTGAAATATGTGCCCGGTCCTGATTTTCCGACCGGAGGCGTGATCGTCGACGATCCGGCCGCAATCGCGGAAGCCTATGTCACTGGCCGCGGCTCGTTCCGGGTGCGTGCACGCTGGACCAAGGAGGACACCGCCCGCGGCGGCTGGCAGATTGTCGTCACCGAGATCCCGTGGCTGGTGCAGAAATCACGTCTCGTCGAGAAAATCGCTGAGCTCGTCAACGACAAAAAGCTGCCGCTGGTCGGCGACGTCCGTGACGAGTCCGCAGAGGATTTGCGCCTCGTCATCGAGCCGCGGGCCCGTACGGTCGATGCCGAGCTTCTGATGGAGTCGCTCTTCAAGCTCACCGAGCTCGAAAGCCGCATTCCGCTCAACATGAATGTGCTGGTGAGAGGCAAGATTCCCAAGGTCGTCGGCCTTGCGGAAGCGTTGCGCGAATGGCTCGACCACCGCCGCGAGGTGCTCCTGCGCCGCACCAATCATCGGCTGCGGCAAATCGAGAACCGCCTCGAAGTGCTCGGCGGCTATCTGGTCGCCTATCTCAATCTCGATCGCGTCATCAGGATCATTCGCAATGAGGATGAGCCCAAGCCCGTCCTCATCAGGACCTTCAGGCTCAGCGAGGTTCAGGCCGACGCCATCCTCAACATGCGCTTGCGCAACCTGCGCAAGCTCGAGGAAATGGAAATCAAGGCCGAGGACAGGAATTTGCGCGCCGAACGCAAAAAGCTGCAGGACCTGGTCAAGTCTGAAAAGGATCAGTGGAAGACGGTTGGAGACGAGATCAAGGCGGTACGCAACACCTTCGGCCCGAGGACGCCGCTCGGCAAGCGCCGCGTAACGTTCTCGCAGGCGCCCGAGCACGATGAGGCGGCCATCGAGGAGGCCATGGTGATCCGCGAGCCGATCACCGTGGTAGTGTCGCAAAAGGGCTGGATACGCGCCCTGAAGGGGATCGTGACGGACCTCTCCGGGGTCGCCTTCAAGGCCGATGATGCCTTGCGCTTTGCTTTTGCAGCAGAGACGACATCGAAGTGCCTGATATTTGCGACCAACGGCCGCTTTTACACGGTCGAAGCCGGAAAGCTTCCGGGTGGGCGCGGCCACGGCGAGCCGGTGCGGCTGTTTATCGATCTCGAGCAGGAATCTGATCTCGTGTCGGCGTTCACGGTCGTCGGCGGCCGCAAGCTCCTGTTGGCGAGCCAGGAGGGCAGGGGCTTCGTGGTTCCTGAAGACGAGTGCATCGCCAATACCCGCAAGGGCAAGCAGGTCCTCAACGTCTCAGCTCCCGACGAGGCGCGCGCCATATGCCCCGTCGAGGGCGAGATGGTTGCGGCGATCGGTGAGAACCGCAAGCTGTTGCTGTTCGGGCTTGAGCAGATTCCGGAGATGACGCGCGGGCGGGGCGTCCGGCTGCAGCGCTACAAGGACGGCGGCCTGTCCGACATCAAGACCTTCAAGGCCGCGGACGGACTGTCATGGACGGATTCGGCCGGGCGGGCGTTCACCCTCACCATGACGGAACTTGCCGATTGGCGCGGCAACCGCGCCGACGCAGGACGCGTGGCCCCGAAGGGATTTCCGCGGTCGAACAAGTTCGGCTGATGCTCGTGGTCAACGCTATCGTCGCTGCTTCAAGCGCTGAGGTGAGCTTCGCGCGCCTTCTCGACAGTACGTATCATAACAGGATCAAGAGCTTCAAAGGTGAATTTGCCGAGGCAATCCATCAGAAGCTCTGAAACGCAAACTTGCGGGCAAGCGTTCGATCCGAATCAACGACCAATGGCAAATGGTATTTCGCTGGACGGATGGCGGTCCGGGAGATGTTGAGATCGTGGACTATCACTGATGGCCACCAAGAAGCTGCCGTCCATTCACCCCGGAGAGGCTCCGCGCGAAGACTTCCTTGCGCCCATAAAGCTCTCGCCTTATGCGGTCGCACGTGCGATCAGCGTGCCGCAGACGAGGATCAAGCGATTCGCACGCTGTGAGACCCCGGTCACCGCCGACATCGCGCCGCGGCTCGCGAGATATTTTGGAACAACCGCGGCGTTCTGGATGGGCATGCAAGTGCAATACGATCTTGAGCGTGCTGAAGATGATCTTGCGACAGACTTGCGCAGGATAGAGCCGGCCCTCGGTTCAGTCCCCACCAGTTAGCACTGCCCGGCGGCCGGACCGACACAGAAAGTCAATCCTGCGCCACAAAGCCGTTATCTGCTGCATCGGTATCTTTATCCAAGCGCCGCAAAGGACCCGCGATGAAAACGCCGACGCAGTGGCTGGTGCTTGCCGTGGTGCTCATGGGCACGTTCATGGCGATCCTCGACGTTGCTATCGTCAACGTCGCGATTCCCTCCATCCGCAGCGATCTGCACGCGAGCTTTGGCGAAGTCGAGCTCGTCATATCCGCCTACACGCTCACCTATGCGTGCCTCCTGATCACCGGCGGCCGGCTTGGTGATCTCTACGGCCGCAAGAACCTGTTCATTGTCGGCTTGCTGGTGTTCGGCGGGGCGTCCGCGCTGTGCGGTGGCGCACCCAGCGCCTGGGTTTTGATCCTGGCGCGTGCCATCCAGGGTATCGGCGGCGCGCTCATGTATCCGCAGGTGCTCGCCATCATTCAGGTGACGTTCAAAGGCGAGGACCGCAGCAAGGCGCTCGGCGTGTTCGGCTGCGTGATCGGCGTCGCGGCGATCGCCGGCCAGATTTTGGGTGGCGCGCTGCTCGCGCTTGATATCTGGGGGCTCGAGTGGCGGCCGATCTTCCTGATCAACGTGCCGCTCGCGCTTGGGACGATCGTGGCCGCCGCATTGGTGCTGCCGAAGGAGCAGCCACAGGACCATGTCGCCCTCGATTGGGGCGGCGTCGCCCTTGTCGTGCCGACCCTGCTCCTCCTCATTGTGCCGCTGCTCGAAGGCCGCGAGCTCGGATGGCCGGCCTGGATGATCGCCAGCCTCGCGGCAGCAGTTCCGATCTTCGGCCTCTTCGTGTGGTACGAGCGCCGCCTGGGGGAGCGCGGCGGCAGACCTCTGGTGCCGATGGGATTGTTCGGCGAC
>Ga0066903_100005338_pt1 | contig 11130 bp, 18 predicted proteins | sample PanSoiMetaGPlot1_FD_67491 | JGI IMG/M metagenome (GOLD analysis project Ga0066903, IMG submission 67491) | Tropical forest soil microbial communities from Panama analyzed to predict greenhouse gas emissions - Panama Soil - Plot 1 (version 2) | ecosystem: Environmental > Terrestrial > Soil >...
GTCAACGACAGCGACGCTAGGCTGCTTCACTCGCCATCACCAATCTCTTCCCTGCGTGCAGTGCTCAGGACAAGCCTACTGCCGCCACTATCGCGCAGCGATTTAGTGCATTGGCACGAGTCGGACCTCGGGAGATGTCCGACTTGAATCCGCAAAGTGGGCCAAAGCGGACGACTCTCAGCTAGTAAACTATAAGTGCTCGGCCCACCGCTTTCGTGCCAGGGAAGCGTCACGGCATCGCCCAGCGTTCGTCGCCTATTAGTCCCCGTTTCCTGTCCAGCGGATACGATGACCTTAACGGCCATCAGGTCCCGCGGCTGCGCGCGTTCCTTATTGGCACTTACGCGAACGGGGATTACTTCCCCGCCGGGATGCTGATGCGCTCGGCGGCAGCCTCGATCAGCTTGGCCAGGTGCTGATAATCGTCCTCACTAACGATACGACGGCGAGCCAAACGCTGCGCCTCGGCGACATCGCCCTGCGTTTCGAACAGACAATCCGCCGCGATCTCTTCCGGGGTGGCGTAACCCACAATCCGCCGCCTATGCTGCATCTTCACTCCTCATCGACGATCGGCAGGAAGTCACGCGCATGCGACTTTGCACGTGCGCCCGATCGCCTATTAGCCTAGCATACATTTGCGACCGCGGTGCCGCACGGAGGCAAACCCTGCGACCATCAGCCTATTAGCGCCAGCAAAGATCGCCATCGAGCCCGGGAGCCGCTTGGGCAAGAACATTACGTTGAGCGCCGGGTCGTGCTCCAGGCAGTCTGGAACGAACGCAGATGCCAGCACCCCGCTGCAGAAGACGGCGGACGGCGGGTGCGTTTCGTAATCCCAGTCCACCTGTCGCAGCGAGCTGCCGCCTACGAGTTTGAGCCGATTGTCGGCGTCTTGCTGCAGGTTGGCGCATTCCACCTCGCGCAGCGGCAGGGGGTGCAACAGATCGACGTGCAATCGCCGTCGGCAACTTGCACCGTCAGCCAGCCACCACAAATTCTTGAACGGCGGGGAAGTTGGTGAAACCGTTACGGTAACGTTGACGATGGCTGACACCCTTAAAAATATCAAACATGACACGATTAAATTCGTGTGCGTCGCTCCGCAACCTAATAAAAATTGGAAATAATTGCCCGTAAACCCCCCTGGAATCATGTAATCAATAAGTTATAATATACTCCCTGGGATTTTGGGGCCGAGAGATTTCTGGGTCCATTAGTATATAGATAGGGGGGTACCCCCTCGGCCATCGGCCCGAGGGGGGTGGCCAGGGGGTGGGGTAGAGGTGGAAACCCTGCACCGAAGCTGGCGGAAAGAATTGAAACCGCCGCATAAAAATTTGCACTGCGCCGCCTTCTTTCACAGCTTTATGAGAGAGCAAGGGGGCAGCAGGGCCGCTCCTGCACCCAACCGTCCCAAACCAACGCAAGGCGGCAGCGCCAGCAAAGCGACCTACACCCCGCAGCAGATCAAAGCGATCTACCAAATGAAGCGCAAAGATGCGTGGAACGGCAAGGAGGCGGAGTTTGCCCGCTTGGAGCAAGACATCTTCAGGGCCCAGAAAGAAGGGCGGCTCCTGGCCCCAGTCTACCTTACGAAATGACGCCATACACTCCGAGACCTCGAGTTTACAGTCGCGAGGAGATTCGCGAGCTGTACCGGCAGCACCGGCTCGGTGCCTATCGCGGCCGCGAAATCGAATGGATGCGACTGGAAAACGAGCTGATCCGCGCCGGGCGCGAAGGGCGCGTTTTAAACCCTATTACCAACTTCGATAAATAAGTTGCTAGGTGGCAGGTCGCGTTCCGATTCGCGTAAAAACTTTCAACCTTCGGGTTTTTGGGTTTTATCCGTTAACGGGTCACGTAAAATATAATAGGCAGGCCACCCCCGGTCCATCGTACGCCCGGGGTCACTCCCCCCACGGGGTCACCAGCGATGCGCTACGCAAACAGGCTATCGAACGTCGAGCGATAGTCTAGCAGCTCGACACCACATTCCCAGCATTTGCCGCCGAATTCATGAACGATTCGGACTTTGGCCAGCGTTATTATCGTTTGCTCGGTGGGTGGCCGCCCCCTGCATATCGCGAAGCTGCGGGATCGATCCGTTTAGCTCCGCGTCGTCTGGCCTGACGGATCTTCCCTGCCACATAATCTTTGCCGCGTTGGGTCATCGCCCGAGGCACTGCGACGCCGTGTCGTCGTAATGCGGCATGCGCCCATACTTCGGCCTCATGCTCCTCCATATGACGTGGCTTACCGTTCGCCTTGTGGGCCAGCGCCAGATGTCCGCATTCGTGCGCGAGAATGTATAGCTGTTTGCGCGTGCGTCCTTCCGGCGCATGGATGATGCCACGTTCCGAGAAGGCCCAGCCATGAAGGCCACTGGTAAGTTGGTGATGAACAACACCAGCTTCGGCTTTGATGGCTTGCGCGACTGCAAGGAAACGCGCGGTCGCCGCTTGGCGAGCAGCCTGAAGGGCCGCACCGTCTCGTGCTACGAAGTTCATCTAGGCTCTCCGTTGTAGGCGAGAAATCGTCGCCCGATCGACGTCGTAAGTCCGAGCGACCACACTCTGGCTTTCGCCCGCCTCGAGGCGGGCAAGTGCTTCCCGCCGTTGAAACGGACTGAGCTTGAATTTTGGTCCGAACTTCACCCCGCCAGCCTTTGCACGCCTGCGACCCTCAGCCATCCGACTGGTGATCAGCTCACGCTCGAACTCGCTGATCGAGGCGAGGATGTTGACCACAAGCCTGCCTTGCGGCGACGTGGTGTCGACCGAGGTTTCCCGCAGCGACTTGAAACCCACATCAGCCTTGCTGAGTCGATCGAGCGTGTTCAGCAGGTCGCGGGTTGAGCGCGCCAGGCGATCGAGCCGGGTCACCACCACCGTGTCGCCGGGACCGGCTTCCTTCAGGAGCTTGGCCAGCGCCTTCCGTTCGCTGTCCGCACCGGAACGCTTCTCCGAATAGATCTGCTTGCAGCCGGCCGCCCGGAGCGCCTCCAGTTGCCCTTCCAACCCCTGTGCATCAGTCGACCCCTGTGCATCAGTCGAAACCCGCGCATAGCCCAATAACATCGCAACCTCCATAGTTGTGCAACAATGTCATGCACAGTACAGGAGCCCATATTTCAAGGCAAGAAAAATCGTGCATGAATACAAATTTATGCACCAGCGACGGCGCGCTGAAAAGCGACGAGGCCGCCTGTCGACGGCCCCCCATTGGCCTTGCCTTGCGTTGCCTTGAACCCGGAGCAAGCCCCCAGCGGCTGCAGCGGGGCACCGCGCGCGCCCCCTCCCACGGTTCAGATCAAAGCCCAGTGAGGGCTACAGCAACGCGCGGGACGGCCGGAGTGATGAGTCTCCGGCCCGCTGGCACTTTCAGGGCTCCGCTGTATCATCGCATCGACCCCGTGAAGGGAGCGATGGCCATGCGCGACGACAATACTGTTGTACTTGGCGGCGTTGAGGTTGCGCTGACTAGCAGCGTCGGCCAGGCCTTTATCGCCGATTGCGTGCGATCGGCGGAGGGGTTGATTACGGACAAAGAGCTGGCGGAGATCTACGAAATATCACCCCCCGAATGGCAGGCAATCGCGAAAAATGCGGCGCTCGGGCGCGCGATTAGAGCAGAACGGGACCGGCGCGTGCGCAGTGGCGTTGCCGCTCGAGAGGCAGCGTCTCGGCATTTCGTCAAAGCGCCGAACATTTTGGACCGAATAATGAGTGACGAACAAGCAAACATGCGGCATCGGGTTGACGCGATTCGAGAAATGCGGTCGATCGCGGCGCCCGCACAAAATAACCAACCAGACGCCGGACGGTTTATCATCCAAATAAACATCGGGGATGAATCGAAGACGTATAATAAATCGATCGCGGTCGACCCCAACGATACTCCGCCAGATGGGCAACCTAAATTGCCCGAGCAACCAAAGTTGACGTTGCTGAAAGGACTCGAGGATGAATGACGACGGCAAGAGCATCTTCGCACGATATATCGAGGAGCCCGAAAAAAGACAGTCGTCCGAATCCGACATCGTGCGAGCAGGACCGCAGCCAATAATTCCGCCGGTCCACCGCAGGTCTGCTCCCGCCGAACGGCTTCTGGAATGGGCCGTAAATCACTGGGGCAAACCCACCCTCACCCTGAGAGATGTCAGCGCCTACGGACCCCGCAGCGTCCGAGATCCGAAGGACGCGCTGCACTTGACCGAAGTGCTGACTCAATTCGGCTGGCTGGTCCCAGTCAAAGCGTGGCGGCGTGACCAGAAAAAATGGCTCATCGTTCGGGAGCCAGGCAAACAGGACTTGATCGGCGCGCCCCAATAAATTTGACAAACCGTGCAACTGTGCCGGGAAAAAGGACACGCGCCAAAAAATGGCCTGCGGCCAGGTGGTTTTGACCGATGAATCAACGAATTTTTGGGTTATTGGCTCGATAGCCGACAGGCCCTGGGTGCCGCCCACTCGGCACAGACCGCCAACCCCACAACAGCTTTTCAGCTATCCGCGAGACCGGTGCGGCGGCCAATCGGGGTCACGCCAGTCATAGTCCCGTAGCACGGCGCCCGCTTTGGGGTTGAGCGAATAGAGCGAGTTGTCGCCGCGGAGGAAGTCCCAGTACCACAACCTATCTTTCGAGCCCCAAGGGGGGATGCGGCGTACATGCCACCCGCGCCTGATCAGGAGGCGCACCAGCTGATTGATTGTGAGCTTTTTACGCGGCGCTTTCGCCATGATTGTCCTCCTCACACCCGAACACCTCAATGCCGCAGCGGCGGCGCGGTGCTACGGGGTTCGCCGGCGTGGCGCTCGGTGAGCAGGTATCGGATGATAGTGCGCAACCGAACCTCCCGTCGCGCGGCCTCGTCGATGACGCAGGCGAGCACCCTGATCATTTCACGCTCGACCCGGGCAGGCGGGACCAGTGCCGCAACCTCACGGCGCAAGTCGGCGAGGAGCTCCTCCTGTTTGGTCATGTGCCACCCAGCACCGTTGCCACCACCCGCCGGAACTCAACCTCGATGTGCTCGGGCGACACGCCCTCCTCGGCCAGCCTTTGCCGCAACCAGGCGTCGAGCTCGGTGGTGCGGGTGTCACCGCCAGTCTCGCGATAATTAGCACAGGCGCGACCCATATATTCCTCGGCGAGTCCGACAATTATACGCTGCGGCAGGTTCGACGTGGGAATATTTCCGTCGAGATTATTTCCGTGGGGATTATTTCCGTCGGGATTATTTCCGTCGGGATTATTTTCCCGAATATTTCCGGTGTCGGGGGACCCTTTCACCCCCTCCCCCTCTTCTCCCCGGAGAAGTGTCACAGCGTAACAAGGCCCGTCGTTATTGGGTTTCTCGCACTTTTCAAAGTGTAACACGGAATCATCTGTTACGCTTTGAAAAAGCTCAGATGTGCCCATTTCATCGGCTTTGTTACGCTGTGACGCTTCGATTCCCCCTAGAGGGGGTCCTTTGTGTGAAGTGGGGGGGGGAGAAATTGCTCCCAAGCCTCTTCAAATTGATGGCGATAATATCCGCGCTGTGTCCCTTTGCGAATCCGAACAACCTGCGCCGAGATGTGTAGAGGCCGTAGCAGACCGGCGAGTTTATTCTGAGTGATCGGTTTGCCGCTCTTGCCATACTCCGCCCAGGGGCGGGGAATGATCTTGTGTAGCTCATCGACCAGGTGAGCGGAGTAGATCCTGGGGCCATAGTCCAGCTTCGGGTCGACGTCCGACTCCAGGTTCGGGTCGCCGACGAGACTGTTGACCGCATCGAAGGCGGCCGACTTCAGGTCGTTGTCCGACTTCGGGTCGTGAGCAAACCTGTTGAACACATCGCGGATGTCCCCGATCAGGAGCTCAAGCAACGACATATCGTCGGTATCGACACCGGCGCTGGCGAGCGCGGCCTTGCGACCACGGGCCAACCAGCCCCCACCGGCCACCGTGGCAATGGCCAGCAGCGGCCGCCAGTTGTCTGCGACCCGGTTGTAGAGCCCGGTAGGCATTTCCGGCTCGGTCGCAGCAATCACCGCCGCGTTGTCCTTGGTCCAGCGGATGAGCTTGCGCGTCAGCGTGACGAAGTGCTCGACCCGGTCGAGGCGGAATGACGCGATTGGATCGTTTTGTTTCCGCCGGGTCAGCTTGATTGGTACTGAGCGATCGGCCAGCGTGTTCGGCAGCCTGCCAATCAGGGCAATGGCACAGGCGCCAAAGGTCGAGAACCGGCGGACCTCGAAATCATCGCCCACCGCGACCGTGCGCAGCACATGGCCACCACGCCGATGGCCGGAGTTGAGCACGTTGCGCAGATCCTCATTGTCCGGCAGGAAGCTGTCGCCCTCGTCGATCAGCATCGTCGGGCGGTACTCCTCGATGACGCGGAAGACCGAGCTTGCCGAAACATTGGCGGCAGTCAGCGGCCGTGCCACAAACTGACCGAGCACGTCGAGGAGGGTGGTCTTGCCGCAGCGCGGAGTCGGCGAGAGAACGCCCAGGCGCGGCGTTATCATTGTGCAGTCGAGCAGATGGGTATGCGCGACCCAGAGCGAGCAGGCGTGCCGAGAATGCTCGGGCATGATGACGTGCTTGCCGATCGCCGCTGTGATCTCGTCGAGCAACTCAGCCCCATCGACCGGTTCCGGCCACGGCTCGGGCTCGGAGAATGCGAGGGCCTGCCCCTGCTTGTTGTCACCGTCAGCGCCGTCGAGTCCCAGCTTGACGCGCTCGTCTTTTACCAGCCGATCGAGTATCGTGACGCGAAACCCGAGCCGGTCGGCGGCGGCTTCACGTTGCAGCTCATACCCTGCGATCGATTATTGCGCGAGCCGCGCCAATTCAGCATCAATGCCGGTGAGCGCCTCTGCTTCGTCGTTAGGCTTGTTCCACTTCTTCCGAGCGCCGTCGATCAGGTCGGCAAAATCATCGTCGGTAAAACCGTCGATGAAATAGGACGCGCAGATCAGCTTGATCTCGCTGTTGGAACGGCCCCGGCCAATCAGCGTCGCGATCACCCGCAGCATATTCTCGTGCCATTCACCTTCGGGGCGAGTGGCTTCGAGCAGCTGGTGCAGCTCCTCGTCGGTGCGCGGTGCGCCATTCGACGATGCCTGCGGAGCTTCGGCCGGGTCACCTTCGGACGAAGCACTATCCTTCTTGCCTTTGCTCTTCGACGCGGCGATCGCCAGCTCGACCAGCCACTGCGGCGCGTCGGCGATAGGATTGAAGTTAAGCCAGCGATATTGACCGTCGCTGCGCACCGACGGCGGTGCGATCACCATGCCACCCTCGCCGCGCACGTCGATGCCGGGGGCGATGACCGATGCGGAGTTCCGGATCTCGACCCCTTCGGGCAGCCCTTTCGGCCAGTTGAAGTAGTAGTGGGGCGACCCGGACGGACTCTCCGCCATCAACGTATCCGGTAGCTTGCCGTGCTTCGCCTCCAGCGCTCGCAATGAGGCGATGCCGTCTACGCCATGACCCTTTAGGGTGTCGGGTTCGAGCACCCAGAACCCGTTATCTGCGCCGGTCGGAAGGCCAAGATTGGCGTCGGGCCATTTACGGAAGTAGTACCGGATCTGCGCCGGGTCGCGGGTCTTGCCCCATGCTGCGCCGTTGCTGTACTGGGCGCTCGCATACGACTTCTTGCCACCGTTCCGCAGATCGGCGGGGAAGCTGGCCAAACCACATCTGGCAAGGGTCAACGCAGCGGCCAGCATGGTGTGTTCGGTTGTGGTCATCGTTGCACCCGCGTGTACAAGGAACCAAGCCAGCGGAGTTGTTTTTCTGTCGGCTCACCGTCCCAATACTGCATGTCCTGCAAAAACTGCTGCTCCTTGGCAGTGAAACGATCGATCCGGTCGATGCAGGCAGCAACCATGCTCCCCCAGTAGTCCTCGACGCGATGAACGGTTGACGTGCGCTGCGCAAGCTGGGCCTCGGCCTCGCGACGCCCGTCTGCGACGCCACGTCGATAAAATTCTGCTGCTTCGGCTGCGGAGTATTGCTTGCCGTTGATGGTGCCGGTGCCGATGGCGTCGGCGAGCGTGTGAATGTCACAGCCATTACTTTTAAGCAGGCGCATCAGCGCGCGCGACGCGGCCACAACCTCGGACTCACGGTCGCTCGAGAACATGCGGACGATTTGCCTGACCTTGCTGGCGATCGGTGTGATATCAGGCATGGCCCCGTGCTTCTAAAACGGAGGCGCCGCCCGCGCGGACTGCGAGCGACGCTCGTGACCCGTTATTCCGCCGCGATCAACGGAAGTTCTGGCGCTGTGAGCCGGTCGACTGCGCGCCAGACACGGTCAATACCAACCTCGCGGACGAGGTTCTCGAGCACCGAGTCGCTCAGGACAGCGCTGCGGCCATTGTGCATAACGCGCACGACGAGCGTGCGGGCGGCGTGCTCGCGCTGTGCGAACCGTTCGCGAGCCGCTGCGACCAGCGTCGTACTCACTCCGAACGTTTGCGCAGCCAGGACCAGCGCGGCTGATTCTGCGCCGGGGGGATGCTTCTATACCTGATCCACATCGCAGGCCGGAAATCGGCGGATCTGCGACGGCGCACGCATTATGGCCGTTCCCGCGGAAGCAAGCGACCCGTCAGTGGCCACGACCAAATTCCGCGCGACAGCCGGCGCGCCCGCAATCGAGCAGCTCATCGGCGAGCTGGTGGCCACCGCGGCCTGCCTGGTCGCGCACGGCCTGCGTGAGCTCAAGGAGCACGGGCAGATCCAGATGGATGCCGACACCCGGCAGATGGGCGGTGAGTTGATGTCGGCCCTCATCACCCTGCGGGCGGCCACCGCCGGCGCGTTGGACTTCGATCGCATGGCCCGAGCGCACGGTGCCCGCGCGCTGCAGGAGCGCTGCGACGGCACTATCAGTCAGCGCTTCATTGGTGACTTGGTCGGGGCGGTGCTCGAGATCATGGTCGGCATCATCAGGTTGCGACTACACTGACCGGCACACCGACGCCCCACGCACCTCATTGTCGCTCCCGTACAGATCAAGGAATTGTTCGTAATACTTACGACCCTGGGCCAGGAGGCGCGCGCTTTGGCGCGTCGTTGTCGCGTCTAGCCACTGTTAGCGAACGCGAACCACTAAAAATGCAAGCAAACCGACGCCAACCATCCCCAAGCGCGAGCGCGTTGTCGCCAACCGCCGGAATGTGAGAAACCCCCAGTTTATAAGGCTAACTCGCACGTTGCTCCGATCGGGAGCGCGCCGTGGAAGTGAGATGGGTAGTCTGGCGATCCACTTGAAATTGCCTAGGACAGACTTCATGAAACCGTGGTCCATGCCGTTGGCGGATTGAGTTCGTGGCCGTTGTGCCAAATGCCTTGCGTGTTGGGCCTTTGATCTCGGAGCGAGACCTATACTACAGCCTGACTTCACTGACCTGAATGGTGGGTTGGGTATTGGTGTAATTAGGGATGTCCGCAAGGATCGACTGCGCGTTTGGAGCGAAGGTGGCCTGAAAGGCATCGGTCGAGTCGAAATAGAGATGACCCATAGCGACATAGGTCGCCGGCGCGCCAGGCGCGCCGCCGGCGATGCCTTGTTCGACCGCCATGCGCTTGCAGGCCGGCCCGAGCTTCTGCTGCACCATCGGCATGTGCCGCGTGAGATAATACTCCATGTCGAACTTGCAACCCGCGGTGTTGGGATAAAGGACACTCACCGTGATCACGTTCTCCTCCACTTTGATGATTTCGAACGACGAAAGCGGGGCGGCTGAGCTTATTTCAGCCGAAGGGCGCGCGATAGCCAATCTTGCCGGGAGGTGAGTAGGATGGATTGATTGCGAGGCCGCTCCTGACGGGGCTATCCATCGACGGGTCGGGGTTTGCTACGACGCAAACCGAACATGACAACACTAGCAAAGCAGCGACACTCGGTAAAATCGGAATTGTGGTTTTAGCCAACTCTATTCACGCATGTTGCAGGCCGGATTCATTGCTCGTGAATCAAAGTCAATGCAAACATCTTACACCAATCCTCAGATTGAGTGACCTGCGGCTGCCCAATCGCGGCGGGGCGATGGACATGATTTTCCACGGCTGATCGATGAGCGTGTTCCAAGCCTAGCAGCAGTGATCGACGATATCGTCGAAGGATTTGAAAATTCGGTTCGACAACCAATTCTGCCGCATGAATTGCCAGATATTTTCTTGGCCGTTGAGTTCGGGTGCGCGTGGCGGAAGCTGTAAGAGCGAGATGTTGTTTAAAACCTGGAGGGCCTTGGCGCCATGCCAGCCGGCTTGATCGAGGAGGAGAATAGCGTGAGCGCCCGGAGTGATTTTGGTTGCGATCTCATCGAGGTGAAGCTGCAAACCGAGAGTCCGAACTCCTCAAACAGCCGCATGATGAGATCGCACGCCCGAAACCCCAGATCGAAATGAACCTCATCACCCCGCTGGGTTGCCTTGAAGGTACCGTCTGGACTTCCGAAGTTCGAACCTGTCAGATCGGTCATCCCGTCTTGACCAACTAATAGTACACAGTACCTCGGGGCTGATCCTCTTGCCCCCGAGGGAGAGCTCATGACGACCAAATCGCCTTCTTTGACTTTATATACGCCTTCCAGGCTTGCGTAGAGTTGACCAGTCGACGCAAGTTCGACCAGCCGATCCCTGAATCTGATATGGCCAACACAGCATACCGCGTCATCCCTGGTCACGGTTACGTTGCCGTACCGTGTCGTTATAACGGCCATGGTCTCCTTGGCTAGGGAGCTCAGCAACGTGACCCTTATGCCCCGCTGTGCGGCATCAGAGATATTCAGCCACGTCATCTCATTTGAAGCGGCCTTTATGATATAGATGATCGCCTCGTGAGGCAGGCCGATTTTGCTCAGATATGCGTCGACCACAGCAGTTCCGACGCCGCTTTCGTCCGCGGTCGGATCGTAAGCTGCATGAAAACCGATTTTGCCGCCGGTCCCAATAAAGCGCTCTACGCCACCCAGCCACGCAAGTGCACATGCCGATGCGCAACGTCGGCCGTCTGGAACGATTGTGGAAAATCCCTTTCGACGAATAGCTTCGCCTATCCGAAGACCGGCAAGCAAGCTACCGCCATCCGAGCTAAAGGCAACAAAGGCCGAAGATAAG
>Ga0066903_100005339_pt1 | contig 11126 bp, 10 predicted proteins | sample PanSoiMetaGPlot1_FD_67491 | JGI IMG/M metagenome (GOLD analysis project Ga0066903, IMG submission 67491) | Tropical forest soil microbial communities from Panama analyzed to predict greenhouse gas emissions - Panama Soil - Plot 1 (version 2) | ecosystem: Environmental > Terrestrial > Soil >...
TAGACAATGGCATCGTCTGCCACGAGCTCGGCGCAGAACGCCCGCGCCTCCTCGCGCGCCGCTTCCGCTGCAAAACGACGCAGCAGCGTGAGGAGCGGCTCGATGTCGCCAATGCTTCCGTCGGCGCAGCGCGCCAGCACTCGCTCGACCACACGGCGCCGCAGCCGGACCGAACCGTCCTGCCCCTCCATGGGGCCGATGTCGTTCATGGCTTCCACGGCCTCGTGGAATGCCGCGTAGGTCGAGGCAGGCAGGCCCGCCCGCTCATACAGCGCACGCAGGCTCGCGCTGCGCCGGTCATGCACCAGTGCGCTGACGCGCGCGAGCGGCAGCCCCGACAAGTCGGCGAGCGCGTGCTCGAACAGGGCGACATTGCCGGACAGCAGAGCACGCAGGATCAGCCCGGCATTAAGCTGCCCACTCTCGCGCAGGTGTTCGATCAGCAGCTGCACTTCGCCCTGCGATGAGGTCGCCGCAAGCGTCACGGTCGCCTTCTCGCACGCCTCGCGGGTGACGCGCGTAGCGCGCTCGGCCTCGAGCCATTCCCGCGCCGTCACAAAGCCCGCCAGCGTCTCCGACAATTTGGCGACCAGCGACTGGCGCGTCGGCGCCGGCAGGTCGTCGCGCGTCAACAGCGCCTCGCGGATCGCAGCGAGGTGCCCGAAGCGTTCGACAATACGATCAAGCGAGAGCGGCGCAATCTCGGCGCTCGGATTTTCGATCAGGACCAGACACGCCTCAGGCGCACCGACTTCGGCGATCGCGGCCGACACCGCCGGCGCAAGGCCGCCGCGGTTGGCGATTGCAAGCTGGATCGCCATATTGCCGGACGCCGCTGCATCGACGAGATCGCCGTCGACCATCAAAGGCGAATGCTGCAGCACCCAGCCCGCGACCTCCGGCTGGTCGCCGGCAAGGCCAAGGATAACGACCAGCGGCGCGTCCTCGCTGAAGGCGAGCGCGCGCGCGAGCGCGATGCGGACTAACGGCGAGGGATCGTCGAGTGACATGATCAGCGCTCCTTCGGAGGCAGCGCGATCGTCGGACGACAGATCGGAGTACAGATACGCGCGTGCGAGAGCAGCCGTCGCTTCCGCCCGTTCGGCGGCTCCGGCGGTACACACCCATTGTAGGAACTGACGGACAATCATGGCTCGACACCGACGCGACGAGGAGAGTGCCGCTATGCAGCACGGGTATACCGCCATCCTACGGGCGGAGACTTAACAAAGTGTTCACCATAAACATTTGGGAAGATTGATGAATTGTTAAGCGCCCGCAGCGCGCCAGCGGGGCGGATGCGAGCCCTGCCGGGACGCGTTTCGTGTACAGGGCTACGCTGTTCAGCCGCCCCCTAACGGCGTCGCTGCGCTTGCTCCTTACGAGCCATCCCGCTGGGTGTTTCCTGGCTCCTGATAGAGATGATCAAGCGGCGACCCACTCTCGTTGCCTGGCGATCCTCGCGGCGTCCACAGCGCGGCAACAACAGGCGAGATCGCACCGCGCCGGTTCTCGGTCTCGAACAAGGAATGAAATGCGGACCGCGATGGCGGCCCCGCGGTCTGCTCCCTCGAGGCCGCAGGTACCGATTGTCCCGATGGTGCCGCCGGCTCAGCGGCCATAAAGGCCCGAGCCACACCAGCAGTGTCGGCGACCCGGCGTGTTGCAGCGGCGTTCGCCGGCGCGGTCGGAGACTGCGCGGCGACGGCGGCCAGAGCGGTGGCCGGCACCGTCTGCGCCTTGGCGACCTGATAGCGCCGCACAAGCTCGTCACGCACGCCAACGATGGTGCGGGCATTGCCCTGCCGATCGTAAAACACCGAGCGGTTCGCGCGCGCGGCCTCTGGGAACAGGGCGACGGCGTCGGTGTTGGGCTCGCTTGCAGCCAGCTGGAGCACCCGCGCGGCCGCATGAGGCCCAAAGAAATGCGCCACATAGAGCTCGCCCTCGGTGGGCTGGCGCCCGATGCGCTTGGCCAGGACGGCCGCATTCTGCTGCGTGATCACGCCGCCCATCACGGCGTTAGCGGCTGGATCCTTGCGCAGTTTCATCATCTCATCGCGCAGCGCCGCATCCTCAACCACATACCGGCCGGAATTCGTCTGCGAGATCGCGTCGGCATAACGTCCGAAGCCGAAGGCCCTTCCCGCCGTCTTCATCACCCCGAGCCAGGTCTGATCCAGGAATTGGAACAGGCCGGTCGCTGTCGAGGTCGATATCGTCGAATTGGGGTCGAGGTTCGACTCGACCTTGGCGGTGGCGAGCAGGTAATCGAAGTTGGTGCCGGTCGACTGGGCGGCCTTGCGGATAGCGCCGGACACCGCCGCAATCGACGGCCGCACATTGGGAATAAGCGCCGGCGGGCGCGGGACGTTGGGAGAATTAGCGTCAGCCGGCATCAGGCTTGCCTCGGGCGGCCTTGCCGCAGGATCCTGCACTAGATCAATGAGTTACTCGTACTCCGCGATTCCAAGGCTGGCCCACGGGGGTTGCCGCAAAATGATGCGAGCCGCGGAATCGGGTCACTCGACTCTTAACGGCTATGGTAAACGAGACCTTAACGACCTGGGGACCATCCAATGGCTGACACCGCAGAACGGCATCCGCGCGGAGGCCTCTATTTCGAGGACTTTGTGGTCGGGCACCTCTTCGAGCATCGACTGCGCCGCACCGTGACGCAGATGGACAACATGCTGTTCTCCAACATGACGCTGAACCCGCAGCCACTGCACATCGACCGGCACTTCTGCGAGCAGGAGACGGAATGGGGACAGCCGCTGATGAACTCGCTGTTCACGCTTGGACTGATGATCGGAATTTCCGTTTCCGACCTGACGGTCGGCACCACCATTGCCAATCTCGGAATGGAGGAGGTGAAATTCCCGCATCCGCTGTTCGAGGGCGATACCGTCCATTGCAGCACCGAGGTCCTTGGCAAGCGCGAATCCAATTCGCGCCCGGGTGCCGGCATCGTGCAGTTCCACCATCGCGCCTATAACCAGGATGGCAAGCTGGTCGCCGAGTGTCGCCGCCAGGCGTTCATGCGCATGCGATCGAAGTAGAAGACTGTGGCGGGCGGAGGCCACCTGAACCAGCGGCTCAGAGGCGAGTGTAGGCTTGTCGTAAGCGTAGGCGTAACCGTGTAGCAGATGTGGCACCGATGAAACTGCCTTTTGCAACGCTCGATGTATTCAGCGAGAAGCGCTTTGCGGGCAATCCGCTCGCGGTGGTGTTCGACGCCGATAAGGTCGAAACCGAAACGATGCAGTCGATCGCGCGCGAGTTCGGCTATCCCGAGACCGTGTTTGTGCTCAAGCCGGATAGCTTCACCAGCACCGCGCGCATACGCATCTTCACGCCGTACACGGAGCTTCCCTTCGCGGGTCACCCGACCGTCGGCACTGCGCTCATTCTCGCGCTGCGCGGGCTCGGCGAGCTTGGCACGATCGTGCTCGAGGAAAAGATCGGCGTCATCCACTGCACGGTCACCCCGGACGGCAACCGCGGCCATGCCCGCTTCCTGCTGCCGGATCTGCCGCGCGGAGCGGGCTCTCCAGCGCCGACCCTGGCGATCGCGCAGGCCCTCGGGCTCTCTGTGAGCGATATCGGCTTTGACCGCTTCGTGCCCGCGCGCTGGTCGGTCGGCAACGCCTTCACCTTCGTTCCGGTGCGCAATCTCGATGCGGTCCGCCGCTGCCATGTCTACGAGCCGGCCTGGGATCAGGCATTCGAGCTCGGCGGCCGCACCTCGGCCTTCGTGTTCTGCAACGAGACCCTCGATCCGGCCAACCAGTTCCACGCCCGCATGTTTGCGCCACGCCTTGGCGTGCATGAAGACCCCGCGACCGGCTCCGCCGTCGCGGCTCTGGGCGGGCTCTGCGTACGCACCCTCGCGCTTGACCAGGGCGAGCACCGCTTCAACGTCGAGCAGGGCCACGAAATGGGGCGGCCGAGCCTGATCGAGCTCACGCTCACCCTGCGCAGCGGGCTCCTGCGGCTCGCCACCGTCGGCGGCCCGGCCATCGTCGTCTCCGAAGGTACCATCGAGGCCTAATGCGCTCCCTTCTGTTTGTCCCCGCCGACGGCAGCTCCAAGCTCGACAAGGCGCTCGCGAGCGGCGCCGACGCCGTGATCATCGATCTTGAGGATTCCATCGCGCCCGATCGCAAGGCGCGGGCGCGCGAGCAGGCGGCGGCCTTCCTGAAGAGCGTGGTGTCAGCGGCAAAGCGCCCTCGCCTGCTGGTGCGCGTCAATGCGATTGCGACCGGGCTCATTGATGCTGATCTGGATGCGGTGGTGCCGGCGCGCCCCGACGCGATCCTGCTGCCGAAGGCGGAAGGTGCAGCGTCAGTGATCCATGCCGATGCCAAGCTTACCGCGCGCGAAGCAATCGCGGGCTTGCCGGAGGGCCATGTTAAGATCCTCGCGCAGGCCATTGAGACGGCGGCCGGCTTGTTCGCGGCCGGTAACTTCCGCGGCTCGAGCGCGCGCCTGATCGGACTCACCTGGGGGCCGGAAGACCTGTCAGCCGAGATCGGCAGCGAAGCCAACCGCGATGCGCAAGGCGAGCTGACCGAGCCCTATCGGCTCGCGCGCTCCGTCTGCCTGTTCGCGGCGGCCGCTGCCGGGGTTGCGGCGATCGAAACAGTCCACGTCGATTTCCGCAATCTCGAGACCCTCAAGCGCGACACCGAGATGGCGCGACGCGACGGCTTTGTCGGCCGGCTCGCGATCCATCCCGCACAGGTGCCGGTGTTCAACGCGGTGTTCACGCCAAGCGCGGAAGCGCTCGCGCGCGCTCAGGCGATCGTCGATGCGTTTGCCAAGGCGCCTGGCGGTGGCGTGGTCGCAATCGACGGCAAGATGTATGACCGGCCACACCTCGTGCGCGCGCAGCAACTGCTCGCGCGGGCAAAGCCTTGAGGAAATTGCCGCCAAGGCGTTGGCACCGAACCAACCTGTTTTCATGCCAGCAGAAGGTGGTTCAGCTGGTACAGGCTCGGATTAGCACGGCGACGGCGACTCCCATTCCCACTCGTGCGACACTGTCGTTCCTGATGAACGCGCCAGGTAACCGGCACGACCTTGCGGTGCGCATCCTGTCAATCTGGTTGAAAGGCCGCGGAACGAAGGTCCGGATTTTTGAAGACGACGTCCATCAAGATAGGCTCATGCGGAACATTGCCGCCGAGCGACCAAAATATCTACTGATTTCGATGGCTGTCACAGAGCAGTACGATCGTGTCGCTGAGCTTGCCAAAACAGTGCAAGCACTGCCTCAGGACATCCGTCCGAAAACGATCGTCGGGGGATATCCGGTGAAGGCTGGCTTGATCAGCTCGATTCCAGAGACCGAACTCCTATCGAACATCAGTGAGCTCGAGATCGCATAGTGGCTCTGCTTGGTCTTCCGGTTTCACCAAGTCGCGGCAAGTCCTCTTTATTGAAGTGCCTCAGCTGTCGCGATAGACCGACTTGGGATCGAAGGTCTTGTCGCCTTCGAACGCGAGCATCACGGCGCCTTCCTTGCCGATTGGCACCACGCGATAGAAACACGAGCGCCGGCCGGTGTGGCAGGCGCCAGGGCCGTGCTGCTCGACCTTGATCCAGATCGCGTCCTGATCGCAATCGATGCGCATCTCGACGACGCGTTGGGTGTGGCCGGACTCCTCGCCCTTGCGCCAGAGCTTCTTGCGTGAACGGCTGTAGTACCAGGCGTCGCCGGTCGCAATCGTTTGGGCGAGCGCCTGCGCATTCATATGCGCGACCATCAGCAGCTCGCCCGACTGCGCATCGGTCGCGACGCAGGTGACAAGCCCGTCGGCATCGAACTTCGGCGTCAAGGCGCGCCCGTCCTCGACCTCCTTGGTCGAGCCGGGCGCGGCAAATGCAGATGATTGGGCCACCAGCGCCTCTCGCGCAAAGGATCGATGTCTAGACCATAGCCTTACTGCATGTCCCGGGCGAGCGCAGCGAGACCCGGGACCCGGAGACAAAACTCGCAAACTCAATGGTCCATCGCCCCTGAGTCCCGGCTCTCGCTCCGGCTACGCCCATCGCGCGTCGAAGACGCGCGTAAACGCGCTTATGGCTTCGGCCGGGACATGCAAGGTTTGTGACGCAGTACATCTAGCCCTTGTGCACCAGGGTCATGAAGCGGACCTGCTCGGCCGCATCGTCCCGGAACGAGCCTCTGAACTGGGTCGTGATTGTCGAGGCGCCGAGCTTCTCAACACCGCGCAGCGACATGCACATGTGCTCGGCCTCGATCAGGACGGCGACGCCGCGTGGATTGAGGATCTCGTCGATCGCGGTCGCGATCTGCGCGGTCAGACGCTCCTGCGTCTGCAATCGCCGCGCATAGACGTCGACAAGTCGCGCCAGCTTGGAAAGCCCGACCACGCGCTCGACCGGCTTGTAGGCGATATGCGCCTTGCCCATGAACGGCATCATGTGATGCTCGCATTGGGAGTTGAAGGCGATGTCGCGCACCAGGACGAAATCGTCGAACGCCGCGATCTCGCCGAAGGTGCGGTCGAGCACCTCAGCAGGGCATTCGCGATAGCCGCCATAGAGCTCCTCATAGGCGTCGACTACCCGCTTGGGGGTCTGCAGCACGCCCTCGCGTGCCGGATCATCGCCCGCATAGGCAATCAGGGTCCGCACAGCAGCTTCCGCCTCCTCGCGCGAGGGGCGCGCCGCCGCCGGCACGGCGGCTTTGACGTGATCGGACAGGGGGGCATCGCACAGGGGTGCCTTGCGCAAAGGCTTCACGACAGCGTCCATGACGGTCTCTCCGTTCGACCGGTCCCACGCGCGGACCGGGGGTGTCACCGGGGCGGCCGCATCGGTCCTGGCGGCAGAGCCACTTGCCCCACGCGCCGACCGGACGCCGCATTCCCAACCAGGCTTCCTCACTTTGATGCGATTTCGCTTACAGCGAAACGGCAGCCAGCCGGCACGGTCGGTCAGGCTCGCACCTGGCGGCTAGCACCTATATATTCCTTCAGACAGGCGACGCAATTGCCAGGAAACCGGCGGGAAACTGCAGCGAATAGCCATGATCAACGAGGTTTATAATAAGCGAATCATTGAATTGGCGGGCAACATCCCCCGGCTGGGCCGCCTCCCCGAGGCGCAGGCCTCGGCCACCGCCCATTCCAAGCTGTGCGGCTCGACCGTGACCGTCGACCTCAAAATGGAGGGCGATGAGATCACCGATTTCGCGCATGAGGTCAAAGCTTGCGCCCTCGGCCAGGCGTCCTCCTCGATCATGGCCCGCCATGTCATCGGCGCGAAAGCCGACGAGTTGCGCAACCTGCGCGAGACGGTCCGCAAAATGCTCAAGGAGAACGGCGCGCCGCCCGACGGCAAATGGGCCGACATCGCGGTGCTCGAGCCGGTGCGCGACTATAAGGCGCGGCACGCCTCGACCATGCTGACGTTCGATGCGGTGGTCGATGCCGTGAACCAGATTGAGGCCAAGCGCAAAGCTGCCGTCGCAGCTGAGTGAGCACCGCAGAGTGGGCAAGGTTGCGTGAGCGCCGCGATGACCATGGCCTCAATGCTTACTGCAGCCCGGCGCGCGCCACGGCTGCTGGGGCGCGGTCTCATCGCGATCTACCGGTACACATTGTCAGCGCTTGTCGGCGCGCATTGCCGGCACCTGCCGACCTGCTCGCAGTACGCCGACGAGGCCATTGCCCGGTTTGGCCTGTGGGCGGGTGGCTGGATGACGCTGGCGCGGCTGCTGCGCTGCCACCCCTGGGGCACGTCCGGACTTGATGTCGTGCCCCCGGTGCTGCCCACACAGGCACATTGGTATCTGCCGTGGCGCTATGGCCGCTGGCGCGGCACGCTTGCGCCGTAACGCGTAAAGAAGGGCGCGCCAAGATAGGCGCGCTCTATCAGCGCGCCGTTTTGACCAGGCGCTCAAGCCGCCGCGTCGCCTCCGGCACGCCTGCGTCAGCTGCGCGCTGATACCAGGTGCGGGCTTGCGCGGGATCCGGCGTGAAGCCAAGCACGCCCAGATCCCTGAGCACGAAGGGATCAAAGGTCGCGCCAAGCAGAAGCGCAGCATGCGGATCGCCGGCGCCCGCGGCCCGTTTCAGCATCAGACGTGCCGACACGATGTCGCCGTTCTGCAAGTAGTCCTGTCCGCGCTTGAGCAGTGCGGCAACCTCCGAGGGGTCGATCAACTGCGGGGCAGCCTTGCCCTCCGGAACAGGCTCGGGCTTCGGCTCGGGTTTTTGCTCCGGCCTGAACTCCGGCTTCGGCGGCTCAGGTCTGAATTCAGGTCTGGTCCCGGCCCTGGGGTCATCGAGCTCCGGACGTCGGGCGAGAACCTGCGGTCCTGCCGGCCGCCGCGGCACCCATTCCAGCCGCATGACCCTGCTGTCGAGCAGCCGGTCGTTTGGCAGCCGCAGGTCGATCGCGGCGTTCATCACTCCGATGAAATCCTTCGGCGCATAGGCGAGTGCGCTCATCAGATCGCGTGCGGGAAGCCTCCAGCCACTGTCACCGACCGGGCCGCCAACCGACAGCCGCGTTCCCGACACCAGACCAGACAGCAGCGCAAGCTCACTGCCGCTTGCGCCATAGAGAGAGATCCCGAGTGAGATTGCTTCGTTGGAGAAGTTTTGGCGGCCCTCAACGCCGATCAGTCGCGCGGGCGGCGGCGGCTGTGTATTGCTGCTCGTCAAGACGAAGTTCTCGCCCTTCAGGATCGTGGGCCGGGTGTCGGGCAGAGTCACCAAGGCCACACTGAGCGCAACCGTCGAAGCCACCAGCAAGACCAATGAGAACCTTCCGAGCGAAGGCATCAGCGATCTCGACCGATGCGAGACCGGCGGCGGTGCCACGAAGTCAGGCGCGAGCGCCAAGCGTTGGCGCAGTGCCCTGATTGCAACGTCGCCTTCAAACTGCGACGACCTGGACAGGGCCGGCACACTGCTTCCCGGAAGTCCGTCAGTGCCGGGCGGAATCGCATTGCGTGCACGCAAGAGCTCGAGCGCGCTCGGTGCTGCGATATTGGGACCGCCGAGCCCCTGCGGAAGACGCATTGATGAAATCGGATTTGGAGTGGCGGTCGATGCCTGGATGAGCGGCCTACGCGCGGCAGCTTCCGGGGCGGTTGGCGGCGCGTCAGTGTCCTCCCTGATGTCGGGCGCAACCGGAGGAGATTGCGGATCTGAAGGTTGCGATGGCGTATTCGGATCGAAGCGCCGCTCGCCTTCGAATGCCGTCGCGGGCGCCCTTGCCTGCATGCTTCGCCGTGGCATCGGACGGCTCATCCGAGCCTTGAGATCCGCGACGAACGCGGCCTCGGTGCTCAAGCTCGCCGGCTCCTCGGCCGCCGCTGGCTTTTCGGCCCCAACCGGGCTGTCGGCTTCGGCAGGATTGCCAGCTTCGACAAGTTTGTGGGCGCGAGTAGAATCGTCTGCACCAGCAAACTTGGCCGGCGCCACCCGAGGAGATTGCGGATCTGAAGATTGCGATGGCGTATTCGGATCCAGGCGGCGCTCGCCTTCGGACGCCCTTGCCGGCGCCTGCGCGCTCCGCAGCCGTGGCAACGGACGGTTCATCCGCGCCCTGAGATCCGCGACAAATGCAGCAGTCTCCGTGCTCAAGCTCGCCGGCTCCTCGGCCGCCGCTGACTTTTCGGCCGCAACCGGACTGTCGTCTCCGGCGGCGGCTCTATCGCCTTCGGCAGGATTATCGGCTTCGGCAGGATTGTCGGCGTCGACAAGTTTGTCGGTGCGAGCAGGATCGTCGGCGCCAGCAAACTTGGCCGGCGTCACCGGTTCGATGGACCCCGATACTTCGCTGACCTCTTCTGTCCCCGGCGGCGCGCCGCTGGACGTCACGCCGCTGACGTCATCGTCATCGTGGACTGGAGTACTCATGAAACATCTCCCCTGTCCGACCCACCCGGTCGATACCAAGCAGGGCGTGGCCTCTATCCACCCCGCCTAGCGACGTTCGCGCTCCTGGCTCCACTTGACGAAATCGTTGAAGAGACGCTCACGCTCCTCTTCACTGCCAGGCGCATCCACCCCGAGGCGGCTACTCAGAAACTCGTTAAATTGACGACGCGCAGTCAGAGACTCCCGATTACGCGCCAACCAGTCTTCGGCCGGCTGGAAGCGGGCCCAGCCGGCAAGCGGCGCTGCAAAGTTTGCCTCACGCCATTTGGAATGACGATGTGGCGATTGCGTGAAAGCGTCAAGTTTTGAGAAGAAACGGCCGACAAAATCCTCAAGGCGGCGATAGGGCTCACTGCCTTTTGGCCAGTTATAGGCGATCAATACTGCAGCAGCCGAGATGGTCTCGACATCCTCGCCCGCTCGCACCAAGCCGGGATAGTCCTCGCTGGTCAGAACGCCCGGTAGATAATCGTCCTGCAGCGACTTGGCGAATGGTATCGGCAGCAGGCGCAAGCCCTGCTCTGCGGTTACTTTGGTCATTGGGGCTGCGGGCTTACCCGAGATCAGCACCGAAGCCGCGATCTGGCCCGCCCTCACCTTCTCTAAAGCGTCCGGTTGCTCCAGGTTGACTTCCTCGATCTTGATGTTCAGGCGGCTGAACACGTCACGCGCCGAAAGTTGGGTACCGCTGTTGATGCTGCCGAGGTTGACGGTCTTACCAGCGAGCTGGTCGAGCGAGCGAATGCCGGAGCTGGCACTCACCGCGACGTGCATCTCCTCGCCAAACAGCTTGGCTATGTAGACGATCTTACCGTCGAGGTTACCGATCTCGTTGTTACGCCGAAAAGCGTTGAGCAGATTGGCCTGAGCAATGCCCAGATCAACGCCCTTCAAAAAGCGAACGTCGCGGATGTTTTGGCCGCCGCCCTTGCCGACGAGGGGTAAGACGCGAAACTGCTCCCCGTCGTCAAGGACTGCAGACAAGTCATGGGCAATCCAGAGGGACGCTCCTTCCGGACTGCCTGAAACAACGGTCACCGTATTGGCATTGGCCCGCTCACTGAGCGCGCCAAAACTCTGCTTTTCCGGAAACCACCAGCGATTACGGGCATTCTGTGCGTAGGTAGTCGTTATGGAAAAGGCTGCGACGACCATCGTCGCGGCCAATACGCAAGACACCTGAAGTGGCCCTTTGGGCCG
>Ga0066903_100005340_pt1 | contig 11126 bp, 10 predicted proteins | sample PanSoiMetaGPlot1_FD_67491 | JGI IMG/M metagenome (GOLD analysis project Ga0066903, IMG submission 67491) | Tropical forest soil microbial communities from Panama analyzed to predict greenhouse gas emissions - Panama Soil - Plot 1 (version 2) | ecosystem: Environmental > Terrestrial > Soil >...
TCGCTCCGGGCGACCAGGTCCGGCAGCTGCCCGGCAAAATCACAACGACTTGAGATACTCGACGAGGTCCGTCTTCTCCCGGTCGGTCAACCCGAGGCCGAAACGATTGTTGTAGCTGCTGACGACGTCCAACAACGTCTGGAATCGGCCATCGTGGTAGAAACGCCCGCTGTTCTGGGTAGCCATGAACAGTCCCCGCTCGCGGACGAAGATGCCGGCGAGGTTCATCGTTCGGTAGGCGTGACCGGGTGAGCGGTCGGCCTGGAAGCTGTCGATCTTGAGCTCGTCGGCCGAGTGTTGATTCCAGCCCGGCTCGGTCCAGATGGGCTCGTGGTGGCAGCTATTGCAGTTCGCCTTTCCGCTGAACAGGACGTCGCCGCGCTCGGCCGCCGCCGGATCGAAGTCGACGCCCGGGCGCGGTGCCACCGCGGGCAAGGCGAGTTGATAGAAGTGGAGGGCGGGCAGCTTGCTGGTGACCTGATCGTGGTCGGGATCCGTCGAGACATGACCGAGGCCCGCCCGGGCCGCGATGGGGAACTGGGCGACGTTGTCGAAGCGCTCGTCGAAGAAGGTGCCTATTCCGTGCAGCTCGTTGACCGCCACGAATGCGTTCCAGTAGGTCACGGTGCCCCACCCGCCCGTCCAGGTGTGCAGGTTGTGGCCGGCCAGGCCGCGCGCATTCGGGAGCAGCGTGGCCGCGGAGCGACCGTCGGGCTGAAAGGCCTTGCCGTCGAGGAACAGTTCGGCGTCGAACTTGCCCGGTCCCCAGGACAGCAACACGTTCTTGACGGCCTCGGTGGTCAGCGAGGGGTCCGCGAGGCGCAGCAAGTCGACGATCGGCTGAAGGTTCGGAACGGCCGCGACGATGGCGCCCACGTTGAGGTCGCGGTTCGCCAGACCATCGATCCGCTTGCCCACTCCGAAGGTCACGGAGTTGTCCACCGTCGAGTGACAGAGGGCGCACGATAATCCGACACGGAGAGAACCGTCGGTGTTGAGCGAACCGATGACGCCGAGTATCGCGTTCTGTCCGACCAGCTGCACCGTGACGGCGGGATCGTCGAGATTGACCCGGCCGTGGATGAGGGCCTCCACGACGTTCCGCGGCAGGGCGTCCGAGTCGACCTTCAGACCGAGAGCGAGCGCCTGGCGTGGGGTGACGGACGCCACGAGTTTGTTCAGGCCGAGTTGATCCGTCCAGAATGCCTCGTCCCCGAAGGAGTCGAAGCGAAAGATCTGCCGGCCTTGGCTCACGAGTTGCTGGGCGTTTTGCTCAGCGTCCCCGAGAAAATCGGTGCGAGGTGGCTGCACGGCCGAGGTCAAGGCCAGCGCGCCCAGGATGAGGCCGAGCGCAGTCACCGCAATGACGGAAGCAGAGCGGCGTGTCATGCGTCTGTCCTCCGCGATCGGGTAGAAGGAGTCACCGGCAGCGACCTCGCCGTCTCCACCACCCGCAGAACCGCTTCGCATCGATGGCCGCACGACCTGTCCGGCTGGACGAATACGGCGGCCGGTAATCGATACACTATCAAGGCGATCATGTCCCGCTCGCCGGCTGGCCGGGAACGCGTCCGGGCGTTCCAGTGTGCGGACCCGTCCGGTCTTGTCGCGCCGGGATTCCCTCCCTTCTATTCTTGTATTCGTCAACTCCGGAGAGGTGGTTCGGTCGGCGAACGCTTTCTCGTATGCCTATACTGTGACGACGTCGGGACCGATGCCGCTCGTATGCCGAAGTAAATGCATCAGGCGATAGATACACCGCGGCTTCTCCTGCAGCGCATCGCGGCCGGTGACAAAGAGGCCTTTCAGGCTCTCTATCTCCGATACGGGCCCCGGATCACGGCGATGGTTCGCAGCAGAATCGCCGAACCAGAGGTTGCGGAGGAACTGGTGCAGGACGTATTCGTCGCGGCCTGGCAGACGGCCCAGGGCTATCGCTCAGACCTCGGCGACCCGGAACTCTGGCTGCTCGGCATCACCCGACACAAGCTCGGCGATCACTGGCGGCGCCTGGGGCGCATCGCCGAATGGGTAGGCGTTCCGTTAGAGGAACCGGCCATTGAGGCGCCCGCGCCCCGTCCCGAGGTGAGGCTCAACATCGCGCAGGCCCTTTGTACGCTCAGCACCGAGCAACGTCGGGTGATCGATCTGATATACGGATACGGCATGACTTTCGTGGAGGCGGCTCGAATGCTCGATGTGCCGGTGGGGACGGTCAAGTCACGTACGAATGCCGCGCTTGGACGGATGAAGGCCTTCCTGTCAAAATAGCCGACTGTGATTCATCCGCCACGAGACGTTCTGCATGCCTACGCGACCGGGGCGACCCAGTTGACCCGGCGGCTGCTCATCGAGGCGCATCTCGCTCTGTGCCCGGACTGTTCCGCCCTCGTGCCACGGTATCGCGATCCGGGCGACAGGCTACCGGATGCCACCATCGCCGACGAGGTCGCGATGCCCCACTTCGAACGCGTGTGGGACGCGGTGGAGCGGGTGGGCGAGGCAAAGGGATGTCCCGAGGCCGCTGCGATCCTTCCCCAGCCGTTCCGCGCGTGGTTGCCGGTCCCGGCTGCCTTGCGGTGGATCCCCATGTGGCCCCACCAGTCGCGATCGGCCGTCCTGGCTCGGGATGGCGACGGGGGAAGTGTCCTCTATCTCTCGTACTATCCAGAGAACAGCGCCTATCCGCGTCATCGGCATATCGGGCTCGAGGAGAACGTGATCCTCTCGGGCGGCTATCAGAACGGAGACGTCCACGTTGAAGCGGGCGATTGGGTGGTCGGCGCGTCCGGCACCGAGCATGCGCCGATGACCGGACCCGGCGAGGAATGTTGGTGCCTGTCCCGCGTGGAACCTCCGGGTATACGTTTTCGCGGGTGGCGGGAGTTGGTCCGGCGGCTGATGTTCGCCTGACCTTCCAACTCCACGCCGTCGAGGTCCTGAGGGCGAGTGGTCAGCCTCAACCCACCCACCCCTAGATGACTACAGCCTTTCAGAGGGGGTTCGGTCCGACGATTTCCCAGCGATGGCGCTCACAGAGCTGGTCGCGCTCCCGCTCGCTCATCGGGCCGGCCGGGCGGCTCATGAGGTCCTCGATGTAGCCGCCGGCGGCGGCCGGCGTATAGCCGAACAGGTCGCGGCCGGTCTCGCTGGCGGTGTTCTTCCACGCATGCGGCGTGTTGCGCGGGAAGAACGCGCAGGTGCCGGGTCCGCCGACGGAGACCTCGTCGCCGATCTTGAAGGTGATCTCGCCGGCAATCACCCAGGCGATCTCATCGCTCTCCCGGTGCAGGTGGAAGAGGCTCCTGGTGCCGGGCGGCACCGTCTCCTCGAAGAGCATGATGCTCGGGACCACTCTCCACGAGTCCCGCTCGTCGGAACCCGCGTCAGATCGCGGGGCGGCTTAGCACGTCGCCGGCGACTCGCCGCGCCAGCCACTGGCCATCGGATGGGCTGCCCAAGAGCTTCCCGCGGTCGACGATCACCTTGCCGCGCAGGATCGTCGTCACCGGGTACCCCTTGCACTCGAAGCCTTCCCAGATGCTGTAGTCGGCGTCCGCGTGGAGGTCGCCGAGCACGATCGTCTTGCGCACGGCCGGGTCGATGAGGACGAGGTCCGCGTCGCTGCCCGGCTGGATCGCTCCCTTTTGGGGATACATCCCCAGGATGCGGGCCGCGTTGGCCGAGGTGATGTCGACGAAGCGGGTGAGCGGCATGTTGCGCTCGGCCACGAACTTCGTGAAGGCCACGGGCAGCCGCGTCTCGATGCCGTTGTGTCCGCCGCAAACCGTCTCGATGGTGTCGCCCGCCAGCTTGTAGGCCTTGTGGACGGTGTACTCGTCGGTGGCGGTGGTGGCGAGCCGGCCGTCGAGCAGCCCGGCCAGGAGCGCGTCCCGATCGTCGGCGAACTTGATGGCCGGGTACGTGTGGATCGCCGTGCCCCCCGGCTTCTTGTAGTCGTCGCACGTGAAGTGGAGATAGTTGTGGAGCGCCTCGCCGTACACGGGCAGCCCGTCGTCGCGGGCCTCCGCGATCGCCGCCACGCCTTCCCTGGCGGTGGTGTGCACGAAATAGACGGCGGTGCCGGTGTGCCGCGCCAGCCGGATGATGTGTCGGAACGCGAGATCCTCGGACAGATTGTTGTGGACCAGGTGCAGGTTGTGGCCCTGCGCTCGCCCCTCGCGCTTCAGCGTCTCGGTCATGAACGTGACGACGTCGTCCTCCTCGGCGTGGACCGCCATGATGCCGCCGCGACGGGCGACCTCCTGGAAGATGCTCCACAGGTGGCCGGAGGGCACGCGGATCGGCCGGAACGTCGTGAAGATCTTGAAGCTCGCGATGCCGTCCTGGATCGCCTCGCCGATCTCCCCGATCGTCTGCGGCGGGACTTCGCCGGCCAGGATGTAGTGGAAGGCGTAGTCGGTGTACGAGTGGCCGCGAAAGACGCCGCGCCGCCGCTCCACGGCTTCGGCGATCGGCACCCGCCGCGCCGTCGGGTCGCGAGTGAGGGAGAGATCGCCGGCGAAGTCCACGATGGTGGTGACGCCCCCGAACGCTGCGGCGCGGCTGGCCGCTTCCGGGGGCTGGGTCATCACGTCCGGCTGTCCCGCCCACTGCTCCGGCACCGGGATGGAAATGTGCGCGTGCGGCTCGATGCCCCCGGGAACGACGATCGTGCCGCGCGCGTCCACGATCCGTCCGGCGTCGGCCGCCAGCGTGCCAGGCCAACCCAGCGCGACGATCTTGCCCTTCTGCACGCCGATGTCCAGCGCGCCGACGCCCTGAGGCGTCACGACCTGTCCGTCCTTGATGATCAGATCGAGCATGATGGCCTCCCCAACGGGTTCGAGGTTCCCCGCTTCACTCGAGCCGCCACACGCGGACGGGGCCCGCGTAGCCCTTGATTGGCATATCGCCGAGCGGCGTCGCCGTGGCGCCGTTCGGGCCGAGCGCGGCCGCCACCCTGTCGGACACGAGCAGCTGCGAGCCGATCTCCCTGTTGAGCTGCTCGAGGCGCGAGGCCAGGTTCACCGTGTCGCCGATCGCGGTGAACTCCTTGCGCCGCGGCGATCCCACGGTGCCGATCACGGCCGGGCCCGCGTGCAGCCCGATGCCGACGCGCAGCGGCCACGACCCGTCCCCGAGCCCGCGCCCGCCGATCTCGGTGAGGATCTCGCGCGCGGCCGCCACCGCGTGCTCCGCCGCGTGGGCGTCGTCGAGCGGCGCGCCGAACACCGCCATGAACCCGTCGCCGAGGAACTTGTTCACGAAGCCCCCGTGGCGGTCCACGGCGTCGATCATGAACGCGAACACGCCGTTCAGGAACGCGACCACCTCGTCGGGCCGCCGCTCGCGCGCCTGCGCGGTGAAGTTCCGGATGTCGAGGAACATGACGCAGATGTCGCGCGTCTCGCCCGAGAGGTCAGCGGGCCGCTCGAGCAGGCGGTCGACCACGGCCGGCGAGACGTGCTGGCCGAACAGGTTCGTGACGCGCTCGCGCGCGGCCGCCTCGTCGACCGCGCGCCGGAAGGTCCGCCGCAGGCGCACGGCCACCAGCCCCGCCACCACGCCGGCCGCGAGCATCATCGCCGCCTTGGTCAGGTGATACGGCAACGCCAGGATGGGCTCGTCGGGGGCGGCGGTGAGCGGCACGACCAGCACCACCACGACGGCGTAGCCGATCGCCGCCACGGCGCCGGTGAAGACAGGCAGGGCGAAGTCGAGTCGCAGGGTCGCCGCGACGATGAAGACGAAGTACAGCATCGACGGCCAGGCGCCGAGCGCCACCGACGGGCCCCAGTACTGGCTGATCACCCACAGCAGCACGCTCGGCAGGCTGGTCTCGATCGCGGCGTTGACGAAGCGCAGCGGGGTGAGGATACCGAGCCCGCGCCGCTGCCGCCACGTGAGCGCCACCAGCGCGATGCATTCGTAGAGAACGAACGGGCCGAGGGCTCGCAGCGGAAGCCACAGCGACACGGGGTGCGGCGCGATCGCCTGAACCGCGTCGAGGTAGAAAAACAGCAGGAGCTCGACGCCGGCCAGGGTCGCGGCGACCGTGATCGCGAGGACGCGGATCCGGAGGATCTCGCTGGCCAGGATCTCGGCCGCCAGCGCGCGGTCGAGGCTCGAGGGCGCCGCCATGGCGGTGACAGTGCGGCAACCCATCACGACCGGTCAAGGCGTTTCCCTTCACCCGGCGCGAACCCCGTGCTAGCGTCGCGACCGTCGCGATCCGAACCGGGCCCGGCCTTCGAGGCTGCCCGCCCGGTCCATCGAACCACGGCGAATCAGCATTCGGAGGTCGCCATCGTGGAGATCAACTGGGTGGAGCTGGCGGGCTACGCCGCATCCGCGCTCGTGTTCCTGACGTTCTACATGAAGACCATGATTCCTCTGAGGCTCGTCGGCATCCTGAGCAACGTCGCGTTCATGACGTATGGCCTGGGCGGACGCCTCTACCCGGTCCTGATCCTCCACGCGATCCTGCTGCCCCTGAACTGCATCCGCCTGGTGCAGATGCAGGGGCTGATCCGGAAGGTGCGCGAGGCTGCCCACGGCGATCTCTCGATGGAGTGGCTGGTGCCGTTCATGGGGCGGCGACAGTGTCGGGCGGGCGACGTGCTGTTCCGGCGGGGCGAGCCGGCCGCGGAAGTCTACGTGGTGCTCGCCGGCTCCATCCGGCTGGTCGACCTCGCGATCACCGTCGGTCCCGGGAGCGTGGTCGGAGAGATCGGCATCTTCGCGCCGACGCACCAGCGGATGGACACCGCGATCTGCGAGACGCCGGTCGAGCTCGGGGTGATGCCCAACGACAAGGTGCTCGAGCTGTATCACCAGAACCGGAAGTTCGGCTTCTACCTGATCCGGCTGATCAGCCAGCGCTTGCTGGAGGACTACGCGGCGATGCGCGACGCGGTCCAGCGCGCGCGCTGAGGCGTGCGCTGCCCGGCTCACGTCGCGACGCCCGATAGGTCGATGCCGAGTTATGGGAGAGTTCCTGGATTACTCAAGGATTGCTCGGGGAGTGATGCGGTCGATGGAAGCGAGGGCAATACGTGCGACATCTCGGCCGCTCTACAGTGCACGGCCACGTGTGAAGCTCTGCCGGAGTGCGGCGTGGCCTACGGTCTCGCGTGAAGGGTCCGCGCGATCAACGTGCCGCCGGCCACGAACAGGGCCGCGGCGATGATGCGAGCGGCTGTGGCCGGCGTCAGACGAAGGTGGGCGCGATGACCGACCCACACGCCCGCCCAGGCCACCGGCAAGAGCGCCCCCCAGGCCAGCCAGAGCGGCCGCGACGCGAGGAGCCCGGCGAGGGCGAATGCGCCAACTCGCAACCCGACGTTGAGGATCACCATCTGGGCGATGGTGGCGCGCTGTGCATCCGGGTCGGGAATCCGGGCGGCGAGATACATGACGTACGGAGGGCCCCCCATGCCGAACAGCGCGCCGACGAGCCCGCCCACGAGCCCGGCAGGCGCCGCCCACCAGCGGCTCACTCGCCGCCGAGTCTCACCCTGGCGCGCCAGATTGACGGCATAGGCGCACACGAACACTCCGAGCGCGAGCAGCGTCGCGTCGCGCGGAAGGCGAAGGAGCAGCGTCACGCCCAGGGTGAGCCCGATGAGGGTGAAGGGCACGAGGGCGACGAGCTCCCGGGAGTCAGCCTGCCGGCGCGTGTGGACCCCGAGCGCGAGGGCTGAACCCAGGTCCAGCAACGCCGCCAGGGGGAGCACGAAGGCCAGGGGCAGGACGTGGGCGAGGACGGGGATCGTGATCGGTGACGCGCCGAAGCCCGTGATCCCGAACACGAGGTATGCGGCGAACGTCACGAGTGGCACGAGCAGCACTGAGTTTATCCGCTCACTGGAAGAGCCTCGTTGAGTCCCGACACGTGCCGCAAGGTAGCTCGTTATCGCAGGTCGATCAAGGAAGGGTCACACGAGGAGCCTTCTGCCGCCGACATGCTCCCGAGCTGTCAGCCGCTGCCGAGCCATCGAGTTCGCCGCCTTCCTCGGCGCGGAGCCGCGTGACATTCCGCTCCTGGACGAGATCCTGTCGTTCGAGATCGCCGCCGTGCGCGCCGTGATGGAGATGCGCCCGCAGCGCGTGCGCCTCGACTGCAACATTCGCCTCGCGCTCCTCCGAGCTCGTAGAAACGGCGTCGGCCGTCGAGGCCCGGGCCGACCGCATTCGAATTGCGTGTGCAGGTGACACGGGTACTGCTCGGCCCGGATCGCTCGGTCGCGTCGCGCCGCGGCGCACTCACCGCCGGCGATGGCCCGGAGGAGTGGCTATAATCCCCTCGGGCTGAGCCTGATCACGACACCGCGACGAAGGAGACAGAACATGGCGATGCGACTGGGCGGCGGCAACCTGCTGTTCGAACCCGTGGAGAACTGGGAGCGGCTTCCCGAGGGATGGTCGTTCATCGACGTGGCGGGTGTGGCGGTCGATGCGCGCGACAACGTCTACGTGTTCAACCGGGGCGAGCATCCGGTCGTGGTCTTCGACCACGATGGCAATGTGCTGCGCTCGTTCGGGGAGGGGCAGTTCAGCCAGCGACCCCACGGCATCCACACCGGTCCCGATGACTCGGTGTACTGCGTGGACGATGGCCTCCACACCATCCAGAAGTTCAGCCTCGACGGGAAGCTCCTGATGACGCTCGGGAGCCCGAATCAGCCGGCGCCGAAGTGGCAGGGGAAACCGTTCAACCGGCCGACTCACGTGGCCGTGTCGCGAGCGACGGGCCATCTGTACGTGTCGGATGGCTATGGCAACAGCCGGATCCACAAGTTCACGCCCGATGGCCGTCACGTCCTGTCGTGGGGCGAGCCGGGCATCGACGCGGGTCAGTTCATCCGCCCGCACAACGTCGTGATCGACCGGGACGACCGCGTCTACGTGGCCGACCGCGAGGCGCACCGGATCCAGGTGTTCGACGCCGACGGCCGGTTCATCACGATGTGGAACAACATCCACCGGCCCGACGGCATCGCGCTCGACGGCGAGGGGAACTTCTTCATCGGCGAGCTGAACGGCATGGGCGGGGTGGACGACGCGCCGGGGCTCGGTCACCGCGTGAGCATCTACAACCTGCAGGGCCAGTTGCGCACACGTTTCGGCAATCCGGAGGAGGGCGAGGGACCGGACCAGTTCATCGCGCCGCATGGCGTGGCGGTGGACTCGCGCGGGGATCTCTACGTGGGCGACGTGGCCTTCACGATCCGCGGCCGCCACCTGACGCCGCCCCGCCACCTGAAGTGCTTCCGAAAGTTCCGCCGCATCCGGTAGCGACGGCCGGCTCGGCAATGGCGCCGGAGCGGCGACACGGAGGAAGAGCCCGATGAGCGATCTCGACGACGTCTCGCGCGAGCGCCTGATGGAGTGGACGCGGGCCATCGCCCGGTGGACGCGGCTGTCGGGAACGGCGGAGGAACGGGCGGCTGCGGATCGGGTCGCCGCCGAGCTCACGGCGATCGGGTGCGACACGCGCGTCATCGTGCACGACGCGTACATCAGCCTGCCCGGCCCCGCGTCCCTCGGCGTCGTGTCCAGGCCCGGAGCGCCCGCGTCGTCGGAGCCGCTTGCGCTGCCGTGCATCACGCATTCGATGGGGATCGCCACGCCAGCGGAGGGCGTGACCGCCGCGCTCGTCGATGCGGGCGCGGGCCGGCCCGAGGATCACGCGCGCGCCGGCACCGCCGGCAAGTTCGCGCTCGTCGAGGGGCGGGCCACGCCACAGAAGGCCGTTGACGCGACGCGGGCGAGCGCCACCGGCGTCGTGTTCGCGAGCGGGCGCATCGCGCACGAGATGTGCTGCTCGCCCGTGTGGGGAAGCCCGGGCGAGAGCACGGCGGGTGAGCTGCCGCGAGTGGTGCTGCTGTCCGTCGATCGCAATGCCGGCGAGAGGCTGCGCGCGCTGTGCCGGGCCGGCGACGTGGTGGTCCGGGCGACGGCGTCGGTCGAGACGCGCTGGCGGCCGACGCCGATCGTCCACGCCGATCTCGCCGCCGGGCATGTCGGTGCCGAGCGCACGTTCGTCATGCTCTCGGGCCATCTCGACTCCTGGTACCTGGGCGCGATGGACAACGCGAGCTCGAACGCCGCCATGCTCGAGGTGACGCGACTCATGGCGGCGCGGCGCGACCAGCTGCGCCGCGGGCTCCGCGTGATGTTCTGGTCAGGCCACTCGCATGGCCGGTATTCGTCGTCGGCCTGGTACGCGGACACCGAGTTCGTGGAGCTGGACGAGCGGTGCGTGGCGCACGTCAATGCCGATTGCCTCGGCGCGATCGGCGCCGACTGGTTCGGGACCAACGCGATGCCGGAGACCGCCGCGCTGGCCATCGAAGCCACGCGGCGCGTGGCCGGCACCGAGATCGACGCGCACCGGGTCGGCCGCAACTCCGATCAGTCGTTCTTCGGCATCGGCATCCCGACCATCCTCGGATCGGTGTCGCGCCAGGAGGACGGCGCGCTGGGCTGGTGGTGGCACACGCCGGAGGACACCGTCGACAAGATCGATCCCGAGCGGCTCGAGCGGGACACGCGCATCTTCGTCGAGGTGGCCTCGCGGCTCCTGACGGAGCCCGTGCTCCCGCTCGACTACGTGGCGAGCGCGGTCGACGTGCGGGCGAATCTGGAAGAGCTCGCCTCCGCCGCTGGCGATCGGTTCGATCTGCGGGCGCCGATCGAGGAGGCGCGACGCCTCGAGGGCGCATGTCGCGGTCTCGCCGACGCCATCCGGGCTCCGGGGCTGGCGCCCGAGGACGCGCGTCGCGTCAACGCATGCCTGCGGGAGCTGGGCCGGACGCTGATCCCCGCCACCTACACCGCGGCCGGGCGCCACGGGCACGATCCTGCGCTCGACGTCCCGTTCCTGCCCAAGCTGCAGCCGGTGCGCCGGCTGGCCGCGCTGGACGCCGACGCCGCGCATCGCCTCGTCGTCGATCTTGTTCGCGCGCGGAGCGAGATCACCAGCGCGCTGAGACGCGCCACGACGGCCGTCGAGGTGTGCCTCGCACACGGCGAGGCGAGCGGCCTCCGCGAGCCATGACGACATCCGCGGTGACGCCGGCCATGCGCCGACGAATCGCGACGCGGCGAGAGCGGCGAGC
>Ga0066903_100005343_pt1 | contig 11124 bp, 7 predicted proteins | sample PanSoiMetaGPlot1_FD_67491 | JGI IMG/M metagenome (GOLD analysis project Ga0066903, IMG submission 67491) | Tropical forest soil microbial communities from Panama analyzed to predict greenhouse gas emissions - Panama Soil - Plot 1 (version 2) | ecosystem: Environmental > Terrestrial > Soil >...
GGCGGGGACATCGAGCTGATCGAGGTCGCCGGCAATTCGGCGACCGTGAAACTCACCGGCATGTGCGCCGGCTGCCCGAGCGCGCACATGACGCTGTATCTCGGTGTGGAGACCGCACTGCGCGACGAGTTGCCCGAGTTCGAGACGCTGTGCCTCACGTGAGCAGCGCGGCCGCCGGCTCGCCGCGATCCTGAGACGGGATCGGCGGCGGCGTCGACCCATCGACGTTGTCGTGCCGCCGGCAGACATTGTTCGCCGTCGACGTTCGTCGGCGGACGTCTTTCGACCACCATTCTGCGCAACCGTGCGGTTTTTCCGCGCAAAGCCGCACGGCCGCCGCCCTGCACGTCGCGGATCGTCTTTTGCCCCTCCACGCCCGGAGTGTTGGACCCGTGCGACTCCTGGTCGTCGAAGACGAAGCCGTAACCCGCGGATTCCTCGAGCGGAGCCTGAGGGAGGAGTTGTTTCACGTCGAGGCGGTCGGCGACGGCGAGTCAGCCGAATCGCACGCGCTCGCCGGCGGGTTCGACGCGATCGTGCTCGACGTGATGCTCCCCGATCACGACGGCTTCACCGTCTGCCGACGGCTGCGCACGCGGGGCGTGGACACGCCGATTCTGCTGCTCACCGGACGCCACGGCGTGGCCGATCGCATTCGCGGCCTGGACGTCGGCGCAGACGACTATCTCGGAAAGCCGTTCGCCTTCGAGGAGCTGCTGGCACGCCTGCGCGCGATTACACGCCGCGGCCGCTCGCGGCAGCTGTCGGCGGTTCTGTCGTGCGGGCCGATCGAGCTCGATCAGCAGACGCGCGACGTCACGGTCGACAAAGCGCCGGTCGTGCTGAGCGACACCGAATTCCGTCTGCTCCGATATCTGCTGCTGCGCGCCGGCAAACCGCTGTCCCGCGAGGATCTCGCGCAGCACGTCTGGGACGACGACGACAGCCCTGAATCCAACGTGATCGACGTGTACATCAGCTACTTGAGAAAGAGGCTGGGCCGCTGTGGATCGCTGATCCGGACCGTACGCGGCGTCGGCTACACGATCGCGGCCGGAGAGTGCGCCACGTGAGCGACGCACGCGACACGGCGGGTTCCGACATCGATCTCTTCGCCGCCGCCGTCGCCCACGAGATTCGAACGCCGCTCACCGCGGTGGCCGGCGAGATCGAGGTCGCGCTGCGGCGCGATCGATCCGCGGCGGAGTATCGCGAGGTCCTGCGGCGCATCGCGGCGCCGGTGTCGGAGCTTGTCGCGATCTCCGGCGATTTGAGCCTGCTCAGCCGACCATCCCGCCGATCCGGTCGCCCCGCCGCAGCGGCACGACTCGACCTGATCCTCGCCCGGATCGCCAGTCGGCATCATGAGAATGACGCGGTCCGCATTGACGCCGACGCCGCGGGTCTCGTGCGGGTCGCCGGCGACGAGCCGCGGCTCGGCCGCGCGATCACGCTCGTCGTCGATCACGCGATCCGGCACCGACGGGGCCACGCGACGGTGTCGGTTCGCGTCGTCACGACGCCCGCCGAGGCTCGAATCGTGATTCATGCGCACCCGTCCGGTTTCTGGCCGCACGCCTGGGAGTCGCTGAGGCGAGGGACGAGCGGCCCAGGGGATCCGCTCCGCCTCCGCACCGCCCGTCGCATCGTCGAGGAAACCGGCGGCGCTGTCGTACTGGGGACCGGATCGGGCGCCGATGTCGTGCACGTCGAGCTCCGCCGTGATGGCTGACGTGGACGCGCGACGCGTCCAGCCGAGACGCCGATGCTGCCGTCGTGCGATCGCCGCCGCATTGTTCGCGTGCGCGGTGCCGGGCCGGCTCGCGGCCCAGACGATGGACCACGATGCGCAGCCGCCGAGCCACCCGGAAGTGGTGGTCCATGCCTTTGGCTCGGTCGACTGGGGCGGCACCACCGAGCCCGATACGCCGAACTCGTTCGCGCTCGGCCAGCTGGCATTGTTCGCGACCTCGGCGATCAACGATCGCGTCAGCGTGCTCGCTGAAGTGGTGCTCGAAGCGAGCGCCGCGACCACGGAGGTCACGACCGACGTCGAGCGCCTTCAACTGACGTATCGGCTGAACGATCACCTGAACATCTCTGCCGGCCGCTACCACACCGGCATTGGTTACTACAACGCCGCGTTCCATCACGGGTCGTACTTCGAGACCACGATCGGCCGGCCGCGCATCTTTGCGTTCGAAGACCTGGGCGGCGTGCTGCCGATTCATGAACTCGGCGTGAGCGCTCGCGGCATCGTGCCCAGGACCGGATCGGCCGTGCGGTATGTCGCCGAAGTCGGCAACGGCCGCCGCTGGACCGACGTGGAGGACGAAAAAGGCCTCGACCAGAACAAGGCCAAGTCCACCAACTTCGGGCTGTCGCTGCGGCCGGAGCGCTGGCACGGCGCGGAGATCGGCGGCTCCTTCTATCGCGATGACATCCCGGACCAGGGCGGCCTCGCGGTCAAGAACCAGATCGTCGACGCCTACGGCGTCTACCGCACGCCTGCCGTGGAACTGATGGCCGAGTGGCTGCGCCTGTCTTATCGGCACGAAACCTCTGGTCCGCGCTACGACAACCACGGTGGCTATCTGCAGGCGTCGCGAGCGTTCGGGAAAATTCGACCGTACTACCGCTACGATCGGCTCGACGTCGATCCAGGCACGCCGTTCATCGGCACGTTCCCATCTTCCGAGACGCATGAAATCGGGGCTCGATTCGATCCGGCCGCGTGGGTCGGATTGAAGGCGCAGTACGAGCGTCTGCACACGGGCGATCACGACCCTGCAAACGGGATGCACGTGCAGCTCGTGTTCGTGTTCTGAAGGGCGATGGGACCGCCGCGCCGGGCGCTCGTCGTGCTGCTGCTCGTGGCGGCGCCGCTGGCGTGGGCGGAACCGTCGATGCAGACGCCTTCGCTGAGTCTCGCGATCATCGTCCACCCGTCGAATCCGGTCGACAATCTGACGTTCAGCGAGCTGCGGCGCATCTTCATGCTGGACACGCAGACCTGGCCGCAGGGTCGCAAGATCACGGTCGTGCTGCGCGAGAAAGGGCAGCCGGAGCGCGCCGAGGCGATCCGGATGATCTGCGGACTGACCGAGGGCGACTACGACAAGCACATCCTGTTTCGAACGTTTCAGGGCAGCGTCAACATCGGTCCGCGATCGATTCAGTCCGCGGCGGCGATGCAGCGCTTCGTGTACAGCGCGCCGGGCGCGATTGGCTCGGTCGCCGCCGATCAGCTCGAGACGACGGTGAAGGTGCTGAGAATCGACGGCGTCCTTCCCGGCGACCCGCGATATCCGCTGCGCCGCCCCTCACGCGGCCCTGCCGACGAGCGGCCATGAACCGGGCGGCGCGGCGCTCGACGGTCGCCTCCTACTGGATGTTCGCGCTGCTCGGTACCGCGACGCTGACCGTCGTCGCGCTCGGCTGGGTCGTGGCGCGCGACTTCCGGCAGTCCGCAGCAGCCGCGAACCAGTTGTACGACCGCTTCGGCGACGGCCTCGATCTCATCGACGACGTGCTGTTCGAGACCGAGGAGGTCCGCCGCATTCTGCTCTACGCGCTGCATACGAGCGATGCGAACCGTCAGCTCGACTACGTCGATCAGTCGCGATCGGCCGAAGCCCGCGTCAGAGGCCTGCTCGAGAACCGTTCGCCGATCCTCTCGACCGCACGCACGCGAGCCGCGCGCGATTCGGTGTCCACGGCATGGATGGCGTACCTGCAGACGCGCGATGAAGTCGTCGGCCTCATCCTCGAGGGCAGCCTCAGCGAAGGCGTGGCGCTCGACGAAGCGCTCGGAACCGAACGGTTCAACCGCGTCCGCGACGCGATTGCCGAACTGAAATCGAGCTTCGAGGCCGACGCGGCGGCCCAGGTCGATGCCGAACGCGAGCGCTCACGCCGGTCGATCGCGCGCCTCAGCCTGATCGTCGTCAGCGCGCTGCTGCTGGTCGCGATCGGCGTCTACCTCGTCAACCGACGCGCCTCGCTCGAAGTCGGACTCCGGGTGAAAACCGAGTTCCTGACGACGATGAGCCACGAGCTGCGCACGCCGCTGACCGGCGTGATCGGTATCGCCGATCTGCTGCATACCGCACAGATGCCGCCGGATCAGCGTGAACTGATCCGAATGCTGCGAACGAACGCCACGACGCTGCTCGGCCTGATCAACAACGTCCTCGATTACTCGCGAATCGATGCCGGTCTGATGGCGCTGGTTCCGAAGCAGTTCCCGGTGCAGGCGCCGGTGGAGGAGGCGCTCGACTCGGTGAGCGAACTGGCGGCCCGCAAGGGTCTGGCGCTGGGCTACGTGATCGCTCCCGGAGTCCCCGATGTCCTCGCCGACGAAGACCGCGTCCGCCAGGTGCTGTTGAACCTGCTGTCGAATGCGGTGAAGTACACCGACACCGGGCAGGTCAGCCTTCATGTCGCCGCCGCACCGCAGCGTGACAACGCGGTGGCCGTGCGGATGACGGTCCGTGACACCGGCGTCGGAATCCCTGAAGCCCTTCAGGCGCGGCTGTTTCAATGGTTCAGTCACATCGAGCCTCCGGGCGGCCGGCGTGTCAGCGGCACCGGACTGGGGCTCGCGATCTCCGATCGACTCAGCCGCCTGCTCGGTGGATCGATGGCGGTCGAGAGCCGGACAGGCGAGGGCGCGACGTTCACGTTCGTGTTCCGCGCGATCGTCGCCACACCGAACTGGCACGACGTCAACGACGGCGACAGTCTGCGCGCCGTTCGCGTGCTCGCACTGCTTGGCAGTGGCATCGTCGGCGAGCAGGTTCGCAGTCTGCTGCAGCGATGGGGTGTCGAGACCGCCGCCCACTCCGGCGACCCGCGCGACACGAATTTCGACGCGGTGATTCTGGAAGCCGACGCCTGCGGCGAGCCGTGGTATGACTCGCTGGTCGAGCGGCGCTCCGTCTGGGAGCAGCGGGGCGTGCCGGTCATCATCGTCACGAAACTGCGACCGGCCGCCAGTGTCGCGACCGGGCAGCTCGATCGACTCGTGACGACGCCGATTCGCATGCAGGCGCTGCACGAGGCGCTGTACGCGGCGATCCGCCGCTCGCCTGCGGCGATTGAACGCGTTGCGGAGGCGACGCCAGCGTTCGACGGCCGGCCGATAGCCGTCCTGCTCGTCGAGGACAACGAGTCGAACCGCCGCGTCGTCTCGATGATGCTCGGTGAACTCGGACTCCACGCCGACGAAGCGGCCGGCGGCTACGAGGCGATCGATCGCGCAGCGGGACGGGCCTACGACGTCATCCTGATGGACGTCCAAATGCCCGACCTCGACGGTCTCGACGCCACACGGCGCATTCGCGCGCAGGAGCGCGGCCGTCGCGCGACCATCGTCGCGCTGACCGCGAACGTGTTCGAGAGCGACGAGGCACGCTGCCGCGCTGCAGGCATGGACGCGTATCTGCAAAAGCCGCTGACGCTCGACACGCTGAGCGCCGCGTTGAGCGAAGCGACCGCGTCCACGCGCTGATTCGCCGCGTTCGTGAGGCGAAGATTAGATCCGCCGTCCGGTGCCGGTTCGGGCATTCTTTTCGACAAATTTACAGGGGTTTCCGCATCGGCCGTCGAGGCTTTTCCCTTAGCCTGACTCCCGCATTTCTCGCTGCCAGCACACAGCACATCGGTGAGTGAAAACGGGACAGAGGAGGCCGTATGGCAACGCGTCGCGATTTTCTGAAGGCGGGGACGGTAGGCGGGTCTGCGCTGTACCTGGCGTCGACGTTCGGGTTCATTCAGCGGGCATTCGCGCAGCCAGTCGCTGGCGGCACGCTCGATCCCTACGGAATTCCCCGGTTCGTGACGCCGCTGTTCGTTCCGCCGGCGATGCCGCCGACGAGTACAGCGGGCGCGATCGACTACTACGAGGTCGCAGCGCGGCAGGTCCGGCAGCAGGTGCTGCCCGTCGGGCTGCCGGCGACGCCTCTCTGGGCGTACGGATCGATCAACCACCCGGGCACGTTTCATTCGCCCGGGTCCACCTTTGAAGCGCGGGTCGGCCGCGTCGCACGGGTGATGTGGAAGAACGATCTCGTCGATCGCGACGGCCGCTTCCGCCCGCACCTGCTGCCGATCGATCAGACATTGCACTGGGCGAACCCGCCGGGCCCGCGCGACGGGATGGGCATGAACCCGGCGCCGTATCTCGGTCCGGTGCCGCTCGTCGCTCACCTCCACGGCGGTCACACGCTCGACGACAGCGACGGCTACCCCGAGGCGTGGTACCTGCCGGCGGCGGCCGACATTCCGCGCGGCTATGCCACCGAAGGCACGTGGTACCGATTCTTCCGGAAGAAGGCAGCGCCGCGTCTGCCATCGCCGTGGGCGCCCGGCACTGCGACGTTCGACTACACCAACGACCAGGCGGCCGCGACGCTGTGGGCCCACGATCACACGCTCGGGATCACGCGTGCGAACGTGCACGCCGGCCTTGCGACGTTTTATCTCCTTCGCGGCGACGCGCTCGACAACACCGCCCGACCGCTGCTGCCCGGACCGGCGCCATCGGTGGGTGACCCGGCGACGACGAGCTACTACGAAATTCCGATTCTGATTCAGGACCGCTCGTTCAATGCGGACGGGTCGCTGTTCTTTCCCGCGGATCGCGCCTTCTTCGAAGGCGTCTCGAAGGGCGATCTTCGCGTGCCCTTCATTCCTGCACGCGCCTGCGACGGACGTCCGAGCGACGTGTCGGCAATCTGGAACCCGGAGTTCTTCGGCAACACGATGATGGTGAACGGGAACACGTGGCCGTACCTCGACGTCGAGCAACGCCGCTACCGGTTCCGGTTCCTGAACGCGTGCAACGCGCGGACGCTGATCCTGCAACTCGATCGCGACACGCTCCCGTTCTGGCAAATCGGCAGCGATGGTGGCTTCCTGGCTCGTCCGGCGAAGCTGACGCGACTGCTGATGGCGCCTGCAGAACGGGCTGACGTGATCGTCGACTTCACGCGCGTCCCCGTCGCTACGACCGTTACGTTGCTGAACGTCGGGCCCGATTCGCCGTTTGGCGGCGGTGTGCCCGGCCTCGATTTCCCGGTCGCCGATCCGCAGACAACTGGCGGTGTGATGCAATTCCACGTGCGGGCGTCCCGCTCGGTCGACCGCAGCGTGTCGCCGGATCGACTGCCGCTCACCGCCAGCTTGGCTCCGGCCGCGGCTGGACGGCTGCGCCGCGTCTCCTTGAACGAGCTCGAATCGAGCACCGTCAACGTCGTCGCCAATCCTGACGGCACGTTCGCGGTTCCGATCCGGGAGGCAGCATGCGGCGATCCGACTGCGGTTCCGTTCGGGCCGACCGTCGGGCTCCTCGGCACGGTCAACACCGACGGAACCGGCAAACCGCTCGCGTGGATGGATCCGATGACCGAGAATCCGGGCCTCGGGACAGAGGTGTGGGAGATTCGCAACTTCACTGAAGACGCGCATCCGATTCACATCCACCAGACGCAGTTCCACGTCGTCGACCGGGCGCCGTTCGATCCCGAGCATCCTGACGCGCCGCCGGGACCCGCGCGGCCGCCCGAGGCGTGGGAAACCGGCGCGAAGGACACGCTCATCGCCTACCCCGGTGAGATCACGCGGCTCGTCGCGAAGTTCGATCTCGCGGGTCAATACGTCTGGCACTGTCACATCCTCGATCACGAGGACCACGACATGATGCGGCCGATGGCGGTCGGCAAACCGCAGAACCCGAACGGGTAGGGAGGTTTGCGATGTACAGCAGACGAGATCTCCTGAAAGGCGTGCTGGTCGGGGTGGGAGCGCCGCTGCTCAACGCGTATGCCTTCACCCGCAGCAGCGATCTGGCGCCTGGCGTGCACACGGCGAGCTTCCGCGATCTGCAGCTTGCCCCGGGAAGCGATCCCATCGACGGGCTGATCGAGGCGCTCGTCGCCTGCGGCGTCCAGTATTGCGAGCTGTACGCGCCGCACGTCGAAGCGCGTTTCATGGCGTCACATCGCCATCACACCATGTCGTCGATGGCGCGGCAGATGGTGCGTCGGGAGCAGCGGAAATGGCGGCTGCGCACGCCGGCCGCCTACTTCCGCGCGATCGGCCGGAAGTTCGAAAAGCACGGCATCGCGATTGCCGCGTTCAACGTCAGTCCGGACGCGAGCTTCACCGACGAGGAGATCGATGCCGCCTTTTCAACGGCGAAGGCACTCGGCGCCGAGACGATCACCGCGTCGACGACGCTCGACGTCGCCGCACGGATGGCGCCGATCGCCGAGCGTCACCGGACGATCGTCGCGTTGCACGGCGGCTCGCGGATCGACGATGCCGACGCGATCGGTTCGCCGGAGAGCTTCGCTGCAGCACTGCGCATGTCGAGATACTTCAAGGTCAGCCTCGACGTCGGCAACTTCACCGCCGCCAATCTCGATTCGCTGGACTATCTGCGCGCGCATCACCGGGATGTCGCGAACCTGCGCCTGAAGGATCGGCGGAAGAATCAGGGCGAGGACCTGCCGTGGGGAGCGGGTGATACGCCGATTCGCGACGTGCTCAAGCTCGTGAAGGACGAGATGTGGCGGATCCGCGGCTACGTGGACTGCGAGTACGGCGGCGCCGCGAATTCGATCGACGAAGTGAAGAAATGTCTGGCGTATGCGGCGGAAACTGCGCTCTGACCGCATCGCACGTGGCGGGTCGGCTACGGGCGCGGCGACACCCTCCTCGCGACCGCTCCCGTAGCCGACGTGCCCGCTCGCCTCCGGCCGCCGCCGCCGGAGCCGGACCACGCTGAACACGGCGCGCGCGCCCTCGTCGCGTGGGCGCGGTGAAACTGTCAAGCGAAGTTCACATTTTCGTGTCGCACGGCGGTGTATCGTATGCATTCGCGATGCAGGCCTTTGGCTCGCCGATTCGGAGCACGCGGATCACACTCGCTATCGTCGCGTTGTGCCTGGCAATCCCGGCGACCGTCTTTGGTCAGGGCGCCGTGGCCGGGGTGGTGACGGACCCGACCGGTGCAGTGCTGCCACACGTCACCGTGGAAGCGCAGAGTCCTGAGCTCATCGAACGGGTGCGCACGACCGCCACCGACGCAGCCGGACAGTACCGCATCGAAAATCTGCGTCCGGGTCTGTACTCCCTGACTTTTCTCCTCGACGGCTGGAGCCCGTTGGTACGCACGGACGTCGAGGTGACCGGATCGGCGACGACGACCGCCGACGCCCAGCTTCGCGTTGGTCCGCTCACCGATACGGTCACCGTCACGGGTCAGGCGCTGCCGGTCGACGTCTACAGCGCGAAGCACGATGTCAGTCTCGGCGGGCCGCTCCTCAAGGCAATCCCAACGGTGCGCAGCTACAACGCGATCGTCGTCCTCGTGCCGGGCGTCGTCACGACCACCAACGACACGGTCACGGGCACCGCGACGACGTCGTTCCCGATCCACGGTGGTCGAGCGAACGAGGGTCGGCTGTTCGTCGACGGGCTGAACGTCGGCAGTCCGCCCGCCGGGAACTCGGCGACGAGCTACACCGTGGACGTCGGCAACGCTCAGGACGTGACGTTCTCGGAGGCGGGCGCGCTGGGTGAGACCGAGACGTCGGGGCTGATGATGAACATCGTGCCCAAAGCCGGGGGAAACACGACACGTGGATCCGCGTTTTTCAGCGGCACCGGGCAGGCGCTCCAGTCGGACAACCTCACCCAGGCGCTCAGGGACCAGGGTGTGACCGCGCCGACTCCGTTGACCAAGGTCTACGACGTCACCGGGACGCTCGGCGGCCCGATCGTCCGCGACCGCGTCTGGTATTTCGTCAACGCGCACGCCGGTGGAAGCACCAAGGCGAGCGCGAACGTGTACTACAACCTGAACGCGGGCGACGCCACGAAATGGTTGTACGCGCCCGATTTCAGCCGCCGTGAATATTCAGACCGCGTGTTCGAGAACGCGAGCGGTCGAGTGACGTGGCAGGCGACGCCGCGCAACAAGGTCACCGGCTTCTGGGACGCGCAGGCGTTGTGTCGCACGTGCAGCGGCGCTACTCCCGGCCTCTCGGAGCCGTCGCGTATCTCGCCCGAAGCGGTCGGCGTGCTCGGACGACCCCTCCAGGTGTCGCAGGCCACGTGGTCCTCACCGCTGACCAGCACGGTGCTTCTCGAAGCCGGTTTCGGCGGCACCTATTTCGGCGTCGGCAACTTCGAGCGCACACCGAACCCGACCCGCGACCTGATTCGCGTCGCCGAACAGTGCGCGAACGGCTGTGCGGCGAACGGCAACATTCCCGGTCTGGTGTACCGGTCGCAGGATTTCAGCGTCGCCTACACCGGCTCGTATCTGTGGAAAGGCTCGCTCTCGTACGTCACCGGCACGCACAGTCTCAAGATCGGCTATCAGCACAGTCTGATGACCGACGATCGGACGTGGATGACGAACGATCAGCACCTCACCTATCGCGTCAGCAACGGCGTCCCCAATCAGCTGACCGAGTCGATTTCGCCCTGGGTGAACAACGCGCGCGCGGGCTGGGACGGCGTGTTCGCGCAGGAGCAGTGGACGCGGCGGCGCCTGACCCTGCAGGGCGCGGTGCGCTTCGATCGCGCGCGCAGCTGGTTCCCGATGCAGCAGGAAGGCCCGTCGAGGTTCCTGCCGACGCCGATCATCATTCCGGAAACGCGCGGCGTGGACAGCTACAAGGACATCACGCCGCGAATGGGCGCGGCTTACGATCTCTTCGGCAGTGGCAACACCGTGCTCAGAGTGAGCGTCGGCAAGTACCTGGAAGGCGCCGGCGTGAACGGCAACTACGCCAACACGAATCCGACGCTGCGGATGCCCCAGACGACGATGGTGTTCGGAACGGCGGGCGTCACGCGCGCGTGGACCGACGCGAACGGCAACTTCGTGCCCGATTGCGATCTGCTGAACCCCTCCACCCAGGATCTCCGCGCGAGCGGCGGCGATATGTGCGGCGTGATCTCGAACACCAACTTCGGGAAGAACATTCTCACCAACAACTTCGATCCGGCGCTGCTCGACGGCTGGGGCGTCCGGCCCTCGGACTGGAATCTCGGCGTGTCGGTCGAGCATCAAATCGTCGCCCATGCGTCGGTGAACGTGGCCTACAC
>Ga0066903_100005344_pt1 | contig 11123 bp, 10 predicted proteins | sample PanSoiMetaGPlot1_FD_67491 | JGI IMG/M metagenome (GOLD analysis project Ga0066903, IMG submission 67491) | Tropical forest soil microbial communities from Panama analyzed to predict greenhouse gas emissions - Panama Soil - Plot 1 (version 2) | ecosystem: Environmental > Terrestrial > Soil >...
GCCTCGGCGGCCCGCTCCTACTGGGAGGACGGACAAGCCCAGGCCGCAGCCGCCGCGTCCGGCCAGGCTCCTCCTCCGGTCTCCGTCCCCGTCGGCTTCACCACGTTCCCCGGCGAGATCTGGCAGTCCCCGCGCAGTTGGGTCGAAGCCAGCTACCCCAACGTCACCTACTTCAACAAGGTTGACAAGGGCGGTCACTTCGCTGCCTGGGAAGAGCCTGAGCTCTTCGCGACGGAGATTCGAGCCGCGTTCACCTCGCTGCGCTGAAAGGAGATGACTTGAGCTCGTCTTCCACACAACTGGCCATCGCGGAAGGGCGCGGCTCCGTCGCGGAAGCGCCGAACCTTCCGGAAGGGTTCGCCGACACGTTCACCAGCCGCTACGTCGACATCGGCGACCTGCGCCTCCACGCGGTCATCGGAGGCGCGGGCCGACCGTTGCTGCTCATTCACGGCTGGCCGCAGAGCTGGTACGCGTGGCGCATGCTGATGCCGACGCTGGCCCGCGACTTCGAGGTGATCGCGGTCGACCAGCGGGGGATAGGCCTGTCCGACAAGCCGGCGGCCGGCTACGACACCGCCACCCTCGCTGACGACCTTGTTGCGCTGATGGAAGCCCTCGGCCATCAGCGCTTCGCCGTCTACGGCACCGACACCGGGATGCCGATCGCCTACGCCCTGGCCGCGGATCATCCGGATCGAGTCGAGCGCCTGGCCGTCTCCGAGGCCCCGCTCCCGGGCATCTCGCCCTCGCCGCCGCTGCTCCTCCCGCCCGCACTCAACCCCCGGCTCTGGCACCTCGCCTTCAATCAGCTCCCCGGCGACGTGAACGAAGCGCTGGTCACGGGCCGCGAGAAGATCTTCTTCGGTGCGGAGCTCGACGCTTCGGCCGGCACGAAGAAGCTCCCAGACGAGGTGGTGAGCTATTACATCGACCGCCTCGCCGGTGACCCCGAAGCCCTGCGCGGCAGCTTCGAGCTCTACCGCGAGTTCCCGACCATGATCGCGCAGAACGAACAGCGAAAGAGCCGCCGGCTGACGATGCCGGTCCTGGCGATCGGCGGGGAGGAAAGCACCGGCGAAGGGGTCGCCGCAACAATGCGGCTCGTCGCAGACGACGTTCAGGGCGTCGTCCTTCGAGGCGCCGCCCACTGGGTCGCCGAGCAGGCTCCGGAGGAACTGCTCGCCGTCCTCACCGAGTTCCTGGTCCCGTACCGCGACGGAGGCGTCTCGTCGTGAGCCTCTTCGGCCTTCGCCGCCACGCTCCGCTGCCCGCAGAGGGTCACCTGCCCGGTTTCGACGGGGCGAGCGGCTGGCTCAACACTCCTCCCCTCACGGCGGACGACCTGCGAGGCAAGGTCGTGCTGGCCGACTTCTGGACCTACACCTGCATCAACTGGCTCCGCACCCTTGCCTACGTCCGCGCCTGGGCGGAGAAGTACAAGGATCGCGGTTTGGTCCTGGTCGGCGTCCACACTCCCGAGTTCCCGTTCGAGCGGGACGTCGACAACATCCGCGAGGCCGCGACCGACATGAACGTCTGGTACCCGATCGCGATCGACAGCGATTACGAGGTCTGGCGCGCCTTCAGCAATCACTACTGGCCGGCGGTCTATCTCGCCGACGCGGAAGGGCGGATCCGCCACCACCAGTTCGGCGAGGGCGGATACGAGGACTGCGAACGGGGCATCCAGCAGCTGCTGGGCGAGGCCGGTGTCGAGGGCGTCGCCGACGACCTCGTCTCCCTGACGCCAGACGGGTTCGAGGCCCAGGCGGACTGGACGAACTTGCAATCGCCGGAGACGTATCTCGGGTACGCGCAAGGCCAGGGTTTTGCGTCTCGCGGCGGCGCCAAGATCGGTGTCCCGAATACCTATGCGCTGCCGGAGAGGCTGATGCTCAACCAGTGGGCGCTCTCCGGGGACTGGACGATCGAGAGCGGCCTGAGCAAGTTGAACGGCGCCGAGGGGAAGATCGGGTTCCGCTTCCACGCCCGGGACGTCCACCTCGTCATGGGCCCGCCTGCACGCGGAACGTCGGTGCCGTTCCGCGTGCTCGTCGACGGCGAGCCTCCGGGCGACGCTCGTGGGCTCGACATCGACGAAGACGGCCACGGGACGGTCTCCCAGCAGCGGCTCCATCAGCTGATCCGCCAGCGCGGGTCGATCGACGACCGCACGGTCGAGATCACCTTCCTCGCCGCCGGCGCCGAGGCGTACGTCTTCACGTTCGGCTAGGCCGCGCCGCATGCGCGACCTGATCTACTCGATGGGCGCCTCGGTCGACGGCTACATCGCCGGCCCGCGCGGAGAGGGAGACTGGGCTGCGCCCGGCGCGGAGCTCCATCGCTTTCACAACGAGCAGGCGCGTGAGCTCGATCTGCATGTGCTCGGCAGGCGGCTCTACGAGGTCATGACCTACTGGGAGACCGCCGAGGAGCGCCAGCTGTCCGCGCCAGACCACGAGCTCGAGTTCGCGCGGATCTGGAAGCGGCTACCCAAGCTCGTGTACTCGCAGTCGCTCGAGGCGGTGGAGGGAAACACGCGGCTCTCCCGCGGCGACCCTGTGTACGAGGTCCAGGCGCTCAAGGAGCAGGAGGGCGGGCCGATCGCCGTCGGCGGAGCCACCCTCGCCGCGACCCTGACGGCGCACGGGCTTATCGACGAGTATCACCTGTTCGTCAGCCCCGTCGTCCTCGGCGGGGGCAAGCCCTTCTTCGCGGGCGACACGCACGTCGACCTCGAGCTGATCGAGACGCGGACGTTCAGCTCGCGGGTCGTCTACCTCCGTTACCGCCGGATCTAGAGCAAAACCCCTACTCGCGCGTCAGTCGTCCCAGCGAACGACGATCCGCCCCTCGACACCGGGTAGAGGCAGCCGCGCCGCTTCGGCTTCGACCGCCTCACGTTGCCCCGGCGAGAGCCGCTGCCACGGCTGGATCGTCAGCTTCGCCTGCGACCGTCGCCACGTGCCGACGATCTCGCCGGCGACGAGCACGGCACCGGGCCATACGCGCGACGTCCACAGCGCGGTGCGACGCTCGGCCTCGGGAACCAGCAGCTCGCGGTCTGCTCCCTGCAGGAGGTAGTACGGGTCGCCGCTCGGGAGCAGCCGCGCCGCGCCCGCAGGCATTGCGGGCGTGCGGAAGGCAGGCTCGTCGCGGGACAGGATCCACGCCTCGCCGATCGGTGTTTGCACTGCCGTCAGTGAGCGGGCGAGCGCGTCGAACGCCGAGTCGGCCTGGGCCGCTCCGATGCCCGCCCACGTGGCGAACGCCGCCGGCGTCGCCGGGCCGAAGACATGGAGATAGCGGCGCGTCAGCTCGTCGCGCGCGTCGAGTGGGTCGATCTCGGGCGGCGGCACCATCCAAACCGTCGGCGCCCGGGCGCCCTCCCAGCGGATCAGCACCCTGCCGGTCGGCGCCGCGTACCGGAACCGGTTCGGATGCACGCCGAGGGCGTGCCCCGCCTCGGTATCGGTCAGCCGCCGCCCGTCGAGGAACGCATGCAAGTCGGCCGCGATCTCCTCTGCCCGTTGCCGCCCGCGGACGTCCTCCGCCAGACGCCCGACCGTGAAGACCGCACGGTCCCGCGCCGGCACGACGTAGGTGCTGAACCGCGGCCCCCAGAGTTGGACGATCGACGGATCGTCGAGGATCGCCGAGTGCGTTCCGTCGACACGCGCGTGGATCGACAGCAGCGCGGCGCGCGGCATGCTGTCCTGCAGGCCGGCCCACGCCGCACGCCGCAGCGACCGCGAGCCGGGTGGCAGCCGCTCGTCGAGCGCACCGACACGCCGCCGGAACGCAAGGATCTGCGACCGCGTCAGGTCGAGTCGCGACTTCGTCCGGTCACACCTCCCCGGAGAGTCATTCGGGCGCCGAACCAGATCCCAGCCTGGAGCATCCGCGGAGCCTAGCGGCGGCGGGTTTGAACCCGCCGCCGCTTCCCGAGAGCGCGGAGAGATGGATTCGTCAGCGCTTGCGGCTCACGAAGACGACGTGCTCGCATCCGCGGAGCTTGTCCCCGTGGTCGGCCCGCACCGTGTCCTTACCGCCGCCGCAGCTCACGGAGTCGCGCACGCCGTCCGCGGCGTCGATCACATCGTCGCCGGGCCCAGCAACGATCGTGTCCTTCCCGTTCCCGCCCGTGATCCGGTCCTTCCCCGGACCGCCACTGAGCTTGTCGTTCCCGCCGCCGCCGGAGATCCCGTCGTTGCCCTGATTGCCGCTGATGCAGTCCGCGCGAGCCGCTCCGGACAGAACGTCGTTGCCCGCGAGACCGAGGATCAGGTCGCCGCCGGGCGTGCCGTGCAGCGTGTCGTTGCCACTGGTGCCTGTGAATGCGTTCGAGCACGCGGCCGGGTTGGCGGCGACGCTGCTCGTCGGCGCCGAGGTTGCGCTCGCCGGGCCGACCCTGTTCGTCTGGGTTTCCATCACCCGGATGGCGTGGCCGATGTCGGCGCTCGTCAGTGTGTAACTGGCGGCCGAGGCGCCGTGGATCGCAGCGCAAGCCTGCCCCGACCCGTCGCAGCGCAACCACTGGAGCACGGTTGCGCCGCCGCCGACTGCGGCTGTCGCTGTTGCCGTAAGCGCCTGACCGTTCACCGCTTTGCCGGTGATCGTCGGGGAACCCGAGAGGGTGGGCGCTGCCGGCTGCCAGCTCGGCGCATACTCACGGTTCCCAGCGTTCGTCAGGACCCGGCTTCCCGAGCCGTCGACGTTCATTACCTCGATCGGGCTCGCGCTCCCACGGAATGACTCGAAGGCGATCTGCGTGCCGTCCGGGGAGAACGCCGGCTGGTCCTCTCCGACTCCAGGCCCCGGATTCCTGAGTTGATGGGCATTGGCGCCGTTAGCTGCCATCATCCAGACGCGTCGCTCATGGACAGTGGTGTCGAGCCGATCGAACACGATCTTCGTTCCATCGGGAGACCAGTCAGGGGACGTGTCCGACGCCGACGGGTCCTGATGGGTCAGCGCCGTCTGTCCGCTGCCGTTGGCATTCATGACCCAGATCGAGTCCGTGGTCGCCGGGATGTAGCGCTCGAAGACGATCTTCGTGCCGTCGGGCGAAAACTTCGGCGAGCCGTCGTACGCGGTCCCGGACGTCAGCGGGGTCAGGGCCCCGCCGCCGCTGGGCACGGTGAGTATCTGGTCGCCCGAGCCCGTCGATCGTGCGAACACGACGCGGGCGCCGTCCGGCGAGAAGCTCGGGGTCCAGTCGAAATGCGCTCCGTCCGTCAGTTTCTTCAGTCCGGTTCCGTCGCTGTTCATCACCTCGATCGCACAGCCCACCGTAAAGCCGGGACCGCAGTGTTCGAACGCGATCCGCCTGCCGTCTGCCGAGTAGCTGGGCTCCTCGTCATAGGAGCCCGTTCCCGACGTGAGGTGCAGGGGGCCTGAGCCGCCGGCGCCGGTCGACCAGATGTCGCCGTCGTCACACGACGACGTGTTGCACCTGGTGAAGGCGATCTTTCCGTTCGCGCCTGGAAACGCTGCGCGCGCGGGCACAGCTGCGATCAGCGCGATCGCAGCGAGCGTGAACGCTGCTGCCGCGATGTAGCCGGCCACCCGGGCCGGTGTCCGGTGCGTGCCCGCTGCACCGGGCGCAATGGCGGCAGAAGTCGCCGCGGAAGTTGGTTCGAACACTGTTGTCTCCTTTCGCTCTCGTCCGTCAATCGATCGGGTTGACGCTGACGAGCGGGATACCGAGGTCGCGGAGCCGGCCGAGGAGCCCGTGTAGTTGGGCCTGGTCGGCGAACGTGCCGGTGAGCGAGCTCTCTCCGGCGCGCCGCTCGAGGACGAGGTGCTCGAAGGCGCCGGCGACGGCACACTCGCCGAGACCTCCGCGCACGACGATGCGGTAGCGGCGCGGTTGGATGCTCTCGAGCTCGTTCATGCGGTTCAGGGTCGCGCGCGCGGGTCGATCACGCATCACCCCGCAGCGCGGACCACCCGGGGTGATTCGTCAGATCAGGCCGAGCTGCTGACCGCGGGCGACGGCATCGGGCCGGGAGGAGACACCGAGCTTGTGGAAGATGTTGCGGACGTGGCGCTTGACGGTGTTGAGCGAGATGTAGAGCTCTGAGCCGATCTCGCGCTGCGACAACTCGCTGGCGAGGAGGCGCAGGATCGTCACCTCGCGCTCGCTCAGTTCGGCGGCCGCCGACCCTTTCGGCGTCGCCGGCCCCGGCGCCAGGCGCAGTATGCGCTCCGTCCTGGCGAGCAGCTCCCCGAGCATGCCGGGGTCCGGGCACGGGCGAAGAACGTCGTGCGCCAGGCGAGCGGCCGCTCGCGCTTCGGTCTGCTTGCCGAGCGCATGCTCGACCCGTGCGAGCAGGAGGAGCGAATACGCATGGTCAAGGGGCCACGAAACCCGGCGCGCGAGCTCCTCTGCGCGAGTGAGGGTCGCTTCCGCCGCGTCGAGATCGCCGCGAAGCTCGAAGAGCCTGCCGCGAGCGATTGCGAGCACGATCGCGTGCGGGTGCCGTTCGCCCTGCCGCACCCCCCCGATCAAACGCTCTCCCGCCGCGATCGACCGCTCGGCTCGTCCGATGTCACCCTGCTCGGCGCGAACGGCCGCGAGAAACGCATGGCCGTGGAGGATTTCCTGGTTGATCAGCGGCGAGGGCTCCGCGCCCGAGAGCTGGCGCACGCCCGCGTCCAGGGATGCAGCCGCCGATGAGAGGTCACCGGCGTAGAACAGCTCTTCTGCGAGGTTCATGCTCGCGTATGCACGCCGCGGGTCCGTCTCGGAGTAGAAGGCCACGATCCGGCGCCCCGCCTCACTGGCACGTCCAACGTCTCCCCGCCGAGCTGCGAAGGCAGCATCGAACGAGATGACGCGAAACTCGGGCGCGCTTCCCTCCGCCGGCGCGCCCGCCAACGACCCGTCAGCCGGTTCGAATTCTCGTCGCCAGCTGGCGGCCTCGTCGAGCCTTCCGAGGTGCAGCGCGCACCACGCGCGGGTCGCACAGAGCGACGCGTCGGCGCGAACGGCCGAGCGCGGGATGGCATCGATCCAGCGGGCGACGGTCTCGTACTGCCCGAGAACCGACGTCTCCTCGACGTGCCTGCGGATCAGGCTACGCGCCTCGTCGAAATCGCCTCCGACGGTCGCGTGTTCGATCGCCTCTTCGAGATTGCCGGCTTGGCGATGCCAGCCTGCGGCGCGCCGGTGGAGCTCCTGGGCGAGTTCCGGCTGAACGAGATCGAGCTCGGACCGGAGCAGGTCGCGAAACAGCTGGTGATAGCGGTACCAGTCGCGGCGTGAGTCGAGCGAGACGAGGAAGAGGTTGGACCGTTCGAGCATCGTCAGCTGCCGTCTGGCGTCGCCGCTACCGGTGACCGCGTCGCACAGCGGGGCGCACAGACGCTCGAGAATCGACGTCTGCAGGAGGAAGGCACGGACTGCCGCGGGCTGATCGTCCAGCACTTCGTGCAGGTAATCGCCGATTTGCCGGTCGTCGCCTGCGAACTCGGCGATGAAGGCGTGTCGGTCCTCGTGGGCCCGAACGGAGAGCGCCGCCAGCTGGAGCCCTGCCGCCCACCCCTCCGTCCGGGCCTGGAGAACGTCGACCTCGGCTGGTTCGAGTCGGAGTCCAAGCGAGCCGTTGAGAAGCGCATCGGCCTCCGAGTCGCTGAAACGGAGCGTGGCCGCCCTGATCTCGATCATCTCGCCGGCGGCGCGCAGGCCCGCGAGCGGGAGTGGCGGGTCGGCCCGCGTCGCAACGGCCAGTTCGACGTCGTGCGGGAGATGGGCCAGGAGGTACGAGAGCGATGAGTGGATCGGCTCGGAACGGACGTGGTGGTAGTCGTCGAGGACGAGCACGAGTTCGCGCCCGCACGCGGCGAGGTCGTTGATCAACGGCGCGACCACCGAGTCGTCCAGATCCGTGACCACATCGGGCAATGCGGCGAGCGCCGTCTCGCCCAGCTTCTCGTCGATTGTGTTCAGCGCACCGATCACGTAGCTCCAGAAGCGCACGGGATCCGAGTCGCCTCGGTCGAGCGAGACCCAGGCAAACGGTCGGTGCTCATCGGGGGAGGCATGCCACTCGCTGAGCAGGGCCGTCTTCCCCCAGCCTGCCGGGGCGGAGAGAAGAATCAACCTGCGCGCACCCGGTGTGGTGAGGCGAGCTACCAGGTCGGGCCGCGGGACGAGTCCACGTCGCGGCTGTGGTACGTGCAGCTTCGTCGTGACGAGAAGCGGCCCGGCGATCGTCGACAAGGAGATCAGTCTCCCACGGCGATCTGCTCCGTGAGGACTTCTGGCTCGCCCTCCGTGACGAGGACGTTGTGCTCGATCCTGACTCCGCCGAAGTCGACCATCCGCTCGGCGCGGTCCCACGCGATCGCATCGCCGTACCGCTCGCGGAACTCACGGTCGTGGATCAGCGCCGCGACGAAGTAGATCCCCGGCTCGACGGTGACGACGTACCGCGGCCGGAGTGGGAGGTCCATGCGCAGGCGCGGGAACTCGTTATCGGATCGCGTGCGGCCGGGTAGGACCTCGCCCGCATCGCGCACGCCGAGCCCGACCATGTGCCCGATTCCGTGCGGGAAGAACAGGGACTGGGCGCCTCGCTCGACCAGCGACTCGGGATCGCCGCGCAGCAGCCCGAGGTCGGCGAGTCCCTCGGCGATGACGAGTGCCGCGGCGCGGTGGACGTCGACCCACTCCGTCCCGGCGGTACACCGCGCGATCGCGACGTCGAGCGCATGGCGGACGATGTCGTAGATCGTCTTCTGCTCGGGCGTCAGCGCACCTGATGCCGGATAGGTACGGGTGACGTCGCTGGCATAGCCCCGGTACTCGCCGCCGGCGTCGATGAGTACGAGCTCCCCGTCCCCGACGACGCGAGACGTCGGCACAGCGTGGAGGACGGCGGCGTTCGGCCCGCTGCCGACGATCGTGTCGAAGGCGAGAGTGTCTGCGCCGTTACGGAGGAACGAGGCTTCGAGCTCGATCTGCAGCTCGCGCTCGGCAACGCCGGGGCGGACGAGGGGAACCACGGCGGCGAAGCCGGCCCTCGTCGCCGCCTCCGCACGGCGCATGCGCTCGAGTTCGACGTCGTCCTTCCCACGGCGGATCTCGTTCAGCCCGGAGCGCAACGGCGACGTGAGGGCGTCGTCGAACGTCACCCCGGGCACAGGGACACCGAGGCAGGCGATCGGCCGCCCGCTTCGTGCCCCGAGCCAGGGCTCGAGCTCGTCGACGGGCGTCCCCGCGTCGAGTGCCTCCGGATTCCCGCCGGCCCACAGCCGCTCGTCGCGGCTTATCGGCGCGACGAAGTCGACCCAGCCCGCTGACGGATCGAAGGCGAGAACGCCGCCGGGACGCTCACGGTCCGTGAGGTAGAGGTACTCCGAGTGGGCGCGGAACGGATACGTGGGATCGCCGCGACCGGGGATGGGGACCGGGAGACCGGCGCCGACGAGGACGACGGCGTCGTCGAGCTCCCAGCGGTCCGCGGCCAACCGCCGCCGCCGCTCGAGCTGCGCCGTGATTCTTCCATCGACGGTCATCGCCGCAGAATGTCCGCCCCCTCGGAAAGCCAGGCGCGCGCGCGGTCCACATTGGGGCCGCTCGGTGCGAGCGAGACGGCGTCGAGCTGCAGCTCCGTCATCACGAGCAACGCGCGCCGGAGGTCGGGCTCGGTCAGCGCCTCCGTGATCCGTTCGGCGAGGCGCTCCGGTTTCACCGCGAGCTGCGCGACGCGAGCGGCGAGGCGCTTGGTCGTCGGCCTCCAGACCTGGTTGAGGGCGTAGGTGATCGTGAGGACGCGCGTCGCGCTGTCGACGAGCCATTCGGCCAGCGCGAGGCGATTATCGGGCCGGACGATCGTCAACAGCCCCGCGGGCGTGAAGCCGCCCCACGGGAGCGCCGCCTCCTCGATCTGCGCCGCCGCGAGCTCCGGCGGATAGTCGCGCAGCCGGTCCTGCCACGCTGCGAGCAGCCCGCCGGTCCGCAGCGGGACGCCGTTCAGCAGCGCGTCCGCCGTCGACGGCATCTCGCCCGTGAGCAGTTTTCCGATCGCGGCATCGGCGTACTGACGTGGCCACCAGACCAGTTCGAGCGAATCGCCGTCCCTGTAGCCGGACACGCGCCGCACCGGCCCGCCCTGCGCGCCCCAGGTGTCGAGCCCGTCGAGACCCGCCGCACCTGCGAGCGCGAAGCACCGGTCGAGCTCGAGCGGCTCGCGCGTCACCACGAGCATCTCGATGTCCGAGACCTCGTCGGCAGTGCCGCGGGACACGCTGCCCGTCAGCACGACCTCCTCCGCGACCTCCGCCGGAAGTCCGTCGGCCACCCGCTGCGCGAGCATGCGGAGCTCGTCGCTCCTCGTCTTCACCACTACCGGTTCACGGGTCAAGGGATTCCGCCGTCACCCTAGTCTCGCGATCACTGTTTCGAGCGACTTCTTGAGCTCCGCGGCGCCCCTGGTCGTCAGAGCTCGGCCGACCTCGAGATCGAGCTCGCCGAGCACGCGCCGAGCCGCCCCCTCGAAGGCCCTGGCTCGTCGAGTGAGGTAAAGCCGCGACGCACGACCGTCCACCTCATCGGGTCGCCGTTCGACCAGGCCGTCGCGCTCCAGCAGCCGAGCCATCGTCGTGATCGTCTGCTTACTCAGCTGCGCACGGCGAGCGAGGCTCCCCAGACGCAGGCCGTCCTCCTCGAAGAGGGGGACGAGGAGCGAACCGTACGAGGCCCGCACCTCCGGAAAGCCGGCCTCCGCGAAGCGTCGTTCGAGCGTTTCGTTCCAGCGCCTGCTCGCAACCGCAAGTAGGAAGCCGATGTCGCTGCGCTCGAGCGCCACAACCCGAACCTACTCCCCGGGACAGCTGCGAGCCTCCGGTGCGAAACGCGCGCGGATGTTGTCGAACTCGCGCTCGAGCGAGCGATGTTGCGCTTCGAACAGGTCGTCGTCCGTCCCCGGCGCCTTGAACATCGTGAACATGTACGCGGAGCGGCCTTCGGGCAGCTCGACGACGCGGGTGGGGAAGAGCGCGAGCTCGGATTCGGTCGGCCCCGCCAGCATGTCGATCACGCCGGTCGTCGGGTCGGCTTCGATGCGGAAGAAGAACTCTCCCAGGCCGTTGACGACCTTCGCCTTGCCGTC
>Ga0066903_100005346_pt1 | contig 11123 bp, 8 predicted proteins | sample PanSoiMetaGPlot1_FD_67491 | JGI IMG/M metagenome (GOLD analysis project Ga0066903, IMG submission 67491) | Tropical forest soil microbial communities from Panama analyzed to predict greenhouse gas emissions - Panama Soil - Plot 1 (version 2) | ecosystem: Environmental > Terrestrial > Soil >...
CCTACTGCGGAGTCGGCGGCATCCCGGCGTGGCGTAGAGGGCCACCTGGTGAGCCTGCTGGATCCAACCTCCGTCACGGCAGAGCCCTATCGCATGGTTCGCCAGTTGCTGGAGCAGCTGCACTCCACGAGGGGCCTGTCGATCGTGGCCGTGTCGAGCGCGATGGTCGGCGAGGGGAAGACGACGGCGTCGATCAACCTGGCGGGAGCTCTATCTCAGGCGTCCGACGCGCGGGTTCTGTTAGTAGATGCGGATCTGCGGAACCCATCGATCACACGCCACCTGGCAATGGGTGAAGGGGACCACCGCGGGCTCGGCGACGCAATCGTCGATCCGAACCTCGGCCTGGACGACGTGGTGAGCCCGAGGCCACCATTCAATCTCGATGTCCTTCCGGCCGGAGCAGTAGGCGCGGCGCCATATGAGGTTCTGAAATCGCCCCGTCTCGGCGATCTGCTCAACCAGGCGCGCAGCCGGTACGATTTCGTCATCCTCGACACCGCTCCGCTGATTGCCGTGCCCGATCCTCGACTAATCGGCAAATGGGTCGACGGCTTTCTCGTGGTCGTGGCCGCGCACAAGACGCCGCGCAAGCTAGTCGAGGAGACCCTCAATCTGATGGAGCCCGCCAAGCTGATCACCATCCTGTTCAACGGGGATGATGAGGCGCTTTCAGGGTATTTCTACCCGAAAACCCGAAATGGAGGTTCGCGCCGCCACCGGGCCCAATGGCTCGGCTCGCTCTGGCGTCGCGAGACCGGTCATGTTTGATGAGCGGTCCGAGCAACTCCACCGGGTCGTGACACTCGTCGACGTCACTCTGACCATCGTCGTGTTCCTGACTGCGACGTGGCTCCGGAACGTGATCCTAGACGACGAGCCGTTCGACCTCCTGTCTCAGGTCGTCCTTCTTCCGTTCATCCTGGCGCTGTGGATGTTGTTCCTCGCGGTCTTCGGCGCCTACCGGAGCCCGCGCACGACGTCGCGATTCCAGTACACCTGGGCGGTCGCCCGGGCGGTGGGATGCGGGCTCGCCTCCCTGCTCACGGTCCTATTCGCCATGAAGATCCAGTATGTGAGTCGCGTTGTTGTGGTGACATTCGCCGCCCTCGATTTCCTGGCCCTGGCCGGAGTCCGTCTCGGCATTGTCTGGTACTTCCAGAGAGCGCTCAGACAGGGGGATTGCCTCCGCCGGGTCTTGATCATCGGCAGCGGCACCCGGGCGCGACGGCTGGCCGAGACGCTCGTCCGGCATTCGGAGTGGGGGATCCGCATCGTCGGCCATCTGGATCCAGACCCGACGCGCATCGGCGACTGCGTGCTTGACTCGTCCGTGCTGGGAACGGTCGGCGATATCACGTCCGTCTTGAAGGAGAACGTGATCGACGAGGTCATCCTGGCCGTCCCCCGCGCGATGATCCCCGACGTCGACAAGATCGCGCAGGCCTGCGAAGAAGAGGGCGTCACGCTGTGCCTGATGGCTGACGTGTTCGAAGTCCATGCGGCGAGGACGCGGCTGGTCACCCTTGGCCCGATCCCTCTGCTGATCCTGGAACCCGTCGCGCAGGAAGAATGGAAGCTTATCGTGAAGCGGCTGATCGACGTCGCCGCCGTCGTGTTCATGGTCCCACTGCTGTTGCCCCTGGCGGGTCTAATCGCGCTTGTCATCAAGCTGGAATCATCTGGGCCGGTCTTCTTTGCTCAAGAGCGCATCGGGCTTCACAAACGTCGTTTCCGGATGCTGAAGTTCCGGACGATGGTGGCGGGAGCTGACCAACTCCAGGCGCAAGTCGAGCCCCTGAACGAGGCCGCAGGCCCCATCTTCAAGATCGCCAATGACCCGCGGGTCACGAAGGTGGGGCGCCTCCTGCGCCGGAGCAGTTTCGACGAGCTGCCTCAACTCCTCCACGTGCTCACCGGTGAGATGAGCCTAGTCGGGCCCCGCCCCATGTCGGTACGCGATGTGGACCTATTCGACCAGGGCATCCAGCGCAAGCGCTTCAGCGTGAAGCCCGGTCTCACCTGCCTATGGCAGGTCTCCGGACGAAGCAATCTCCCATTTTCGAAATGGCTCGAGCTCGATCTCGACTACATCGAGCGTTGGTCGCTGGGCCTGGACTGCGAGATTCTCGTCAAGACGATCCCCGCCGTGCTGAGCGGGAGAGGCGCGCGGTAAGCGATGAGCCTCCCGTCGGCGTCGATCTCTCCTGTCCTTCCCTTAGCGGCTTGGATATCCCAGCTGCGGGACATGGCCATTCGTGGCCTCGCGCGCATGCACCGGCCGGAGGAGGGGTTGTTTGCGTTTCGAATTAGGCCGAATCAAGGTGAGCTCATTCTCGAAGGCTCGAGCCTTCGCTACACAGCAATCGCCCTCATCGGGCTTGCCGGTGAAGACGAGGCTGTGCAGTCTTCGATCCTTGCGGGAGTCGAGGTCGAGGAAGCGTGCGGTCGGCTTGTCCGCAGAATGGCCGAGTCCGACAACCTCGGTGATGTGGCCCTCACCTTTTGGGCAACATGTGCGGTTGGTTCCCCTGATGAGAGGCGCTCGATCGAGCAGCGGCTGATCGCCCTCAAGCCTGATCAGGCCGCTCATCCCACCGTCGAGGTGGCCTGGGCGCTATCTGCGCTGTGCGCCGATGCTCGCGGGTCCCTCAGCTCTCTGTGCACTCGGGTGGCCCGCCGTCTGATGACCTCCTTTGAAGCTCACTCCGCGATGTTCCCTCACAAGCTGGGGCAAGCGTCCAGGGGCGCCCGCAGACATGTCTCTTGTTTTGCAGACATGGTCTATCCAATCCACGCCCTCGCCGTGTATTCCGAGCTATCTGGAAACCCCGAGGCACGTGACATCGTTCTTCGCTGCGCCAGCAGAATCAGTTCGCTTCAAGGCTCCAACGGTCAATGGTGGTGGCACTATGACCGCCGAAGCGGGGCCATTGTCGAACGATACCCTGTTTACGCCGTTCACCAGGACGCAATGGCCCCCATGGCGCTCTTCGCCATCGAGAGCGCCACGCGTGTCGACCTGCACTCCTCGATTGCTCGAGGGCTCGGCTGGCTGGCCCACGCACCCGAACTCGGGGGCCGCTCGCTCGTCGACGTCGAACGGGGGATTATCTGGCGAAAGGTGGCGCGACGGGAGCCTGCCAAGCTCAATCGTTACGTGCAAGCCTTGGCGAGCCGCCTTCACCCGAGCTTCAGGATGCCCGGGCTTGACCTTCTCTTTCGGCCCTCCGCGGTCGATTACGAAGACCGTCCGTACCACCTCGGCTGGCTTCTCTATGCGTGGCCGAAAACGCGCGTCGCCTCGCTGTCTCAGCAGGCGACCTCTGCATGACGGTTATGCCGACGACTAAACGAGAGCTGCTCGGCATACCCTTTGATGCTCTCGGCATGGAGGAGGTGCTCGACACAGTCCACCAGACCATTGTCAGCCGCGCCCGGCTGCGGATCGGGGTAGTCAACGCCGCAAAGCTGGTGAACATGCGGCACGATGCCGCGCTCTTTGCCGACGTGCTCGCATGCGACCTCATCCTTGCCGACGGCATGCCGATCGTGTGGGCGAGCCGACTTCTCGGGCGCCCCCTGCCGGAGCGCGTGGCCGGGATCGACCTGATGTACGGAATGCTTCGGCGCGGCAATGAACACGGCTATCGCGTCTACTGCCTAGGCGCCAGTGAGGACATGCTGGCTGGCGCGGTGGAGCGCATCAAAGCGGATTACCCGCACGTGGAGGTCGTCGGCGCTCATCACGGTTACCTCACCCACCAGGACGAGCCCGAGATCGTCGCCAGCGTTGCCGGCGCGAAACCGGACATCTTGCTGGTGGGGATGACCTCGCCGAAGAAGGAGCGCTTCCTCGGCCGCTGGGGGGAGCAGCTCGGCGTCCCCGTGTGTCATGGCGTCGGGGGCTCATTCGACATTCTCGCCGGAAAGGTGAGCCGAGCTCCAGTCGCCTGGCAACGGCTCGGCCTCGAGTGGCTCTACCGGGTCAAGCAGGAGCCGCGGAGGCTGTGGCGACGGTATCTGGTCACCAACACCCTCTTCTGCGGGATCGTCCTCTTTGAAGTCGTCGGGCGACGGCGGGTTTCATGAGCGTCACCGACATCGGGTTCATTCAGCCTTATGGTTCAGCGCTGGTCGTCGACCGATTCGGCGATCACGCTCGACACCATTCTGTTCACCGCCGAGCAGAACGCCGGACGCATCGCGCAGCACCTGGAGCGCAGGGGTTCCTGCGCGCCTTGTCCTCGGCTGGGAGCGGCTGATGAGTCGTGCCCACACCTGTGCTCCCGACACCAACGACCAACACCACAGGCCTCTCAGCACCGAGGAGCCCGAGTGGCTGTTAGTCCTGCGCAGGCCATCGTCCAGTCTTCCCCTGACGAGCTCAAATTCGGGGCAGATCGCGGCCTGTGTGATTGCCGCATGATCCGTTATGTCGTGCTGTCCACCGCCGTCATCTTTCTCGGGGTCTACGCATGGCGGGACTGGTATCGGTCGCTGTGCGGCCTCGTCGTGCTCATGGCGTTTCTCGAGCATCCCGACATGCCTAAGACAATGTTCGGGATCCAGGGCGTCAACCTCTGGAACCTACTCCTTTTGATCATTGTCGTGGCTTGGGCCAGCCAACGCAGCGCGGAGGGGCTCACGTGGGACGCGCCGCGCGGCTACCTGCTGCTGCTGATGTCGTTTTTCCTCGTCGTCGCCATCGGATGCCTCCGCCTGATCGACGATCGACATGTCCTCGCCACCGATTCCAGTGTGGCCGGCCTTATCAGCGAGCATTGGATCAATCCTGTGAAGTTCATTATTCCCGGACTTTTGTTGTTCGATGGAAGCCGCCGACGGTCTCGGCTCTTGTGGGGGCTAGCCTCGATTCTCGCGCTCTATCTACTGCTCAGTGCGCAGGTCATCAGATGGATGCCGATCGAGGGCATGCTCCACCCGGGCGAGTTGGCCCGCAGGAGTCAGAAAATCCTCCGGGCGGAGGTTGGCTGTTACCGGGTCGACCTCTCAGTCATGCTTGCTGGAGCCTTCTGGGCACTGCTCGCGGTGCAATCTGCTCTCCCGGCACTGCGGCGTCGAATATTCGTGCTGCTCGGTGGACTGCTGCTTCTCACCGCCGAGGCACTCACAGCAGGCCGCAGCGGGTACGTGGCCTGGACTATCACCGGGCTCACTATTGGGCTCCTGCGCTGGCGCCGGTATCTGCTGCTGGCGCCAGCAGTCATGCTCTTCGTTGCTCTCCTCCCCGGCGTTTCCGGTCGAGCCCTTGACGGATTCGACCAAAACGGCGAGACGAATACATCGCAAGATCTCGACGCGCTCACTTCTGGACGGAGCAATATCTGGCCGGCCGTCATGGACAAGATCTCGGACGCGCCGATTGCCGGATACGGGCGTCGGGCGATGGAACGCATTGGTCTTTCGACGGTTATCGAAGGTGAGGATTTCGTTGCCCATCCTCACAATGCGTATCTTGAAATGCTACTCGAAGGCGGATCTGTGGGCCTGCTGGTCAGCCTGGCTCTTTTTGGATACATTCTCGCGCGCTCGCTCGCCTTGATCCGGGATGATCGGAGTGACCTGTTTGTCATCGTTGGCGGCGTAACAGCGTCGCTGGTCATTGCCCAGCTCGCTGGGGCCTTCACTGCCCAGTCGTTTTATCCGCGGGAGGGCACCGTGGGGATGTGGAGCGCTATTGGCCTGATGCTGCGCGTGGCCGTCGAGCGAGCCCGAGGCAATCTGAATTTCGCCGCACCTGACGCAGCGAAGGCTTCGGCCTCGTCGATTCGCCATCCCGAATGGTGGCGACGCGTGGAGCCATCGTGAGTCTCCGGGTCCCCCGTCACTGTGCCGACGCCGCCAGATCCGCTGTCTCGCATCGAGCCACGGCTACGGTGAACGCACCCAGTCGAGCACGCTTTGTTGGCGCCAGCCCGTCGTGGCCCCCCTTGGCAAACCGCGTGCGGCACCGCATCCGCTCGATCGGTGGCGTCCTCCGAGGGCGGCTTGCCTTTGCGGTGCTCGCCTGCACGTATCTTGGAACGCTGCTAATCTGTCGAATGAGCAACCTCATCCCGAGAGAACGGTGGACTCCGACGCGCCGTATCGCGATGACCGCGACATTTTTCAACTCTCAGTGGTTCGTGTCACATGTCCTTCCGCTCACGCTCTCCGGCGTCTCCGAGGTTGTCGTTGTCACCGATCGGCCGGTGGTTGCGCTCCCCGGCGTTCGCTTTTGGTGTCCGCCGGCGTGGACGCAGCGTGTAATGGGACGCGCAATATCGAAGGGCAGCGCACTCCTCGCATGTGGGCTGTCGCTGAAGCCAGATGTATTCGTCGGCTTTCATCTATTTCCTGGTGCGGTTTCAGCGCTCATCGTCGCAAGACTGTTCGGGCGGCCTGCGTGTTATGAGATGACCGGAGGTCCCACGGAGGTCGTGGGCGGCGGAGTGTACGCCGAGAATGCCCTTCTCACGATGCTCGGGCGACCCTCTGTCCTCATTGAGAAGCTTGCCCTCGCCGTCGTGCGCCAGTTCGATCTCGTGGTTGTCCGCGGTACGAAGGCCCAAAAATTCCTGACCCATCGCGGGGTCCGACCCGTCACCGCTATCACCGGCAGTGTTGCGTGTCCGACTGAGCCGGAACCATCGGCTCGCACCTACGACCTAGTCTTCGTCGGGCGCCTTGCCCCAATCAAGCAACCCATGCAGTTCATCGATATCGTCGCCGACGTGCGGCGAACCTTGCCGGCGACCCGTGTCGCCGTCGTAGGCGACGGCCCACTCTTGGAGCCGGCCCGCGCCCATGCAGCGGCGCTCGGCCTCGACAAAGCAATCGACTTTCTGGGTAGCATCCACGACGCTCATCGAGTTCTTATACGGTCGAAACTGTTCGTTTTGACCTCCCGCTCGGAGGGCCTGTCCATCGCCATGGCGGAAGCCATGGCGGCCGGCGTGGTGCCCATTGTGGCCGACGTCGGCGATCTCGGGGATCTGGTGATCAACGGCGTCACCGGGTTTCTGGTTACCCCCGACGACGTGACGGAATTCGCTCGGCGGGCTGTGATGCTGCTTCAGGACGAGCGTATGTGGGCCCGTCAGTCGCAGGCTGCGGCAGCGGCGGCCCTGCGTCACTCCAGCGTTGAGGCCGTGACCGCGAAATGGATCCGGAGTTTCTCACGACTCGTCCCAGACCTCACGAATCCGTCGACTGCCACAGCGGGAGGAGACACACGCGGATGACAATCGAGGGAACGGTCGCGGTTCATCGAGACGCCGGACGGTACGCGGATCGTCCGCCGTATCATCCCGATCAATGCTATCCGGAATATCTCTTCGGGTCGGCGGCCACTGGTGAACAAAATCCTGCCTATACCGCCGTCCGTCATGCCCTCGCCATGCTGTTTCCTTCTGACTTTGGGGCGTCTAGTTGGAATCCGTTAGGAGAGATCGTGCGACCGGGCGACACGGTGGTTCTCAAGCCCAATCTCATCTGCGACCTCCACGAAACTCGTGGCGACGATGTCGTGAGCATGATCACACACGGCAGTGTCATCCGAGCGACACTCGATTACGTCGCGATCGCGCTCCGAGGCCGCGGCCGCATCTTGATAGCCGACGCCCCTCAGTGCGACGCCTCGTTCGAGCGACTACTGCTCTTTACCGGGCTACGGGTGATCCAAGACTTCTATCGGAGCCACTCGTCGGTCAACGTTGACGTGGTCGACCTTCGGCCCGAATTCTCCCGAAAGGTTGATGGAATAATTGTCGGCCATGGGCTTTTGCCCGGAGATCCTCTTGGCTATGCGGCCATCAACCTAGGTCGAGCGTCCGAGTTCTTCCCGATTGCCGATCAGAAACCTCGGCTTTACGGCAGTGAGTACGATGTGACTGAGGTCGCCCGCCACCATCACGACGACACTCACGAATACTTGATCTCTCGGACCGTTCTAGATGCGGACGTTTTCATCAATCTTCCCAAGATGAAGACTCACAAAAAGGTCGGCGTGACGTTAAATCTCAAAAATCTCGTCGGCATCAACGGTAACAAGAATTGGCTCCCACATCACCGTGAAGGCGTGCCGGCGGCAGGCGGAGACCAGTACGAAGTATCGGGCGTCTCGGAACGCCTCGAGCACGCTCTGCTCGCTTCGTTCAAGCGATATTTCCCGAAGTTGGGCTCTCTTCGTCCTTATGTCGCCCGCCCGGCCAAACGACTGGGCCAAGCCGTCTTCGGGGATACTCGGAAAGATCGCATCCGGTCGGGAAATTGGTATGGGAACGACACGACGTGGCGGATGGTGCTGGATCTGAATCGAGCGCTTCGTTATGGCAACGGGGTTGGCGTTCTCCATGATCAGGCGCAGAGGAAATACTTCTGTGTTGTCGACGGGATTATAGCGGGAGAGGGCAATGGTCCGATGGGAAGCGATCCGCGTCCAGAGGGCCTCATCATCGCGGGACGCGATCCCCTCGCCGTCGATCTCACATGCGCACGGATCATGGGATTCGACTATCGCAAAGTTCCAATGCTCTTCAATGCGCTGAATGATCACCCTTATCCATTGAACAGCGTCCGTTACGTCGACATCGAATGCCGTTCCAACGTGAGCGATTACGATCGCATGCTCCTCGACTTTGACGGGCCGTGTCTGTCGTTCAGACCCCACTTCGGTTGGCTTGGCCACCTCGCGATCACAGACCTTGCTCGGGACCCGTCGCGAGGCGTTACGTCGGTCTCCGTGTGACCGGTCATCGGGTGCCGTCGCCATGCCGCTAGCGCTTTCACGCAAGAATTTTTGGGAGCGCACGCCTCACCCGCTGAAACACGTGCTGGGGCAGCTAGCGGCGCTGATTCCCATGGACTATCTGCTGGGCCCTCGGTTTCGGAATTGCCTGACCTTTGCCCGTGCCGCCGAACGGTGGTCTCTCGAACAGGCCCGAGAATACCAGCTTCTCCGGCTCCGCGAGATGTGTGAGCTCGCCTATTCGAGTACCAATTACTATCGAAGGACGTTTCGTGAGATCGGATTTGAACCTGACGACCTCAAGTCACTGGATGCTTTCTCGGTGCTGCCAACAATCGACAAGGAGACGGTCCGCGAGCATCTGCAGTTCATGCGGGTGCAATCGGCGCATTCCGCTATCGTCGATTACGTCTCCACGGGTGGTTCCTCAGGCGAGCCCCTACGTTTCTTCATAGGATCGGATCGTTCCGCAACGGAGTATGGATATCTGGTCGCGAGCTGGGAGCGCGGGGGCTATCGACTGGGCCTGCCCATGGCGGTTCTGCGCGGGCAGATCGTCCGTCCTGGACGCGATGGCTTTCGACATCAATACGACCCTCTGCTCCGTCGCCACTTCTACAGCAATTTCCACATGTCGGCACATGACATGCGCCGTTACGTCGAGCACATCGCAACACTCGGCCCGTGCTTTCTCTTGGCCTATCCGTCGTCTGCGACCACTCTAGCCCGCTTCCTCGTGGCGGAGCGTATCCCGCCGCCGGCAAATGTTCGGGGCATTCTCGCGGGGTCCGAGAACGTCTATCCGGAAGACCGAGCTCTCGTGGAGTCAGCCTTTGGAACCCGAATCTTCTCTTGGTATGGTCACTCGGAGAAACTCGTCCTGGCGGCCGAATGCGAAGCGTCGACGGATTACCACGTGTGGCCAACGTATGGCTATTTCGAGCTTCTCGATCGTGATGGACACGCGATCACGGCCCCCGGGGAGCGAGGCGAAATCGTCGCAAGTGGCTTCATCAACAAAGTTACACCGTTCCTCCGATACAGGACGGGCGATTACGCAACATTTGCGGGACACGTGTGTAGTGCGTGTGGTCGACAGCAGCCTCTCCTGTCCAGCATCGACGGTCGATGGCCGCAAGGCAACCTCACGGCGACGGATGGGTCACCTATCTCCATGACGGCCTTCAATGTCCATGACGACACCTTTGAGGCGACCAGAGGTTACCAATTCCTTCAGACGGAACCTGGTAAGGCCGTTCTGCGCGTGGTTCCTGCCCACAGCTTCACTGACCAGCATCGGGAGCGCATAGCCGCTCGTGTGAACGCACGACTCCAGGGTCAGGTCTTAGTCACGCTAGCGTTGTGCAACGAGCTCCAGCTGACACCAGAGGGTAAGCAACTTCGAGTTATTCGACCTCCCTCGTCGCCTGCACTGAGCGCGACGGAGGCGTCACGACCAATCTAATGGTACCCGCATCGTGATTGTGCGACGGCTGAAGGTGATGCTTTTGACCAGCAGCCTCCATTACGGGGGCGCGGAACGCCAGGTGGTGGAACTGGCGAAACACCTTGATCGTCGGCGATTCGATCCGTTCCTGTGCTGCCTCGATGGCACGCGGACACTTTTCGATCTGAACCCCAGTCCGACGCGCCTCGTGATCGCCAAACGCCGGACACGGTTCGACCCGATTCCGCTGGTCAAGGTCGCGTGGCTGATGCACCGCCTTTCGATCGATGTCGTGCACACCTTTCTCTTCGACGCGGAGATCATCGGCCGCCTCATGGGCGGGCTGACCCGCGGGCTGGCGGTGATCGGCTCCGAGCGGAATTCGGATTATCCCCCGAGGCCAATCAAGGATCGCATTCAGCGCTGGACCATTCCGCTGGTGGACGTCATCGTCGCCAACTCGCACGCTGGAAAACGATATCTCGTCGAACAACTGGGCGTCTCCGAGAGCAAGGTCGCGGTAGTTCAAAACGGCATCGACACTCAACGGTTTCAGCCGGGCGACAAGTCGAGGGCTCGGCAGATACTCGGCATTCCCGACAAGGCGCGTGTGGTCGGCATGTTCTCGAGCTTCAGAGCCCACAAGAACCATGAGATGTATTTTCGGGCGGCCAGGCGCATTCTCGACAAACGTCCGGACACACGGTTCCTTTCCATCAGTTACGTCGACTGGCAGCCCTGGAACGGCATGGTCGGCGACGCGTATCAGGCAAAGCTGCACGCCCTTCTTCGGCAGCTTGGCCTCGCCGACCGCTTGCTCATCCTTACGAATCGTCCGGACGTCGATGCGCTCTACCAGGCATGCGACCTCACGGTCCTGACGAGCGAGCGCGAAGGAACGCCAAACGTCGTGCTCGAGTCGAT
>Ga0066903_100005347_pt1 | contig 11122 bp, 10 predicted proteins | sample PanSoiMetaGPlot1_FD_67491 | JGI IMG/M metagenome (GOLD analysis project Ga0066903, IMG submission 67491) | Tropical forest soil microbial communities from Panama analyzed to predict greenhouse gas emissions - Panama Soil - Plot 1 (version 2) | ecosystem: Environmental > Terrestrial > Soil >...
CGTCGTGTTCGGCCGGCCGATCGGCCAGAACCAGGCGATCCAGCATCCGCTGGCGCGCCACTGGATGGAGCTCGAGGCCGCGAACCTCATGGTGTTCAAGGCGGCCGCGCTCTACGACGCCGGCGTGCCGTGCGGGCCTGAGTCGAACGCGGCGAAGTACCTGGGCGCCGAAGCCGCGCTCGCCGCCTGCCAGACCGCGGTGACGAGCCACGGCGGGATGGGCTACGCCAAGGAGTTCCACGTCGAGCGCTATCTGCGCGAGGCGATGATCGCGCGGCTCGCGCCGGTCAGCGCCGAGATGATCCTGAACTTCATCGGCGAGAAGGTGCTGGGGCTGCCAAGGTCGTATTAGGGTATGCTCTCAAATGGGCGATTTCCTCTTCCGGCCAAATCGGACAACATTTGCTCGGCGTGAGCGTTTCCGCCTGTCGGGCCATTGCGACATCGTCGGAACTGGATCATCGAAACACCCCGCCAAATCATGGAGAAAATCAAATGACTGACATCGGCCCCTGGCCCGATCTAATCCATGTCACGAGAATAATGGGAAGCACTGAAATAATCGGCGGGGTCGCCGTGCAGCCGGCCCGTGAATACGTCATGGTTCCACTCAAACCGTATCAGATGGGCAATCTCATTGATGCCCTTGCGCAAGTGCCCGTTACAGGCGACTGGTACGGCGAATTTTGCGATATTATTGCAGTTGCCATGCAGAAGTTGGCCTTAACAGAGTTATCGTCCAACCGGGGTAATGATTACACATACGAACAAATTCGAACGCGATTGGGCTCTGGGCCTCGGCCGTTTCCTCTGCCACATGACAGACATTGAGACTCCTGCGCGCAATCGCCGCTCACGCCGACCAAGCGATGTCGGCTGTGGCGCAAACCGTGCAATCAGCGATATGTCGTCTTGCGCCGCTCGCCGGAGTGAAGCAGGCGTTCATCGCTCGCTCCCGCACCCGATTTATGAGTACGCTGCCTCGTCGCGAATCTGCCGCCCGGCCCCTTAGCGCACGACCTCGCCCGCGGCCTTCTTCCACGCCGCGATCCCGCCCTGCAGATGGCAGGCCGACGCAAAGCCGGCGTCCTGGGCGGCCTGCACCGCCATGGCCGAGCGCTCGCCGTATGCGCAGTAGAACAGGAGCCGCTTGCCGGTGGATTTGGCGAGCTCGTGCAGCATGCCGCCGTTGGCGATGCTCTCCTGCAATGCCGGGTATGGAACGTGCAGCGCGCCCGGAATCGTGCCGTGCCGTTCCCGCTCGGCGCGCTCGCGCAGGTCGATCACGGCGACATCGGCCTGCCCGACGAGCGCGAGTGTCTGCTCGGCGCTCACCGCCCAGCCGCGCCGCGCGATCTCCTCCTGGTGCAGCCCGACCTTCATGTTGGCCGGAACCGCCACGTCCATCATCTTCGGATTGCCGAGCTTGAGATTGTTCATCAGCTCGACGTATTCCTCGACGGACTTCACCCGCAGCCGCGGATTGTGCGCCTTCTCCTCGCCGATGGTGGAGACGCTGTCGCCCTTGTAGTCATGGGCCGGATAGACCAGCGTCTCGTTCGCAAGCTTGAGCAGGCGGCCGAAGATCGATTCATACTGCTGCCGCGCATCGCCGTTCTGGAAATCGGTGCGCCCGGTCCCGCGAATGAGCAGCGTGTCTCCGGTGAACACGCGATCGGCCATGATGAAGCTGTACGAGTCGTCGGTGTGGCCGGGCGTGTAGATGACGTCGAGCACGACCCCCTCGATGGTCAGCCGGTCGCCGTCGGCGAGCCGCATCGAGACCACGTCGGCCTTGGTCTGCTCGCCCATCACGGTGATGCACTGCGTCTTGTCGCGCAGGGCGCCAAGCCCGGTGATGTGGTCGGCGTGCAGGTGGGTGTCGACCGCCTTGACGAGCCTGAGGTCCAGCTCGCGCAGGAGCTGGAGATAGCGATCGACCTTCTCCAGCACCGGGTCGATGATCAGGGCTTCGCCGCCCTGCCGGCTCGCGAGCAGGTAGGAATATGTGCACGAAGCCTGGTCGAAGAGCTGGCGGAAGATCATGTCCGAAGCGATTCTGGCTGCACGACACAATGCGCCGGCCGACGATCGTTGTCGACCCACCGTCGAGGTCCAATCGTCACAACCGGAGCGCTACAAGCCCAGATACACGCGCCTGATGTCTTCGTCGTCGGCGAGCTCGCGCGCCGCGCCCTCGCGCACGATGCAGCCATGCTCCAGCACGTAGGCGCGGTCGGCGACCGACAGGGCGGAGCGGGCGTCCTGCTCGACCAGCAGCACTGCCGTGCCGGCCTGCTGGATCGCCCGGATGGCGCGGAAGATCTCGACCTTCAGGCGATGCGCAATGCCGACCGACGGCTCGTCGAGCAGCAGCAGCCGCGGCTTGCCCATCAGCGCGCGACCGACCGCAAGCATCTGCTGTTCGCCGCCCGACAGGGTGTTCGCCTGCTGGCCGCTGCGATCCTCGAGAATGGGAAACAGGGCGTAGACCCGATCGAGGTCGCGCGCGATGCCGTCGCGGTCGCTGCGTACATACGCGCCCAGCATCAGGTTCTTGCGGACGCTCAGCTCAGGGAATACACGGCGTCCTTCGGGACAGTGGCAGATGCCGAGCGCCACCACCTCGTGCGCCGCCAGGCGGTCGAGCGTGCGGCCGTCGAAGCGGACGTGTCCGGACGCGAGCGGCACGCTGCGCGCGATCGCCTTGAGCAGCGTCGTCTTGCCGGCGCCGTTCGGCCCCAGCACGGCGACCAGTTCGTGCGGCTCGACCCGGAGCGACAGCCGGTCGAGCGCCAGCGCCTTGCCGTAGCGGACCACGATGTCGTCGATTTCCAGCAGGGCGGGCATGTCGCTTCAGCCCAGTTCCAGCACGGGGTCGTCCGCTCCGAGATAAGCCTCGATCACGCGCGGATGGCGCACGATCTCGGCCGCGGAGCCGACCGCGATGATCTCGCCGAAATCCATGGCGATGATCTCGTGGACGAGCTGCATGAATTCGCGCAGCTTGTGCTCGATCAGCAGAATGGTCAGTCCTTCGCTCTTGTGCAGCGCGCGGATCAGGTCGGCGAGCGGTCCGACCTCGCCGGCGCCGAGACCGGCGAACGGCTCGTCGAGCAGCAGAAGGCTCGGCCTGGTGGCGAGCGCGCGCGCGATCTCAAGACGGCGCAGATCGCCGTAGGGCAGGACATCGACCTCATTGTCCGCCTGGCTGCCGAGACCGACCTGGTCGAGCAGCGCGGCCGCGCGCGCGCGCGGCGCGCCGGAATGACGCACGCGCCGGGCGAGGCACGCGACCTCGACGTTCTCCAGCACCGTCATGCCGGCGAACGGCCGCGCCAGCTGAAACGTGCGCGCAACCCCGCAATTGACGATCTGGTGGGGGGCGAGACCGACCAGCGGACTGCCGTCGAACAGAACGGTGCCGCTGTCGGGCCGGATGAAGCCGCTGAGCAGGTTGAACATCGTCGTCTTGCCGGCGCCGTTCGGTCCGAGCACGCCGGTGATCGATCCGCGCTGCAGCGAGAACGAGACGTCGCGGACGGCATGCAGGCCGCCAAAATGCTTGTTCAATCCCTCGACCTGCAGCAGCGCGCTCATCGGACCGCGCTCATGGGAGCACGCGCCGGATCCGCCGCCACAGCGGAGCGATCGCGCCCTGCGGCAGGAAGAACAGGATGACGACGAGCACGAGGGTATAGACCCACAGCCGATATTCGCTCAGGCCCCGCAGCGTCTCGGTGAGCACGTTGAGCAGCAGCGCGCCGCCGATCGGCCCGTAGATCGATCCGATGCCGCCCACGTACACCATGATGATGATGTTGATCGACAGCACCACGGTGAAGAGATCGGGCCCGACCTGCAGCTGATAGTGCGCATAGAGCGCGCCGCCGAGCCCGGCGACGGCGGCGCTGATCATGAGCGAGGCGATCTTGTAGAAATTCACGTTGATGCCGGCGGCCTGGCACGTCGCCTCGTCCCCGCGGATCGCGCGCAGGATCAGGCCCCACGGCGAATTGGCGATGAGCCGGAGGAGGACGCCGCTCGCCGCCAGGAAGCCGAGCGTCAGGTAGTATTGGGCGAGCGTCGAATCGAGAAGCGGCGTCAGGCCGTTGAGACCGTCCTGGCCGCCGGTGTAGACGGAAAAGATGATGGTGAGGTTCTGCATCACCGCCGACCCCGACAGCATCGCGAGCGCGAAGTAGGGGCCACGCAACCGCAGGGTCGGGAAACCCATCAGAATGCCGAACAGCACCGCCACGAGCGGCGCCGCCAGCAGGCTCCACCATGGGCTCAAGCCGAAATTCACGTCGAGGAAGCCGGCCGTGTAGGCGCCGGCGCCGATGAACAGCGAGTGACCGAAATTTTCGCGGCCGGTCAGGCCGGACATGAAGTCCCAGCTCGCCGCCCACATGCCGTAGCACAGGGCGACCGTCATGACGCCGATGATGTAGCTCGAGCCGAAGATCAGCGGGATCACGACCAGCAGCGCCAGCGCCCCCAGCGCGCCGATCCAATCGATCCTGTCGCCAGTCATGTGGGCCGCGTCTCAAAAGGCGGCGCGCTTGCCGAAGAAACCGGCGGGACGCAGCACGAGCGTGACGAGAACGGCGGCGACCGAGACGATCTGCGACCACTCGATCGAGATCTTGAAGGCGATGATGGTCTCGGAAAACCCGAGCAGCAGGGCGCCGACCACGCTGCCGGCGATCGATCCGAGGCCGCCCACCACTACGATCGCGAAGGCCTTGACGAGCGGCAGCAGGCCCATGCTCGGGATCACCGACTGGAACGGCGCCACCAGCACGCCCGCCGCCGCCGCCATGCCGGCGGACATGCCCATCACGATCGAATACATGCGGTCGGACGGGATGCCCATGTACTGCGCAGCCTCGGCGTCCTGCGACACCGCGAGGATCGCCGAGCCGAGCCGGGTGAACTGCAGGAACGACCACAGGCCGGCGAGAACGACGATCCCGCCGGCCAGCGCAAAGAGGCGCTGGCCGCTGATGTCGACGCCGAGCAGGTGATAGGTGACGTCGACCAGGGAGGGGACGTTGCGCGCCTCCGACCCGAACGCCAGCAGCAGCACCTGCTCGATCATGAGCGCAACCGCGAGCGTGATCAGCAGGACCGCGAGCATGGAGCGGCGCAGCGGACGCACGAGCACGCGTTCGATCAGGACGCCGAGAAGGCCGACGAGCACCACGGCAACGATGGCGGCGAGCCAGAGCGGCAGATGCACGTTGGCGGTCAGCGTGTAGACGCCGTAGGCGCCCAGCGCATAGAAGGCGCCGTGCGCCAGGTTGAGGATGCGCGCGACGCCGAACACCAGCGTGAACCCCACCGCCAGCAGCGCGTAGATCGAGCTGATGACGGCGCCGTAGATCAGGATTTGCAGCAAGACGCGTCCCCCTGCTCAGCGTCGTAGTCGTAGGGTGGGCAAAGCGAAGCGTGCCCACCGATGATCGCCCCGAAGCGATTGGTGGGCACGACGCGTGCCGCGCCTTTGCCCACCCTACGCCGTCGCGATGATCAATTGCTGGCGACCCAGGGTGGATTGATCATCTTGCCGGTCGCCAGCTCCTTCGGCCAGACGACCACGCGCTCGCCGTTGCCCTGCCATTGCACGAACAGCTCGTTGACGAAGCCCGGCCCGTCCTTGACCTCGTGGAGGGCGTCGAACTGCACGCGCCCGCGCACGCCGACATAGTCGGTCTTTTCCAGCTCGGCGATCACCTTGTCGGTGTCGATGCTGCCCGCCCGCTTGACCGCCTCGGCATAGATATGGACCGCGTCGTAGGCGCCCGGCGCCGTATAGACCGGCGGACGGTCGTAGAGCTTCACGAACTTGTCCCACCACGCGACGGTAGTCGGAGTGAGCGGTGCGCGGATGACGAAATTGGCCGACACCTCGGCGATCGACTTGCCGTCGACGCGCTTGAAGAAGTTCGCATCCATGCTCTTGACGTCGATGCCGCCGATCGGAACCGGCACCTTGGCGTCGAACCATTGCTTGACGAACACGTCCGAGGCGCCGTGCGAGATGATGAGGATCAGATACTGCGCGCCGCTGTCCTTGAGCTTGGCGAAGATCGGCGAGAAATCGGCCGTCTGCACGTCGAAGAACTCGGCGATCGGCACTTCGAGCCCGGCCTTCTCGGCGCCCTGCTTGATCGAGGGCACCATGTCCTGCACCCATTTGGCGTTCTCGCCGAGGATGGCGATCTTCTTCAGCCCGAGGTCGCCCTTGAGCTTGCCGCCGATGAAGTCGATGAGCGCGTTCGACTGCTTGGCCGAGTTGATCGGATTGACGCGGAAAATGTACTTGTAGTGCGCGTAGTCGTCTTTGACCTTCTGCTGGATGGCAGGCGACGCCGAGCCGATGCCGAGGAAGATGGTCTTGGCGCGCGCGATGTGCGGGAGCTCGGCGAGGGTGACGCCGGAGTCGTAGCCGCCGATCAGGACGTTGACGCCCTCGTCGCTGGTGAGCTTGTTGACGGCCGCGATGCCGACCTTGGGGCCCTCCGAGGCCGCTTCGCCCTCGTCCGCGACGATGACCTCGAGCTTGCGCCCGAGCAGGCCGCCCTTCTCGTTGACCTCGGCGACCGCCATCTTGACCGCATCGATGGCGTCGCGCCCGACCTGCAGCTGGATCGCCGTATTGACCCCGATGCGGATCGGCTTGTCCTGCGCCGCAACCGGCTGCGCCGGGACAAAAGTGAATGCCAGCGCCGCACCTGCGGCCGCGAAGCCGACTAAGCTACGCTTCATCGTTTCCTCCCTTGGTGGCCGGGCATGCGAACCGACGGCGCAGACCGGCCGGCAATCGCCAATTCTTGCTTTGGACGCCGCCCTTTGCGGGCGGACCTGACGAGGACCACGGCAGATTCTTGCGCGTCGGATGACCGCTGGCAATAGTCCAGGCCGGTGCGGCAGCTTATATTCTTCCTGCGTTCGCGCCCTGGGAGCAGCATGGAATGTCGACTCTGGACCGTGGCGCCGCGATGCTCTCCGACTGGCTCGCGACCGCGGCCGACTTCGTGCAGGGCTCGACCGTCTCGCTCGCCGTCACGGGCTTGAGCCGCGCCGGCAAGACCGTGTTCATCACCAGCCTCGCCCACAACCTGCTCAGCGCGATGCATCAGCCCTATCGCATGCCGCTGCTGCGCGTGGTGGGCGAAGGCCGGCTGATCGCGGCGCGGCTCGCGCAAGGCGCCGCGGCCCCGCTGCCCCGCTTCCCCTATCAAGGCAACGTCGAGCGGATGGCCGCGAGCCCGGCCGACTGGCCGGCGCGTACGCGCGACATCAGCGAGGTCGAGGTCGAGATCCGCTACATGCCGACCGGCGCGTTCGGCTTTTTGCTCAACCAGATCGGCAGCCGCAACGCGGCGCTGCGGCTGCGGATCGTCGACTATCCGGGCGAATGGCTGCTCGACCTGCCGCTGCTCGCGCAGAGCTACGCCGAATGGTCGCGTGCGACGCTGCGGCTTTTCCGCGCCGGCGCGCGTGCCGACATCGGCCGCGACTTTCTCGCCTTCGTTGCCGATCACCGGCACGACGGCACCGCGAGCGAGGAGGTCGCGGGGCGGGCGCACGAGCTCTATCGCGCGGCCCTCGCCACGGCGCGCGACCAGCATGGCCTGACCTTTCTTCAGCCCGGCCGCTTCCTCGAGCCCGGCGCGCTCGCTGACCGGCCCTTTCTCCGCTTCGCGCCGCTCGGCATCGCCGACGGCGTCGAGCGCCCGGCCGACGGCACGCTCGGCGCGCTGATGGAGCAGCGCTTCGCGACCTACAAGGCGGACGTGGTGACGCCGTTCTACGAGCAGCACTTCCGCAATTTCTCCCGCCAGATCGTGCTCGTCGACGTTCTCGGCGCGCTGCTCGCCGGCCGCGAGGCGTTCGAGGACACGCGTCTCGCCATCGAGGCGATCATGGAAAGCTTCCGCTATGGGGCCGGCGGGATCCTGCTGCGGCTGCTGCGCGGCGCCCGCATCGACAAGGTGCTGCTCGCCGCCACCAAGGCGGACCACGTGCCCGAGGTGCAGCGCGACCATCTCGCCGCCCTGCTGCGCAACATGGCGGCGCTGCCCGCATCGGAGGTCCGCAGCGCCAACGCGGCGATCGACGTCGCGGCGATCGCCTCCGTGATCTCGACCGAGGAGGACACCCAGGAGATCGACGGCCAGCGCGTGCAGGTCGTGGTGGGACGGCCGGTCGGCGGCAGGACCAAGGCGAAATTCTTCGTCGGCAACGTCCCGATCCGGCCGCCGCGGGCCGGCGCCTGGGGCCAGCCGTTCCTCAACATCCCGGTGTTCGAGCCGCCGGCGATCGACGTGCTGCCGATCGACGGCATTGCCCACATCAATCTCGATCTCGCGCTCGAGTACCTGATCGGAGACCGGCTCACATGAGCGACCCGGCCACCCCCGACGAGCCGCCGCGTCCGCGCGTCGTCATGATGGAGGCGTCCGACGAAGAGGCCCGGCCCGACTCCCTCGGCCCGCGGATCATCGCGACGGAGCAGACCGGACGCGTGGTTGTGGCCTCGCCCGCCGTACCGCGGCAGGTGCCTGCCGTTGTGGAGCGCACGCGGCGCGGCAGCCGCGCGGTCCGGCTCGGCATGGCGGGCATTGCGGCCGGGTTCGTCGGCTGGCTCGGCATCGACGCCTATCTGTGGGTCGCCTCGGTGTTCGAGCGCAGCGTCGCCCTCGGCTGGCTCGCCGCGGCGGCCGTCGCCGCCGGCGTCGGCGGGGCCGGCCTCGTGATCGGCCGCGAGCTGCGCGACTTCCTGGCGCTGCGCAATGTCGAGGTCGTCCAGCAACGCATCGCGGCAAAGTCCGAGGTGATGCGCCCGGCCGAGATGCAGGAGAGCATCCGCGGCGTGCTCGCCGCGATCCCGCGCGACCGCGAAAGCGTGGCCGCGATCGAGGCGTTCCAGCGCAAGGTGCAGCGCCATCACACCGGCGCGCAGCAGCTCGAGCTCGTCTCGGCGACCGTGCTGGCGACGTTCGACCGCCGTGCCGAGGCGATCGTGCGACGCGCCGCCACGCGCGCCTTCGCGATCAACGCGATCAGCCCGACCGCGCTGACCGACGCGCTGTTCTTCGCCGCCACCAGCATCCGCATGGTGCGCGAGATCGCCGCCTGCTACGGGCACCGCCCGACCGCGGCCGCGACGCTGCATCTGCTGCGCCGCCTGATGGTGGAGGCCGGCAAGCTCGGCGCGATCGATCTCGCGGCCGCAACCTTCACCCAGCATATCGCCGGCGCGGTGGTCGAGCGGGTGGCGACCAGCGCGGCCGAATCCATGTACGCGGCGCAGCGCACCGCGCGCCTCGGCCTCGCCACCATGCAGCTGTGCCGGCCGATTCCGTTCCAGCCGCAGGAGATCCCCGGCATCACGTCGTCGCTGATCGGGAACATGCTGCGCCGCGCGCCGCGCGGCCGCGACGACGAGGGGCCGACCTAGCGGCATCATGGCGGGGTTCGGGCGGTGGCTCCATGCGCGGCTTGGTGTTAGCCTTCCCGCATTGCTGAAGCTCCGCGCGTCCCGCGCTCACCGTCGCATGAGGATCCCATGCTCGATCGCCGTCGTGTCGTTCAAGGCGCCGTCGCCGCCGCCTCGCTCACCATTGCGCCGCGCGCTCTCGCGCAGATCAAGCCGCCCGTGAAGATCCGCTACAACGAGGTCGTGCGCTCGACGCTCTATACGCCGGCCTATGTGGCGATGACCAAGGGCTGGTTCACCGAGGCCGGCCTCGACCTGACGATGAGCACTGCGAACGGCGGCGACAAGTCGACCGCGGCGCTCGTCTCCGGCGCCGCCGACATCGCGTTGATCGGGCCGGAAAGCGCGATCTACGTGCAGACCAGCGACTCGCCCACCAAGGTGCGCATCTTCTGCGGTCTGACCTCGACCGACGGCTTCATGCTGCTCGGCCGCGACAAGGTCGACAAGTTCGACTGGAAGTCGCTCAAGGGCAAGGAGATCCTCGGCTTCCGGCCGGGCTCGACGCCGCTCCTCTTCCTCGAGGCGGCGCTGCGCAAGAACGGGATCGATCCGCAGGCCGACGTGAAGCTCATCAACAACATCGGCATTCCCGCGCGGGTCGGAGCATGGCTTTCCGGCCAGGGACAGTACGCCATCTTCATCGAGCCGGACGCCTCGCAGCTCGAGCTCGACGGCAAGGCGCATTTCCTCGCTTCGATCGGCGAGACGGTGGGCTTCGCCGACTACACCGCCTTCATGGCGACCGAGAAATACATCCACGACAATCCGGCGGTCATCCAGGCGTGGACCAATGCGATCGACAAGGGGATGAAATGGACGGCGTCGGCGCCTGCCGCCGAGATCGCCGCGATCCTCCAGCAGTACTTTCCGGGCGTGAACCCGAAGGCGCTCCTCGGCGCCGCCGAGCGCTATCAGCGGCTCAAGATCTGGAAGAACACTCCGGTGATCGAGCCCGCCGCAATGGAGAAGTTCCAGGACATCCTGGTGCAGGGCCACGTGCTCGAGCAGGCCAAGCGCGTCAAGTTCTCCGACCTCGTCCTCACCGAGTTCGCCGCCAAGGCGAAGTGATCCGTGCCTGACGAAGCCACAGGCACTGCCTACTCCCCTCCCCCTTGTGGGGATGGGTCGGGGGTGGGGGTCGCGCGATCGGACGCGGCGTCGACATTTTCCCCCGCCGCTACCCCCCTCCCCAACCCTCCCCCACAAGGGCCACAAGGGGGAAGGGAGCAGGCTGGATCCGTGGTGGGCTCTCGCTCCAACACCAGCGCCGTCCCACCCAAGCTCGAGCTGCGCGACGTCGCGCTGCGTTACTTCGGCCGCGAGGGCGAGACCGAGGCGCTGCGCGGCATCTCGCTCTCGATCGCGGCCGGCGAGTTCGTCGCCATCATCGGGCAGAGCGGCTGCGGCAAGAGCACGCTCTTGTCGCTCATCTCCGGGATCCTGCGGCCGACCGGCGGCGCCGTGCTGATCGACGGCCGGCCCGTCGCCGGCCCGAGCCGCAAGGTCGGCTACATGCTGCAGCAGGACTACCTGTTCGAGTGGCGCACGATCCTCGAGAACGCCGTGCTCGGCGCCGAGATCCAGGGGCTCGACATGGCGGCCGCGCGC
>Ga0066903_100005348_pt1 | contig 11121 bp, 11 predicted proteins | sample PanSoiMetaGPlot1_FD_67491 | JGI IMG/M metagenome (GOLD analysis project Ga0066903, IMG submission 67491) | Tropical forest soil microbial communities from Panama analyzed to predict greenhouse gas emissions - Panama Soil - Plot 1 (version 2) | ecosystem: Environmental > Terrestrial > Soil >...
CTGGATAGAGGACTTGCACCTCCGAGCTATCGGTCATGCTCGGCACACATAGAATCGCCCGCCGCCGAGGGGCGCCGGGCGCAGGACTTCGTCACTAGAATTTCAGCCATAGCACATTCGTCGGCGGATCGCACGCGGGAGAAAAAACCGCTCCCGCTATCCCCGCCCTCACCCGCGCCGCTTCGCCCGCCGCACCAGATAGTCGAAATTGATCGCGAACTGCTCGGGCCGGCTGATGTCGTGCTGGAGCTTTTGGATATCGGCGAGCGCGAATTCGGGCGCCGGCGTGCCGGCCGCCTCGGTGACCAGCTGAATCTGCGCGGCGTTCTCCAGCATGATGGTCGAGATCACCACCTCCTCGATCGACGCGCCGGTAACCACGACGCCGTGGTTCTTGAGCAGCACGGCGCGGCCGCGCCCGAGTGCGCGCGCGACGCCCGCACCCATCTCGGTCGTGCGGATGAGGTTGATGGTGTCGTCATAGGTGCCGAGCGAATTGTGGAACAGCGCGCCCGGCTGGCTGTACGTCTTGAGCGGCCGACCGGTCGCCGACAACGCGATTGAATAGGTCGGGTGCGTGTGCAGTACGCAGGACACGTCGGCGCGCGCCTTGAAGATCTCCGAATGGATGTAGACCTCGCTGTGCCGGCGCGCCTTGCCGGCCACCACGTTGCCGTCGAGACCGATGGTCAGGATGTTCTCCATGGTTATCTCGTCGAGCCCGACGCTGTGCGGCTTCATGAAGAACAGTTTTGGGTCGTCGGGCAGCCGGACCGCGATGTGGCCGCGGGTGAAATCGTCCTGGCCCTGGCCGACCAGCACCTTGCCGGCCCAGATGATCTTCTCCCTCAGCTCGTCGCGCGTCATGTGACTTTCCTACTCCACCGCTGTCATTGCGAGGCGTGCGCAGCACGCCGAAGCAATCTCCTGGGCCGAGATTGCTTCGCTTCGCTCGCAATGACCAGGATTGGACGCGCGGGTCAAGCCGGGCAGCCGCCTCACGCGAGCGCCGTGCACTCGATCATCACGCGGCAGCCGTCCGGCAGGCGCGCCCCGCAGACCGTGCGCGCGGGCGGCGGATCGGGAAAGAACCGCACGTAGACATCGTTCATCGGCACCGCCTCGAGCATGCTCGCCATGAGCACGTTGACCTTGACGACCTTGTCCATCGACGAGCCGGCCGCCTCCAGCAACTGCCTGAGGTTGGTCAGGATCATCCGCGTCTCGCCCATGATGGTGCCGCGCATGAGCCTGCCGGTGGCGGGATCGACCGCCGCGAGACCCGACACGAACAGGAACGGCCCGCCGCGTACCAGGGTGGAGGCGGGCTGACCCAGCGCCGCGGCGGCATCGAGGCCAGACAGCGGCGCGACAACGGTACGTGACAGACTCATGGGCGCCCTCTCACGCCGCCGCGACCACGTCGAGCTGGATCTTGAATCCGGCCTCGCTCTGCGCGGTCCACACCGTACGGGCCGGCGGTCCGTTGGCGACATACTGCCGATAGACCCGGTTGAGCACGTCGTACTCGATGCTGTCGTAGATCAGCGCGTGCACCTGGACCAGCCGATCGAGCGAGGATCCGGCGGACTCGAGCAGGAGCTTGAGGTTGCCGAAGATGCAGTGCGCCTCCTCGGTGAGCGTGCCGTGCCGGCGCTCGCCGGTGTCCGGATCGATCGGCAGCATGCCGGAGCAGAAGATCAGGCCGCCGGCGCGGATCGCCGGCGACTGGTGGTGGCCATAGTGCCGGCGGAAGTCGAGGCCGGGCCGCGGCGCCGCGATGACGTCTCGCATCATGTGCCCCCTAACCCGCCAGCGCCAGACACTCGATCTCGCAGCCGTTGCCGAAGCGCAGCTGCATCGACCAGGCGGTGCGGGCCGGCGGGTCGACCGGAAAGAACTCGCGGTAGACGCGGTCCATCTCGGCCATGTCGGCGATGTCCGCCAGCACCACGTGGATGCGCACGACACGCGCGAGCGAGGTGCCCGCCGACTCCAGCATGTGGCGCATGTTGCCGAGCGTCATGCGCACCTGCTCGCCGATCGGCCCGTGAAAGCGCTCGCCGGTCTCCGGATCGACCGGCACCATGCCGGAGAGAAAGATGTAGTCGCCGATGCGGATGCCCGGCACGTGCGGCAGGTTGGCGTTGCGCGACGCGTTGAGCCGCGGGTTCTGCGGTTCGATCACGGAGCGGGCGAGCGTCTCGGTCATGTATCCACCCGATGGGCTGCCACGCTAATGCGTGCTCGCGGAAAAATCCCGCGAAAGTTTGTTCTTCGCCACCCTCACCTTGCGCGTCGTCGCCGGCGTGTTGCGGCTGCGGCCGACGAAGCGCGGCTCGCCGCCCGCGATCACGGCGCCGACTGCCGCGATATCGCCGTTGCGGATCGCGGCGAGCGCGCTCTCCTGCGTGCCGCCCTCGGGCGCGTCGATCAGCGCGATGTCGGCGGCCTTGCCGGCCGCAAGCACCCCGGTGTCGAGCCGGTAGACGCGCGCATTGCTGCCCGTCGCGGCCGCGATCGCGCGCTCGGGCGCGATCCCGCCCAGGCTCGCCAGATGCGCGATGGTGTAGAGCATGCCGAGCGGCATCACGCCCGAGCCGGTCGGCGTGTCGGTCGCGATGAGGACGCGATCGAAGGCGCGATGGCGCTCGGCGAGCGCCGCGCAGAGTAGTGCGGTGCGCAGGTTGCCGGCCGTGCAGATCTGCAGCGCCATGTCGCTTTCGACGATGATGCGCTCGAAGTCGCGGTCGGGCATCGCGGTCGGCCCGCCGTTGACGTGGAACGAGACGTGCGGCTCGAGCGCCAGCAGATGGTCGCCGGTGATCGCGCCCGAGCCCGGGATCGAGGCGCCGCCGGTGTGCACCGTGGTGATCATGCCGTGCGCGCGCGCCGCCGCGATCAGCGGCGCGTACTCGTAGGCGGTGGCGAACGCGCCAAAACCCGCCTTGGCGAGCCACACGCCCTGCTTGGCGATCTCGCCGAGATCGTTGCCGGTGAGGGTCGGCTCGAGGATCACCGAGCCGGCGTGCACCCGCATGCCGCCCGGCCGGTAATCCGCGAAGCACTTGTGCGCCGCGACCGCGAGCGCCTTGACGCCGTCGGCGTCGCGCGGGCGGCCCGGCACGTGCACCTCGGAGGCGCTGATGGCGGTGGTGACGCCGCCGTGCAGGTAGCTTTCGAGGAAGCCGATCGTCCGCTGGCGCGGCGTGTAGTCGCCGAACGTGATGTGCACGTGCGAGTCGATCAGGCCGGGGATCGCGGTGGTGCGGTCGGCGTCGATCACGACGTCGCACGCCTCGACCTCTCGCGCCGCCGCCGTGCCGACGCTGACGATGCGGTCGCCGTCGGTGACGATGGTATCGCCCACCGTCAGCGGCCGTTCGAGATCGCCCGACACGATCGAGCCGATGTTCACGATCGCGATGCGCACGACGGATTCCAAATCCCTGGAGGACACTCTCCGCGAGATTACCGCGGGCCAACGCGCCGCATCAACTCGCTCAGCCACCGATCCTTCCGCCTTCGCCCTTCGGGCTACGGCGGACAGGTCGAGACGCCCCGCTGAAGCCTTGGCGAAGGCGGGCTCCTCAGGATGAGGTAGGAGCAAGTAAAGGAGTCGCGTATCTTGACGTCCATGCTCCGTTGCCTGATCGCCATCCTTTTCGCGCTCATCGTCTCGGCTCCGCTTCGTGCCGATCCGATCGCCGATGCGCTCGCGAGCAGCGCGCGGGTCAACGCCTTCCTCGATGCGCTGTGGACCGATGCGAGCAAGCGCGGCATCACGCGCGCGACGTTCGACCGGGCGCTCGGCGGCTTCACGCCCGACGCGCGGGTGATCGCAGCGACCCGTCGCGAGCCCGAATACGGCAAGCCGGTCGGGCTCTACATCGAGTCGATCGCCTCGAGGTCGCGCATCGCGACCGGCGCCGCCAAGGCGACGCAATGGGCGGGCGTGCTCGACGCGATCGAGCAGCAGTACGGTGTCGAGCACGGCATCGTGCTGGCGCTGTGGGGCATCGAAAGCTCGTTCGGCGCAGGCGTCGATCGCTGGGACGTGATCCGCTCGCTCGCGACGCTGGCCGAGGCGCGCTACCGCGACCCGTACTTCCGCAACGAGCTGCTGGTCGCGCTGAAAATCCTGCAGGAGGGCCACATCGCGCGCGAGCGCATGCTCGGCTCGTGGGCAGGCGCCATGGGCCAGCCGCAGTTCATGCCGTCGAGCTTCTACGAATACGCGGTCGACTTCACCGGCGACGGCCGGCGCGACATCTGGACCAGCGTGCCCGACGTGGTCGCCTCGATCGCCAATTATCTCGCGCGCAGCGGCTGGCAGCGCGGGCTGCCGTGGGGCTTCGAGGTCGCGCTGCCGCCGGGCTTCGACTACCGGACGAGCCACGGCGCGTTCATCGATTGGGCGGTGCGCGGCGTGCGGCGCGCCGACGGCGGCGCCTTGCCGAACGCGGGCGACGGCTTCCTGTTGTTTCCGAGCGGCGCCGCCGGGCCGGCGTTCCTGGTCAGCGCCAATTTCAACGTGATCAAGCTCTACAACAACTCCGATGTGTATGCCCTCGCGGTCGGCCATCTCGCCGATCGCATGCATGGCGGTGCGCCGTTCCGCACCGCCTGGCCGAAGGACGACCCGCAACTCTCGCGTGACGCCAGGATCGCGCTGCAGCGCAAGCTCGCCAGTCTGGGCTATGCGGTGAAGGACTTCGCCGGCCGGCTCGATTTCGATCAGCGCGACGCCATCCGCGACCTGCAGATCAAGTACGGCATAGTGGCGGACGGTCACCCGACACCGGCGCTGCTGGGGAGACTCGGGATTAACTTGAAGTAGCTGTGATCCGTTTAACTTGAAGTAGCTGTGATCCATCGTACAATCATTGCATGCGAGCCCCGCGGCTCGCTCCCTTCGGCCACATCTGCAATCCAGGAGAAGCACCATGCGCAAGACCGCGCTCGTCGCCGTTCCGCTGCTGCTCGCCGCCCAATCCGCCTTCGCCGACCAGGTGGGCGGCAATGGCGCGCTCGCGCTGGCGGCGCTCGTCGCCGAGAATTCGCCGGCGGTGAACGCCTTCAACAAGCTCGTCATGGCGCGCATGCTCAACGGCAATCTCGCGTTCTCGTATCCGGCCGGCCAAACCATCGTGGTGAACGCCGACAGCGTGGTGTGCCGTGCCAGCAACGTCGACATCTCGGCGCATTCGTGTCAGCTCAAGTTCGGCGGCGTGACGCACAGCCGCGTGGGCCGACGCGCGCACGAGATCTATGCGACCATCGCGGAAATCGGCGTCTTTCCCGACGGCGCCGCGGGCTCGGTGTTCGAGGCGGTCTCGCACCTCGCCTGCACCATCGATCCGAACGTCGTGAAGCAGCGCGCCGGCGGCGGCGCGAGCTGCACCTACACGCCGGGGCCGTGATCCCGCATCAGGGTCGACGGAGCCGTACTGGGTAGCGCAGGAATCCGCGGAATCGCGCGCGGCCGCTGCGCGTCGGCGCGCCGGCCGGCGCGATCGTGCCGCAGCGCGCGACGAGCCGCCCGATCGCAACCTGCCCTTCCATGCGGGCGAGCGACAGGCCGGCGCAGGCATGGATGCCGGTGCCGAACGCGAGATGCCGGTTCGGCCGGCGCGCCAGCTCGAGCCGGTCGGGATCGGGAAACTGCGCCGGATCGCGGTTGGCGGCGCCGATGCCGATGTGCACGTAGGTGCCTCTTGGCATCGCGATCCCGCCGAGCGTGGTGTCGCGGGCGGCGCGGCGGTTGCCGAGCTGGTTCGAGCTTTCCATGCGGAGGAATTCCTCCACCGCGCTCGCGATCAGGCCGGGCGCGGCGCGCAGCTCGCGCTGCGCGTCGGGATGGCGGATCAACAGATCGACGCCGTTGCCGATCAGGTTGGTGGTGGTCTCGTGCCCGGCGTTGAGGATGAAGATGCAGTTGTGCAGCAGCTCCAGCTCGCTCAGCCGCTCCTCGGCGCCGGATGCGGACACCGCGAACGCGCTCGCCGCAATCAGGGTCGACAGGATCTCGCTCTCGTCGCGCCGCTGCTCGCGCCGGCGCCGGTCGACGAGATCGCGCAGATAGGCCTTGAACTCCGCCACGGCTGCAACGCCGCGGGAAAACTGCTCGGGGCTCAACACCGGCTCGAGCGCGCCGAGGATCGCCAGCGACCAGCCGAGCAGCGGGCCGCGCTCGTCCGGCGGAATGCCGAGCATGTCGCCGATGAGCTGCACGGGAATCGCGGCGGCGAAATCCTCGATCAGGTCGACCGCGCCGCCGTCGGCGCAGCGCGCCAGCGCACGGTCGATCAGCCGATCGACCAGCGCCTCGATGCGCGGCTGCAGCGCCGCGAGCGCGCGCGGCGCGAAAGCCGGCGCCAGCAGCTTGCGCACGCGGCTGTGATAGGGCGGATCGTTGAACACCAGGCTGGTGGTGTGGTGCTCGTAGAGCAGGCTGTCGGCGAAGTTGGGTCGAAAGTCGTGTCTCTTGTCCGAGCTCCAGGTTTCGGGGTCGCGATAGACCGCGGCGCAGTCGTCGTAGCGGCTGAGGAAATACGACCCGTCCGGCATGCGATGGATCGGATCGTGCTCGCGCAATGCGCGGTAGAGCGGGAACGGATCGGCCAGGAACGCGGCATCGAGCCGCTTGAGATCGAAGGCGAGCGCGGCCTGTCGATCCACCGGGATGTCGGGTGCGCTCGACATGCGGCCCTCAGCCCTTGCGGTTCTGCGCGTCCCAATAGCGCTCGAGGTTCGAGATCAGCGCCGGGCTGAAATGACAATAGGCCTGCTCGCGCGCATAGACGGCGCAGTAGCGGCGGAAGTCATCGAGCGGCTCCTGCGTCACCCGGAAGGCGCGACGGTTGCCCACTGCGCTGACCGCGCCGGAGCTGGTGAGGCCGGTGACGACGCGCTCGATCGCGGCATCCATCTCGCCGGCCGGCGCAATCTCGTCGCAGATCAGCCGGCCCTCCGGGCTGTCGCATTCGAGCCGGCGCTCGTACTGGATCAGCTGGCGCGCCAGGCGATCACCGGTGAAGCGCGGCAGTCGCATGTTCGAGACGCCCGGAATGATGCCCTCCTTGCGCGCCGGAAGGGTCATGTAGGCATCGTCGGCCGCCAGCACGTAGTCCATGGCCAGCAGGACCTGGCAATGACCGCCGATCGCGAACGCGTCGACCGCCGCAATCCACGGCTTCTCGATCCCCTGCCCGTGCGCGTCGTCCGGCAGCACGTCGGGCCGGGCGACCCCGCGCAGGAACTTGTGCACGAAGCCCATGTCGCGCTGCATGAACCAGACGAACGGAATCTTTCCGCGATAGAGATGGGTGAGATTGATGCCGGCGCCGAAGATGTGCTTTCCGCGATACTTCGCATGCTCGACGGTGCCGCCGCGCAGCACCGCGATGTCGCTCGCCGGATCGAGGATCGCGACGTCGACCGCGATCTCCATGGCGTCGAGCGTGGCCTGGTCCTCGGCATTGAGATAGCGCGGATTGGCCGCCGTCAGATGCACGGCGCGGCCGCGCCGCTCGACCCGCGCCGGGCCGAGATCGATCCTGCCGTCGGCCGCCAGCCGCGCCAGGTGCTCGTCCGCCTCCGGGCGCGGCAGCAGCATCGCGTGACAGAGATGGCGCCCGGCCCGCTCGTGACCGAGGACGTGCGCGAGCAGGATGCCCTGGTCGATCTCGCGGCCGTCCTTGTCACGCTGCAGCTGCTCGGCTTCATCGGCGATCAGCGCCCGCGTGGGGACGAGCCCCGGAGCGACGTCGGCTGCCGCGAACACCAGCTCTTCGACGCGCACGAAGCGGGAGAAGTCGTGCGTGACGGCGGCATAGACCGGTTCGACATGCGCGCGCAGGAATCGTTCGCGCATCTCGCGCGCCCTGGCAAAGATCGCGTCCGCGGCCTTGGCCTGCGCGGCAGTGCGGGCCGGCTTCTCCGGCAGATGCCCGATGAGCTCGTCGCACAGGCGCCAGAAGACGCCATGGCTGCGCGCATCCTCGGTGAAGACGCCGCTCGCTGCGGGCAGCGCGCCAAGCCACGCCTCGATCGCCGCCTCCGGCACGCCGGCCGCCCGCAGGATCGAGCGGTCCGATGAGTTGTCGCTCTGCGTCACGGAATCCTCCGGTTCGGTCCCCCGCCTGTTGTATCGTAGCGGGCAAATGCTCTATCCGGATAGCGCGCCGGCCGCCGTCCTGAAAGCGAGGGAGTCCGCATGAGCACGAACCGGGTCTATCGCGTCGCCGTCATTCCGGGCGACGGCATCGGCAAGGAGGTCTTGCCGGAAGGCGTGCGCGTGCTCGAGGCGGCCGCCAGGCGCTACGGCTTCGAGCTGCGGCAGGACTGGTTCGATTTCGCGAGCTGGGACTACTACGAGAAGCATCAGCGCATGATGCCGGAGGACTGGAAGGAGAAGATCGGCCAGCACGACGCGATCTTCTTCGGCGCGGTCGGATGGCCGGAGAAGATCCCCGACCACATCTCGCTGTGGGGCTCGCTGATCCAGTTCCGGCGCGAGTTCGACCAATACGTCAACCTGCGTCCGGTGCGGCTGATGCCGGGGGTGCCCTGTCCGCTCGCCAGCCGCAAGCCGGGCGACATCGACTTCTTCGTCGTGCGCGAGAACACCGAGGGCGAGTACTCCTCGATCGGCGGCCGCATGTTCCCCGGCACCGAGCGCGAGGTCGTCATCCAGGAGACCGTGATGAGCCGGGTCGGCGTCGACCGCGTGCTGCGGTTCGCGTTCGGGCTCGCCGAGACGCGGCCGAAGAAGCATCTCACGTCGGCGACGAAGTCGAACGGCATCTCGATCACGATGCCGTACTGGGACGAGCGTGTGAAAGCCATGGGCGCGAGCTTCCCGCAGGTGAAGTGGGATCAGTACCACATCGACATTCTCACCGCGCAGTTCGTGCTCAACCCCGATCGTTTCGACGTCGTGGTCGCGTCGAACCTGTTCGGCGACATCCTGTCCGACCTCGGCCCCGCCTGCACCGGTACGATCGGCATCGCGCCTTCCGGCAACATCAATCCGGAGCGCAAGTTTCCCTCGCTGTTCGAACCGGTGCACGGTTCGGCGCCCGACATCGCCGGCCAGGGCATCGCCAATCCGGTCGGCCAGATCTGGTCGGGCGCCATGATGCTGGAGCACCTCGGCGAGAGCGACGCCGCGCGCGCGATCGTCGCCGCGATCGAGCGGGTGCTGCCCGAGGGCAAGCTGCGCACCCGCGACCTCAAGGGATCGGCCGACACGGTCACGTGCGGCAAGGCGGTGGCGGCGGCGCTGGGGTGAGCGCCCAGCTCGGTGTCTGCGCTCCCTCTCCCGGAGGGGAGAGGGCTGGGGTGAGGGGCTCTATGAGCCGGAATTGAAACTCCGAGATCCCCTCACCCGGCTCGCTTCGCTCGCCACCCCCTCCCCTGCGGGGAGAGGGAAAGGTCAGCGCTTCGGCACGAGGCCCGGGATCGCGCGCACCAGCTCGCGGAATTTGTCGCCGCGCACCTCGAAGTTCGGATACTGATCGAACGACGCGCAGGCGGGCGAGAGCAGCACCACCGGCGCGCCGAGTCCCGACGCTTCCGCGTCGCGCGCCGCCGCCGCCACTGCGCGGTCGAGCGTCCCGGCGACGACGTGCTCGACCTTGCCGGCGAGCGTCGTGGCGAAATCCTGCGCCGCCTCGCCGATCAGGTAGGCCTTGCGGATGCGCGGAAAGAATTCGGCAAGCGACGTGATCCCGCCGCTCTTCGGCTTGCCGCCGGCGATCCAGAAAATGTCGTCGAAGCAGGCGAGCGCGCGCGCCGCCGCGTCCGCATTGGTCGCCTTCGAGTCGTTGACGAACAGGACGGGTCCCTTGCGGCCGATCTCCTCCATGCGGTGGGCGAGCCCCGGAAACGACCACAGGCCCTGCTGAATCGCCTTCGGCTCGAGGCCGAGCGCGAGCGCGGCCGCGGTCGCGCAGGCGGCATTCTGCGCGTTGTGGAGGCCGCGCAGCGACCCGATGCCGCCGAGCAGCGCCACCGGCTTCGCGCTGCCGCCGGCCGCGCGCATGATCTGTTCGCCCTGCACGTAGATGCCGTCGGCGAGCGGGCGGCGCACCGAGACGCGCACGACCGATCGGCCGGCCTGCTCGATGCGGTCGGCCGCGGCCTGGCACCAGTTGTCGTCGACGCCGACGATCGCGGCCGCCTGGGCGCGCGCCACCAGGCGTTCCTTGACGGCGGCATATTCCTTCAACGTGCCGTGGCGATCGAGATGATCCTCGGTCACGTTGAGCAGGATGCCGATCAGCGGATCGAGGCTGGGCGCGAGGTCGATCTGGTAGGACGAGCATTCGATCACGTGCGCGCGCCCCGGCGCCGGCGGCGCGAGCGAGAGGATCGCGGTGCCGATGTTGCCGCCGAGCTCGGTCTCGTGGCCGGCGCTTTCGAGCAAATGCGCGACCAGCGCCGTGGTGGTCGACTTGCCGTTGGTGCCGGTGATGGCGACGAACACCGAGTCGGGCGCGATGCGCCGCCGCTCGCGGCAGAAGAGCTCGATGTCACCGATCACCTCGACGCCGGCCGCGCGCGCGAGGGAGACCGTCCAGTGCGGCGCCGGGTGGGTGAGCGGCACGCCCGGCGCGAGCACCAGCGCGGCGATCCGCGACCAGTCGACGTCGCGCAGGTCGGCGGTGGGGATCCCGGCCTGCGTCGCATGCGCGATGCGCGCCTCGCTGTCGTCCCACCCGACCACGTCGGCGCCGCCCGCGAACAGCGCGCTCGCGCTGGCGAGGCCCGAGGTGCCGAGCCCGAACACCGCGACCTTGCGGTCCTCGAAGGAGGTGACGGGGATCATGAATGCGTCTCCGCCTCGCGGCTCTATCGTTCCCTCCCCCCTTGTGGGGGAGGGACAGGGAGGGGGGTAGCCGCTTGCTCAGTGCCTGTGGCTACCCCCCTCCCCAACCCTCCCCCGCAAGGGGGAAGGGAGCGCGAGCGCTGTGCTCGCCTAACCCATCGCTAATCCAGCGGCTCGACCTTGACGATGGCGGCGCCGTGGTTGTTGCCGGTCCAGAACGTCACCGGTGTCGTCGAGTTGTCGACGAAGACGCGGCGGATGTTGGTGCGCCGCGGCAGCAGGTATTC
>Ga0066903_100005349_pt1 | contig 11121 bp, 7 predicted proteins | sample PanSoiMetaGPlot1_FD_67491 | JGI IMG/M metagenome (GOLD analysis project Ga0066903, IMG submission 67491) | Tropical forest soil microbial communities from Panama analyzed to predict greenhouse gas emissions - Panama Soil - Plot 1 (version 2) | ecosystem: Environmental > Terrestrial > Soil >...
CCTGAATAGACGATGGCCTTCAGGTCACCCGCGCCGATGGCGTTCGACGCGGCGTCGACGACGGTTCTGGCATCCTGTGCGAACGTGCGCGCTGACAGAGCGGGCAGGAGAAGCGCCGCTGCCGCAGCCGTCTTCCACATAACGGTCCTCCCGAAGATGTGCGTGGTGAGAGCAATATTATCGGAGGCCGTTGGTCTTCGGCAGCCAGTTGACGACGACCGTCGGCGGCTGCGGCGCTGGCGGGGCTTCGACGTTGATCGGCTTGATGAGCAGGAACCGCTGGCCGTCTGGCGTCACGTCGTACAGCCAGCCCTGAACAGCCGCGGCCGGAGACACAACCCGAAACAGTGGTGTCACCGCGCTGATGGTGATCGCCGTGTCGTGAGTGCTGACCTCGGCCGCCATGAGCGTCTCCGGCGGTGCCGAGATGTAGTAGATTTCGCGGCCATCGCGCCGCCACCTCGCAAAGTCGCCGCCTCCAGGGGAAACCCGCTCTTTGCCGCCAGCCACAGGGGACGCCGCCGTCGTGTCTGGCGCGGTGAACGGCGTGATGTACACCTCGGCGCGGCCCGATTCGTTCGAGGTGTACGCGATCCATCGGCCGTCGGGTGAAAACGCGGCCGGAAACTTCGTGAACGGCGTGTCCATGACGACGAACGGCTTTCGCTCACCCTGCAGCGGCACTGCCATCAGTTTCGAGATCGGGTTCGTTCCGGTGGCATCTGCAAACAGGATGTATCGGCCGTCGCGCGACCAATCAGCGGTGAGCCTCGCTTGACCGGGCGGCATGAGAGGATCTTCGCCGCCCGTCCCGTTTGCCGCCTTGAGGTAGAGGTTTGCCGGGCCGTTGCGCGGGCTCGTGAACGCGATCTGCCTGCCGTCTGGAGACCAGACCGGGAAGAGTACTAGGGACGATCCAAACGTGAGGCGCGTCTTCACGCCCCGCGCGAGGTCCACGGTCCACAAGTCGGCGAGCGGCACGAACTCACCGACCACGGCCCGCGTCGCGTCGGGCGACAGCGACACACCGTTGTAGTTGCCAGGGTCGCCCACCACGCCAAGCGACGCGCCTTTGCGGTCCACCCACGTCAGCTGCGCTCCGCCGCTGCTGCCTGTGTTGGTGCCCGTCTGGTACACGAGCACACCGTTAGACGAAGCGGAGTAGAGCCCGTACGGCGGCTGCACACCCTGACGTTGAATCTGCTCGGCCACCGGCACGGCATCGCCTCTGGGGGCCAGGCGTTCAACGTCGAACGGTTGCGCCATCAAGGTGGACTCGCGGAGGTACAGCAGGTGTCCCTGGGCGTACTGAACGTTGGTCGAACCTGAGTTGATGACCGGAACGCGCGCGGTGGAATCGAGCGTTCCAGCCTCGATGGAAACCGTGCCGGTAGCAGCTTGACCAACGACAACGGTCGCGTAGAGAAGATGCCGCCCGTCCGGCAAGAAGGACGGGCGGATCCGGGAAGTCGCAGCAGCCAGGTTTGGCGAGCTGTCAGCCCAGACGTCAGTCGGCGTGCCTCCGTTTGCGGAGACCTTCTTGAGCACGTACGCGCCGCTGCTGAGTTCGGAGAACACGATGGTGCCCTCCTGGTTCCACGTGCCGCCGCCGAAGTTGCCGGGCACCTCGCTCACCGTCGTCGGCGGGCCGCCGGTGACGTCGATCTTCATGAGCTTTCCGCTGGCGAAGAAGCCCAGAAAGCGGCTGTCCGGCGCCCAGAACATCGACGACACGCCCTCTGTGCCGATGAGAGGCTGAACGACGGTGGAATCGATGGGTCGAATGAGGATCGTGTCGAGACCTTCGCTGCGCTTGCCCACCATGGCGAGCGTCCGGCCGTTCGGGGAGATCACCAGCGAGGTCGGCACACCCTGCCTGTTCGCGAGCGACAACTGCCAGCCGACGGGCATCAGGACGGACATCCGCATCGTCGTCGCGCCGTCGGTGCGTCTCGTCGCGTACGTGTACGCCAGGAGCGCAGCCGTCGCGATGAGCAGCGCTGTCGACGTCGCCGCGGCGATCGCCCATGTGCGTCTCGGGGGTGATGTGGCGACGGCAGTTGCGGGCTCGTCGGCGGTCGGATGCTGCAGGGCGATCCGCGCTTCACCGATGGCCTGGAGGCGTTCGGTTCGGTCTTTCGTCAGGCAGCGGTGAATCAGCTTGCGAATCGCGACGGGTGTGGACGCGGGAAGGGCCTTCCAGTCCGGATCGACCTTGAGCACAGACGCCACGGTCTCCGACACCGACTCGCCCTCGAAGGCGCGTCGCCTGGTCAGCATCTCGTAGAGCACCGCGCCGAAGGAGAAGATGTCCGCACGCCGATCCGTCGTCTTGCCGGCCGCCTGTTCCGGCGACATGTACGCCGCTGTGCCGAGGATGACGCCGGCCTGCGTCATCGCTGGCGTCGTGATTGTCTGAGCCAGCGACTGCCCTGAAGAGAGCAAGCTGACGGAGTCCATCGCCTTTGCCAGCCCGAAGTCCAGAACTTTGACCGTCCCGTCGGGCCTCAGCTTGATGTTGGAGGGCTTCAGATCGCGATGGACGATGCCCTGCTCGTGTGCCAGCTCGAGTGCCTCGGCGATCTGCCGGGCGATGGCGAGAGCCTCGACGAGAGGAATGGGACCTTGAGCAATGCGCTCATCAAGCGTGGCCCCCTCGACCAGCTCCATCACGAGCGCCTTGATGTGCGTGCTGTCCTCGAGGCCGTGCACCTGCGCGATGTTGGGGTGATTGAGTCGCGCCAGCACTTCGGCTTCGCGCTGGAAGCGCGCGAGACGCTCGGGATCGTCCGCAACCGACGGGGGCAGCACCTTGATCGCGACCTGACGCTTCAGCTTCGTGTCGGTCGCGCGATACACCTCGCCCATTCCGCCGCTGCCGAGCGGCGCGAGAATCTCGTACGGGCCCAGGCGCACGCCGCTCGCTAACGGCATCCGGCGATCCTGTTTTCTTTTTCCAATGCGCCACCCATCCCACCGGCGCCGATGGCGGCGGTGATCTCATAGGGGCCGGGCCGAGTGTCTGGAGTGATCACGATCGCTGGTGGATTATATGCGGCTGATCCATGGAAACAGCCCGATGCTGGTCGGGATCAGGTGTTAGGTAGTACAGTTCTTGTCCCAGACCGATTGTTGTTGAGGAGTCGAGACATGCATAAAAGATTGATGGGCGCGATCACGCTGATGGTCGCGGCGTCGCTCGTCGCCGTCGTCGCGCAGGAAAGACAGGGCGGGCCGGGCGGCGGTGGCGGACGAGGGGGCGGGCGCGGTGGCTTCAACCTGCCGCCGCTGCTGATGGAAACCGATGCCTTCCCCGACGGCGGGATCGTGCCGCAGAAGTACACAGGCCGCGGCGGCACGCAGCCGGCCTTCAAGTTCTCGAATGCGCCGGCGGGAACCGTGTCCTACGCGATCATCTTCCACGATCTCGACGTCGCGCTCATGGGCGGCACCGGCGACGTGCTGCACTGGATGGCGTGGAACATCCCGGCTTCGGCCAACGGCATTCCGGAAGGCAAGCTGCCTGATGGATCCGTGCAGGGCAACAACATCACCGGTCAGCCGGGATACATGGGACCTGGCGCACCGGCGGGTCCGCGGTATCACCATTACGTGTTCGAGCTCTACGCGCTCAACGCCAACCTCGATCTGCCGGCCACGGCCAGCCGCGACGATCTGATCAAGGCCATGCAGGGGAAGACGGTGGCCAAGGCAGCGTACGTCGGACGGTTCCGACAGGGAGAGGCCCCCGCGGGAGGCCGCTGAAGAACGGGTTCCAAGGGCTTCCAAGGGTTCTAGAGGTTCTAGCGGGTTCCATTGGAACCTTTAGAACCCCTAGAACCTTTCCTTCCGCGCCACGTAACCTCTCAACGCGTGCGGGAACCGCCGGGCGCCGTACCCGGCCACGCCCCGCACGGAAAAGCCCGCGTGGCGCAACAATCGCATCACGTCCGCGGCCGAATACAAACGTAGACGATGCACTTCCTCGCGCCGGCGGTACCCTGCGCCGACCTTTCGAAATGTCGTCACTCGTCGCGTGAGCTGACGCGTGCGCCTGTCTTCGGTCGTCGTCGAGGCGACCGCCCAATCGGGTCCGATCCTGAAGGCGGACGAGCTGCCGGAAGGGCCGGCGCGGCCGGGTCCGGCGACGTCGAAGATGAAGAGGCCACCGGGCGCGAGCGCAGCATGCACACGCCGGAAGACACGCGCCAGCGATGCGACATCGTTTCGCCGATCAATCCGATAGTTGAAGCATTCGCCGAGTGCAGTGACCGCGACGCACGACGGCACGACGACATCGAGCAGCGACGCGAGGCGGAACCTGGCATGCGGCGCGCGAGCGCGCGCTCGCGCAATCATCGCCGCCGACGCGTCGACACCGAGCACGTCAAAGCCCGCGGCCGTAGCCGCCGCGGGCCAGTGGCCCGGACCGCACCCGAGATCGACGATGAGCCCGGTGTTAAACCCGGCGACGCGCAACTGCTGCACGATCCAGGGCCCCGCCGTCAGCGCAAAGTCGGCGTGCCCCTGCTCGTGCACGAACGCGACGTCTTCACCGTACACCGTGGCTGCCATACGCTCGCGGTCGTGCTCAGTGGAACTTGACGACGAGGCCTGCGGTAAATTCTGCCTGCCAGATGGTGCTGAGGTTGAGGCCGAGGATGCAGCCGCCCGGCGCGCACACCGCCGAGTTGCCTCCGCCGGAGTCTACGAAGCTGACGAACACGCGACCATCGAGTCGGACGCCGACGTGGCGCACGGGAAACAGCTTGACGCCGCCGCCGGCCGCAATCGTGAAACGGACCTCGTTGTCGCCGCCGGATCCGTACCGCGTCAGCCCCAGCGTGCCGGTCAGAAAGGGCCGGACGCCCGGGCGATTGATGTCGTACTCCTGCAGGGCGCCCGCCTGATAGTGATCGATTGTGATGTGGAGGCGCACCGGCACGCCGACCGCACCTTGTGGCGTGACGGTGGCCCGATCCTGCCGGCTGAAGAAGCCCTCGACCTGCATGCCATCAGAGAGCGGCACATCGAGCACGACGCCAAATGCCGGCGCCGAGTCGACGTCGACGGCCCGCCCGGTGTCGAGGTCGACGAAATCGCCGCCGAAACGAGCGCCCCCGAAGGGCGTCACCTCGAACGCCTGTGCCTGGAGCGGCGACGAGCGCCCCAAGAGGCACAGCGCGGCGGCCAGCACCCACGCGCGCCGGCGGGCGCGGGGCGGCTCACTGCTCGCGCGTGTCTGACAGGCAGTCACAGGGATAGAATCGCACGAGCAGATCGACATGATGCGCAGGCTCGCACTGATTGTGCTCACGATCGCGCTGTCGGGGCTGTCTGTCCTGTCCGTCGACCTCCCGGCGGCGGACGTCACCGTTCCCGACGAGCACAAAGCGGCCATCGATCGTTACTGCATCACCTGCCACAATCAGCGTCTGAAGACCGGCGGCCTCGCGCTCGACGGGCTCGATCTGCAGCGTGTCGCCGCCAATGCGGAGACGTGGGAAAAAGTCGTCCGCAAGCTGCGGCTCGGCGTCATGCCGCCCGCGGGCGCGCGTCGGCCCGATGCCGCGACCTATGATGCGCTCGTCGCGTGGCTCGAAGATCGACTCGACAGCGCGGCCGCGACGCATCCCAATCCGGGCCGGCCTCTGCTCCACCGGATGAACCGCGCCGAGTACGCCAACGCCGTATGCGATCTGCTCGGACTCGACGTCGACGTCGCGGCGCTGCTGCCGCCAGACGACTCCGCGTACGGCTTCGACAACGTGGCCGATGCGCTGGGCAGCTCGCCCGCGCTTCTGCAGGCGTACCTGGCGGCGGCGCGCAAGATCAGCGCGCTGGCGGTCGGCGACGCTGGCGGGATTCGCCGCGCGATCTACACCGTGCGTCAGGATCTCTCGCAGGACCAGCACCTCACCTCGCTGCCGCTCGGCACCGTCGGCGGCATGCGGACCACCCATACGTTCCCGACCGATGGCGACTACGATTTCCAGCTGCGGCTGTTCCGCACGAACCTGAGCGCCATGCGCGGATTGCAGGATCCGCACCAGGTCGAGGTCACGCTGGACGCCGAGCGGATTCTGCTGGCCACCGTCGGAGGCAATGACGATCTCGTCGCCCTGCAGAAGAATCCGACGGCCGCCTCCGACGATATCGAGGCCAGCCGCCTGCGGGTGCGTCACGCGGTCAAGGCCGGCACGCACGAGATCGCGGCCGCCTTCATCGAAGAAACCCCGTACGTGATGGCCACCGGGCGGCTTCAGCCGTTTCTGCGCGATTTCAACAGCCCCTACGCGGCTGAAGGTGCCCCGCACGTCCAGTCGATCACGGTGCAGGGTCCGTACAACGCCGAGCGCGGCGACGCACCGGCCGCACGGCTGTTCGTCTGCCGTCCGACAGCACGCGCCGATGAAGACGCCTGCGCACGCCGCATCGTCACGGCGCTCGGGAGGCGCGCGTACCGGCGGCCCCTTTCGAAGACAGACCGCGACGCGCTGATGGCCTTCTACCGCATGGGGCGCACGGACGGCAGCTTCGACGATGGAATCGAGCTGGCCGCGCGGCGTGTGCTGGCGAGCCCGTCGTTCGTCTTTCGAACCGAACGCGAGCCTGCGGATGTGGCAGCCGGCACAGCGTACCGGGTGACACCGTACGAGCTGGCGTCGCGGCTGTCGTTCTTCCTCTGGAGCAGCATTCCGGACGAGGCGTTGTTGAACGCCGCCGCCGCCGGACGGCTGGCGCGGCCCGACGGCCTGGCGGCGGAATTGCGCCGCATGCTGGCGGACAATCGCGCGAAGGCGCTCGTCGACAACTTCGCCGGTCAATGGCTGCAGCTCAGGAACCTCCGGAGCCTCGTGCCCAATCCGGAAACGTTTCCGGACTTCGACGACAACCTGCGGCAGGCCTTCCGCACCGAGGTGGAGCTGTTCGTCACGAGCGTCATTCGCGAGGACCGCAACGTCCTCGATCTGATGACGGCCGATGACACGTTCGTGAATGAGCGCCTGGCGAAGCACTACGGCCTGCCGGACGTCTTCGGCAGCTCGTTCCGCCGCGTGCGCGTCAACCGCGACGAGCGGCGCGGACTGCTCGGCAAAGGCGCGGTGCTGATGGTCACCTCGCATGCGACGACGACGTCGCCGGTGCTGCGTGGGAAGTGGATTCTGGAGAACATCCTCGGATCGCCGCCCCCGCCGCCGCCGCCCAACGTGCCGGCGCTCGAGGAGCCGCTGGCCGGTGCACCCCGCCGGACGCTGCGCGAACAGCTCGAACAGCATCGTTCGAATCCCGCCTGCGCGTCGTGCCACAAGTCGATGGATCCGATGGGGTTCGCGCTCGAGAACTTCGACGTCGTCGGCGCGTGGCGGACGGCGAACGAAGCGGGGCTGCCGCTCAATACGAAGGATGTCCTCGGCGACGGGACAGCGGTGGACGGCGTTGCGGCGCTGCGACGGGCGCTCGTCGCGCGTCCCGAGGTATTCGTCCAGACGCTGGTCGAAAAGCTGCTAGTCTATGCTGTCGGCCGTGGCCTCACCCCAGAGGACATGCCGACGGTCCGCGCCATCGTGCGCCGCGCGCGCACCGAAGGGTACCGCTTCTCGTCGCTCGTCTCGGGCATCGTCGACAGCGCGCCGTTTCAGATGCGTTTGAAGGCTTCAACCGCCGGGGATTAACGCATGTTTATCAGGAACCTGTCGCTGCCGAGACGGACCTTCCTGCGGGGCATCGGTGTCTCGCTGGCCCTGCCGATGCTCGACGCGATGGCGCCCGCAGCGCGCGCGCGCGCAGCCACCGTGGCGAGCCCGATGCGGACCGGCTTCATCTACGTCCCGCACGGCGCCGACCTCGGCACCTGGACACCGCCGACGACCGGCCGATCGTTCGAGCTGTCGCCGACGCTGCGCGTCCTCGAACCATTGAAGGACTCGCTCGTCGTCATCACCAACCTGAAACGGGCGGGCACCGTGGCGGAGATGCACGCCGCGGCGGCCGCCAGCTGGCTGAGCGGCTCGCTTATCAAGCGCACGGAAGGCCAGGACTACCGCAACGGTCCGACGATCGACCAAGTGCTGGCCGGCAGGATCGGGCAGGGCTCGCCGCTGCCGTCGCTGGAGCTCGCCACCGAGGACTACACCGGCTATGTCGGCGGCTGCACACCCGGGTACAGCTGCGCATACATGAACACGATCTCATGGGCGAACGCCACCACGCCGCTGCCGATGGAGATCAACCCGCGCACGGCGTTCGAGCGGCTGTTCGGCGACGGCAGCTCAGAGGCCGAGCGCCGGCGGCACGCGCGCGAGGACCAGAGCCTTCTCGACTCGATTGCCGGTGAGGCGCGCGGGCTGAACGCCAAGCTGGGCGCGCCCGACCGCGCGCGCGTGGGCGACTATCTCGATCACGTGCGCGAAATCGAGCGGCGCATCCAGCGCAACGAGCACGAGCAACGCACCACGCTGACGCTGCCCGACACGCCAATCGGCATTCCCGACGCGTTCGAGGAGCACACGGGCCTGATGTTCGAGCTCCTCGCGCTCGCCTTCCAGACCGACCTCACGCGCGTGTTCACGTTCATGATGTCCCGCGAGGCGAGCCAGCGCACCTTCAACGAGATCGGCATCGCCGATCCCTGGCATGTGGTCTCGCATCACGGCGATCAGCCCGAGAAGGTGGCGCGCGCGGCGAAGATCAACGTCTTCTGCGCGTCGATGTTCGCGAAGTTCCTCGATCGGCTGAAGCACACGCCCGACGGCGACGGCTCGCTGCTCGATCACGCGCTGCTCTTCTACGGCAGCGGCATGGGCAATTCCAACGTGCATGCCACCGACCCGCTGCCGATGCTCGCGGCCGGCGGCGGCGCCGGCGAGGGCAACCGCCACGTGGTGCTGGCCCCGAAGACCGAGATCGGCAACCTGTGGCTGACGGTCGCGCAGCATTTCGACGTGCCGCTCGATCGCTTCGGCGAGGGCACCAGCACCGTCGAGGTGCTCTGATCCGTATGCGCCCGGTGCGGACCGCGCTCGACAATTCCCTCGGCGTTGCCTTCGTCATGTCCCTCGTCTTCGGGGCGACGGCGGCCGCCGCGCCTCCGTCGACCCAGGTCGAGCAGACGACGCCGCTCCACGAAGCCGTTCATCAGAAGGACGCCGCCAAGGCGGCCGCGCTCGTGAAGGCGGGCGCCGACGTCAATCGCGTCAATCGCTACGGCGTGACGCCGCTGTCGCTGGCCGCTGGCAACGGCGACGCCACGATCACCAGGCTGCTCCTCGACGCGGGCGCCGACCTGCGCAAAGCGGACGCCGCGCTCACCGACGGCCGCACGGTGCTGATGCTGGCTGCACGAACCGGCAGTGTCGAAGCCATGGCGCTGCTCGTCGCACACGGCGCCGACGTGAACGCCGTCGAACGCCGTATGGGAACGACCGCGCTCATGTGGGCCGCCGCCGAAGACAGGGGCGCCGCGGTGCGCGCGCTCGCCGAGGCGGGCGCCGACGTCAACGCGCGGTCGAAAGTGACGGCGTACCCGCACACGCCTCCAGGCGTGATCGGCGATCCACTCGAGGAGGGCTATTCGTACGTTGGCCAGACGGTGCTGCCCCGAGGACGGTGGACCGCGCTGATGTACGCGGCGCGACAGGGCTCGATGAACGCGGCGCGGGCGCTGGCGGACGCCGGCGCGGATCTGAATGCCATCGATCCCGACGGCACGCCCGCCCTCACCTTCGCGATCATCAACGGTCACTACGACATCGCCCGACTGCTGGCGGAGCGCGGCGCCAACGTGAACGTCGCCGATCGAACGGGCGCCACGCCGCTTTACGCCGCCGTCGACATGCACACGCTCGCCTCGTCGTTCGGCAGGCCCGACCTGACGCCGCCGGTCGTCGACGGCAGTGTCGACGCCGTCAGGATGCTGCTGGCCCACGGCGCCGATCCGAACGCGCGTCTCAAGGGCCGGGTGCTCAAGCGGGTGTACAACGCCGGCGATCCGCGGCTGGCCGAAGGGGCGACGGCGCTCATGCGCGCCGCGAAGAACGCCGACGTCACGCTCATGCGCCTGCTGATCGACGCCGGCGCCGACGTCAACGCGGTCAACGTGGCCGGTGAAACAGCCGTCCACTACGCGGCGTCGTCGCCTGCGGCGATTCGGCTGCTGGCCGAGCACGGCGCGGCTCTGGAGATCGCCACGGCGCGAGGCCTGACTCCCCTGCAGACCGCGCTCAGCGGACGCGAGCCGAACGCCGAAGCCGTCGCGTTGCTGCGTGAGCTGACGGGAGACTTCACAACCCAACAAGCCGCTGGTGAAAGTTCAAAGGGCAACGTTCAAAGGGCAAAGTGAACCTGTTGCCAATTTGACCTTTGCATTGTTCCCTTACGACTTCACTTTGAACGTTGCCCTTTGAACTTTGAACTTTCGTCGAGGTTCACCATGCATAAGCCGCATCCTTCTCTGTCATGGGCACTCGTCATCGCTGTGCTCGTCGTCGCGACCGCCGTCGGCAGCGCCCAACAATCCACGGCGGCCCGCACCGGGCCCATCGACCGTGTACTCGACGTGGCCGGCGGCCACGTGCGCGTCGTCTCCATCGCCACGGGGCTGTTTCATCCCTGGAGCCTGGCCTTTCTGCCCGACGGCCGATTGCTGGTCGCCGAGCGCGACGGACGGCTGCGCATCATCCGCAATGGCACGCTCGCGCCCGATCCGGTGTGGATCTCGCCCACCCCGCGCGGCGAAGGCGCCGACTCGCTGCACTCGGTGGCCGTGCACCCGAAGTTCGCGCAGAACGGACTCGTCTACGTGTCGTACCCGAAGAAGGGCGACCGTGGCTCGACCCTGGCGATCGCGCGCGGCCGCCTGAAGGAATCGACGCTCGTCGACGTGCAGGAGATCTTCGTCGCCGACGCGTGGGAAACCGGCGGCAACCTGGCCGGGCGGATGCTGTTCGGGCCCGACAGCACGCTGTATGTCACTGTCGGCGATCGCGATCGCATCTGCTGCGACGGCAGCGAGGACAACAGCCTCCGGATGAAGGCGCAGTCTCTCGCCACGCACGTCGGCAAGACGCTCCGCCTGCGCGACGATGGCGGCGTGCCGCCGGACAACCCGTTCGTGGGCCG
>Ga0066903_100005350_pt1 | contig 11120 bp, 7 predicted proteins | sample PanSoiMetaGPlot1_FD_67491 | JGI IMG/M metagenome (GOLD analysis project Ga0066903, IMG submission 67491) | Tropical forest soil microbial communities from Panama analyzed to predict greenhouse gas emissions - Panama Soil - Plot 1 (version 2) | ecosystem: Environmental > Terrestrial > Soil >...
AATGTGGATGTCTGCATTACAGACTCAACCATATTTAATATTCGATTAACTCTTCCCATAACAACAAGCGGTCCTGGATTATTTGGCATAGGGAAAGTAAATGTCATAGAATCAATATGCATACACCTGAATTTCCCATTATATGTATCAGGTTGAAAATTCTCTAATGTATAATCTACCATTAAACCAGGAGGAGTTGCTGGTCCATAAGATGGAATAGGCCACCAACTTGGATCTACAAGCTGAGCAACCACAGAACTAAGAAATGGATCATATCTCACACTTTGAAGATTACGAGGTGGTGGACTTGAAATAAGAGGAACAGTTATGATCCAACCCTGTGTTGCTTTATCATAAATATTTATATAATACCGTTGAGCAGAAACATTCCAGGTTATGAGTATATAACAAGAATTACCGTCTAATGTTACATCAATCTGTGGCGTAGTAATATTAGAAGGAATGAACGGAATTATAGTAGACATTTATGAAATGCCTTGATATGGGAAACTTGCTGGATTTGGTAAAACAGGATAATTCATAGTTTGTTGTGTCACACCACCTCTTATATAGTTAGGAGTTCCTGCTGTAAGACCACCGGCTACTTTAACCGTCCGAGTTAATGTAGCTTGCCCAGATTGTAATCCTGGACTAGTTCCACTCACTTGCCCAGTTGTTGGCAATCCATTTGTAATTTTCTGCATAAATTGATTTTGTGCTCCTTGCAACTCTGCCAAGGCTACAAGAGGTCTTTCAAAATCAAACCGCCAAGCATTCTGCGGCAATGAATTATTGCCACGCGAATTATCTGTTAATGATACCATAATAAGATTATCATATATATAAGCAGGAGTAGCTACGGTATAAGTTCCTCCAGCATCATTATGTCCATCCAAAGTTCCTTTTAGAGCCGTAAACACCGATTGCTTATACTGCCAAACATCTAAAAATGGATTATTTGATGGAGGACGCATAGGCGAGTCCATAATTACGGATAACGTTAATGGTTCCCGAATAACCGCATTCGCAGCTACTGATTGATTTGCAAATGGATATTTTCCTATAGTTTGTGATACCAAGGTTCCACCTGGTAATACGTTGAATGCTCCAAAAGCACTATCCAGATCACCTATATCAAACGGTAATCCAAGACTAGTAGTTTCTCCAGTTGCAAAAAGACTAAGCATCGGCAGCATACCGCCAGGAATTTGACCGGCGACACCCCCGGTCAAAATAATGGGGCATACCTGATAAGATAATTGTGCCTGAAAAGGAGCCATTATCCCATTCCATTAGCTGAAGAAAATACACTAGAACCAGGAACATTACGTAGGGTCAAACTAGCTGTTCTAGTACTCTGCCAATTATCAATATCTAATGGACCTCTTGATGGTCCTCCTCCTGGACCAAATCCTGTTAGACCTGCAAACGTAGATCTTCCCAAAGCACTTCCTTGTTCTGCTGGCGTAGGAACTCTGCTACTGGCAGCGGAAGCCCATGCAGCCATTCTACTTCCATTACTTCTATCACCTGCACCACCTCCCCATAATACCCCGCCACCTCCTCCAGCAGCGGCGAATTGTTGATTAAATTGAGCACCACCGGGACCTCCCATAAACCCGGTCATAGATGATCCTCGACTCATTGAACTAGTAAAGTTATCTCCTCCTCTACTTATGGCACTAGCAAATTGAGTTGATCCTCCTATAGAAGCTCCCTGCGGAGCAAGTGGTATTGCTGGAGGAGGCAAAGACTGTGGTGTTGGAGTTGTTGTTGCTGGAGGTGTTACTGCTGGAGGACCCATGAAACTACCAGGTTGTCTCGAACGAACTCCTGGCGGGTATTGTTGGATCTTAGGTTGAGCTGTACCACCTAAAGGAGCTCCAGGACCAAACAATGGGCCTTCACCTTTTCTCCATTCTTGAAGTAGTTGAGATGGAGTACTTCTAAGAAAATGAAAAATTGGCCCTAAAACAGATGTAATCTTACTAAGAGTATCGGCGAATGAAAGCAATGCATCTTTAACTTCCCTCAATACAGGGGTCCATTTCTCAACCTCCCCGCTAAACTTTTCTAAGTCCTTTTTAAGATCATCACTTTTTAAGTAGTCAGCAAACTTATTCAACCACTCTGCTACCTTCTTCAAAACTCTTTCTACTATAGGAGCTTGCATCAATGCTTTTACCAGATTAACAAACCCCTCACTAACCTTCTTTATAGGTTCAGCCATATCGGCTAATTTCTCACCAAACGTAGTTTCTATAGCCGTGGCTGCTGCTTTAAATTGAAGAGCTAACTCTTCCCAACCCTTTTGAGCTTTCTTACTTAAATCCATCTCCTTTCCTTGTTCGGCAATCTTCTTAGCAAATGCTTGCCGTTCATCACGTGACATATTTTGAATACGCAAGAGATCTTGGTTAGAAAAACCAAGAGCTCCGCCAAACATCTGACCTACTCTTAACCCCAGACCAGGACCAGCTTGCCTCATCTTATCATGAAGTGATTCTATAATCTGCGGTAAAAGTTCCTCTGGCTTCTTAGTAGTTCCAAATGGAACACCCAAAGATAATAGGGATCTTAGTTGCTCAGAGCTACCTCCTTTGCCTGCTGCAATGTTTTCGAGAATACCTTGTGGATTATCTAGAAAACCACGGCCAAAGATCGTAGCTGCTTGAGTTCTACCGTAATCTCCACCCAAACCTAAGACCATTCGTCGCTTAGCTAGAATAGAATTAGCTAATCGATCAATGCCAAATAGCCCGGCTCCCATCCCAAGCATCGCGCCGATACCGCCAATGATAGTACCCCACCGAACAAGATGTTTTGTTATATTAGCAAATCCTCCCAACACAGTCGTTGTAAGTGTTCCCAAAGCTTTCATCATATTAAGAGTATTACTGGTGTGAGCATTTAGCTTTTGAACAGTACCAGAAAGTTGAGTAAATTGTGTATTCAAACTTTTTATCTGGTTTGAGAAATTAGTATAATTCTTGACGAATGCCTGAAATTGGGCATCATCTACATTTACGGTGAGTGTGACTGATTTAGCCATTAAGGAGCTACCGGTATCTGGGGAGGTGGTAGTATAGGAGTAGGTCCAGATCCAGGAACAGTAGATGGAGCACTTTGGTCTTGGCTGGATTGATCTGTAGTCTCAGAAGCATCAGTTTGTCCTTGAGTAGCACCTAAGAAGAAGCATTCAAAGTTACTACTCCAACCAGCACCATCAGGATTACGAAAATCACCAATATGAAGAACTCTATTTACAACGAATGAACCACTAAAAGAAGTGTTCATCTTTTGATCAGGTAAACCGGGAACCACGGCCTCTGGTCTAATAGCTAATAATGTGGGAGGCAACGTCACAAACATCCCACAATGAATATCTCCTCGCAAAACTGTCTTAATATTGATTGTATTAACATTCACCCATGTCGGTTGACCGATAAGATCAATAGCCGCTATTTGACCTTCACCAATCGGTTTAGTTGCATCCCAAACATTTAGCGTATTAGTATGAGCGCTAAAGTTGACACCTTGGTAGTTCTTTATTCCCAAGATAGATTGACTAAGCTGTTTTATGAAACCAGCATACTGTTGAAGATTTTGGTACATCCCCACGTCTTGATAAGGAAGCTTAAGACCAGAAGAGATTTGCACATTTGAACCACCGCGAGGGAAAGCTACTCCCAAGGTTTGACTAATGGCACTAGACATTAACATATTCGGTTGCATATTATGAATAAGATTAAGAGGCGCTTGCAATCCATTTAAACCACCACCGAAGAATGAACTAGTAATCCCACCAAAAGATGAAGTTGCTGCACCAAAAGCACCACCTCCAAATTCTCCTACATCCCCCAAACCAAATGGAGATACAACCGGTATATCTCCTCCAGGTTGTGTAAACGCACCACGGGAAAATGGTCTATGATTTATAGAACGAAAACCAACATTCCTAAATCGTCGAGCCGCTGCCGGAGCACTTCCTCCTCCACCTCCTCCTATTGCACCTTCTACAGCACCAAGAATTTGACTAGCACCATCTCCACCACCCCCTCCACCTCCACCACCCCCTTGTTCAGAACTCATGCCAGCAGGAGCAAAGGTCATTCCAATAGACATTTCAGTACCGATCCAATTGCCCCAGGCTCTAATAATCTGCGCCTGCATTAATAGGCCAGCTTTAGGAGCTTGAGCAGTAGCAATTGGTAATCCTGGTCTCATTCCTCCAAATACAGCAATAGGTTTTCCTATTAAAAATCCAGTATCTTTTATCTGCTGAAAAGTTACTCCTTGGACAGTTAATGTAGATTCAGAATTAGGTAGGTCTGGCCTTAGTTCCTCGATCTGGAATTCAACCTGCTGTGCTCCAGGATCATGTCTACCATTAACTTCAGTCCCCCATTGTGCGCCCCCATCATATCTGACAGGAAACGATGCAGGTGCTCCTGCTATAGCTACTGAATAATATCTCATTAGGAATCCAAATCAGCAGGATGATTTTCAGCCGTAGGTGCATCATGGTCATCAGACTTGGGTGAAGCATCTTTATCAGAACCACCAGAACTACCCTTAGCAGTCTTATCATCCCCCGAACTTGGAGCTGGATTAGATTCATGTTTATATGACGGCTTGCTATCCATTACAGCATCCCAATCAGACCGATTATCAACCTTCATATTCTTTAAAATATCTTTATTGTAAGGATCATCAGGTGTTGCCTTACCGTACTTCTGCACCCAATCATCATATGTAAGCTTACCAGGATCTTCTCGTTTAGGTTGCGCAGCCCATGGAGGCTCTGGAGTCCTTCCATATTGAAGCCCTGGCCATGGACCCATATTACTCATTCGATTTTGTGTCCAATGCCCACGTTCACCTTGTAAGTCAAAATGCATTAGATCAGGTGGTCCACCACCACCTTTCTGAGTTCCAAAAGCTCCACCCCATGCAAAGCTATCATTTAATTCAGGATAACGAGCTACCTGTTCGCCTTTGGATATACGAGCGTACTCATGATAAAGGCCAGTTGGATCATTACCTTCATTAGAAATTTCATTTCCTTGTGGATCAACAATGGCCATATCAATAGCACCCTTTTTAGAACAGTGTGGTCCTGCCCCCTTACCTACATCACGTCGACCAGATTTTCCTACAATCGTATAACCGGGGTGCGCTGTCTCAAATTGTTGTTTAGATGCTGACAAAATTTCACGTAGTCTAGGATCTACTGACTCGGGATGCCAACCACTAGCTCCCAGATGTTTGGATGCTGGCAAATCACTCCAACCACCATGGCCATCAGCTACTCTTGTCTTCGGTTCTACAAACCGGGTAGATGGAACTTGCCATCTAGGATCTCTTGGCGGGTCACCACTTAATGGAGTTCCAGCAGGCAATGGAGTAACCTGAGCGGCTCCAGGTATTGGAGGTGTTGGAGATATTGGAGGTGTTGGCGGTGCTCCAGGATGTGCAGCATATTGGCTTAGATCACGTTTATCTGCATCATTAATACCACGCTCTTGTCTCCAGGCTTTAGTAGCAAATTCACCTTCATTATCTCTATCAATAGAAACTTCCGAGTGGCCAAAAAACGGAGTACTAGGATAAGTGTTATTCATCCATTTTCTTAAATTCTCTCTCTGCTTTGGAGTTACATCTGCATCATTATTTGCAGTTACTTCTATTCCTACAGTATTATCATTATGGAGTCCAGCATCCTTTGTCCATTGTTGACGATTAGCTGGAAGAAAATGACCAGTTCCATTATAATTATATTCTTTTGCAGTATCATGAATAACACCATCACGATCCATAATGTACTGTGAACCTACTCCAGGACGCTCATTTCTCCAGATATTAACAGTTTGTTCTGGTGTATGTCGGTCACTAGTATGGTGAATAATAACCGCCCTAGGAGGTTCACCATTAGGAGCCATCTTTGCTCCAGGCATAGAAGAAACTGAAGGTGCTGCTCTAGTACTCGGTTCAGTAGGTGCTGCTCTAGGCGTTGTAGCAGTAACATCCGCTTCACCCGGAGGCCTAGTTCCTTCTCCTCTTCGGATTTTTTCAAACATCTCTTGTCGTGTTACTCCAGTATCATCTCGTCCTCGTTGATTAGCTTGTGCTCCTCCTGGTAATGAAGTCCAATGCCCATTCAAAAGTCGGTCAGCTTCAGCAAAATTTCCATTTTCAATCGCTCTAGCTGCTGCTGGAGAATATCTTTCAATATAATCCTTATTTGCTGCGAGTTGTTGCTGGTAAGTCCCTGTATTAATATGTTGAGGATTAGCTACTCCTCTTCTTTGTGCATCCATAACATCATTCCCATTTTGTTGAAAAAATCCACGATTACCTGATGTAATAGTTGTTCCATTATAAGTCGTTTCCTTATAAGCCAATCCAGCCATATAGTTGTCCCAATTGCCTGGACCCCAACGGGGAGGAGGTACTTGCCATCCTGGATCAATAGGAGGTGCTTGAGATAATGGCGTTCCACGTGGTACAGCAACACGCTCCGCAGTATCGGGTATCCAAGGATAACCACGTGGATTAGCTGGAGTAGACGGTGGAACTGGAGCACCACTCGGCATTCGAGTTCTAGGTCCAGTAATAATAGTAGGTGGACGAGGTGGTTGAGGAGCCATTTGTGTTCCAGGCATTACTACACCTGGAGGAGTACGTCCAGCAGGACCAGTAACTACCGAAGGATAGCTTTGAGGATCTGGCATAACAATGCCAGAAGGAATTCTTCCTGTTGGACCTATCACTGCTGGTTCATACGGCTTTGCTGATATGAACGGTTTAGGTATGCGACCAGTATCTTGGTAGGCAGGAAACTGAGGTGTGCGAGGTGGACCATATGCAGTAGCACCAGAGGGACCGCCTTGTTGTCCTCGAACACCGGCAGCTTGAAATGGTGGTGGTCCTGTTACCGAAGGCCGAACGCCACTACCAGCGGGTCCTCCACGCATCCCAGCAACGCCAGCCGTGGGAACAATAGGTCCTGTAGTAATGTCTCCACCGATACCATAAGGTTTTGATGGCGGAAGAGGAACACGACCACCAATACTACTAATTCCTAAGTCTTGAGCCGCTTGGCTTGGATCGGCCATTGCGGCTTGTTGTTCCTTATCCATTTGTGCTCGTCGTTGCCATCCCATCATACGTCCATATGGATCACGTTCTTCAGGCCAATATTTCTTGAAATTATATCCACGAAGCTGTGTTCTATATTGAGGAGGAATCGTTGGATCTGGTCCAGTCTCTAATGCTGCCCTACCCTCAGGTCTAAGTGGAATACCATATTTCCAATATTGTTCTCCTTGTTGTTCCATAGCTTTTTTCAAAGCTTCTTTCTGATTTGGATCATATATATCTATGCGTCCTGGGTGACGAGTCCATGGCCGTTGTTCCGGAGCACCTGCTTGACGTTGAGCCAATGATGGTAATGGTTGATCAGAAGGTGATGAAGCAGCCGATGGATGTCGAGTCCATATTCGTGTTTCTTCTCCTCTTCGTTGCCACGTATAAGGAGCTAATGGCCTATTAGAAGGTTGCGATGCTGCTGAAGGAACATTAGGTATTGGAGGTGGAGAAACAGGAGGTGGAAGTGGTGTAGGCTCCGGAGTTGTTGTAACAGGAGGTAATGGTGGTCGACTAGGATCAGGTGCCTGCGGTGGAGTAGTAGGTGTAGTAGGCGCAGGTCCTTGAGGAGTAGGTCTTCTAGTTCTAATTGGGGCTTTAGCTCCAGGAGGAGTTATAACTCTAGATGGTTCCCTAGTAGGGGTCCGTCCAGGAGTTACAGTGGTGGGAGCTCTTGGACTTGTAGAAGCCTTTTCAGGAGATCTAGCCGCAGGACCAGCAGTAATTGGAAATCTAGTTCTAGGTCCTGTTATTCCTGGTACATTAGGCGAAGGTCTAATACCGGGTTGTTTATCCCTTTCATTTGGATCTCTTGTAGGTGGTAGTTCACCAAATATTTTTCCAAATTCTAGAACAGCATTCTTAGCAACAACGACAGCCTTCCTAAGTTCATCTAAACCTTCTTTTGCTGCTTTAATAAAACTATCTGGACTATTCTCTTGATCTTTCATCCACAAAGTAAATTTCTGCATAAGTTTGATAACATCACTTACAGTACCTTCTGTAAATACCAAGTCTAAGATAGTCTTTAAAAATTTATTCACTGATTTACTCAATTCAGTCAAAGCCTTAACTAAATCTGAATTAGGATCAGCAAGCTTCTCGCCAATAATACTCTCAACTTTTACCCACAGAGCTTTGATCTGAAGACTAAAGGTTTTCCAAGCTTCCACAGCTTTATCAGTTAATTCAAATTCATGTCTGCGAAGAGCAAAATTCTTCGCCATTTCAACTAGTTCTTCTCTACTTTTACCTTGAAGAGCAATCAAATACTGTTGACTAAAGATGGTAGTTAGCCCCATCCTCTCAGCCATAGCCAATTCCCATCCACGAGGCTGAGATTTCATAAACTCAGACGCAGCCAACGTAGCGGAAACCGCCATTTCTACAGTATCTTGATATTGCTTATTCAAACCTAAAATTCGAATAGCGGTCAATTGCCGAGATGCAATATCAAATCGACCTTGCATCATATTTGTCAACAATGCTGGATCTTGAGGTAATCCAGCAAACGTAGCACGGAATGCTCGTACTCCTCCTACGGTAGAGCCAACACCGCTAGAAATTAACCAATCTTGGAGCATTGAATCTCCAAGACCTACCATCTTATTCCATACGAACTTTGTAAGCCAAGTTGCTCCAGCCGCAATAAAAGATCCAGTTAGAAAACCACCGGTGAACCAACCAATAGGAGTCATAATAGTCGCTGCTAATAACTCAGTCGTTCCCCATAATCCTCGTGTAAAAACCTTTCCTAAATTGCCCATCAAATACGTTATTCTATCAAAACCACCTTGAAGATGCGTTATTATTTTAGTTGTTCTTTGAGCAATAGTCCTCATACCTATTAAGACTTGAGATCCTGGATGCTGTGTCCTTGTTATCAGAGGCATTGCCCGGGTTTGCTGAACCAATTGTTTTTGAGCAGCAGCCTGAATCTTCTGCACATTCGACAAGAATTTATTCAAGTCGGTAATCAAACCCTGTGGAACAGGTATAGTGATTTGTGGATTAGGCATTCAGGCTTTCCACAGGGCTATCATATAGCGTTGCTGCCACTGGAGACGAGTTCCATGTGGCCATGCTAACTCGAACTGATCGAAAAAGTCGCTGAACTTTTCGTCAGTGAGCCAAGATAAGCAGGAATGTATTATTGATTCACTGCCGTTGCAGTCTCGCCAGTAGTCTCTTCCACTGTCGAGATCGGCAAGGAACGCATGTATTCCGTAACGTTCGATGAGGTAGTTCGCGCGTTCCAGAGTGTGTTCAAGCCCTCCAACGCTACAGCCATCTCCGCCCTTAGGTGTATCGAGGAGGCGCAGATAAAATATATGATGCAGTTTTCCACCTCCGCTGCATCATCTTCATCTAGCACACCACGCTTCTTTGCAACGTCATATGGCATGGTCTCCCAGCCACCATCTCCCGGCGCAATGACATTTGTCAACCGGTGGATCTCAGCCAAGAGAGATTGCTGAGTACGTTCCCAGATGCTTAGTTTCTTGGCTTCTTCCCTTAGCAACAAGGCCGCTACTCGCGGCCCTGTAACTGGTCCTAATCCATTCGTGTAGACAGCAGTGAACGCTCGGGAGATTACTAGAAAGTTGTCCTCGAACACTTCTCTGCTTATTGGGGCCGAGTGAACGTGGATTGGCCCTTTTTCTGTCTCTACACTCAGAACTAGGTTAAGTTTCCTGTTCAGAGTGATATTCGCCATTATTTACTCCTTTTCTACTCCTTGTGTTTAAGTCCCGAAGAATCCTGTGTTGACGTTGTAGTAGCCTCTTGCCGTGACAACCATCGCGGCTTCCATACCCGCAAATGCCATCTCACGGACACTCTCCAGTGCCACGTTGTTAATGACGTACGGGTTTAGAACATCTGTATCTGGAATGATAGACACAAGCCCCATCAAGGTTGTGTCTTCGAATTGAAGCTTGTAGAGCGAAGCAAGCGATGCACTTCGCACGATCGACATTGTAATCGATGCTGCAAGATACGGCGCAGGACTACTAACCAAGCTCACCATTGCTGGGAGCAAGTCCGTTGCATTGCCTTCTAACGCCAAACGAATACCTTCCGTTGTTAGGAAGTTACTCGTGACATTAAGCTCAGGAAAATCCACATAAATTACGGATGCCCGGAGCCGGTTTAGCACGCCAGGAGGCGTGAATTGGAATGCCATGGTTTACCTCCTAGAGTGAGACTAGATCCGTGGCCACCACATTCACAAGGATGTGAATGAAACCACGGGCAGGGATAAACAGAGTTGATAGCCCGTCGTACTCCCCAATTTTATAATCTCCGGGGTTAGCCAGAGTGTAATTGAGGAAAGGTACCGCGTTGACGTTGCACTTACCGGCAAACTGACCACCGTTGATTGCGGCCGTAAGATCTGGTCCATCATAACCTGTCATCTCGATTTTACCTAAGACCATGCCAAAAGTCGATGCATCTCGCATCGTAGAGAAAAGCACAGTTTCCAGATAGTTGATTCCATCCTGATTGTAGTACAACGGTGCGAGTGGGTTATTCGAACCGTTGATAATGGCGTTGCTAAGATTGAGGTTGATTTCAATCTGGACCCAATCGATCGTATACCACCAATTGAAGTAGTCGTGGCCATCAAGAGTTACACCCTCGTAAACCATGGTGAACGCGATACCACCCTCGGCACCGGTGGACACATAGTTCGTGTTTGCCGACTTAAAGCTACGGAGTAGCGGGGCATTGTTCTTCTGCGGGTATTCTGTAACCCCGTATAAGAATTTGAAGGCCATGGGCGTAATACGATTCGTATTGGATGGCCGGTATGCCAACGCATTATAGAACATCGCTGCAATCGTAAATTCACCGTTAGGATCAAGGTAACTAGGAATAATATATTGCGCTGGATCAACACCGCTTGCTGGAATAAAAATAAGGTTAGGATCCTGCAATGCAGGAGCCTCAACCATTTGGATAACGTCCTT
>Ga0066903_100005351_pt1 | contig 11119 bp, 11 predicted proteins | sample PanSoiMetaGPlot1_FD_67491 | JGI IMG/M metagenome (GOLD analysis project Ga0066903, IMG submission 67491) | Tropical forest soil microbial communities from Panama analyzed to predict greenhouse gas emissions - Panama Soil - Plot 1 (version 2) | ecosystem: Environmental > Terrestrial > Soil >...
CCTGCGGGTCGAGGCCGGTGGTGGGCTCGTCCAGAATCAGGAGCCGCGGCTCGTTCAGCAGGGCGCGCGCCAGCATGAGCCGCCGCCGCATCCCGCCCGACAACGCCGCGATGCGCTCGCGGCGGTGGCCGCCGAGCTCGGCGAACCGGATCAGGTCGTCGGTGCGCCTCGTGGCCTCGCGCCGCGAGATGCCGAAGTAGCTGGCATAGACGAGGAGGTTCTTCTCGACGCTCAGATCGGGATCGAGGCTGTCCTCCTGCGACACGATGCCGAGCCGCGCTTTGATCGCGGCTGCCGTGGCGGGGCCGAGCGGGACGCCCAGCACCCGCACCTCGCCGGCACTCGGCACGGCGAACCCGGTGAGCATCCGGATGATGGTGGTCTTGCCGGCGCCATTGGGACCGAGCAGGCCGACGCACTCGCCGGGCTCCACGCGGAAGCTCACGTCAGCAACGGCCTGCCGCTCGCCGTAGCGCTTCGCGAGCGCACGGGTCTCCACGACGGGCTCGGGCACGCGCCATCATTCGCACGACTGGCAGATCACGCAAACCCTGCGGCCTTGCGCGTGGCCGCGCGCCGTGCGAGGCGGATCGACGACATGCCGCGCAAGGGGCAACGTCTCGACCTCGCTGCCGCGACGGCCCTGGTCCGCGCGCGCGACCGCATCGCGTGCGGATTCGTGAGCGGCCAGCCGGCAGGCTTTCTGGGCGCGCTCGCGACGCGTACCGACCTCGCGGACGTCGTGCTCTACACCGGCCTGCTTTCCGAACCCTACGGCGGACTCCTCCAGACGCCCGGATTGCGGGTCGTGAGCGCCTTCTTCGGACCGATCGAGCGCATGGCCCGGACGATGGGCGCCCACATCGAGTTCTTGCCGGTCGACTTCCACGGTCTGGAGCGCCTGGCGCGGCGGCTCCGCCCCCGCGTGATGCTGGCGGTGACTACTCCGCCGGACGCCGATGGCTGGATGAGCTTCGGACTCTATGCGGGTGCGACCACCATCCCCTTCGTGGAAGCGGCACGCGATCCCGATCGGCTTGCCATCGCCGAGGTGAACCCCCACATGCCGCGCCTCCTGGGCCTCCCCGAGCACGGGGCGCATCGCATCCACATCTCCGAGGTGGACGCCTGGGTCGAGTACCCGAACGCCCCCACGTCGATTCCCAACCCCGCCGCGTCACCCGAGGAGACCGCGATCGCTCGCCACGCCGCCGCGCTCGTCGGAGACGGCGCGACACTCCAGGTCGGCATCGGAGCGGTGCCCGACGAGATCGCGAGCCTGCTCGCCGCCGGCCCGCTCGGCGGCTTCGGGATCCACACCGAGATGGTCTCCGACGGCGTCAGGGCCCTCCATCGTGCGGGCAAGGTGACGAACCGCGACAAGGGGCTCTACGACGGCGTCACCGTGGCCACCTTCGCGCTCGGCGGCGCCGAGCTCTATGCGTGGCTCGACGGCAACCCCGACGTGCGCATGCTGCCCGTCTCGGCCACCAACGATCCCGCGCTGATCCGCCAGCTACTTCGATTCGTCAGCGTCAACGGCGCGCTCGCCATCGACCTCCGGGGACAGGTGGCAGCGGATCACGTCGGCGGGCGGCAGTACTCCGGGGTCGGGGGTGCCGAGGCGTTCGTCGTCGGGGCGTCGGAGGCGCCCGGCGGCAAGAGCCTCCTCTGCCTCAAGTCGACCGCTATCGTGCAGGGCCAGCGCATCTCGACCATCGTGCCGAAGCTCGGGGTCGATGCATGCGTCACCACGGCGCGTCACCACGTGCAATGGGTGGTGACGGAGCATGGCGCGGCCGATCTGTCGGCCTTGAGCGACGTCGAGCGGGCGCGAGCGCTCATCACGCTCGCCCATCCCGACTTCCGGGACGAGCTGGCGGGGGCGGTCGACGGCTAGGACGATCACGCGCTCGCCGAGAGGAGGAACACGATGCTGGACGAGAGCCGTCACGCCGATCGCGCTCTCCTTCCCATGTCGAGACGCAGCCTCCTCAGGTCGGGCGTCGCCGCGGGCGGCCTGCTCGCCTTCACGAGGAACGGACGCGGCGAAGTGGCAAGCACCTCCAGCACCCTTCCCTACGTGCCGCGTCCCCTCCCGATCCAGTACCGCTTCCGGGTGGCCCCGACCACGCTCAACCCGGACGGCAAGGCCGACGTCGCGGGCATCACCGTGAACGGCCAGTATCCCGGACCCGAGATCCGCGTGCGTGAGGGCACCACCCTCCGCGTCGAGGTCGAGAACACGCTCGGCGACGCGCCGACCGCGATCCACTGGCATGGGCTCCTGCTGCCCGCGGCGATGGACGGCGTGCCCGACGTCTCGAACTTCCCGATCGCCGCCGGGCGGGTCCACGTTTACGAGTACCCGCTGCTCCAGAGCGGCACGTACTGGTACCACTCGCACTGGCAGCTCCAGGAGCAGGTCGGCCACGCCGGCCCCTTCGTGATCGAGCCCAAGGACGAGCCGCTGCAGGTCGACCGCGACGCCGTCGTCATGCTGGGCGACTGGCTGCACCGTTCGCCCTCCGAGGTGTTCGCGGAGCTTCGCAAGGGTCCCGCCGGCCAGGAGCAGCAACCGAGCATGAACATGAAGACCCAGCAGCCCATGGACATGCAGCCCCGGCCGAGCATGGACACGAAGTCGCAGCAGGGGGCCCCGGGCGGGGTGGACCTCTCGGATGTCCGCTACGACGCGTTCCTGCTCAACGGTCGCGGCACGCAGGATCCCTGGACCCTGGCCGTACGGCCCGGCGAGCGCGTCCGCCTGCGCATCATCAACGGCGGCGCCTCGACGTATTTCCGGATTCGGCTCGACGGGCATCCGCTCCAGGTCACTCACGCCGACGGTCTCGCGATCGAGCCGATCACCGTGGACCACCTCACGATGGGAATGGCCGAGGTCTACGACGTCGTGGTCGCGCTTTCCGCCAGCGGAAGCTACACGCTCCACGCGATGGCGCAGGACGGGTCGGGCCAGGCCATCGGCGTCCTGCACACGCCCGACGTGACTCCGCAGCCGAACCTCGAGAAGCCTGCGTTCGACGGTCGTGCCCTCGCCTACACCGACCTGCGCGCCCTGGCGCCGACGACCTTGCCCGACGGTCCGGCGCGGCCGTTCACCCTGGCACTCCAGGGCGACATGCAGCGCTACGTGTGGACGATCAACGGACAGGTGTACCCGAAGACCGACCCCCTTTTGATCCGTCAGGGTGACCGCGTGCAGATCGAGCTGGTGAACCAGACGATGATGTGGCACCCGATGCATCTCCACGGGCACTTCTTCCGCGTGCTCCAGGGCGCTGGCGAGCGCGCCCCGCTCAAGCACACCGTGAACGTGGCGCCGCGCGAGACCGTGCGCATCGAGTTCACCGCCGACAACCCGGGGCGGTGGATCTTCCACTGCCACAACCTCTACCACCTCGAGGCGGGCATGGCGCGGGTCTTCGAATACGAGACCTGACGCCAGCAAGGCTGGCGCGGACCGATTGCTTCGGGCACACTGCCCGGCCATGAGCACCGCCAAGGTCGGTTCGCTGGACGTCTACTACGAGGAGCACGGGAGTGGGGCGCCTCTGCTCCTCATCATGGGGCTCGCCGCCGATTCCACCGCGTGGATGTTCCAGGTTCCCGACTTCGCGCAGCACTACCGGACCATCGTGTTCGACAATCGTGGCGTGGGACGTACCTCGAAGCCCGCGGGCCCCTACACCATCCATGAGATGGCCGACGATGCGGCGGCGCTGCTCGACGTCCTCGATGTGCCCCGCGCCCACGTGGTCGGCGTGTCGATGGGCGGCATGATCGCCCAGGAGCTGACGCTGCGGCACGCGGAGCGTGTGCGCAGCCTGGTCCTCGCCTGCACCTACCCGGAGCCCGACGCCGAGATCGAGCGCAACCGCCGCTTCTCGGTCGAGCAGCTCGGCGGCACGGTGACCGCCGAGGGCGAGGTGCAGATCGACTTCAAGGCGATCAACCCGATGGACTTTCTCCAGCACCTCCTGCCGGCGGTCTTCAATCAGGAGTTCATCCAGAAGGAGCTGCCGAAGCTGATCCAGGTGTTCTCGGGCGCGCTCCAGTACGGGTTCAGCATGGAGGCGATCCTCGGTCAGGTAGCAGCCGTGATGAGCCACAAGGCCACCGACCGCCTGCATCAGATCGCGGTGCCCACCCTGGTCATCACCGGCGACGCCGATCGCCTGATCCCGCCTGCAAACTCGGATATTCTCGCCGCGAACATCCCGGGCGCGAAGCTCGTGCGGATCGCGGGCGGGAGCCACGGGTTCAATTTCGAGACGCCCGAGGTCTTCAACCGCGCCGTGCTCGAATTCCTGACCAGCGTGCAGAATTGAGGGCGTCCGCGCTGGACGGGCAGTGAGTATCCCGGTCTGGTTCCCAGCGCGTGGACCAGAACGTCACCGAGAAGCCGCCGCGGACGGTCGTCAGCCGCTTCGAGCTGGCGGCAGCCCGTATGGCCGATGCGTGGGTACGTGACGGGCGCGTCACGGTGACCCGCGACGATCTCCATCTCGCCAGCGAGTTCCTGCGGGCGACGGGCTGGAAGGTGTTCGAGCGGGACGATGGCCTGTTGCGACTGGTGGAGCGGCGCTCTCGCCGCGTGCTCGAGCTCACGCCCGAGGGGGCCGTCGTGCTGGCGATGCGGCGGCTCGTCCGCCGGCGCTGAAACCTCCGCTCAGGCGATGCGTGCGATGTTCTCGGCCGCGAGCGTGATCATCCCCTCCGCCACCGCCTCGCCGCCCGACATGCGGTCGTCCTTGGTCTGTCCCTTGTGCCAGCGGAAGTAGAGCTGCTGGACGACCACGGCCATCTTGAAGAGGCCGAAGACGTAGTAGTACGGCATGCGCGACACGTCGCGGCCACTGCGCTCCGTATAGCGCGCGATCGCCTCGGCGCGCGTCATGAAGCCGGGCGACTGGGACGGCATCGACGAGAGAAAGGCGAACGTCTCTCCGGCCTCGTACCAGACGGACATCAACGTTCCCAGGTCGGTGAGCGGGTCGCCGAGCGTGCACATGTCCCAGTCGTAGACGGCCGCGGCTTTGCCGGGATCGTTGGGCGTCACGGCCATGTTGTCGAGCCGCCAGTCGTTGTGCACCAGCGTGGGCGCGGGTGACGCAGGCATGTGCCCTTCGAGCCAGGCGACGACGTCGCGCGCCACCTGGAGGTCCTTCGTCCTCGCGCGCTCCCAACGGGCGGTCCAGCCGGACACCTGTCGCGCGAGGAAGCCCTCGGGCTTGCCCAGCGCCTCGAGGCCGACGGCGCGGTAGTCGACGGCGTGAAACTTCGCCAGCGTGTCGATCATCACCGTCGACAGCTTGCGGTTCGCCACCGGGTCCTTGCCGCCGCCGAATCGCTCCGGCACCTCGCGGCGGACGACCACGCCGTTCTTCCGCTCCATGACGAAGAACGGCGCGCCGATGACGGCCTTGTCCTCGCAATAGAGAAACGCGCGCGGCGCAGGTGGGAATCCCGCGTAGAGCACCGACAGCACGCGGTATTCGCGGCCCATGTCGTGCGCGCTGGCCGGAATGTCGCCGTGCGGCGGCCGCCGGAGCACGTAGCGCGCCGACGGGTAGGCCACGAGGTACGTCAGGTTCGCGTGCCCCCCGGGGAACTGCCAGATCCCCGGCGTCCCCCGGGCGCCCTGGACCTTGTCCGCCAGGTAGCGACCGACCGCCCCGGCGTCGAGCTCCTCGCCAGCACGCGGTGCGATCACGTCGGGATCGGGCGGCTGGGGCGCTGGCACGGCGGCCTCGGTAACAGCTTGCTCCTCCGGCCGTCAACCGTCGCGGAGCTCGACGGGTCGCGGCTGGACAATCGGTCGGTCGCTCGATTAGGAGGAGGTCATGGAGATCAGCGGCGCGGACTTCAGCCCCGAGTTCATGTTCGACCACCCCGACCCGTATCCGATGTTCGCCATGCTGCGGCAGTCGCAGCCGGTGATGCGGGCGGAGTTCATGAACCGCATCGCCTGGGTGCTGACCAAGTACGACGACTGCTTCGCCGTGCTGAAGGACTCGGATACGTACTCGTCCAGGTCGAACGCCGAGGTCGGGAAGATCATGGGTCGCACCGTGATCGAGATGGACGCGAAGGAGCACACGCGCCATCGCGCGCTGGTGCAGCGCGTGTTCGTGCCCAAGGGTCTCGACGGGCTCGAGCCGGCGCTCGAGCAGATCCTGCACCAGATCCTCGACCGATTTGTCTGCGACCGGCGCGCAGACCTGGTCGCCCAGTTCACGGAGCGCTTCCCGGTGCAGGTCATGGCGCACATGGTGGGCATCCCGCGCGCCGACTACCCGCAATTCCAGAAGTGGGCCATCGACATCGTCGGGTTCGCGCGCGACTACCCGCGGGGCCATGCCGCCGCCGCGGCGGTGCGGGAATATCTGCTGCCGATCATCGCCGAGCGCCGCCGGCGGCCGGCCGACGACGTCATCAGCACGCTGGTGGCGGGGACGGTGGACGGCCAGGGACTCAGCGACGAGGACGTCGTGAGCTTCCTGCGGCTCCTCATCCCGGCGGGCGCCGAGACCACGTTCAGGCTCATCGGCAACATGTTGTTCGCGCTCCTCATCCAGCGCGAGCGCTGGGAGCGGGTGCGCGCAGACCGGTCGCTGGTCCCGTGGGCCATCGAGGAAACGCTGCGCTGGGAGACGTCGGTGCTGATGGTGTCGCGGCAAGCGAACCGCGAGGTCGAGTTCCGCGGCGTCAAAATTCCCGCCGACGGAGTCGTCTCCGTGGTGGTCGCATCGGGCAACCGCGACGAAGAGCACTACGATCGACCGGACGAGTTCGATCTCGACCGTCACGCCGACGACCACCTGGCGTTCGCCTTCGGACGCCATCACTGCCTCGGCTACCACCTCGCGCGCCTCGAGGCGCGGCTCGCGCTGACGGCGCTGCTGGACCGGCTCCCGGACCTTCGCCTCGACCCGGCGGCACCTCCGCCGACGATCACCGGGCTCGCGTTCCGGTCGCCGAAATCGCTTCCCGCGCTGCTCTGTTGATATGTGGCCGGCCATGGTCCGGCTTCTCACCGCTCTCGGGGTGTTCCTCGGCGGCTGTGCGCACGAACCAGCCCTGCCGCAGCACGCCGAGGCGATGTACGCGCGGTACTGCGCCTCGTGTCACGGCGTGACGGGAAGGGGTGACGGCCCCGCCGCGCCCGCGCTGTCGCCGCCGCCGACGGACCTGACGAAATCCGACCTCTCCCTCCCGGCGCTGATGAGAGTGATCGACGGCCGCCGCACGCTGCGCGCCCACGGCACCGCCGCGATGCCGGTGTGGGGCCAGGTCTTCGAGGAAGCGGCGGAAGACCCGGACCGACGGCATCGCCAGACGCTGCGCGACGTGCAGGCCGTGGCGGAATACGTCCAGGCGCTACGGGCCCGCGCCGCGCCGGCCGGGTCGTGACGCCCGCCGCCGGCGCCGGATTCGATCCCGCCCCGAGGCAGACGAGTGGCTACCATGCGTGCTCGTCCGAGCACCTGCGCGCTTGACGTCGTCTAGATTCGGGGCGTACTTTCTCCCGAACGCCGGCGTACACGCAGAGTTTCCTCAGATTGCCGCGGGGAGGTCACACGTGCCATCGAAGAAGATCGGGCTCCGCACCGTCCGCTGCTGCGGGCTCGTGCTGGTCACGGCCTGTCTCCTGGCGCTGATGCCGTCGCCGGCCGCATCGGCCGTCCTCTGCGCCACCAAGCGCGGCGCGGTCTTTCTGCGCGACGAGTGCCGCCGAAAGGAAAAGGCGCTCACCCTGGATCCGGGCTCCCGGGGACCGCAGGGGGCGCCTGGTCCAGCTGGCGAGACGGGGCCGGCGGGCACTCCCGGGGCTCCCGGGGTCGCCGGAACTCCCGGGGCTCCCGGGGTCGCCGGGGCTCCCGGGGCTCCCGGGGCTTCAGGGACTCCCGGACCGACCGGGCCAGCGGGCGTGGACTCGACTCCGCCCCTCCGGATCGTCGATGCCAACGGAGCCGAGGTGGGGACCGTCCTCAGCTTGGAGGGAGGCAGCTGCAAAGATCCGGGGACCGTCGTTCTGCGCGACATCGACGGCGCGTCGTTCCGCTTCAACGTCGGGCCGGCGGGGTTTCTCGGCTCGCCCCGCACGTTCTACTACGACGACGCGACCTGCGCGGGCGTGCGGTACTTTCGACTCGACGACAGCGATACTCCTCTGCCCGGCTTCGCGGCCGCTCTGAGCATCGACGCCACGCTGGTCGGCCACTACGCGCTCGACTCCGACGCGGCCGACCGAGCCCTCTGGAGGCGGCGGGTGTCCTTCGACGAGTGTGCCGTCCTCCCAGAGGAGCCAGCACTACTGCCGGCGCGCTGCGAGAGAGATACGCAAGATATGTGCACGGAGTGCGACGCGGTCCCCGGCGTCCACCCGGCGGCGCTCGTGCGGACGGTCGACCTGAACAACCTCGGGCTCCTGGCGCCGTTTCGCCTGACCCGGTGACCGGGCTCAGGACGTGAGGTCGGGCAGCGACGGCAGCCGCAGCGTCGCGGTCGTACGGCGGAAGTAGCGCGGGAAGAGCGTTCGAACCACGTAGGCGATCCCCACGTACCGCGGCGCGGTCACCTCGTGCGCCCCACGCGCGAGGCCGCGCAGGACGGCCGCGCTGAGCTCCGGGGGTTCGATGAACGTCCGCTTCACGCGCGGAGGCATCCGCGCCAGCACCTCCGGCGTGAACATCTCGGTCCGCACCAGCGCAGGGTAGACCGTCATGACATGGATGCCGAGCGGGGCGAGCTCGTAGACCAGCGCCTCGGACAACCCCGTGACGGCGAACTTGCTCCCGGAGTACGCCGACTCGTCGGGCTGCCCCAGCTTGCCAGCCACGGACGAGACGTTGACGATCCAGCCCGCGCCGCGCGCGCGCATGGCAGACAGCGCCGCACGGATCGCCCAGACGACCCCCAGGTAGTTGGTCTCCATCAGCCGCACGAACGTCTCGGGCGCCTCGTCCTTGAAGAGGGCGTGGCGCGCGACGCCCGCGTTGTTGACCAGCAGGTCGATTCGGCCCCAGCGCGCGACGACGCGTGCGACCATCGCCTCCACGGCCGCACGGTCGGCCACGTCGCACGCCAGGGCGAGTGCGCGGTCCTCGCCGCCGAGCTCGCCGGCGAGCGCCCGCAGGCGTTCCTCGCGCCGGGCGACCAGCGCTACTCGCGCGCCGCGCGCCGCGAAGTCGCGCGCGAGCTGCGTGCCGATGCCGCTCGAGGCCCCGGTGACGATCGCGACCCGATCGCGGAAGTCGGCTAGGCGCGCCACGGTGCGGGGGTTCAGGCCTGCGCCGCGCCACCGGGCACGAAGCGCAGGGCCAGTCCAACGAGCGTGGGCACCATGCGCGGGCGCAGCAGCTCCGCGTCGTAGATCGCCAGCCGCCGCTCGTTCTCCAGCACACAGAGCTGTGCGAGCGAGCGCAGCGTGATGTCGCCGATGTCCTCCGGCACCTGCATGGTGAAGTTGTCGGCGCTGGGGGTGTCGCGCAGCTGGAGCGCGGTGCGGACCCGGCCGAACGCCTGGACCGCCATGCCACTCATGCGGCGGACGAGGAACCACGGCTTCTCCACCACCGGCAGCCGCACGCCGTGATGCGCGGCCCAGTTGGCGAAGAAGAGGACGTGCCGCGCCTCCTCCTGCATGACGCCGTCGAAGATCCGTACGAGCGGAGCGGGGAAAAACCCAGTATCCGAGGCGACGCGAAACAGTCCGAAGGCGAAGAAGGAGTCGAAGCACTCGCCGTAGCCCATGCGCATGAAGCCCCATTCCGGGTCGCGCGGGCGCTCCACCTGCTCGTCGGAGTACGGGATGGCATAGCGACGGAGGAAGAGGTCGAGGAGACGGGCGTGCCGCTCTTCTTCGAACGCCTGCAGCGCGATGGCCTCCCGGAGCACCCGATCGCGCTCGACGTTCGCCATGGCGCGCACACGCACTGCGGCGGTCCGCTCGCTGCCCACCGCCTCGCCCCAGAAGGGCAGGCCGCGGAGCCGCGCCAGCGTAGCAGCGTCGAGGTCGGGCCAAGCGACCTCCTCCGGCGCGTACGCGTCGTGGGTCTCCACGAACACGCGGCAGAAACGCGCCTTGTGCTCGTCGCTCCCGATCCGCAGCCGCCTCATGCGCGCCAGCTGGCCTCATAGCGAGGTAGGGATCGCGCGGCAACCGCCGAGAAATTTGACCGACCTCGGTGCCTCCCCTACAGGGACGGCATGCTCATCCGCGCGTCGCTCCTCCTCGCCTGCGTCGCGATCGCCGGCTGCGGGGGCGGCGACGCCGGCAAGCGGGCGGCACGTCCGGTCACGCCGATCGATCCAGCGACGACTGGGACCATTCAGGTCGATGTGCAGCTCCAGGGTACGGTGCCGGCGATGAAGGAGCTCGTCATGAGCAGCTTCCCCGAGTGTGCGGCGCAGCACCAGGGACCCGTGCTCGCCGGTGACATGCTGGCCAAGGACGGCAAGGTGCAGAACGCGTTCGTCTACGTGAAGGAGGGGCTCGGCGATCGCGGGTTCGCCGTGCCGGCCGAGCCCGTGATCATCGACCAGAAGGGATGTCTCTACCGCCCCCACGTCACCGGGACGCAGGTGGGACAGCCCGTCGAGTTCCGCAACAGCGATGCGATGCTGCACAACGTCCACGCCTCGCCGAAGGACTCGAGCGGGTGGAACATCGCGCTTCCCCGCCAGGGGGCCGAGCGCACGATCACCGTGGACCATCCGGAAGTCATGATCAGCGTGCGCTGCGACCTCCATCCCTGGATGCAGGGCTGGCTCGGCGTGCTCGACCACCCGTACTTCGGGGTCAGCGGAGCGGACGGCCGTGTCACCCTGAAGGCCGTGCCGGCTGGCGACTACGTGATCGGTGTCTGGCACGAGCGCCTGGGCACGCGGGAGGCCAAGGTGACCGTGACCCCGCAGGGTACGTCACAGGCCAGCGTCACCTTCATTCCGCCCGCATGACGCGAAGGCACGATTGACGAGCCGCCATCTGGCTTGATAGGCGCCAGGTTCCAGGGCGCATGTTCAAGGGAGGAGGCGGGTGATGGACATCTCGTCGATTCTGGAGGCGCTGTTCCGCTGGATCCACGTCGTC
>Ga0066903_100005352_pt1 | contig 11119 bp, 8 predicted proteins | sample PanSoiMetaGPlot1_FD_67491 | JGI IMG/M metagenome (GOLD analysis project Ga0066903, IMG submission 67491) | Tropical forest soil microbial communities from Panama analyzed to predict greenhouse gas emissions - Panama Soil - Plot 1 (version 2) | ecosystem: Environmental > Terrestrial > Soil >...
GTGTCCTCACCGCCAATAGAAGGCGTCGTCCTTCGTTACGGACATCTGTATGGTCCGGGAACCGGAGCGGACACCGCGGCGGCACCCTCACTGCACGTTGACGCGGCGGCCAGTGCCGCGTTGCTGGCGATCGAGAAAGTCCGGCGCGGCATCTACAACATTGCCGAACCGAGCGGATATCTCTCCACGGAGAAGGCCCGGCGGGAGCTCGGTTTCGACGCGAACGTTCGGTTGCAAGCGGAAGCGTGACCGCGGCCAACGATCGCATATCGGACTAATTTTTTCCCGGACGTTGTCGAAACACGACGGTCTCGTTCGTCCTTGGTTCGCAAGGTCGTAAAATAGTAAGTGGCGGGGCGACACGCTCGCGTCGCCCTCTCAAGGGCATGGAGAAAGCTATGAAACTCTATGGATTCGGTCCTACACGCTCATTACGCGCGCTCTGGGGGCTCAAGGAGCTGGATGCAGATTTCGAATTCGTGCCCGTCAATCTCACTGCCGGCGGGCACAAGCACCCCGATTTTCTTCGCCTCAATCCGGCCGGCAAAGTCCCTGTGCTCGTCGACGGCGATCTCGTTCTGACCGAGTCCGCCGCCATCGTCATGTATCTGGCCGAGAAGTATCGCGACAAGGGTCTGATCCCGGCAGATCTCAAGGAGCGAGCGCTGGCTTATCGCTGGATCATGTTCGCCGTGACCGAGTTGGAACAGCCGTTATGGCGGATCGCCCGGCACACCTTTATCTACCCCGAGGACAAGCGCCTGCCTGCTGACATTGCTCTGGCGAAGCAGGAGTTCGCGGCCATGGCGGAGGTCCTCGATCGCCATCTGGAAGGTCGCAAGTTCATCGTTGGCGATCGGATCACGATCGCGGATTGCGTGACGGCGTATCTGATTGATTGGGCCAATGAGCAACAGCTGATCGACGGCTACCCGCAACTGCGTGCGTATCTCAAGCGGATGTATGAGCGCCCCAAGGCGCCGCAGCGGATCGCCGAGGCCTTCGCAGAACTCCGGGCATTGAGCTGATCGGCGGCGCCGGTCGCATGGTCGAGCTCGCGGCCGGCGTCTTCAGAGAATGCCACTCATGGTCCGATCAAGGACGGCACCGGCCAGAGCACGCTCGGATCGATTCCAATGTTGGCGGCGCACAGCACCACCACCAGCGCGAGCAGAGTCATGGCTACGAACATCAGCCATTGTCCGGACGTGTTTTCACCCACATCTGCCTCTGAATTCGCAACGGCCGGAAACCGAAAAGATAGACCGGGTCGCATGAGATCCTCCTCCAACGACTGGGTTACGGGTTAGTCGCCGAGGTGAGATCAACCGTTCAATGCCGCGTGTGCGATAGTCGTACCTTGTCTCAAAGGGCCCGACGTTCCTTTCCACTTCATATCGATGAAGGCTCGGACGCCGGGACCTGCGCGCGCCTCGCCATGGAGCGTTCAATCACGAAGTAGAAGGTCGGTATCAGGAACAAGGTCAGAAGCGTCGCCGGAATGAGACCGCCGGCCACGACCGTCGCGAGACTGCGCTGCACATCACTGCCGACCCCGGTTGCCATGGCGGCCGGAAGCATGCCGACCGTCGCGACCGTCGCCGTCATCAGCACAGGTCGCAGCCGCTCGCCGGCACCCGTGACGACGGCCTCGATGAGCGAACCATTGGCCCCGACGCTGACCCGATTGAGATTGGCGACCATGATCACGCCGTTCATCACGGCGACGCCGAACAGCGCCACGAAACCCACTCCGGACGCGACGTTGAGCGTCGTCCCCGTGACATGCAGTGCGATCAATCCGCCGAGCGTTGCCAGGGGCACGACGCCGAGTATCAAGACCACGTGACGCAGCGCGCCGAATTCCGCATAGAGCAGCACGATCATCAGACCCAGAATCGAGCCAAGAATGATGGTGAAGCGGGCTTCCGCGCGTTGCTCGCTCTCGAATTGGCCGCCCCATTCGATGCGGTGAGCCCTCGGATCGAGCTTGATCTTTTCGGCCACCGCCCGCTTGGCATCCCTCAACAGCTCCGGCAGGCTGCGGTTCTCGAAATTGAACTTCACCATGAGATAGCGGTGATTCATGTCGCGGTTGATGGTGCTTTCCCCCGACTGCAACTGAATGCGCGCGACCTGCGACAGCGGCACCGCCGCGCCGGTGCTCGAGGTGAGAAGGAGGTTGCCGATGGCATCCGGGCTGCTCCGAGCCTGCGCCGGAAAACGGACGCTGACGTCGTACCGGCGCTCGCCGATGAAGACCTGGCTCACCGCGCCGCCGCCAATCCCAGTCTGAATAAGGTCGGTGACATCCGCGACATTGATGCCGTAGCGTGCCGCCGCCTCACGATCGACTTTGACGGCGATCTGCGCGAGCGGCGGCCGCTGGTCGATCTCGACATCGACGGTGCCGGGGACAGATTTGAGGACGTCGGCGACATCCTTGGCGATTCGGCGCAGCTCATTGAAGTCGTCGCCGAAGATCTTGACCGAGAGCTTGCTGTGCGGGTCGAAGACCTTGTCGGTGACGCTGTCGATGATCGGCTGACTGAATGCGATCTCATACCCCGGCAGGTCGGTGAGCCGCGCGCTCATGCGGCGGATAAGGTCTTGCTTGCTCTCGCCTGAAGGCCAGGTGTCATAGGGGCGTAGCGTGATTCCCGCTTCCACGTGCGACGGCGTCCATGGATCCGTGCCATCGTCGTTGCGGCCCACATGGGTCACGATCGTCGCGACCTCGGGAAATTCGAGCACCGCCTTGCGCAAGGCGCCGTCCATCTCTTTGGCCTTGTCGAGCGAGATTCCGCCCGGCATCTCGGCGTGCAGCCAGATCGAGCCTTCGTCGAGCTCCGGAAGGAATTCGCGCCAGACCGTGGCGCCAAGCGCGACGACGCCGAGCGCGGCGGCAGCGCTCAGGGCGTAAACGATGGCGGGCCGGTGGAGCGAACCGACCAGCAGGCGTCGATAGTGCACCGCAATCCAATCGAGAACACGATTGGATTGGATGCGTCGCGGCCTGCGATAGGCGAGATAGGCAAGCCCCGGCACCAGCGTGAGTGCGAGCAGCAGCGCGCCCAATTGGGCAAAGCCGACGGTGTAGACCATCGGATAGAAGAGCTTTGCCTCGACGCGCTGGAACGCAAACAGCGGCAAATACGCAGTGATGATGATCAACGTCGCGAAGAAGATCGGTCGCGCCACTTGCGTCGCGGCTTCCCGGGCATCCGCCTCGGTCAGCGGCTCGTCGGGCTTGGCCTCGCGGCGCCGCAGGATTGCTTCGGTCATTACGATAGCGCCGTCGACGATGATGCCGAAGTCGATCGCGCCGAGCGAGAGCAGGTTGGCTGAGATCCTGGTGAGGTGCATCGCGATGAAGGCCGCGACCAGGGCAAACGGAATGGTGATGCCGACGATCAGCGCGCCACGCGGGCTTCCCAAAAACAGCAAAAGGACGATGAAAACCAGGCCGATTCCTTGGATGATGGTATGCGAGACCTTGTCGACGGTTGCATCGACGAGATCGGCGCGGTCGATGTAGGGCACGATCTGCACGTCGTCCGCCTTCAGTCGTGCATTGAGCTCGTTGACCTTGGCGTGGACGTCGTCCAATACGCGTGATGCATTGTCGCCCTTCAACAGCAGAACGGTCCCTTCGACGCCGTCGCTCTTCGCGCTCTCGCCGAGCACGCCGTGGCGCTCGGCATTGCCGAGCTTCAATTTGCCGAGGTCACGCAGCAGGATCGGCGTTCCGTTCCGCTGCGTGACCACGATCGAGCCCATGTCGTCGAGCGTCTGCACCAGTCCGATGCCGCGAACGACGTACCCGAGCTCGCCGCGGGTCACGACGCTGCCGCCCGAGCTCGAGCTGTTGGCGGTGATGGCGGCTTCGACGTTGGCAAGCGAAAGGCCAAATCGCAGCAGCTGCTGCGGATCGAGCTCGAGTTGGAACTGCGTCGTGATGCCGCCGAAGTTTTGGATGTCGGCGACGCCCGGCACCTGCTTCAGCGCCGGGATGACCACCCAGCGCTGAATCTCGGACAGGTCGCGCAGCCCCTTGGTATCGGATTCGAGCGTGTAATAGAAAATCTGACCGGTGGGCGACGACAGCGGATCGAGACCGGGCGTGAGATTGGGCGGTAGGGTGGCGCTCTGAATGCGTTCGATCAGTCGCTGGCGCGACCAGTAGTCTTCGACGCCATCGCGGAACGCGACGGTGATCAGAGACAGTCCGAACGTGCTCTTGGACCGCATGAACAGCAGTCCAGGCGTCCCGTTGAGCTGACGCTCCAGCGGGACGGTGATCTGCTGTTCGACTTCCTCGGCCGCCAGACCCGGCGCCTGCGTGCTGATCTGCGAGCTGGTGTCCGCGATGTCGGGATAGGCATCGACGGAGAGTTGGGTCCAGGAGTAGTACCCGTATATCGCGCCGAATACGCAGATCATCGTGACGACCAGGCGTTTGCGCAGCGCGAAAGCGACCAGCCAGTCAATCATTGAGCAGCACCCCGTCCTTGACGACGACGCGCTCGCCCACGGTCAGCCCGCGAGTCACAAGGGCCTGGTCCCCTTGCTGGAAGGCGACGTCGACCCGGCGGGCCTGAAACACCCACGGCGCGACCTCGACAAACACCTGGTCTGCGTCATCACGCAGGACCAATGCCGTCGTCGGCACTGCCGGCAAAGTCTGTTTTGGCGCCAGAAATTTCGTGGCAGCGAACATGTTCGGTTTGAACCGCAAGTCGGCGTTCTCGAACGCGATGCGCACCTTGGTGCGGCGCGTGTCCGGATCGAGAACATCGCTGACAAAGAGGACCGTGCCTTTGAACACCTCGCCGGGATACGCGGTGAGCACCACCTCGGCGGATTGCCCCTTGCTCACCAGGGCAGTGTCCTTTTCCGGGACGTTCGCGGTAACCCAGACCGTGTCCAAGTTGGCGATGGTCGCCATCGCCGCGGTGATGTCGTTGACATAGGCGCCGGGGGCGGTTTGCAGGTCGATGACGCTGCCGGACATCGGCGCTTTGATCGACAGCAGCCGGGTCGGCTCGGTGGCAGCGGACGCCCCCCCGAGCGTGCGCAGCCGTCTTTCGCTGCGTTCCAATTCCGCCTGCGCCTGCAAACGGTCGTTTTGCGCCTGCTCGCGCTCCTTGACCGAAATGGCGGCAGTCTTTTCCAGGATCATCAAGCGATCGAGCGCCTGCGTGGTGAACTTTTCGGCGGCGCGTGCCTTTTCAACGTCAGCGAACGCTTGTGCGAGATCGCCCGAGTCGATCACCGCGAGAACATCGCCCTTGGCCACGCGTGCGCCGAGCTGCACCTTGACCTCGACGACGCGGCCGCCCACCGGCGGCAACACTTTGACCGTGCGGGCAGGGTCCGCCTCGACAACAGACGGGAGCACCAGGCTGCGCTGGGTCTCGCTCGCAGCGACAAGAGCGATCAAAAGCTTGCCGCGCAGCGGCGAACCGGGAGGAACCTTGATCTGGTCGCCCTCTCGGACAAGGAGCGGAGACATTTCGCGCGTTGCAGTGTCTTGTGCTCGCGCCGAGCGGTCCCATCGGCTGGATGTTATTCTGAACGTTCCGGTCGCCAGCGCTGCGACCACGAGCGTCGTGACCAGTGGCAGTCCCAGCCGGCGCAGCCTCAGGGCGAGCCGCGGCCAGCGCGTGCGTGGCCCGCTGTCCTGACCGGGCAGTTGCTCGAATGACGTCATCTGTGAACTCGGAATCGATCGTTGACCCGCGATGGCCCGGCTTCTGGAACTCTTCGCAGCGGTGGCGCTATGGCGCTTCTGTGTCCCGCTGGCTTTGGTCAGCCGGGGATTGGCTCGTTGCGCGAACGCGGTAAATCAGGCGACCGGTGGTGCGCGGGTCTGAAACAGAAAATGGCGGCTGACGCCGAGGACAATCGCTTCAATAAATGTGTGGTGCGAGACGCCTGCGAATTCCGCCGGATGCTCGACCGACGGCAGCGCCGGCAACAACGCAGATCCTGCCATGTGCAGGGTTGCACAGATCGGACAATCCTCGCTCGGAATTCCGCCCGGGCCTTGTTGTTGTCGCGGCGACGATTTGTCGACTGCCGTCTGCCCCCGTGCGGAGGCTGCGAGCAAGACCCGCGCGACAAACGGGTCCCGTGCGTGAACGTGGCCGAATGAGACGAAAAGCTGAAGCAGGAGGGCAAAGACACTGACCCCCGCCGTTACACCTCGCTTCAATCGCCCCGTGCTTGTCAGCATATCTTCGGCGTTGCCGCTCCCGACACAATTTTCGACCCACCTCACAACCCGCAAGGTGCCTTAAGGGTGTTATTTTCGCTGATATGGACGCGAGGTCAAGGAGATACCACGACGTCGGCAAAATCGTGAACGCGCACGTTAACGATATGCTTTCCCCTTAATCGGGCTTCGCCCCGGACTGTTGCACGATCGGCGCCCAGTGCTTGATGTCTTCGCGCACGAAGGCGGCGAACTCGGAAGGTGTGCTGCCGACCGCCGAGGCCCCTTCATCCCTAAGGCGTTCGCTCAGCCTGGGGTCCCTCAGCGCCGCCAGGACCACCGCACTGAGCCTCTCGGTGACGGGCCCCGGAAGGTTCGCGGGCCCAAACAGGCCGAACCAGGCGCTCGACTCGAACCCAGGTACGATCTCGCCAATCGCTGGCAGGTCGGGAAACGACGGCTGTCGGCGCGCACTGGTGACGCCGTAGGCGCGCAGGTTTCCGGCGCGGACCTGCTCGGTCCCGGTCACCAGGCTGATGAACATCAGATCAACATGACCTCCGAGCACATCCGCCAGCGCGGGGGATGTCCCCTTGTACGGGACATCGAGCAGCTGCACGCCGGTCATCATCTTGAACTGCGCGGATGCCAGGTGCAGCGAGGAGCCGATCCCGCCGAGCGCAATCGTCAACCGATCGGGCTTCGCCCGTGCCAAGTCGATCAGGGCCTTCAGGTCGCCGGCGGGGAGCTTCGGGTTTCCGACCAGCAGGCTCGGCACCGTCGCGATCTCGCTGATCGCCGTGAAGTCGGCCGCCGGATCGTACGGAAGGTGCGGGTATAGCGTCGCGTTGATGGTGTGGCTGGTGAAGCTGACGAGCAGGGTGTAGCCGTCCGGCGTCGATTTCGCGACCACATCAGCGGCGAGATTCCCGCCCGCCCCTGGGCGGTTCTCGATCATGACGGGTTGCTTCAAGGCGGGCGCGATCGCTTCGGCTAGCGTCCGCGCGATCGTGTCGGTGGTGCCGCCGGCCGAGGCTCCGACGAACAGCTTGATCGGCCGCGTCGGATAGTCTTCCGCGGCGGCGCGCTCGGCGCCGACAAGAAAGGCGCACGCGAGAAGCAAGCCGATCATTAGGAGGCTTCGCGCCGACACAGTCGCTATCCTGGCTATGCGCATACTTCGAGCGCGCCCCTTGGCCTGACCAAGCGCCGCTACGCACGCGGTGGTGTGCGTTTGCCCGCGAGCACGCTGGCGATCGGGAACAGCCGCTGCTTGCCCTTGCGCGTGCCTTTGTAGTTGTCGAGGAACTCGAACGCGCCGTCGCGTAGCTCGAGGATTGCGACGTCGGCAGGTGCACCGACATTGAGCGTTCCGCGATTGTCGAAAGCCGGGAAGACGCGCGCCGCGTTGACAGTCGCGCAGGCGATCACCTGCATCAGCGGCATGTCGAACATCAGGAACTTCGACATCACGTTGGCGAAATCGACGACACCGGTGGTGCGCGATTGGGTGTTCCAGTCGGTCGAGAAGGTGTCCGGCCAGAAACCCTGCTTCATCGCGCGCTCGACGCTATCCCAGTTGAAGTGATCGACGACGCCGTTTCCAAAGTCGAACAGCACGCCGCGGCGGCGCGCTTCCGTCACCTCCGGAAACAGGCGGCCCTGGTCGTCGAGGATGCCGTTCGGCGCCGGTGCATACATGTGGGTGACGATGTCGCCGCGTTTGAGCAGCGCCAGAATCGCGCGCAGCGGAGAATACGACTGGCCGATATGGATCATGACCGGCAGTCCGAGCGGCGCCGCCACCTCCTGGGCACGCCGCAATGCTTCGAGGTCGTTGGTGCCGGCGACGTTGTTGGAAAGCCGCGCCTTGACGCCGACCGCGACGTCCCGATTGCGCAGCACGGCGCCGCGCGCGAGGTCGACGTTGGCGGCATTGAGATCCTTGAGCTCGCCATCGGGAGTGACGCCGGTGCGCGCGATGTTGACCAGCGCACGGCCAATCTGCGGGGCGCCGCGCGCGATCGCGGCGACCTGATCGAAATTGTCGGCGCCGCTCGAGCCGGCGTCGACCCAGGCGGTGACGCCGTCCTGCAGCAGCATCGGCGGCCCCTCCTTGCTGCGGCCCGCATGGGTGTGGATGTCGATCAGGCCGGCGGTCACGATCTTGCCGCTCGCGTCGATCGTCTCGGCGGCGTCGCCCGCAATATTGGCTTCGACCGCCGCGATGCGGCCGGCGGCGACCGCGACGTCGCGGACGGCATCGAGAGCGACCGACGGATCGATGACGCGGCCGCCCTTGATGATGAGGTCGTAGGTCGCGGCGCGCGCGTGCGGGGCACCGAGCATCGCCATTGCGGCCGAGCCGGCGAGAAAATGGCGGCGATGGATCATTGGGTCCTCCCGATCTTGTTTTCGCGGACTTTTGGAGCGCGGATTGAACGTGCTGGTCGGCGGCGGGTCAAGCCCGGCCGGTCTCCAGTCCCCGGCCAGGCTTGGCGCAGGAATCGGGTTGAATTCCCGTCCTCCCCGCACGATTTTCAGGGGTAGATTGACATGATGAGGAACCGTGTGATGGGCGAGACCGCGCACCATTATCTGATCTTCGAGACCGCGGGCGGCTTCTGCGGCATCGCCTGGAATGGCGCGGGCATCACGCGCTTCCAGCTGCCGACGAAAAGCGCCGAAGCGGCGGAAAGCCTTCTGCTGCGCCGGCTGCGCGGCGCTAAACCCGGCGCGCCCACGCCGCAGGTGGTCGAGGCCGTCACCGCGGCAAAGCGCTATTTCGCGGGCGAGCCGACGGATTTTTCGAGCTTCACGCTCGATCTCGCCGATCAGGACGCATTTTTCAAGCAGGTCTATGCCGCGGCGCGCCAAGTCGGATGGGGTCACACCACCACCTATGGCACCTTGGCGAAGGAACTCGGCGGCGGACCGGAAGCTGCGCGCGATGTTGGTCAGGCCATGGCCAAGAACCCGGTGCCGCTGATCATCCCCTGCCACCGGGTCTTGGCGGCCGGCGGCAAGGTGGGTGGTTTTTCCGCTCCCGGCGGCTCGGCAGCGAAAATCCGCATGCTCAAGCTGGAAGGCGTTGATCTCGAGCCATCGCGGCCGGCGCAGGAATCGTTTGGATTCTAGCCGACGCTAATGCGTCAAATAAAAACGAGGCGCTTGTACGCTCGTACGAAGGGTGGGCAAAGGCGCATTGTTCGAGCGGCCGGCGTGAGCAAAATCGCGTATGCCATAGCCCGTTGATAGACGGGCGTGAACGCCCTGACGGCCCACCTGCGGCCGCACAGTGAACGATTTTGCCCACCCTACGAACTCCCGCAGGGAGCTACCTCACCGCGACCGGGAAATGCAGAAAGCCGCGAAAGCGCGCGCGTCCGCCGCGAACCGCTTCTCCTGAGCGTTCGATCGTCCGAAAGCGGCCGACAAGCCTTCCAATCGCGATGCGCGCTTCCATGCGCGCGAGCGACATCCCGGCGCAGGCGTGAATTCCGAGGCCGAAGGCGAGGTGGCGGTTGGGAGAGCGGCGGATGTCCAACCGGTCCGGATCGGGAAACTGCGCGGGATCGCGGTTGGCGGCACCGATGCAGAGATGAACATAGGTCCCGGCGGGAACGGCGATGCCGCCGAGCTGCGTCTCCCGGAGCGCGCGGCGGTTGCCCAATTGGTTCGAGCTTTCCATACGCAGGAATTCCTCGATCGCGGTGTCGATCAGCTCCGGGTGCTCGGCGAGCTCGGCCGTCGCATCGGGATGCCGCAACAGGAGGTCGACGCCGTTGCCGATGAGATTGGTCGTGGTCTCGTGTCCGGCATTGAGGAGGAAAATGCAGTTGTGCTGGAGCTCGAGCTCGGTGAGCCGTTCACCGCCCTTCGCGTCGGAAGCGAATTCGCTGGCATTGATGAGGGTCGACAAGATTTCCCGGCCGTCGGCGGCGCCGTCGACTTGTCTGCGCGCGATCAGCCCGGTCAAATAGTCCTTGAACTCCGCGACCGCCCGCACGCCGGTGTCGAATTGCTCGCGGGTCAGCTTCGGCTCCAGCGCGCCGAGGATCGCGAGTGACCATCGGCGCAACGGTTCCCGTTCGCCCTGGGGAACGCCGAGCAGATCTCCAATCAGCTGCATGGGAATGGCGGCGGCGAAATCATCGATAATGTCGAAGCGGCCGCGCTGTTCGGCGGCGTCGAGCAACCGATCGACCAGCGCCTCGATCCGTGGCTCCAGCGCCCTGAGCGCGCGCGGCGTGAAGGCGGGAGCCAGCAACTTGCGCACCCGTGTGTGCACCGGTGGATCATTGAATACCAGGCTCGTCGTGTGATGCTCGTATAGTAGGCTGTCGGCGAAGTTCGGTCGAAAATCGATCTTTTTGTCGGAGCTCCAGGTCGACGTGTCGCGATAGATCTGTGCCAGGTCATCATAGCGGGTGAGAAAGAACGACCCGTCGGGCAGGCGGTGGACGGGCGCGTACTCACGCAGGACTCGGTAAGTCGGAAAGGGTTCGTTCAAGAAAGCGGGTCCGAGCCGGCTGAGGTCGAAACCTTCGATCATTTCCGCAGCCTGCTTGTCCTCGATCGATGCCGCGGGCGCGGTTGTCATGGCTTCCCGGTACGCTGTGACGTTGTTTCGATCATTGCGATCCACCATCGTTGTCGTATTGGGTGCCGTTACAAAGGCCAAGACGGGACGATACTTTGCCGCATTTGTTTTGTTATTGGCAGATGGAGTGGACGGGGGTGTTCGGTCACGCCCTCACGCGTAACTGCGTAAGACCGGGGGACGTAGAGTTTGTTCAGAGCCGGGATGTGCGCGATCCCCCTTGGGGTCGTAGTGCTGTGTGTCTGGTCTGCGGCCGACCCAGGGGGAACGCAGCGTCTGGCCAACGCCGCGCTGCGATC
>Ga0066903_100005353_pt1 | contig 11118 bp, 6 predicted proteins | sample PanSoiMetaGPlot1_FD_67491 | JGI IMG/M metagenome (GOLD analysis project Ga0066903, IMG submission 67491) | Tropical forest soil microbial communities from Panama analyzed to predict greenhouse gas emissions - Panama Soil - Plot 1 (version 2) | ecosystem: Environmental > Terrestrial > Soil >...
CGCGAGGTCCTCGCGCAGCCGGGGCGGCGGCTGCTCATGACCACGCACCGCCGGGAGAACTGGGGTGAGCCGCAGCGCCATATCTTTGGGGCGACGCGCCGGCTCCTCGATGAGTTTGGGGACCTCGCGCTGATTTTTCCGGTGCATCCGAATCCCACCGTGGCACGTCCCGCCCGTGAGATGCTCGGCGGGCATCCGCGGGCGCACCTGTTCGAGCCGTTTGACTACACGACCACGGTCGCCGTGATGAAGGCCGCTTCGCTGATCCTTACCGATTCCGGCGGCATTCAGGAAGAAGCACCCGCGCTGGGCCGCCCGGTCCTCGTGCTGCGCGAGACAACGGAGCGGCCGGAGGGCATCGACGCCGGCACCGCGCGTCTGGTCGGGACCGATGAGGCGCGGATCCTTGCGGCGGCGAGGGAGCTGCTGACGGACGGCGGCGCCTATGCGCGGATGAGCCGTGCGCGCAATCCCTACGGCGACGGCCGCGCGTCCCAGCGGATCGTCGACGCACTCCGGCGCTACTTTGGATTCACGCAGACCTCACCGGAGGAATTTCGGGTGTGATAACCAACGGCTCCAACACGCGCGCCCTCGGGCACCGCTCCCGAATCATGAAGAATGCCGCCCGGAAGCGGCGGGCGACGGGCCTCCACCGGCTCCGGACCACAATGCCGGAACTTACGCAGATGCGCGCGCGTTTGACAGTCGAAGACCGCGGCGCCTATAATGATGCGGCCGCGGGCATAACCGTGCGGGGAAAGGTGTTGGGCGCATGCACCGAGCAGCCGTTGTCACGGCAGTCGCGCTCGTCGCGGCGGCGGTGTTCGCGGCGGCCGCCGGATCGGCGCAGACCGCGGCCAACGTCGTCGTGCGCTCCGGCATCTCCGGCCAGGTGCTGCCTCTGCAATTCGTCGCCGTCGGGCAGGCCGTGAAGATCGGCGACCCCCTCGTCTTCGTACGGACCTCGACAGGCAGCGCCATCCCCGCCGCCCGTGCCACGGCCGACGGCAAGGTCATTCAGGTCATGGTGCGGGTCGGTGATTTTGTGAACATCGGCGACCCGGTGGCCGTGATCGAGGCCCAGTAACGGCGAACCGCATTCGGGAGTAGTGCCGAGGGGGCCTTCCCCCTCGTATTGTTTCACGGAGGGCGCCGCGGACGCGCGGCGAGAGACGGAGGGGACCGTTGGTCAGAGGCGCTGGACGCTGCAGGCGCGGCACGCTACGGGCGGTGGCGGCGGTCGTCGCCGCCGGACTGGCCGCGGCGGCGTCCGCACTTCCGACCGCCGGCGCCGATTCGCCGGGCACCCTGCCGTTGTCCGCCGTGCATGCGGGCATGCATGGCTACGGCCTCACCGTGATTCAGGGGACGGCCATTCAGCGCTTCGACGTCGACGTGCTCGGCGTGCTGCGGGGCGAGAATTCGTCCGATACCGATCTCATTCTCTTTCGCGCCAGCGGTCCACTCATCTCGAAAGCCGGGGGCACGGCGTCCGGCATGAGCGGGAGCCCAATCTACCTCAATGGCCGGCTGGCCGGGGCGCTCTCGTACGGGTACCACTTCCCCGGCCCCGACGCGGATCTGAGCCTCGCCACCCCGATCGACCAGATGCTGAAGATGGTGAGCGCCCCCGCCACGCCGGCGGCGCCGTCGTCGCTCACGCCGCTGCGCCGCCCACGCACGTACCGCAGCGACGCACCGATCCCGACGCCGGCGGGACCGCTGCGCCGCGTGCTTGTCGTCGGCTCGACGGCGGAGGCCGCCGCATACAACGCGCATCGCGCGCCCGGCACCGCCGCGCTGGCTCCGACGACCGTGCCGATGACCGCGTCCGGGATTACGCCGGCCGGCATGCGCGTCCTTCAGCAGGCATTCAAACGGTTCAACCTCGTGCCGTTCCAAGGGTACGGCGGCCAGCGCCTGTTCGATCCACCGCCGATCCAGCCGGGCGCCTCACTCGGCGTTGAACTTGTGCGCGGCGACGTGGAAGTCGGCGCGATCGGGACGGCGACCTACCGGCGCGGCGACACGGTCCTCGGCTTCGGCCACCCGCTCATGAACGCGGGCAGCGCCTCGTTGTTCCTGACCACGGCGTGGATCGACACCGTCGTCCGCTCCCTCGATTTTCCATTTAAAGAGGGCAGCTTCGGGCCCGCGGCGGGTACGATGACGCAGGACCGCACGACCGGGATCGCCGGGCAACTCGGCCGGTTCCCGCGGGCTTTCGGGATCCGCGTCAACACGAAGGATCTCGACACGGGCGTCGCGCACGCCTACGGCGCGCAGGCGGTGCGGCGCGTCGACCTCGCGGAGAGTCTCGTGCCGAGCGCCGTCTTGAGTCTGATCCAACGCGGTCTGGACCGCGTGGCCGGCGGCTCGGCCGCGATCCGCATTACGCTGCGCGCCGGCGGCCTCAAGCAGCCGGTCGTGCGCGAAGATCTCGCCTACGACATCAACGACATCGCCACGGCCGCCTCGCTCGACATCCCGGCGGCGACGCAGTTGCTCTTCGGCAACTTTTTCCAGGAGCTCGACCCGGTGGACATGACCGTCGACGTCGCGGTCACCGCGAAGCCCAACATGGCGCTGCTGGTGGGCGCGCGTCCCGATGTCCGAACGCTTCGCGCCGGCGACCGCGTGCAGGTGCAGGTGCGCATCCGTCCCTTCGGGGAAGACGAACCGCAGTCGCGCACCATCGCCTTCACCGTGCCGAAAGAGTTTCCGGAAGGGCCGGCGTTCCTGCTCGTCGGCACGGCCGGCGCCATCAACGACTCCTCGTCGCCACAGGCTAAATTCCAGGCGCTGGTCGCGGCTCAAGGGACCCCGGGCGGCGCGGAATCGCTCGCCTCGGCGGTCGAGCAGTTCGAGAACGAAGGCAAGAACACGGACGTGATCGTGCAGCTCGTGCCCGAGTCGGTTCTCACTGCGGTCGGCGCCAACGCGAATCCGAGTTTCGAATTGTTGGCCGGTACCGCGATCGCGACCGACTGGGTCGTGCTGGGCAAGTATCAAATCCCGATGATGGTCAAGTAGATGGGCGTTCCGATGCGCCGCACCGTCTTCCCCCGCTCGTCCCGCCGGATCGCGGTGCACGAGGCCGTCAGCCGCCGGCTGGCGGCGGCCGTCATTTCCGCCGTCGCCGCGTTCGGACTCGGCCTGGCGCCCGGCGCGCGTCCATCGGCGGCGGCGCCGACAATCATGCCCGCGCACGAAATTGCCGTCGGTATGAAAGGCACCGGCAAGACCGTGATCATCGGCACGTCCGTCGTCACGTTTGACGTCCGGGTCCTCGGTATTTTGCACAACGCGGGTCCGGCGGGCGACCTCGTGCTCTTCCGCGCCTCCGGGCCGGTGATTCAGAGCGTCGGCGGGATCGCGGCCGGCATGAGCGGCAGCCCGATCTACCTGCAGGGGAAACTCGCCGGCGCGCTGGCCTACACGTTCCAGGCGTCCGACCCGATGGTTGGCCTGTTCACGCCGATCGAGGACATGCTGCGCATCCTGCCGCGCTCGGCGTCGGCCCGTCCGGCCGGGCCGCGCGTGTACGCGCTCGCCTCGCTGCGTCTCGACGGACGGACGATCCACCGCGTCATGATGCCGGGTTCGTCCGCGGGTGGCGCGCGCGCGTCGCAACACGATGCCGGGGTCGTGCCGGGCGATACCCTCGTTGCCTCGCCGGCCGCGACGCCGCTGTTTGTGTCGGGCATGAGTCCCGCCGGAGTGGAAATGCTCGCCACCCTGCTCGGCCCGATGGGCCTTGCGCCCGTCGTCGGCGGCTCGGAGGCGGACGTCCCGGCGTCGCTCCCGCTCGAGCCGGGCAGTGCGATCGGCGTCGCACTGCTGAAAGGTGACATCGCCGCCTACGCGATCGGCACCATGACGTACCGTGACGGCGACCGAATGGTGGCCTTCGGGCATCCGTTCACCGGCATCGGGCCCGCGAGCTACCTGCTGATGAACGCGACGATTTTCCAAATCATTCAGGGGCAGCAGCAAAACATTAAGGTGGGCGCGGTCGGGGTACCCGTCGGCATCGTCTCGCAGGACCGCCCGGCGGGCATCGGCGGGACGATCGGGATGCTGCCGCGCATGTTCGGCGTGAGGGTTCACGTGGCGGACGGCGACACCGGCCGCCACCGCGACTTCAATTTCCAGGTCATTCCAAGCACGGAGATCGCGCCGGTAGTGGTGCCCGTCGGTTCCCAGGGCGCCATCGAGCGCGCGCTCAACCGCAGCGGACAGGGCACCGCGACGGTGCGAATGACGCTCTACGGCCGCGGTCTTCCGGCGCCGGTCGTGAGGGAGAACATGTTCTTCGCCTCGAACGGGATCGCCGCGCGGGCGCTCGCCGAGCTGCCGCAGGCGATGGCGCTCCTCTTCGACAATGACTTCAAAGACGTCGGTCCCACCGGCATCGACCTCGATGTCCGCGTGACGTCCGCGGAGAGGACCGCCACGATTACCGACGCAGACGTGGCGCACGACCCGGTCGCGCCGGGCGCAACGGTACGGGTGCGCGTCACCGTTCGTCCGTTCCGCGCCGAGCCGCAGACCGAAGAGCTCGCGCTGGCGATTCCCGATAATGCCACGCCCGGCCCCGCGCTCTTGATCGTGCGGGCGGGCGGCATTCTGGCCGCGGGCGGTGTGGGGGCAGTTGGCGCGGCGTCTGCAGCCGCTGCGGGCCAGGGCGGCCCGCCCCGGACCCTCGAGGACGCCATCAAGGTGTTCCAGACCGCGGACAAGAACACGGACGTGGTCGTCGAATTGATGGGCGGCGTGCCGGCCAGGATGGGGACGGCCATGGTGCCGGCGAGGCCGTCTGTCCAGTGGACGACGCCGTGGGTGGTGCGCGGCCGCATCCAGATTCCGATCGTCATCGCCGGACGGAAATAACCGTGCCATCGATGTGGACCGCGCCGGAGCGAGCAGCAGGGCTCCTCGCGGGCCTCATGGGAGCAGGGCCCTGAGCGCGTCTGGCGCCCGCGAGGCCGCCAGGCCCACGCCGGCGGGGCGGCGCAGATGGATCCGCCGCGCCGTGGTCGCGGGGTCGGCGCTCCTCCTCTGCGCCGCCGTTGTGTGGGCCGGGATTCTCGCGAGCGGCTGGGCCGCACAGGCCGTCCGCGAGACGATCGTCGTGCGGTTGAGCCGGTCGCTCGGCCGCGCCGTGGCCCTCGGCAGCGTCGGCGGCAATCTCCTCAACGGCATCGAACTGCGCAATTTCGTTATCTCGGAGCGTGGCGGGTTCAGCCGCGGCGTGGCGCTTTCCGTCGACCGCGCTCAGCTGAGCATATCGCTGTGGGATCTCGCACGCCGTCCGCAAGACGTGCTCGCCGCCATCCACCGCGTGGACCTTACGACTCCGCATGTCGAGCTCGTCCGCGACGCGCGGGGGGTCTGGAACCTGGCAGATCTGTTCACAGGCCAGCAGGTCCCATCCGGCCCCGCGCTGTCCGGCCCGGCGTTGCGCCTGAACGTCATCGTCCACGGCGGCGTCGTGGGCTACGCCGACTCGTTGGGAGTGGAAGCCCCGCCGTTTCTGACGCGGTTCGAGCATATCGACGGCACGATCGGCACGGCGGCCGGCGGGCGCGTCCTCATCGCGCTCGGCGGGCGCAATACCGACGGCGAAGCGGCGACGGTGCACGGCCGGTATGCGATGGGCGACGGCAGCTTCGACCTCGACATCACGACCAGGGACGCGTCTGTGGCGCATTGGGGCACGTATCTGGTCCGGCTCGGGGCCTTGCGCTGGGACGCCGGACGGTTCTCCGGCAGGGTCCATCTGCTGGCGACCGCGTCGCGTTCCGGTGTCACCATGGACTACACAGCGGCGATCCGGCTCGACGATGCGGAAGCATTGTACCGTCCGGCGGGCATTCCACTCAAACATGCGCAGGGCGAGCTGCAGCTCACCGCCGGTCATCTCGCTGCCGACGGGCTTACACTCGTCGCGGACGCTTCGCCGATATGGGTGCGCGGGGACGTATCGTACGCGGGACCGCCGTGGCTGGATGTCGTTGTGCGCGCGGAGCACCTGGACCTGGCCCGGGTGCGCGCGCTGTTCTCGATCGGAACGGGCGTCACGCTGACCGGCCGCGCCAGCGGGGCCGTCTGGGTCTCGGGGCCCCTCATCGCTCCATCGGTTTCCGGCACCGTCCAGGCCGCGGACGGCCGCTTCAACCGCCAAGACTTCACCGGTCTCAGCACGCGGTTCGACTACGATGCCGGCGTGCTGTCGCTGCGCGAATTGTCCGCCCGGGTCGGTGCCGGACAGGTGGCGGGTGACGTCGTGATCGATCTCGCCGCCCGGAAGCCGTCTTACACTTTTGTCGCGACGGCGGAGAACGTCGATACGGCAGTGATGCCGCGCGCGGGCCTCCCCGCGGCCGGCGGCATCACGGGCCGCGCGTCGGCCAGGGTCGCCGGGGTCGGTTCGGGCTCGCGGCTTCAGGTCCTCGGTGCAGTGTCGCTGCACCGCGGCGCGGCCCACGGCCAGTCCTTCGACCAGGTGACCGCACTGTTCTGGGGCGACGGCGACGCCGTGCTTTTGGACGCGCTGCGCGTGCACGCGGGGAAGGGCACCGTGTTCGCGTCGGGCTCGGTGGCGCCCGGCGGTGCTTTGGATCTCTCGGCCGAGGGTCACGATATGCCGCTCGCCGAACTCGCGGCACGCACGGGCCTGGCGGGCTCCACCCTCGCCGGGGTAGGCCGGTTCAACGGGCACGTCGGCGGAACGCTCGCCGATCCAACGCTGGCCGGCGCCGTCGCGGTGTGGGACGGCCGGCTCGGTCCGCTCCCATACACGTACGCGTCGGGAACCCTTCGGCTCACGCCTGAATCGTTGTCAACGGCGCACGCGGAATTCTTTGACGGCGGCGCCCACTACGGGGTGGCCGGTAGTTTCGCGCTCCGTCCCATGGCCGCGCGCGGCGTGGCGATCGAAGCGGACGGCGTGTCCGCCCAGTCGTTCCTGCACGAGACGGCCGGCATCGACAACGTGACCGGGACGCTGGCCGGCCGTCTGCTTGTCAACGGACCGGTCGATCGGCCCTCCGTCGCCGGACACGCGACACTGACCCGGGGCACTGTGCTCGGACAGACCGTGGACGCGGCCGATGTCGACCTGACCAACGGCGAGCCAGGGGTGATCCAGGTCGCCCGCCTGGACGCGCGAGCCAACGGCTCGCGCGTCCACGCTTCCGGGACCGTCGATGCGCGGGGACCGCTGAATCTCAATTTCCAGGCCGACCGCATCCGTCCGGGCGATATTTCGGCGATCACCCGGTTCGGCGTGGTGCCGTACGGGACGGTGACCCTGGACGGCCGCGTCACGGGTACCGTGTCGGATCCGGAATTCTACGGCCGCCTCGTCTCGCCCGATTTGTGGATGCGGGGCCAGGCGTTCTCCGCATCCGGCATCGTCGACTACCGAAGCGGCCTGGTGCTGCTCGCGCCGCTCGACCTCGTGCAACGAGATGCGAGCTACAGTCTCAGCGGAAGCGTTTCGTGGAGTGGCCGGCCTGCGGCCGACCTCAATCTCCACGTGACACACGGGCAGGTCGCGACGCTCGTCGACGCCGCCGACCTTCGGCTGCCGGCTAAGATCGAAGGGGTGATGGATGGCGACGTGGCCTTGTCCGGTCCGCTGTCGGACCCGTCCGCGCGGCTGACGCTCGCGCTCAACAACGCGCACGTCGGCGGCGTCCCCGCCGGGACGGGCCAAGCCGACCTCGTGTTGAGCCACGGCGCGATCGACATCCGGCAGTTCGATCTGCACCCAGGCCGCGGCGACCTGGCAGCCCGCGGTCAGTTCCGCGTGGGCGGCACCAGCGCCGTCGAGGTCTCGGCACATGATCTCGATCCCGCCGTCTTGGTCCCGCTTTTCCACCTGCGTCAGCCGGCCGTCGGGAGCGTGAATTTCACGATCCAGTGGACCGGCCCCGCCACAAATCCGACCGCGGGCTTGTCGGTGGAGGCTACGGATGCCGGTGTGCCCGGCGTCACGGTGGACCGGATCACGGCCCTCGCGTACTACAAGAGCGGTACCATTACGATTCAGAACGGCATGATCGTGAAGGAGGCGCACTCGCTCGTTCTCCAGGGCACGTTGCCGGTGGCACCCGGGCGGTTCGAGCTCGATCCGAACGGGCCGCTGCAGCTCAGCCTGCACCTGAAGGACGCAGATCTCAACTTCCTGAGCCTCCTCACACCGGCGATTCAGGACGCCTCCGGGACCGTGACGGGCGGTGTCACGATCGGCGGCACGGTCGCCTCACCTACGATGAGCGGCTCCATTCAGACCGCCGGCGGCCGCATGCGGTACGCCCCGCTGCGGACGCCCATCGAGAACATCGCGGCCGACGTCACCTTCTCGCGAGATCAAGTGAACGTGCGGAACGTGTCGGCCGACGTGGGCGGCGGCCACCTCGCCGTTCAGGGGGCCGTCTCGATCGGCGAGTTCCGGCCGCAGACCGTTGATTTGACCCTCACGGCCAAGCAACTGCTGCTCGATGTCCCAGGTCTTTACACCGGCCGTGCGGATGCGGGGCTCGCGCTTCGCGGACCGGCGGCGGATCCGACGCTCGAGGGCGGGGTAACCCTGTCGAACGGCCGCATCACGTACACGGGCGCGCTGCCGGGCGGCGCGGAGCCCGCGGCGCCCGCGGCGCGCGGGGCGCTGCCGACCGTCGCCCTCGACGTCAACGTCGGCACGAACGGGAACCTCTCGTATGGGGAAGGCCCCGTCCAGCTGACGCTTGCCGGCAACGTGCATGCGGGCGGAACCCTCGCGGACCCGAAGCTGTCGGGGGAGATCCGGTCCGAGAACGGAACCCTCAGTCTCTTCGGGACGCCGTTTACGATCGTCGAAGGCCGCGCGACCTTTTCGGAGAGCCTCGGTTTTACGCCGATGGTGACCGCCCGCGCCCAGGGCCAGGTCGGTAACTATCGAATCTTCATCGATGTGTCGGGCGTGCCGCCGAACGCCTCGGTGGTATGGAGTTCACAACCCCCCTTGACGCAGACGGAAATTCTCGGGCTCGTCTTTGGCGCCACCGGGCAGGCGGGGACGCCGGCCGGGCTCGCGGGGGTGCCGCTGGGGCGCCTCTTGATCAGCCCGGTGACGTCGCGGATCCAGCGGGCGCTGCACCTCGACGAACTCTCGCTGGCCTCCGATACACAGAATCCCATGACGCTGCGGATCGGCAAGTTCATCACGGCGAACTTCTATCTCTCGTTGACACAAGTGTTCGCCCCGCAGACCGGCACCAGCCCCGTCGTTTCGGGCGGACCGGTCTATGGCGGGACGGCCTATGGCGGGCCGGCCTATAGCGGGACGGCGCTGTCCGCTCCCGTGTTTGGTCTCTTCAACCGGACGGCGCCGGCCGCAGAAAACTACACGATCCTCGGGGCCAACTATCTGGTCAGTCCGAACCTGACCATCTCCTACGACGTCGATACGTTCGGCGACACCGGCTATTTCGTGCTGACCCGGTTCCCCTTCTGAGACGCGAGAATTTCCGCGTTGGAGCCTGGATATTGTGAGGATGGGGCGGCATCTATGCTAAACGAGTATTTGCGCGACCTCCACAGGGTCGAGCTGCTTCAACCGGCCGACGAGGCGCGGTGCTGGAGCGCCTTCAAGCGCGCCGGAGACCGGCGCAGCCGGGCCCGCCTCATCGAGGCGTATCAGCCGCTCGTTTTTAAGGTCGCCATGGCGCTGCGGCTTCGGGAACCCGTGCTCATGGACATGATTCAAGAGGGCACCGTCGGGCTGATTCAAGCAGTCGAGCGGTTTGATCCCGCCCGCGGCGTGCGGTTCAGCACGTTCGCCACGTACCGAATCCGCGGCCGCATGCTGAACGCGCTGCGGCGCGAGCGCAGCTGCCCGCAGCCGGACGCCGAAGACGCTGCCGACTCGCTGGCCCGCCTCGCCGATGGCGCCGCCGCGGATGCGTTGGCATCGGTAGAGGACGCGCTCCTCGTGCGTCAGATTGTCTCCGCGATGGGCGGATTGCCGGCGCGCGAACGGCGGATTCTCGTGGGTGCATTCCTGACGGCGGAGGAACCGGCGCGCATCGCCGACGAACTCAAAATCAGCCTGTCGCACTTCTACCGGCTGCAGCAGCAGGGACTGCGGAAACTTCGCGAGATGCTGGCCCCGCCGCTGCAGGCCCGGCACGCGGAGGAATAGGCGGATGCCCGGGCCGGACGTGCTGCTGCGCCACATCGGATACGCCGAGGATTGGCTGCGGCGGGCGCGATACGATTGGAGGAAGGGTGACGGTTCCGGAGCGCTCCGGCGGCTCATCCTGGCCGAAGCAGAGATTCGTCATGCGCGCGAAAGCGGCGCGGCGCTCGGTGCGCCGCAGGCGGGTCCTCGTCAGCCGGCGCCGGCGTGGCGGCTGGTTGCGGGCCTGGCGGCGGCCGTGCTCGCGGCCGGGATTGGATATGCGTCGACGTGGAGCGGAACGCCGCAGCGCAGCCCCATTGCCGCGCAGGACGGCGCAAGACAGCCTGAGCGAGGGGGGCTCGGGCGGTCGATCGTGCAGTTGGACAGCGGACGATTCTTGATGTCAGATCCGGCACAGGACGATTCCGCTCCGGCAAAGGACGATTCCGCGGGCGCCGTCGAGGACTTGACCGTCCCAGACCCCGGGGCGGACGGAGCGCCCCGCCGGCCACCCCGCGTCCGCGGGGTACCGGTGGATCTCAGGACGACCTCGCCGACGTTCTAGGTCGATGCTTCGGAGGAACCGGCAGGCGGTTGCGCCGCGCCGTCGTCGCTCATGACGGAGGTCGATATTGACCGCACCCAAGGTGGAGACGGGACAGGGACGCGTGCGCGTGTTCGTCGCCGCGGCATGCGCCGGCCTCGTGATGGGACCGGCGCTCGCCGGCTTGGCAGCCGGCCGCTTGATCGCCGCACCACCCGCGGGGCGGCTGTTGGCCTCCGTGCCCGCCTTGTTCGGCGCGCGAGCGCAGGCGCCACCGGCGCCATCGGCCCCGCCCCCGGCACCGAGTCCGCCGCCGGGCCAGCCCGTTACGCCGACGTCACCGGTGACGCCGACGACCCCCTCACCACCTGTTACGCCGACGTCACCGGTAACGCCGACG
>Ga0066903_100005354_pt1 | contig 11115 bp, 12 predicted proteins | sample PanSoiMetaGPlot1_FD_67491 | JGI IMG/M metagenome (GOLD analysis project Ga0066903, IMG submission 67491) | Tropical forest soil microbial communities from Panama analyzed to predict greenhouse gas emissions - Panama Soil - Plot 1 (version 2) | ecosystem: Environmental > Terrestrial > Soil >...
TGCATGGAAGCGGCCGAAGGCCAGCTTGACCCATTCGTAGGGGCCACCCTCCTGCGTGAACGCGCTCCCGACCTCCGCCATGACGAGCGCGTACGGGAGCACGAAGGCGATGGCGAGCACGATCAGCCACGTGAAGCCCTCACCCCCGCTCGATGCGACCAGGCCCAGCGTGTCCAGGCCGACGAACGCGCAGATGAGGAAGAACAGCATGTCGAAGCGCCGCAGCGACTTCTTGAGCTTCGACTTCTGATGAAGCGCGAGCTGAGTGGTGTGCTCGACTGGCCCGGTCACGCCGACCGTCGCGTCCATTCCTTGCTCCCTTCCGGGACGCGCGCGCCCCAGTCGTAGGCCTGCTTCCACAGGTCGAGGTACAGGAACGTCTCGGTCGACGAGACGCCCTCGAGCTCGCGCAACCGGTTCGTCACCTCGAAGAGGTGCGCCCGGTCGGTGCACAGCACCTCGACGAGCAGGTCGAAGTGGCCGGCGGTGATCACGACGTACGACGATTCCTCCCACGCCGAGATGGCGTCTGCCACCGGCCCGGGCGGGCCGGCGATGCGGATGCCGATCATCGCCTGGGAGTCGAAGCCGAGCCCCAGCGGGTTCGTGACCCCGGTGACCTGGAGGATGTCCTCGTCGCAGAGCCGGGCGTAGCGGGCACGCACGGTCGCCTCGGAGACGCCCACGGTGCGCGCGATGCGGCGGAACGACTCGCGGCCGTTGCGCTGGAGCGCCTCGATGATGGCGATGTCGGTCGCATCGAGGCTGTGGGGCCTCGAGATGGGCCCGCGCCGCGCTTTCTTGCCACTTCCCGGCAAATTGTTACGCAATGCGCGGCGAGTCTACGACGTTGCCGCGCATTGCGTCAATCAACCCGCCAGCTTGACCGCGACATGCTTGATGCGCGTGTACTCCTCCATGGAGTAGAGCGACATGTCCTTGCCGTAGCCCGACTGCTTGAACCCGCCGTGCGGCATCTCCGACGCGAGCGGGAACAGGTGCTCGTTGACCCAGACGGTGCCGAAGTCGAGCCGGCGCGCGGCCGCGAGCGCACGGCCGACGTTCTCGCTGAAGACGGAGGCGGCGAGGCCGTAGCGCACGTCGTTTGCCATCGCGATCGCGTCGTCGTCGGTGGCGAAGCGCTGCATGGTGACGACCGGGCCGAAGACCTCGCTCTGGACGATCTCGTCGCCCTGCTCGACATCGGCCACGATGGTCGGCCTCACGAAGAAGCCGCGGTCGCCGAGCGTCCCACCGCCAGTGACGACGGTCGCACGCGCCGGCAGCCGCTCGAGGAAGCCGAGCACACGCTCGCGCTGGGCCTCCGAGATGACCGGCCCCATGTCGACGTCGTCGCCCTCGGCCGGGTCGGCAACCTTCATCCCCTCGACGGCGCCCTTCGTCGCGCTGACGACGTCGTCGTAGACGGCCTCGCTCACGAGGATCCGCGACGACGCCGTGCAGTCCTGGCCCGAGTTCCAGTAGCCGCCGATCTTGACCGCCTCCGCGACCGTGGCCGGGTCGGCATCGTCGAGCACGACCATCGGCGCCTTGCCGCCGAGCTCGAGGTGCACACGCTTCAGCGTGTCGGCTGCGTTGCGGGCGATCAGCTTGCCCGTCTCGACGTCCCCCGTGAGCGAGACGAGCGCGATGTCCTCGTGGCGGACGAGCGCGTCGCCCACCGGGAGGCCGTCGCCGGTGACGACCTGCAGCACGCCGGGCGGGAGCACCTCCTGGGCGAGCTCGGCGAAGCGGAGCGTGCTCAACGGCGTCTGCTCCGCCGGCTTGAGGATCTGGACGTTGCCGGCCGCGAGCGCCGGGCCCATCTTCCAGACGACCATCATCAGCGGGTAGTTCCACGGCGTGATCCCGGCGACGATGCCGAGCGGCTCGCGGCGAATGATCGAGGTGTAACCCTCGACGTACTCGCCCGCGCTCTTGCCCTCGAGCGTGCGGGCGGCGCCGGCGAAGAAGCGCAGGTTGTCGGCGGAGAACGGCATCTCGTCGGCCGCGATGGCCATCGGCTTGCCGACGTTCTGCGATTCCAGCTTCGTCAGCTCCTCGGCGTGCTCGTCGATGAGATCGGCAAGCTTGAGCAGGAGCTCCATGCGGTCCTTGGGCGTCTTGTTGCGCCACTCTTCCCACGCCTTCTTGGCCGCTTCGACCGCGCGGTCGACGTCCTCGGCGGTACCACGCGGCACCTCGGCGATCACCTCGCCCGTCGACGGGTTCAGGACCTCCATGGTCTCGCCGCTCGACGAGTCCACCCACTCGCCGCCGACGAACTGCTTGTGCTGGGTGACTGCGACTGCCATCTCTCCTCCTCTAGCGCTGCCTGAGCACGCCCGTGTCGCGCGTGAGTCGTACCGAAACAACCACCGGCACGACCGTCAAGAGCAGCACCGCGAACACGATGACGTTGACGACCGGGAGGCGCAGGCCCTCCCGGATGTAGCCGAAGATGATGAGCGGGAGCGTGTTGTTCGAGCCCGCCGTGAAGTAGGTGACGATCACCTCGTCGAACGACAGGGCGAAGGCGAGCAGCCCGCCGGCGACGAGCGAGGTCGCGATCGTCGGCCAGGTGACGAAGCGGAACGTCTGCCAGCCGTCCGCCCCCAGGTCCTGCGAGGCCTCGATGAGCGACGGCGACGTGCGGCGCAGCCGCGCGACCACGTTGTTGAAGACGATGACCATGCAGAACGTCGCGTGGCCGATCACGATCGTCCAGACGGAAAGCCCGATGCCGGCGACGTCGTAGAACCGGTTCAGGGCCATCCCGGTCACGATCCCGGGCAGCGCGATCGGAAGGATGAACAGGAACGAGATCACGTCGCGCCCGAAGAACTGGAAGCGCTGGAGCCCGAAGGCGAGCAACGTCCCGAAGACGACGGCGAACGCGGTCGCGCCGATCCCGGCCTTGACCGAGAGGACGAAGGCGTCGCGAACGTCGGGGTTGTCCCACGCCGTGCCGAACCACTTCGTGGAGAAGCCGGCGGGCGGCCAGTCTTGGATGTTCGACTTGTTGAATGCGTACGTGCAGATGACCAGGAGCGGCACCCAGAGGAACGCGACGACGAACACCGTCCAGGCGACGAGCCCGATCCGGAGTCGGCGCGTTTCCACTAGAGCGCCTCGAACGCGCCCAGCTTGCGGGCGATCGCGAGGTAGAGGGCGATGACGAGTACCGGCAGCACGGCGTAGGCGGCCGCGAACGGCACGTTGTTCGCAATGCCGACGTTGTTGAAGACGACGTTGCCGATGAACTGGGCATTGGCGCCGCCGATCAGCACCGGCGTCAGGTAGTCGCCGAGCGTCAGGGAGAACGTGAAGATCGAGCCCGCGACCAACCCCGGGAGGGCGAGCGGCAGGATGACGCTGCGGAACGTCCGGAAGCCCCGCGCGCCGAGGTCCGCGGACGCCTCCAGATAGTTGTCGGGGATCCGTTCGAGCGCCGCGAAGACGGGCAGGATCATGAACGGAAGCCAGACATACGAGAACACGATCCACATCGAGGTGTTCGTGAAGGCGAGGTTCGCATCGGGCAGTCCGACGCCGTGCAGCGCCCAGTTGAGGATCCCGTTCTCCTGCAGGATCACGCGCCACGCGTAGACGCGGACGATGTAGCTCGACCACAGCGGCAGCAGGACGAGCACGAAGAGCAGCGCGCGCGTGCGGGGCCTCGCGATGCGCGCCATGTAGTACGCGATCGGGAAGGCGAGGACTGCGTCGGTGACGGTGACCGCCGCCGCCATCCAGATGGTCGACCACGCAATGCGCAGGTACGTGGTGTCCGAGAAGCTGAAGACCTGCTTGAAGTTCTCGAGCGTCCAGTCGTGGACGATCCTCCCGGTGAAGAAGTCCGAGGTCCAGAAGCCGGAGATCAGCAGGGCCGCGAGCGCCGCGAGATAGATCAGGACGAGCCACGCCAGCGGCGGGCCGAGCAGGGCCGTGACCTTCAGCCAGGGGCGCCGCCAGAAGAAGGCGGAAAGGCTGCGGCGGGCCCCGCGCAGTGCGGGGCCCGCCGATGACGCGTCAACAGCCACGCGGGCCTAGCTGGCCTTGATCTCCGTCCACGCGTTCTCCCACTTCGAGAAGTCCATGCAGTCCTTCTTGCCGTTGCCGCAGTCGGGCACGGGCGTCTTCCAGAAGTAGAGGGAGCGGTAGTACGCGAGCGGCTCGGCCGCGTGGTAGATCTTGCAGGAGCCCTTCGAGAGCTTGTTCATGTATGGACACGCCTTCGAGTTCACGGGCGTCTCGCCCCAGGTGACACCCTGGAGCGCCTGGACCTTGGGGCTCGAGATGTAGCGGTACCACTTGTACGCGCAGTCGGTGTTCTTCGACTTCGCGGACAGCATCCACGTGTCGAGCCAGCCGGTCGCACCCTCCTTGGGGATGAACTCCCTGACCGGCACCTTCGCCGCGAGGAGCGACCCTGTCGTCAGCGGCCAGCTCGGCCCGAGCCACGCGTCGCCGCTCTTGATCAGCTGCGCGTTGTCGCCCGATCCCGTCCAGTACTTCTTCACGAGCTTCTTCTGCTGCTTGAGGAGCGAGACGGTGGCGTCGAACTGCGTCTTGTTCAGCTCGTACGGGTCCTTGATCCCGAGCGAGGGCTTCGTCTTCATCAGGTACAGGGCGGCGTCCGCGATCTGGATCGCGTTGTCCGGGACGGTGAGCTTGCCCTTGTACTTGGGGTTGTAGATCGCCGCCCAGCTGTTCCCGATGTTCTTGATCTTGTCGGTGCGGTAGAGCAGCGTGTTCGGGCCGAACTGCAGCGAGATGCCGTAGTGCTTGCCGTCGACCGTGTTGTTCGGGGGCGACTTGAACGGCGCCTGGAATTGCTTCCACTGCGGGATCTTCGAGACGTCGACGGGCTGGACATACCCGCCGTAGATCAGGCGCAGGCTCGCGTCGCCGGACGCCGACACCATGTCGTACTGGCCCCCGCTGTTGCGCATGAGCGAGACCATCTCGCTCGACGACCCCGCGACTTTCCCCTGGATCTTGCACCCCGACTGCTTCTCGAAGGGTGTGACCCACTTCGCGTCGAGGTAGCCGTCCCACGCGATCATCTTGAGCGTGCCGCCCTGGCTGGCGCCGACGCTGAGCGACGGGACGATGAATGCCGCAAGCAGCGCCGCGGCCGCAACTGCGAAGGCGACGTGCCTTCTCTTGACCCTCCTCATTCCTGTGCTTCCTCCTCCTGTGGGACGTTGATGGTGAACGCGTCCTCGGGCGCCCACGCGAGCGTGACGGCACGTCCCTGCTCCGTCCGGACCTGCTCCGACGTGGATTCGAGGTTCTGGCGAACCACGACGAGCGTGCCGCCACCGTCGAGCCGGACCCGATATCGGGTCACGGGGCCGAGGTACACGACCTCGTCGACATGGCCCCTCTCCGTACTGCTCGGCCGCGCTGGGGCCTCGTCCCCGCCGAGCATGTGGATCTTCTCCGGCCGGATCGTGAACCGCCGGCCGTTGCGCTCGATGATGTTCGACACGCCGACGAAGTCGGCCACGAACTCGGTCGCCGGGCGCTCGTAGACCTCGGCCGGTGTGCCGACCTGCTCGACCCCGCCCTGGTTGAAGACCGCGATCCGGTCGCTCATCGCGAGCGCCTCTTCCTGGTCGTGTGTGACGTACACGAAGGTCTTGCCCAGGTCCTGCTGCAGCGCCTTCAGGAAGACCTGCATCTCCTGGCGCAGCTTCAGGTCGAGCGCGCCGAGCGGTTCGTCGAGGAGCAGTACCTGCGGGTCGTTGACGAGCGCGCGAGCGAGCGCCACACGCTGTCGCTGGCCGCCCGAGAGCTGCACCGGCTTGCGGCCTCCCAGCCCGGCGAGGCGGACGCGCGACAGGGCCTCCTCGGCGCGTCCCTTGCGCTCGCCGCGGCGCACGCCCTTGACGCGCAGCCCGTATTCGACGTTCTCCTGCACGGTCATGTGCGGGAAGAGCGCGTAGTCCTGGAACACGGTGTTCACGTCGCGCTCGTACGGCGGGCGGCCGGCCACGTCGTCGCCGCCGAGCAGGATTCGCCCGGCGTCCGGGCGCTCGAACCCGCCGATCAGGCGGAGCGTCGTCGTCTTGCCGGACCCGGACGGGCCGAGCATGGTGAAGAACTCGCCGTCGCGGATCTCGAGGTCGAGCCGGTCGACGGCGTGAACGTCGCCGTAGCGCTTCGTCAGCCCCTCGAGCAGGACGGCCGGCGCGCGTTCACGCGCGGGCACGGCGTCAGGCGGCGCCGCTGCGGGCAGCGACAAGCGACTCCTCCAGGATCTCCAGGCCGCGGGCGAGGTCGTCGTCGGTGATGACGAGCGGGACGAGGACGCGAACGACGTTGCCGTAGAGCCCGCACGACAGCAGGATCAGACCGCGGTCGCGCGCCGCCTGGACGGCCGCGGACGCCAGCTCGGGCGCCGGCTCCTTCGTGTCGCGGTCGCGCACGAGCTCGAGCGCGATCATCGGACCGAGCCCGCGCACGTCGCCGACCACGTCGACGCGTTCGGCGATGTCGTCCAGCCGACCGCTCAGACGGGCGCCGAGCTCGCGCGCGCGCGCGAGACAAGCCGGCGACGAGACCTCGTCGAGGATGACCGCGGCGGCGGCGCACGACAGCGGGTTGCCGCCGAAGGTGCCGCCCAGCCCGCCGGGCGCGACCGCGTCGACGACCTCCGCCCGCCCCGTGACGGCCGCGAGCGGCAGCCCGCCGCCGAGCGACTTGCCCGAGACGAGCACGTCCGGCTCGACGCCGTAGTGCTCGATCGCCCAGACGGTTCCGGTGCGGCCGACCCCGGACTGCACCTCGTCGTCCACGTAGAGGATCCCGTGCTCACGGCAGACCTCGAGCAGCGCGGCGGGGAAGTCGTGCGGCATCGGGATGAATCCACCCTCGCCCTGCACGGGCTCGAGCACCATGCAGGCGACCGTCGCCGGGTCGAGCTCGCGCCGGAAGAGCAGGTCGAGCCCGGTCAGCGCCTGGTCGGTCGAGACGCCTCGGTAGGGATAGGGCGCCGGGGCGCGGTAGACCTCGGGCGCAAAGGGACCGAAGCCGCGCCGGTAGACGACCTTGGCGGTCATCGTCATGGTCAGCAGCGTTCGGCCGTGGAACGAGTTGTCGAAGACGAGCACGGCCGGCCGCCCCGTCGCCGCGCGCGCGATCTTGACCGCGTTCTCGACCGCCTCGGCGCCGGAGTTGACGAGCAGGCTCTTCTGCTGGTCCCCCGCGCACGGCGAGAGCTCCCCCAGCCGGCGGCAGACGTCGACGTACGGCTCGTACACCCCGACCATCACGCACTGGTGCAGGTAGCGGTCGACCTGCTCGTGCAGCGCGGCCACGACGGCGGGCGGCCCGTGCCCGAGGTTCTGGCAGCCGAGGCCGCCGGCGAAGTCGATGTACGTGCGGCCGTCGACATCCTCGACGCGCGCGCCCTCCGCCCGGGCGACGACGAGCGGCGTGGTCGCCACGCCGCGCGCGACGTAGCGCGTGCGCTCGTCCGCTATGCGTCTCGACTCGCTCTGGGCTGCGGTTTGCGTCACTGAACCCGCCGATTTCTGCGCATCACGGCGGCATTCTGCACTGTGCGCGCGGAAAACGAAAGCCGCGCGCCTTCGCCGTTGAGGATTCGCGCGGATACGCGCGTCGTCGCACAGGTCGATCGCGAGGACACCAGTGGCACGCCGACGCCAGTTTGCACCGTGGCGCGGGGCCGGTCCTCGGGAAGCGACGCCCGCGCCACGGTCTCACGAAGATCTCAAGATTTGCCGCTACGCTTCGACAGCGATGGCTCGCTCCGCCGCCGGCCGCCGGCCGAAGCAGATCTCCGCGCCCAACCGTGGCGCGCGCCGGCCCGCGCCGCCGCAGCAGCCGCGCCCCGAAGACCTCATGTTCTTCCCGCGCCTGCGGAATCACGCCAAGTGGATGTTCGTCTTCCTGGCACTGGTGTTCGGCGTTGGGTTCGTCATCTTCGGCGTCGGCTCGAGCCTGCCGAGCGGTCTCGGCGACATCCTGCGCAACGGCGGGTCGTCGGGCGGGCAGGCAAGCGTCTCGGACGCGCAGAAGGCGATCAAGAAGGATCCGAAGGACGCGCAGGCGTACCACGAACTCTCGCAGGCGTACCAGCGCGACGGGAACATCGACGCCGCCATCCCGCCGCTGGTCACCTTCACGACGCTCAAGCCGAAGAACCAGAACGTGCTCCAGGAGCTCGCCGGCCTCTACTCGATCCAGGCAAACAAGGCGCAGGCGGACGCGGCGCAGGCGAGCCAGGACTACACGAACGCGACCGGGCTCTCCACGCTGCAGTCGGGCTCGACGTCGCAGCTGTTCCAGCCCGGCGCACTCGACAAGACGATCCAGGACAGCGCGGCGTCCCGCGGCCAGGCGGCCAACGCGAAGATGCAGGAGGCGTACAGGAACGCCGCCGGCACCTACGCCAAGCTCGTGAAGCTCTCGCCGCGCGACTCGCAGCTCTGGTTCCTCGACGCGCTGTCGGCCGAGCAGGCGAGCCTCAACCCGCAGGCCATCGCCGCGTACAAGCAGTTCCTGAGGCTTTCGCCGAACGCCCCCGAGGCGGCCCAGGTGAAGCAGCGCATCAAGCAGCTGAAGTCCGGCGGGTCGGCCACCGGCGGGTCGTAGGTTTCAGGCGTCGGCGTTCCGCGAATCAACCGTTAGACTCGCGCCGCTCCCGCTCGCCCCCACCATGGACTTCTCCGTACGCACAGAGCAGCTGTCCGACGACGTCTACGTCATCGCCCTCGCGGGCGAGGTCGACCTCTACACGGCGCCGGAGTTCAAGCAGGAGCTGCTCGACGTGATCGCCAAGGGCGCCAAGCACGTCGTGATCGACCTGTCCGAGACGACGTTCATCGACTCGACCACGCTGGGCGTGCTGGTCGGCGGCGTGAAGCGCCTACGCACGAACGACGGGCAGCTCTCCCTGATCTGCTCCGACCGCAACATCACCAAGATCTTCGAGATCACCGGCCTCGATCGTGTCTTCACGATTCACGCGTCGCGCGACGAAGCAGTTGCAGCGCTCGCCTAGCCGCCGGTTTCCCAACCCGATCCGCAGCGAGGAGTCGGCGTTCCGCTTCGTCGTGCTGACGCTCGCTTTCTTCGCGGCGGTCGCCCTGGCTTCCGTACTCCTCGGTCCGTGGGCGGGACTAGCGGTCTTCCTCGTGCTGAGCGCCGCCGCTGTGTGGTGGATCGCGGCTAGTCGCGGCACGACCTGATCGCCGGAGGCGGGCTCAGCCCGCCGCAGGCACGTCGCGCGAAGTCGCGTCAATCTCTCATCCGCTCAAAGTCGTCATGGCGCGGCGACGCCGCGCCGGACTTTGAGCGGGTAACTAGCCGGAACGGCTAGTTACAACGAAGTGGGCCACGGCCTTGATCTGCGCGGGCGTGAGCTTGCCCTTGAAGGGCGGCATGATCGCGCCGCCGTTCTCGACCTGCTTGATCGCCGCCGCCTCGTCGATCGTCACCTTGTCCAGGTTGGGGCCGACCGTGCCGGTCGAGCCGGCCGCCTTGAGCGTGTGGCAGCCCGAGCAGCCTGCTGAGTCGAAGATCGCCTTCCCGTCGGTGCTCGAGCTCCCGCCGCCGCCGGCGCCTCCCGTCGGCGTGGAGCCGACCGGCGCCGGGCACCCGTTGGCCTTCGCCTTGGCCGCGGTGATGCCCGCGACGCAGGCGACGTAGCTGGCCACGTCGTCGACGTCCGAGCCCTTCACGATGTTCGCCGGCATGCCGGGGTCGCCCGTGGCGGGATGCGTGTTCGGGTACTTGATCTGCATCCCGACGACGTTGCGGATCGTGCTCTCGGGGTAGTCGCGCTCCTGCGCGGCCGAGAAGGCGGCGTCGAGGTTGGGCCCGATCGTGCCCTTCGTGCCCGCGTTCGCGAGCGTGTGGCACGAGCCACAGTTCGTCGTGAAGAGCTTCTGGCCGTTCGTCGCGTCGCCGCTCGACACCGGCCCGCCCGTGCCGCAGCCGGCCGCAAGCAGCGCGAGCGTTCCCAGGAGTGCTGCCGGGAGCGTCCGGCGCACTAGAGGATGTAGACGGTCGTATAGACGATGATCCACATCACGTCGACGAAGTGCCAGTAGATCCCGGGGATCTCGACGCCGTGATGGTGCTCGGGCGAGAAGTGGCCGCGGAACGACCTGATCGTCACCATTGTGAGCAGGGTCAGGCCGACGATGACGTGGGCGCCGTGCAGGCCGGTTAGCCCGTAGAAGACCGTGCCGAACGCGTTGTCGTGCGGCGCGAAGCCGATGCGCGAGTACTCGCGGGCCTGCGTGAGCAGGAAGCAGAGGCCGAGCGCGAGGGTCAGCACCATGCCCGCCTGGAGCCCCGCCCGGTTGCCGCGCTTGATCGACTGCGTCGCCCAGTGCATCGTGAAGCTCGAGGTCACGAGGATCGCCGTGTTCACGCCGGCGACGAACTTCGGCAGCTCGTCGCCCGCCGGCGGCCAGGCCGCGTTGTTGACGACGCGGATGAAGAAGTAGGCCGTGAAGAACGAGCCGAAGACCATGATCTCCGACGCGATGAAGAGCAGCATCCCGAGCGTGGCCGCGTTGACGCGCGAGCTCTGGTTGGCGATCGGCGGGCCGTGATGATCGGCGTGCGCGGCGGCGGCGCTCATGCGGCACCTGCCAGGTTGGTCTCGGCCTCGACGACGACGTGCTCGACCGGCACGCCCGAGTCCTTGCGCAACCGGCCGACGACGTCGCGGCGCAGCCAGCTGCTCGCCTTCTCGCCCGGGAACGTCGAGACGATGATCTCGTCCACCCGCTCGTCGGCGATCGCCTGCATGGCCGCCGTATACGGATCCGGGTGCGCGACCTGGCCGTGCGCGTCGATGCCTGCCTCGCGCAGCTCGGTGAGCGCGGCGCGCAGCCGCCGCTCGGCCTCCGGATGCGACCCCTGGCCGGGATCGCTCTGTGGGCTGATCAGCAGAAAGCTCGCCGGTGACCGGGAGGCGCGGGCGCGGATACGGTCGAGCAGCTGCTCGCCGACGACGGTCTCGTTCGCGATCACGAGCACGTTCCGCTCACCGCTTGCGGTTTCATCCACGACGACGTGCTCGACCGGGATGTCGCCTGCGACTGAGCGGATGCGATCGACAACGTT
>Ga0066903_100005355_pt1 | contig 11115 bp, 9 predicted proteins | sample PanSoiMetaGPlot1_FD_67491 | JGI IMG/M metagenome (GOLD analysis project Ga0066903, IMG submission 67491) | Tropical forest soil microbial communities from Panama analyzed to predict greenhouse gas emissions - Panama Soil - Plot 1 (version 2) | ecosystem: Environmental > Terrestrial > Soil >...
GAGAACATCGCGAAAGTGAGCGCGAAAATGAAATGGCACAAAGGCCCGACCGTGCTCGAAGCCCTCGATCTGCTGGAGACGCAAAGCGCGGACGCCGATTTGCCACTCCGCTTCTGCGTGCAGGATGTTTATCGATTCGATGAGCGGCGCATCATCGCCGGCCGGATCGAGACGGGGAAATTGAGAATAGGGGACGAACTGGTCTTTTCACCGGCGAACAAGGCTTCGAAAGTTCATTCGATTGAGGAATGGAGCGGCAACGGTGGCAAGGAAGCCATCGCGGGAGACTCGGTTGGGATTACGCTGACGGAACAGATTTTCGTCGAGCGCGGATATGTCGCGTCGCATCAAACCGAGACACCGATCGAAACAAATCGCGTGCACGCGGACGTTTTTTGGATTGTGCGCGAGCCGATGCGGATTGGTCAGCTCTACGATCTGCGCCTGGCGACGCAGGAGGTGAAATGCGAAGTCGTTTCGATCAATGAGGTGATGGATTCCTCGACCCTCGAAGCGAGCAAAGCGAAACGTGAGCAACTCGAGCGCAACGAGGTTGGACGCCTGACGATTCAAACCCGCGGGCCACTCGTCATCGACAATCACGACCGCATTCCGAAGCTCGGCCGGTTTGTCGTCGCGCGCGACGGACAAATCTGTGGCGGTGGCACGATCTTCGGCGGCATTTACACCGACCGCAAAACGGTGACAAAAAGCCAGAATATTTTCTGGGTTGAAGGCAAGGTCACCGCGGGCGCTCGCGCGTCGCGAATGGGACATCGGGGAGCGGTTGTCTGGTTCACCGGATTGTCGGGCGCGGGAAAGTCGACTATCGCCCAGGCTCTCGAACGCGAATTATTCACGCGCGGCATGCACACTTACGTGCTCGATGGCGACAACATTCGTCACGGTTTGAACTCTAATCTCGGATTCTCACCGGAAGACCGCGTGGAAAATATCCGGCGTGTCAGCGAAGTGGCGAAGCTCATGGCAGATTCCGGCGTCATTGCGATCACCGCCTTCATTTCGCCGTATCGATTGGACCGACGCCGGGCGCGGGAGATCGCGCTTTCCGGAAACGCGGAGTTTATCGAAGTTTTTGTCAACGCGCCGCTGGAGGTATGCGAATTACGCGATCCGAAAAATCTCTACAAAAAAGCGCGAGCGGGGGAGATCCGCGAATTCACCGGCATCGATGCGCCTTACGAACCGCCCGAAGACGCAGAAATTGTGGTCCAGACCGATCGACAGACCGTCAATGAATCTGTCGCGGCGATACTCGAAAGTTTGTTGCCGCGGCTAAAGCCGGAGGAAACAAATGACTGATCGGCAAGTTGCCGATGTGATAGTCCGCGCTCCGGAGGCGCGCGACATGGAGGCGCTTGCCGATTTAATGACGCAGCTCGGCTACGAAACGCGCACATCCGAAATGCAGATGCGCATGGAAACGATTATGGCCAACAAACACTACACGACATTTGTCGCAGTGAGCGGCGGCGAAGTTTGCGGAATGATCGGGACACGCATCAGTTACAGCTACGAACACAACAGTCCGGGAGCAGCCATCCTCGCGCTGGTCATATCGGAAAAAATGCGTGGCCGCGGTGTTGGCGAGGCGCTGATCGCAGCCGCAGAAAATGATTTGGCGCAAAAGAACATTCGGCGGCTGGCAGTTTACACCCATTTCCGACGCACGAGAGCGCACGAGTTCTACGAGAAGCGCGGCTACACGAAAAATGGTTTCCGATTGGTGAAGGAACTCCCTGGTGCGGCAGACTAAGTCACGGGGCAACCGGGACTAGCCCACGGCCTGACTTGGAAAATGCAGGCTAACGACGTTGACGCGACTCGATTCGATCACCTCGTGAACAATCTTACCAAGCTCGGCCGCTTCGTACGGTTTCGCGATGACGCCACGGAACCCGAAATCCTGATAACGGCTCATGGTTGCATCGGTGGCGTAACCGCTCGAGACGATCGCGTTTACGGTGGGATCGATTTCGATGAGTTTCTTGAGCGCTTCTTTGCCACCCATGCCGCCGGGCAGTGTTAGATCGAGAATCACGAGGTCGAAGCGTCTGCCGGCCCGGAGTTTATCGTGATAGAGCTCAACGCCCTGGAGAGCGGTCGCTGCCTGGGAAACTTCGTAGCCTAGGCGAGTGAGGGTGAATTCAACCAGATCGCGAATCGCGTCTTCATCGTCGACCACCAGCACTCTTCCTGTGCCGGACATTGCACGAGTCAATTTCTGGGGCGCCTCGATTGGCAATTCTTCCCCCTGTGCCGCCGCCACCGGCAGGTAGATCGTGAACGTCGTGCCGACGTGCACTAGCGATTCAACTGTCATCAGTCCGTTGTGATTCTTAATGATCGAATAAGCGGTCGCGAGACCAAGACCGTTCCCTTTTGCCTTGGTCGTAAAGTAGGGATCGAAGATCCGCTTCATGTATTTTTCCGGTATGCCGACGCCTTGATCGCGTATCCGGACTCGAACGTAATCGCCAGGCGAGAGGTCCGGGATGGTGGCGTCATCCACGTCGTAGCAGAAGTTATCGCATTGCACGTAAATCGTGCCGCCATTCGGCATGGCCTGGTCTGAGTTCACGACCAGATTCGCGATCACCTGGCTGATTTGGCCGGCGTCAATCTCCGCGGATGAAACATCCGGCGCGATGTCGTATTCGCTGCGATTGCGGCTGCCCCGCAGCGAAAAACTCACCGTGTCCTGAATCAGTTTTCCGATCGACGCAGTCTTCTTAATCGGGGCGCCGCCACGGGCGAAAGTGAGCAGCTGTTGAGCAAGGTCACGCGCGCGCATCGAAGCGTTCTTCGCGTCATCGAGGCGCTCCGCCATTTCGTCATCCGGCGGCAAGAGCAGGGAAGCGAGCGAAATATTTCCGATTATCGCAGTAAGCAGATTGTTGAAATCGTGCGCTATTCCGCCGGCGAGCAGTCCGAGTTGCTCGAGAGTTTCGTTTTTGCGGCGCTCCGCTTCCGCGCGCTGGCGCGCCGTAATGTCGCGAAAGACAAGCACAACGCCGGAGATCTCATTCTTATTATCGCGGATAGGCGAGGCGGCCTGCTCGATCACACGTTCGATTCCGTCGCGTGAAGTGAGCGTGACGTTTTCGGGCAGGTTCAGCAGGATCGATTGCGCTTCGTTTCGATAACCGCTTTTCTGCGTCTTCGCCTGGGTTGCGAGGTCAACCGTAACGTCAAAAACTGACTTCAACGGTTCTCCGATCGCTTCTTTCAGAGTCCAGCCGGTCAATTTCTCCGCCTGGCTGTTCATCATGATGACCTTGCCGTTCACATCGGCTGTGATAACGCCGTCACCGATGGCGCGGAGGGTGACCGAAAGACTTTCTTTTTCGGCGTCGATTTGCTGCTCGAAATGTTTCCGTTCGGTCACATCGCGGACCATCGCAACGTAAAGGCGCTGCTGGTCGACGATCATTTCGCTCAATGCGATTTCTGCGGGGAAAGTGACGTGTTTGCGTGTGCGTCCGAGAGCGAGAATGCTCGTGCCGGTCCGCCTCATGATTTCAGTCCAATTGCAGACCACCGGCTTCGCATTGTGGTCGCCTTCATAACGTTTCGGAACGAGCCGCGTAAAATTATGCCCTATCATTTCGTTATCGCGGCACCCGAACATTTTTTCGGCCGCCGGATTCATCGAGCGGATGACACCCGTTTCATCCACCGTGATCATGCCATCGAGAATGTTGTCGATGACGGAACGAATGTGCGTTTCAGCGCCTGCGAGCTCGGAAAGCTGCCGGCGAACAAGAACAAAGCTGTAGCTATTGGAAATAATAAGCAGACTCACGCCGAGAAGAGCCAGTAGTCCGAGGGCGGAGGTGCGGTAAATTCTCTGTTTGGTGGCGGCGCTGGCGCGCAGTTCGTATAAATTCAATTCGTTCTTTTCGAATGAGGCCAGCGTCTGGCGGATATCGGCCATTATCGTTTCGCCGGACGTGCCCGCTGCGAGCGCTTCCGCATCCTTTCCGGCGCGTTTTGCTTCCAACTGCGGAGTGGCGACCTTGTTGATCCAGCGTTCAACGTTTGCTCGGATTTCAGCGAGGAGCTGCGCCTGCGATGGCGAGTTCGCGACCAGGATCGAAAGATAACCATTATAAGTATAAAAGTCGGCGACGGAGCGCCTGTAGGCCTCTGGAAAAGCGTTGTCGCCGGTCAGCAGATAGCCGCCCTTTTCTTTTTCCATCTCGACCACGGAACGATCCAGTTTCGGGAGGAAATCCAGGATCTGGGCAGATTGCGTCGCCCATTCCTGATTCTGCATGCGCTGATTGAGAACGATCTGCTCTTCGTCCTGAAGGGATTGCAATACTTCGCGCGCCTGATCGAGAAGCGCGTGGCCGAGCGCAAACGCTCCGCTGGCAGTTGTTTCGGCGGGCGATGGCGGTGTGCTGCGAACGCGCCGGGCGCTGATTTGCGGGGTCGCGACTGTATCGAGCCATTGTTGGACAACTTCCTGGACTTTGATCACGCGCTTTCGCTGACGCGGGTTGTCAAGAATTAGTGCCGTCAGATCCTCGACCCGGTTCTTGATCAAGTCGCGTTTCTGCTGGAGCGGGGCAAGAAAATCCTCATTTCCGCTCAAGAGAAAGCCGCGATGAATGCTTTCCAGACCGGCGATGTCGTTCTCAATCAAACTGCTCAGGCGTATGACCTCGATCGTGTGCATGCGGATCGACTCCTGATAGTGATTCCGAAGCGTTACGAGCAGGAAAAATCCGGCCAGCAATATGATGACGACAACGCCGACGGTCGTCCCGGAGAGGAGTTTGAGGTGGAAATGCCTTTGACTAAAAAGCCAGTCGCCGATGCGGCCAAAAATGAACGGCCGGCGTTTCTTTGGTTCGGAGGGTACAGTGGCCTCGGCCGACGGATCTACCATAATTGCGTATAAAAGCAGCTCTTCTGCCACCGTGCTGCTTCAATGCCGCCCGGCGCCTAACGACCCCTAAAAGCAAAGTCAGTACCAAACTTTTACGAGGTATAAACCCTCGGCCGGCGCAACAAAGCGGAAGCCATCGACGCGTCCCGATTCCAGTCCGTCCGCAATCGCTGAGAGTTCCGATTTGCCCAACGCAACGCGCGTCATCGCGCTAACCATCAGGCGCACCATTTTGTAGAGAAAGCCATTGCCCGCGACGTCGATCGTGATGCAAGGCCCGGACTTTCGGACACGAATCGACCGAATCGTTCGAGTGGTGTTCTCGTCTTTTTGTCCGCGATTCGCCGCGAACGCCGCGAAATCATGTTCGCCGACAAAGACTTGCGCGGCCGATCTTAAAAGATCGAGATCCAGCGGGCTGGTGAGATGCCAGGCGCGGCCAACTTCCAGCGGCGGCAAGATTGGCGCAGCCCAAATGCGATAGCGATAAAGTTTCCCTTGGGCGGAGTAGCGCGCGTGAAACTTTTCGGAAACGTAACAACAGCGTAGAACTCGAATTCCTGCCGGTAAGGCGGCGTTGAGAGCCAAGGACCATTGTTTGATGGACATCTTTCGGTTCCCAAGATCGACATGTGCGGTCTGCGCCAGGCCGTGAACGCCAGCATCGGTCCGGCCGGCGCCGTGAACGCGGACGCGATTGCCGCTAATTTTGCAAAAAACTCGCTCCAGTTCATCCTGGACCGTCTTGCGATGAAGCTGACTTTGCCACCCGGCAAATTTCGCGCCGTCATACGCGACGATAAACTTAAGGCGCGCCGGCATTGTTGGCCCGATCGAGATATCCCTGCAAAATCATTTGGGCGGCAACTTGATCGACGACCTTGCGTGTTTGCCTTGTCTTTTTTCCCGCGGCACTCAGCACGCGATTGGCGGCAACGGTTGTGAGCCGTTCGTCCCAAGTCTCAACCGGGCAGGGCAGAAGCGCTCGCAGTTTGGCGGCAAATTCCAGAGCTTCCCTCGCCGATTGGCCAACTTCTCCACTCATGTGTTTGGGAATTCCTACGACGACGGCCTCGATATTTCTTTCGCCAACGATCTCAGCAATTCGTTGGAGAGTTTCTTTGTTGGCCGGAACCGTCTCCAGCGGATGCGCGAGCAACCTTAAATCATCGGAAATTGCCAGTCCTATGCGCGCCCGGCCGAAATCCACTCCCAAGATCGGATTCATTTCAGCAACGTCGGCCCGGCGCTACTGCAGCTCGGTCGGCAGCTTGCCGACGAGTTTTTTGATTTTTTCCGCGTCGTGGCGGTCGCAGATCAAAATCGCGTCGTTCGTCCGGACCACGATCAAGTTATGGACTCCAACAAGCGCGATGGTTGTGGAAGCGTCGGCGTCGTTGAACACGATATTGTCGGTGGAATCGAGCGCCGCGATCGCGCGATTGGCGATGTTCCGTTGCTGATCCTCTTTAAAATAACGTGCGACCGCCTGCCAACTGCCGACGTCATCCCAATCGAAAGTCGCTTCGACAACTAAAACGCGCTCGGCCTTTTCCATGATCGCATAATCGAAAGAAATCCGCGGAAGCTTTGCGAACCGGTCGTTCAGGACTTTGGCCAGGTTCTTGGAAGAGCGGACTTGTGAAATGAAATCAGCCAGTTCGGGCGCGTGGCGATTGAACTCGCTCAGCACCGTCGGGACCGACCAAACAAACATTCCTGCATTCCAACGGAAGTTTCCTTTGCGCAGAAACGATTCGGCCAGATCGACATTGGGCTTTTCGCGGAAGCGCACAACGCGATTAACGGTGGTTTTCACATTTCCGCGCAAATTCACTTCTTTACCCTGTTCGATGTAACCGAAGCCCGGGCAGGCCCAGGTCGGTTTGATCCCGATTGTGACGAGCGCGCCGGTTTCTTCGGCGGCGGTCGCGGCCGTTTTCATCGTATCGTGAAACGCGCCGCTGTCAGTAATGACATGGTCGGCGGGAAGCACAATCATCGTCGCCGCGTGGTCTCGGGCTGCGACCCAGCCGGCTCCGAGCGCGACGGCTGCCGCCGTGTCACGTTTTGCCGGCTCGGCAATGACATTGTCCGCCGGAAACTTCTTGAGCAAATCCCGAACGGATTTTTCCTGCTCGACATTGGTCAGGATGAGAATGTGATCGCTCGGTACGAAATCCTCCAGACGTGCGACAGTTTCTTCGAGCAGAGTCCGTTTCGAGACCAGGCGCAGCAATTGCTTTGGACGATTACGCCGGCTCAACGGCCAGAAGCGTTCGCCGCTGCCGCCGGCAAGAATCAGCGCATAAATGGAATTCGACATGTCAAAGACTGCCAGCAGCGCAGATCACGCCAGTGCGCAGAATTTCCCGTTTCTTTTTCGCAAACGGCATTTATAAATACCCGATGTCTCTTTCGGTATCCATTCCAAAAACCTCGGAACAGCACCCGCTGGACAATCTGCTTTCGCTGACGCGGACTGCATTTGGTTTGGGTATCGGAATGCTGGTCGCCGACAAGATCAAGCGTCCGGTCCGACAAACGGCGGCGATTGCCCTCATGTCCGTGGGAGCGCTCGCTGCGGTCCCTTTCCTCGTCAAAGTGGCACTCGCGCGGATCAACCGGCCGGAATCCGACCGAGCTAGTCGCGCCCGCCTTCGTTCCATCCGCGCCGATTCCGGTTATAGTTCTGAAGTCGATATTTATTGAATCGCGTTCCGCTCCGGCGCGCTTGATTCAGTGAGCTTCGCGGATTAAAGCCTCCTCGCACATGGCGCGAACATCCACATCGTCAAGTGAACCGTTGCGCGAATTCTGTCGCGAGATCTTCAAACAGGAAGCGGTGCTCAGGCAGGGAGGCGGTAAAGCCGGCTTGGAACGCCAAAAGAAACTGGGTCGCTTGTCCGCCCGCGAACGAATCGCGCAGCTTCTCGACAAGGATGAACACTTTTTCGAGATCGGACTTTGGGCTGCTTATAAAATGTACCAGGAGTGGGGGAATATCATCGCCGCCGGCACCGTTGCCGGCATCGGAAGAGTTTCGGGCGTGCCGTGCATGATTGTTGCCAACGACGCGAGTGTAAAAGCGGGCGCGTTCTTTCCCGCGACCTGCAAAAAATTGCTCCGGGCCCAGCGAATTGCGTTCGAATGCTCCTTGCCGATCATTTATCTCGTCGATTCCGCGGGCGTGTTTCTGCCGATGCAGGATGAGATCTTTCCCGACGAAGACGATTTCGGCCGAATCTTCCGCAACAACTCCGTAATTTCCGCGGCCGGCATACCGCAATTCGCCGCGATCATGGGCAACTGTGTTGCCGGTGGGGCGTATCTCCCGGTCCTTTGCGACAAAATCCTGATGACGGAAGGCAGTGGGCTTTATCTCGCCGGTCCCTCGTTGGTCAAGGCCGCGATCGGTCAGGTTGTTGATCAGGAAGAGCTGGGCGGCGCAAAAATGCATTCCGAAGTCAGCGGAACGGTCGATTTTTATGAAAAGACCGACGAATCCTGTTTGAAACGAATACGCTCACTGGTTGCACTCTTGCCGGAAGCAAAGAACGCAACCGACGCCAAGATCGACAACAAGGCATTTAAGACCGCGAAGAACCCCGATTCACTTTACGATTTGATCAGTCTTGACGGTCAGAAGAATTATGACGCGCGCGATTTGCTCGCCGCGGTGATCGATACCGGTTCGCTGAACGAATACAAAGCCGACTATGGTAAGACCTTGGTTACGGCTTTTGCAAAGATCGGCGGCCGGCCAGTCGGGATCGTGGCAAGCCAGCGCTTGCAGGTCCGGACGAAGAAGGAAGGGATCCAAATGGGCGGCGTTATTTATTCCGACAGCGCCGACAAGGCGGCGCGCTTCGTGATGGATTGCAATCAGGACGCGTTGCCGATCATCTTTTTCCAGGACGTGACCGGATTCATGGTCGGTCGCGACGCGGAGCAGAGCGGAATCATTCGCAGCGGGGCCAAACTGGTGAACGCCGTCAGTAATTCCGTCGTTCCGAAAATTACGGTTGTCGTCGGCGGTTCGTTCGGCGCGGGGAACTACGCGCTTTGCGGTAAAGCTTACGATCCTCGCTTCATTGTTGCCTGGCCAAATTCCCGATACGCGGTGATGGGTGCCGCGCAGGCATCGGATACGGTTTTTTCAATTCTCGCGCGTGCAAAGGAACGCGGTGATAAAAAGGCATCGCATGAGGAGTTGGACGAGCTGCGCAAGAGAGTGAAGCAGAGCTACGAAGAACAAACCGACATTCGCTACGGCGCAGCGCGAGGTTGGGTCGATGCGATCATCCAACCCCATGATACCCGCGATGCGCTCGTTAAAATGCTGCAATACGTTTCTCGTCCAACGCCGAAAGCGAATTTTCACACTGGCGTTATCCAGGTTTGACGATCTATGCCGGTTGTATTGATTGAAAAGCAATCGCCGCAAATCACGGTCGTCACTTTGAATCGGCCGGACCGGCGAAATTCGCTGACGATTCAGCTTCTCAACGAATTGATCGCGGCGGTAAAAGTGGCCTCCGATCAACCGGACGAACGCATTTTGATTCTTCGCGGAGCCGGGGCGGCGTTTTGCACCGGCCTGGATTTGAGGGAAGCGGCCGACCAGAACAAAGCGCATGCAACGGCGGAGATGGTTGCACAGACACTGATCGCAATCGCGGAAACGCGCTTGGTTACGATCGCGGCGGTCCATGGCGCGGCGGTTGCCGGTGGCGCAGGAATCATGTCGGCGTGCGATTATGTCGTAGCGGCCGAAAAAACGAAAATCGGGTATCCGGAAGCGCGGCGAGGTCTGGTGGCCGGATTAGTCATGACATTCCTGCGGCGCCAGGTACGCGAACGCCATCTGCGCGAGCTCGTTCTCGGCGGAGAATTGATCGACGCTCAGCGCGCGCTCGAAATTGGTCTGGTTAATCGCGTCGTAGCCCCGAGCGAAGTGATGAACGAAGCGCAAAAGTTTGCCGACTCTGTTCTGCAAGGCGCGCCGAACGCGATTGGGAACACAAAACGATTGATCGAAGAGCTTTGGGCGACTTCGGTAAAGGAAGACGTCGATCTTGCCTTAAAACATCACATGGAGGCACGCGAATCCGCAGAAGCGCGCGAGGGCATCGCGGCTTTCAACGAAAAGCGCAAGCCGAACTGGGCGAGGTAAGCTGGCCTAAGCTGTCGCGATAGCGGGAGCGCCGCCCTCGTATTGGGCACTGCCGAAGGCGAGGATGGGCCAAAAGATGAACGGCAGCAGAACCATTCCGATCGCGAAGCCTACGCCCTTGCCGAAACGTTTCGCGATATCCACGCTCAGAATGATCGCGATGATCAGGTTGACGAATGGAATTAGCATCAACAAGAGCCACCAACCGGGGCGTCCGGCGACTTTGCACATCATGTATACGTTGAAGATCGGGATGAGCGCCGCCCAACCAGGCTGGCCTGCTTTGCTGAATACGCGCCACATCGCCGCGATCATCAAAACGATGAAGACAACTTCGCATATCCAGAAGAGAGGCCCCGGCGCGTTGGCCGAGGTTTCGAATGACGTTTCCTGCGCTAAAAACGAACACGGCACGAGGCTAATCAGGGATATCATGTTCGTCGGTGTTAACGAACTGATTCGAACTGGGCAAGAACAAATCTGGCCGGATTGATTGCGATTTAATCCCCGCCTCCGCTGTCGTTATCAGGCTCATCCGCGGCGTCATCACTAGTGTCCTCGCCTGAATCGTCACTGATCTCTTCATCCTGGCCTTCGTCATCCGACGCGTCTTCCACGCTGTCGTCATCAGCCGAGGCAACTTCTTCAGGGTTGCCTTCGTCCGCCGCGACCTCGTCTTCTTCGGCGTCCGTCATGTCGAAGGATTCATTTTCAGCAAAAGTCGATTCGCTGTTGATCTCCTCGTCGGAGATATCAGCATTGACGTCGATTTGTTCGCCTTCTTGAACATCGACGGTCGTGTTCACCAATGCCCAGTCATAGGTGACCGATGTTTCCCATTCCGAGTACCAGATGTCGTAGCTTTTGGTGTAATCGACGAGCACTAGGTAATCTTTTCGCCAATCTTTATCGACGTAGTAATTATAGCCGCGGATCAATCCGGCCTCTACGTCGAGCAAATAGAGCGTCGCAATGTAAGCGTCGAGCGTCGCCGGTTCTTTCAGGATGTGGTTGGCTTGCT
>Ga0066903_100005356_pt1 | contig 11115 bp, 13 predicted proteins | sample PanSoiMetaGPlot1_FD_67491 | JGI IMG/M metagenome (GOLD analysis project Ga0066903, IMG submission 67491) | Tropical forest soil microbial communities from Panama analyzed to predict greenhouse gas emissions - Panama Soil - Plot 1 (version 2) | ecosystem: Environmental > Terrestrial > Soil >...
CGCGTCGGCAGCGATCCGTAGCAACCGATCCGGCGGGTCTTGGCGCTCCGGACGACAGTTGATCTCGACTGCGACCCCGTGATCGTGGCAGGCAGTGAATACCGCCTCAGGGTCGAAGTCCGACTCGGGCCGCCCGCGGCCAAAGATCATCCGCCCCGTGCAATGCCCGAGCACGTCCACGTGCGGGTTTGCGATGGCGCGAATCATGCGCTCGGTCATCTGATCAGAAGGCATCCGAAGCTTCGAGTGGACGCTGGCGACGACCACATCCAGCCGGGCAAGCAGCTCTTCGGTCTGGTCGAGCATCCCGTCCTCCAGGATGTCTACCTCTATCCCGGTCAGGATTCGGAACGGCGCGTACTCCCTGTTCAGCATGCTCACCAGCTCAAGCTGGTCCTCCAGTCGCTCAGCGGTCAGTCCATTGGCCACAGTCAGCCTGGGCGAGTGGTCGGTGAGCGCGAGCCATTCATGCCCAAGCTGCCGGGCAGCCTCGGCCATCTCGGCCGGAGAGCTACCGCCATCAGACCAGGTTGAGTGCGCATGGCAGTCACCGCGCAGCGCCGCGCGCATAACCGATTGCGCAACAGGCTCCGCCTCGTCGAGCAGCCTGGTGAGATATGCAGGTTCCTCGCCTGCTGAGGCCTGCTTAATGGCCTCGGCGGTGGACGGGCCGATGCCCGGCAGGTCCCGCAACGTCCCGTCGCCCAGCCGACGCTCAAGCTCGCCCTTTGGCAGGTCGGCTACCAGTTGCGCCGCCTTACGAAATGCCTGCACTCGGTAGGTCGGCGCACCTGAGCGTTCGAGCTGGAATGCGATCTGCCGTAGCGCCTGGACCGGATTCACACCGTCCCTTATACACGCTCGGGCCGTGAGCTCGATCGATTCTCATGAAGCCAGGTGGTCAACGCTCGCCCGGCGCCAGCGGCACCCGGTCCAGGCTGATGCCGAACAGGTCGCGGTACGCCGCCAGCACTGCCTCATCGGTGGGCAGGTGCTGCTCGCTGCGCGTCCCGCCCTCGGTGCGGATCAGGCGGCGGCCGCTGATCGACACCCGGCCGTCCGCCGTCAGTCGCGAGCAGATGGTGGTCTGGGTGAAGTGGGAGCGCGGTGAGGTCTGCTGCCACCAGCAGGTCGGCTCGAAGTCGGCGAGCGTGCGCTCGCGGCGCTCGATGCGGTACTCCGGATGTCCGTCTTTGATCACGTCGATGTCGCCGTCCGCGGCGTCGGCCAGCACGAAATGGCCGCCCGGATCGTCTTGCTCCGCCCTGGTGTCGAGTAGCAGCGGATAGCAGCTGTGGCTGCCGAAGCCCACGTCGGCGAGCCAGGGGCCGGTCCCGTCGGGCAACAGCACGATGAGCGCCAGATGGTCGAAGGGCGGGCCTAGCCCGCCATCGGTTCCGTACACCCGCGCCGAGACCCGCGTCACCCGCGCGCCCAGCGCTTCAAGCAGCGCCGCGAACGCGCCGTTGAGTTCATAACAGAAGCCGCCGCGGCGACGGCCGACGAGCTTGTCGAGGAGGTCCGGCAGGTCGAGCACGATGGCCTCGCCGAGGTGAATGCTCAGGTTCTCGAAGGGCACCGCGACCAGGTGGGCCCGGTGCAGCTCGCGCAGCGCCGCGGGATCGAGAACCGGCAGCGGGTGCATGCCGATCCGCGCCAGGTAACGCGGGACCCAGGAATCCTCATGCATTCGGCCAGTGTGCACGTTGAAGTGCGCTTGAGGTCAAATCGCCGGGCCCGGCCGGGGTAGATACTGTTCCCGTGAAGAAGCTGCTCGAAGTGCTCGTCTGTTTCCTTCATCCGCTCGCCGTCGTCCTGATGTGGATTGACCTAGCGACTCGCAACGACATGGCGAAGGGCGCGAAGGTGGCGTGGGCGATCCTGGGCATCATCCCGCTGGTCCCGTTCGTGTACGTGCTCACGAGCGGCGACCTATGGTGATCCGCGCTCTCCGATCCGGCTAAGGGCGGCGAGCTCTTCCGGCGCGAGCCGGTCGAGCAGGCTGGCGGCCGCGCAGTTGGCCCGGACCTGCTCGGCTGACGTCGCGCCGAACAGCGCGCTGGCCACCTCGGCGTTGGCGAGCGGGAACGCGAGCGCGAGGGCCGCGGGCGTCGCTCCTAGCCGCCCGGCCAGGTCCGCGAGCTCACCGGCGACCGCAGCCGCCGCCGCGTACCGTGGCTCGGCCAGCTCGCCCGCAGCACGCCCAGGTACCTGCGGCGACAGGTACTTGCCCGTCAATACGCCGCCCGCCATGCAGAACGAGGCCACGACGGCGGCTCCGGCTTGGCCGAGCGCGGCTCGCATCGCCTTGTCTTCCACCGGCGAGCGCTGCACCAGGCTGTACGGCAGCTGCGCAGCGCACGGCGCAGGCACCGACTGGGCCTTCGCAGCACCCGCAGCAGCAGTGATGAGCTCAGTGGGCCAGTTCAGCAGCCCCCAGGCCCGCGCCTTGCCCGCCGCGATCAGCCCGCCGACCGCCGTTACCAGGTCATGGACGCTCATGCCCGCAGGTGGCGCGCTCGCGTAGATCAGGTCAACGTGATCGAAGCCCATCCGCCCGAGCGACGACTCGAGTTCGGCCGCCGCACTCTGCTCTGGCCAGAACTCCCACCACAGCTTGTTCGCGAGCACCACGTCATCCCGGCGCAGCCCAGAACGCCGGAACAGATTCCCGAACACCACCTCGGAGTACCCAGTGGGGATCGGAGCCCGCCCGGTCTCGTCGTCGTACCGCGCGTCGTCGAAGAAAGTGACTCCCACCTCGCGCGCCGCGCGCATAATGTCCGCGCCGGTGTCGGCAGGCAGCCGCTCGTAGGTCCGCCACGAGCCAAGCGACAGCGCGGAGACCTCGATTCCTGACGAGCCGAGAAGCCGCGGGCTCAGCAGGTTGCCCGGCACCCGGTCAGCCGACCCTGGTTGCGTGCCCGGCCCAGTACGGCGCCCGCAGCTCGCGCTTGAGCAGCTTGCCGGAGCCCGTCCGGGGCAGCTCGTCGGTGAAGGCCACTGAGCGCGGGCACTTGTAGCCGGCGAGATGCTCGCGCGCGAAGGCCATCACGTCGGCCTCGGACAGCGACGCGCCGGGTGCCAGCACGATCGTGGCGTGCACCGCTTCCCCCCACTCGTCGGACGGGATGCCGAATACGGCCACGTCGAAGATCGCCGGATGCTGCTCGAGTGCCGCCTCAATCTCGGCCGGGTAGATGTTCATCCCGGCCGAGATGATCATGTCGCTCTTGCGGTCGCAGATGTAGTAGTAGCCTTCCTCGTCACGGTAGGCGATGTCGCCTACCGTGTGGAATTCCCCGAGCTTGGCCGCCTCGTAGCTGTCGGGCTGTTTGTAGTACTCGTCGAAGACCATGCCCGACCGCACGTACAGCTCGCCCGCGTGCTCCGGCCCAGTTCCGGTGACCTCCGCGCCGTCCACGTCGATCAGGCGGATCTCGACTCCGGGCGCGGGCTTGCCGCACGATCCGGGCTTGCGCAACTGGTCCTTCGGCTCCAGAACGCAGTCCACGCCGAGCTCGGTGGAGCCGTAGATCTCCCACAGCGAGTCCTCGGGGAAATCGGCCAAGTACATCTGCTTCAGCGCCAAGCTCCACGGCGCGGCGTTCGCGAGCATCCGCTTCATGCAGGAACGGTCGTAGCGCGCCTTGACCTCCGCGGGCAGCGCGCAGACCAGCCGGATCGGCGTCGGCGCGGCGAACGTGGAGTTGACCCGGAACTTGGCCACGAGCCGAAGCCAGTCCTCAGGATCGAACTTGCGCTGGACCACGACCGTCTGGCCCAGCGCGAGCGCGGCGATCGTGAACGAACCGGGACCGCTGTGGTACAGCGGCCCCGTGGTGATGTAAATGTCGTCAGGGCGGTAGTCGAGCAGGACGAGCAGCCCCAGGATCGTCGCCTCGTCCCTGGTGCGCCTGACAGCGCCCTTCGGCTTGCCCGTCGTTCCCGACGTGTAGATCATCGATGCCCCGCCCGCGGCTTCCGCCTCCGCCGTGATCACAGGCGCGGCCGGGTCCGCGGCGGTGAGGAAGTCCTCGCCGTGCGTCGCGGCCGGATGAGCACCGCCGTAGGCGAGCACGTGCCGCAGCGAGCCAGGCCGCCCGCCGTCCGGGTAGTCGAACAGGTGCGCGTACTCGGCGTCCACGACGCCGATAGCGGCCTCGCAGTGGCCGATGATGTACTGCGCCTCCGGCGCGGTGAGCCTGTAATTCAGCGGCACAGCGACCGCGCCGATCTTCCTCGTGGCGTTCATGACCGCGATCACCTGCGGCGAGTTCGGCCCGCACCAAACGATCTTCGTGCCTGGCCCGGCGCCCAGCGTGGCGAATGCGTTGGCCAGCCGGTTCGACTCCGCCTCGAGCTGCTGGTAGGACCACCACGTCATCGTCCCGTCGGGGCGGTCCTCGATGACGGCTGGCTTGTCCGGTTGGCTCGCCGCGTAGGCGGTCAGGATGTCGGGCATGTGCCTAGACTGCCTGGCTTGGCGTCACCGCACAATGGACAGGTGATCGACATCGCCCCGGATCGCTTCGAGGACATGGTCGCGACGGCCCTCGATGAGCTGCCGGAAGAACTCGGCCTGATGATGCACAACGTCGCGGTGGTCGTGGAGCACGGCCCGGGTCCCGGCCACCTGCTCGGCCTCTACCAAGGAGTACCGCTGACGAGCCGGACGACCAGCTACGCGGGCGTGCTTCCCGACCGCATCATCATCTATCGCCGGGCGATCTGCGCCATGTGCTGGTCCGAATCCGAGGTTGCCGATCAGGTGCGCAAGACCGTCATCCACGAGGTCGCGCACCATTTCGGGATCACCGACGCCAGGCTCGACGAGCTCGGCTGGTAAAACCCCGCGTGACATGCGCCTGACCTGGGCTGACTCCAGGCTCAGCGCCCTGATCAGGTGACTGATCACCGCCTCGCCGTCGATGGCACCGCAGCTGAACAGGTCGATCGCGACCAAGTTCTGCTCAGGCCAGGTATGCACGCTCAGGTGCGACTCGGCCAGGATCAGCACGAGCGTGATCGCACCGTTAGGGAACACGGCATGCGCGGTATTCAGCACGTGGCCGCTACCAGCCCGGACGGCCGCGAGCGCGGCCTCGGTCAAGCCACCAAGATCGCGAGCCGCCGAGTCCGGGCGGTCGCACCCGTCGACCGCGTAGAGCACCTTCGGCGCGCTGGCCTCTGCCCGCCGCAACTCGGCGTACCTGCTGGCCGGTTCCTCAGCTGGCATGATGTGGCACGATACGCCATGGACATCGACACGGTCATCGCCGAGGTTGCCGCCGCCGTGGGCCTGGCCGAGGGCGAGAGCGGCGTGCGTGACGTGCTGCGCGTCATTGCCCGCGGCGAGCCGGTCGCCACCAGCCAGATCAGCCGACAGACTGAGCTGCCGGTGCCTATCGTGGCCGCGGTGTGCGGCGAGCTGCGCAAACGGGCCGTAGTGGACCGGACCCGGCCCGTCCGCCTCACCCCGCTGGCCAGAGAGCGCCTGAACGCGGACCGCCTCGGGCTGGACGCGGTGTGCGACTGCTGCGGCGGACTCGGCATGCGCGTCCCCGAGCAGCTCGCCGACCTGGCTGCGGAACTCGACGAGGCCGCGGCCGGCGCCCCGCCGGCCCGGCTGGAGCTTGACCAAACTCATTGCACGGTGCGAACGAAGCTGCACCGGCTGCTGCGGCTAAATCAAGCCGGCGCCCTCGGCGGCAAGAACATCGTGCTGCTGGGCGATGACGACCTGATCGCCGTCGCGATCGCCCGCTTTGCCAGGGTGACCGGATCAGCGGCGGCGCTCGGTCGGCTGACCGTGATCGACGCCGACCCCGCGGTGCTCGCCTGGACGGCAGACCGGACGGCCCAGACCGGCGTCAACGTAGAGCTAGTCGAGCATGACTTGCGGCTGCCCCTGCCCGCGGCGCTCAACGGATCCTTCGACGTGGCATGCACCGACCCGCCGTACACGGTGCCGGGCGCCGAGCTCTTCCTGTCCCGGGCCGTCTCGGCGCTCAATCCGCGCCCGGGCAACGACGTGTTCTTCTCGTTCGGCCCCCGGCGCCCGGCCGAGCAGCTGGCGACGCAGCGGCTGATCGCCGCGCTCGGGCTGGTCGTCCGGTCGCTGACGCCGAACTTCAACGAGTACGTGGGCGCGGGCATCCTGGCCGGCACGAGCCACCTGTACCACCTGCGCAGCACGGAGCTGACAGCACCGCTGATCGGCGACGGGTACACCGGGCCCCTGTACACCGCCGACTCCAGGACCGAGCAGAGCCGCCCCTACCGATGCGCGGGCTGCGGCACGGTGCAACTGGTGGGCCGGGCCACCGAACCCGAGCCGCGATGGGCGACGATCGGCGAGCTTCAGGCGGCCGGCTGCCCTCAGTGCGGCGGCACCACCTTCCGGCCGATGCCCAGGCGTCCGCGGTAGGCCGTCTGCTCACATCCGCTGCGGTGTTTGTCTGGCCGCGTCACATACGCGGCAGTGCCAGCCTGGCAAGCTGCTCCTCGGGGCTGAGCTTGCCCGCGGGACCGCAGTAGATCCGCAGGTAAGCGTCGCCCTTGAGCACGCTGATCGAGGCAAAGCCATCGTAGAAGGCCTGGTCGCCGAGCCCGGATAGCGGCCGCCCGTTGCTCCTGCTCCGGTAGTCGTCGAAGTACTTCCTCGCGTTCGGCCCGGTGACGAGCACGACCCGCACCGTATCGCCCTGCGGGACATCGGGGCCGATCGAGGCGAGCGCGCTCGGACCGTAGTAGACGCAGGCCCTGCCGCCCTCGACGTACGCCTTGCCAAGGCGCGGCCCCGTCACCGGCTGGCCGAGCGCCGCGCTGGCTTCCGCCGACGTGATCACGCTGCACGATCCCGTCGCGGCGGCTGGCTTGCCCGATGACCCGCTGGACGTGTGCGCGCTCGCCGGAGTCGTGCCCGTGCCGGTCCCGCTGGTCGTCGAAGGCGACGAGCCGCACGCCGCCAGGGCCGCGACGGCGGCCAGCGCCGCCGCTGTGTTTCCGATTCTCACTGCGGCCATTCTCATTGCGACCTCCCCATCCATTGCCAGGTGATCGTCACCGTGGCATTCCATTCGGACCCGCAATTGCCAGCCCAGTGTGAAGGTACAGACGGCGGGCCATGGTTCGAATCAGGGAAAACCCTCGGCAACCGGGACCGCACGGGCGGCCTCGCGCTGTGTGACAGGATGCTGCGGGTGACCAGGGCATCCAGCTCGGAAGCTGGCCATTACCTCGTCAGGCCAGCCGGCGAGGGCGACCTGGACGCCATCGCCGCGTTCGAGGTGCAGATAGCTCAGGTCTCCTTTGGCGACGAGGCGATAACTGACGCCGCCTTCCACCGCCGCCGGGTCGCCGCGGCGCTGGGTGCCCGCGGCGAGATCACCCTGGTCGCGGCGGTGGTGCGGGACCCAGCCGCACCGCTCGGCTGGGCCTGGATGTCGGCCCGCACGAACTCGCTGACGGGCGCCAGGTACGGGAACTTCCGCTCGCTCGCGGTCACCGAAGGACCCGAGCGCGGCGCAGTCGGCGAGCTGCTGATGACCGCTGTCATGAGCGCGGCCGACGAGGCCGGGTTCGCCTACCTGACCGGCAAGGTGCACGCCAGCAACGTGGGCATGCGGGCGCTGTACCGTGCCTTCGGCTTCACCGCCACGCACCTCACGATGGAACGGCGAATCTCATCGTGATCAAATGCGTGATCTGGGACCTGGACGAGACCCTGCTTGACGGCGTGTACCTGGAGTCACCCGAGCGGCCGCCGCCGGCCAATGAGGCACTGCGCGCCGTGCTCGTTGAGCTCGCCGGACGCGGCATCCTGCACGCGATCGCGAGCCGGAACCCGCCGACCGCCGCCAGCTACGCCGAGCACGCGACCGGGCTTAGCTTCGCCGCAGTCCGCTGCGGCTGGGAGGCCAAGTCCGCCGCGGTCGCCGCGATCATGAGCGACGTGGGCCTCACGGCCGATGCCGTGGCATTCGTGGACAACGACGCGCTCGAGCGGGCGGAGGTCGCATTCGCCCTTCCTGACGTTCTCGTGCTGGCACCGCACGAGATGACTGACGCTGCGAACTGGCCTGCCTTCAGCCCGCCGGTGCTGACCGACGAGGCGCGCCGCCGGGGTGAGTTCTACGCGAATCGCCGGGCCAGAATGGCCGAGGCGCGGGCGTTCGGCGGCTCACGCGAGGCGTTCCTGCGCCATTGCCAAACCCGCGTCGTCATCGCGCCAGCCGCCCCGGTGGACCTGCCGAGGCTGCACGAGCTGTCTGTCCGGACCCATCAGTTCAACTCCGCCGGCACCCAGCTCACCGAGGCGCAGTTCGCCGCGCTGCTCGACTCTGGCAGCCAGCGTGTCATCTGCGTGCGCCTGTCCGACCGGTTCGGGGACGACGGGCTGGTCGGCGCCTGTGTGATCGACACGGCTGCGGCCCCGGCGGGCCGCTGGGAGGTGCAGCTGCTCATGATGTCGTGCCGGGCGATCGGCCGGGGCGTCATCGACGCCCTGCTGAGCTGGATCTGCCTGGCCGCGCGCGATGCCGGAGCCGACCAGGTCGGCGTGGCGTGCGTGATCAACCCGCGGAACGTCCCCCTGCGCATCGCGCTGACCAGCGCTGGATTCCGCACCGAGACGCGGTCAGCAGCCGCAGGCTCCGCGCCATACGTGCGCCGGCTCGACCCGCCGCTGCCCGAGCTTCCCGACTGGGTGCTGACATGACGAGAGAGCGGGAGGTGCTCGCCGAGCTCCGGCGGATCCTCGCCGACCTCATCGGCAATCCCATGCCACTTGACGCACCGGCCAAGACGCCCCTGCTCCGCGACGGGATCGGCCTTGACTCGCTGGGCGCCACCATCCTCCTGACCAGAATCCAGACCCTTTTCGGCGTCGACGTCGCGAGCGAAGACCTCAACCTTGACGCCCTGGCGAGCATCGGCACGCTCGCGGCGTTCATCGGCGAACGGATCGGGTGACGCACCCGCAGCGGAATGCTCAGCTATCCCTCACCCGCCCGCACCGGGTCCGGTGCAATAACCTGTGATCCCATGACCAGCCCCACGCCCTACGTAATATTCCCGGGCACTGCGCGTGACGCCTTGACGTTCTATGGCGACGTCTTTGGCTGTGGAGTGGAACTGCACACGTTCGCGGAGTTCCACCGGGCCGACGGCCCGGCCGACGCCATTGCCCACGGTTATCTCACCGCGGGACCGGTCGCGCTGTTCGGCGCCGACGTCGCCGGTGACGAGCGACCACTGCGCTCCGAGGGCATGATGCTAGCCCTGCTTGGGACCGCCACTGCATCGACTCTGCGCACCTGGTTCTCCCGGCTGAGCGAAGGCGGCCGGGTCGTGGACGAGTTGCAGGAGCGGCCGTGGGGAGCGTCCGACGGGCAAGTCATTGACCGTTACGGCCTGCATTGGCTCATCGGGTTCGAGGACAAGAGCGACTGACCGGCTTTACTCCTGCTCAGCCGGCCGTGCCCCGTCCTGTGGCTCGGTCGCGGGGGCAATCCGGTTCAGCCAGCAGATCGGGCAGAGCATGTGCGGCTGACCATGCCTGCCCTGCTCATGCTCCCAGGCAAAGTAGGCGGCACCGCCCATCAGAGCCAGCTCGAGTCCGCCGACCGGGAATCCGAACCTTATTATCCGCCGGATCATGTACCGCTCACCTGCCATCTGCCACGAGCGGGCTGCCTCCGCCCTTGCACGGCCGCCTGCTGCGAGCGCTCTCGCGCCGCCGAACCCGGCCTTAACGCGATCAGGCCGCAGGCGCATTCCAGTAAACCGGCACTGACGGCTAGCGTCCACTCACCGTAGGCAAGTGGCCATTCAGCGCGGGCGAGCCGCCTCGGCGACAGGGGTTGACTGGGTATCCGGTTCGCCACGCCGGGTAGTCGTTGCGGGCGGCAGTTGGGTAGTCCTACCGATGCCCACCGAGCGGGTCGTCAGTGATGCTGGCAGGGCGGGCGGACGGCGTCCGCAGTTACCGAAGCGAGGAATGATGTTCGCAGACCTACTGCGCGCCCGGCCCGCTCGAGCGCTGGTCACGGCTGCCACGGCGGCCGCGGCGCTGAGTGCCCCTGCGGCCATGCTCGCCCAGCCAGCCGTTGCCGCACCGGCCACGCATGCGTCCGTCACGTGGACCAGGCTCACGTTGCTGCACGGCTGGAGGAACTCGCCGCACGGCACCGCCAGGGCTGAGGTCGCGCTGGTATCCGGGATCGTGCAGTTCAAGGGTGCGATCTCGACGACCGGCAACAACGCATTTCCGTTTGTGCTGCCGAGCCGATTCCGCCCGGCCACGATCGTTGAGGTCTCCGCCGACTTGTCCGGCGCCGCCAAGGGGGTGCTCGTCTTCTCGGCAAATGGGGAGGTGACCGTGTTCGCGGAGAAGTCGTTCTCCGCCGCCAGGCACCTCACCTCGTTGGATGGCGTGTCGTTCGCCAAGTCCGCCGGCTCGTTCACGGCGCTGACGCTGCAGAACGGCTGGCAGGGCTTCGGGGGCGTTCTCCAGCCCGCGGTACGCGTCATCTCAGGAATCGTCCACTTCGAGGGCGATATGCACGAGACGACCGGCGCGAACCCGATCGCGTTCACGCTGCCGCCTCGGTTCCGCCCGGCCACCAGCGTCTCCGTGAAGGTAGACCTGTGCTACGCCAACAACGGGAGGCTGTGGATCAAGCCCAACGGCGTCGTGGAGGTGCAAGCCGAGGCCAACGCGTTCTCGCTCGCTCAGTGCAATACGCAATTGGACGGGGCGTCATTCGCGAGGTCCAGTACCTCTTTCAAGCCGCTGACGCTGCGGAACGGCTGGATGAACGCCCCGTACGGCACGTCGAAGGCCAAGGTCCGGCTCATCTCTGGGATCGTGCACTTCAAGGGCGCGATCTCGACGCACGGCTCGAACCCGGTGCCGTTCACGCTCCCGCGCGGTTTCCGTCCGCCGACTAACGTGTACGTTCCAGTGGACCTGTGCGGCGCCAACGACGGGCAACTGTGGATCCAACGAAACGGCGTGGTGACGGTGCAGGCCGAAGGCGGCGACTCCGCCCATGCCCGGTGCTTCACCTCCCTGGACGGGGTCTACTTCGCCCGCTGACGCGCCAACCG
>Ga0066903_100005357_pt1 | contig 11114 bp, 13 predicted proteins | sample PanSoiMetaGPlot1_FD_67491 | JGI IMG/M metagenome (GOLD analysis project Ga0066903, IMG submission 67491) | Tropical forest soil microbial communities from Panama analyzed to predict greenhouse gas emissions - Panama Soil - Plot 1 (version 2) | ecosystem: Environmental > Terrestrial > Soil >...
TTGTGCAAAGTCGGGTGATTAGGTCAGCCTTGAGCTGACGGGAAAGCAACTCTAGGCCGAATCTCTTCTCGCCTCCAGCGCCTTTGTCACCTCCGCCAGGCTCTGCGTGTTGAATACATCCCCCTTTTCCAGCCAGCCTCTTCGTGCAACGCATACGCCAAAACTGGTGTAGCCGATCTCGCTCGTCGAATGAGCGTCCGGGTTGATCACCAGTTTCACGCCCAGGCTCTTAGCGCGCTTGCAGTGGATCCAGTCCAGGTCCAGGCGCTGTGGGTGGGCGTTAATCTCGATCATGGTACCGCACTCGGCGGCCGCCTTGAGCACGGCTTCCAGATCGACCTTGTAGCCCTCGCGCCGCAACAAGAGCCGGCCCGTGGCATGGCCCAGCATGGTCACGCGCGGATGGCGGATCGCCTTGATGATCCGGGCCGTCATCTCCGCTTCCGTCAGATTGAAATTGGTATGCACGCTGGCCACTACATAATCGAAGGTGGCCAGGACCTTGTCCGGGAAGTCCAGCTTGCCATCGGGCAGAATGTCGCACTCCGTGCCCTTGAACACATGGATGCCCTTGAGCTTTTTGTTCAGGGCATCGATGTCGGCCTGTTGCTTTTTCACGCGGTCCGGGGATAAGCCGTTCGCCACCACCAACGACTGCGAATGATCGGCGATGCCGAAGTATCTGAAGCCCAGTTTCTGAGCTGTTTTCGCCATGTCTTCGAGGCTGGCGGAACCGTCGCTCCAGGTGGAATGGCAATGGAAGGTGCCGGTCAGATCGTCGGGCTCGATCAGGGTCGGCAGGGCATGCTTTGCGGCGGCATCGATTTCGCCGGTGTTCTCGCGCATTTCCGGCTGGATGTAATCGAGGTCCAGGGCCTTGTAGATGTCTTGTTCCTCCTTGCAGTGGATGGATTTCTTCGGCCCAGCCAGTTCATATTCATTCAGCTTCAGGCCATACTGGATGGCCCGCTGCCGCAAGACGACGTTGTGTTCCTTGCTGCCGGTAAAGTAGTTGAGGGCGAAGGGGAACTGCTCTTCGGACACCACACGCAGATCGGCATTGATGAGTTCACGGCCATTCTGGCCATCGTAAGCGACGACGATACTGGATTTGGTTTCGCCCTGGCCGACGATCTGCTGGACCTGCGGCAGCTTCACGAAGGCGGCCATGATGGGCTGGGGCCTGGATGCACTGATCAAAATATCTATATCTCTGATTGTTTCTCGACGGCGTCTGACACTGCCACACAGCTCCATGCGCTTGATGCCGGATAAGTTCCGCAGGCCCTCCATCAGGGTTTCTGCGACTAACAGCGCATGATCCAGCCGCATCCGCTTGCCAATCTGGTCCAGGTAGGCGATGCCGTCCAAGATCTTTTGAGCCGTCTTGGCGCCGAAGCCTTTCAGAGCCGCGACCTTTCCCTCCGTGCATGCCGCCTTGAGCTTGTCCATATCGTCGATGCCCAGCTCTTCATACATGGCCTTGACCTTCTTGGGCCCGATGCTGGGCAGGCGGAGCATGTCCAGCAGTCCGGGCGGAGTTTTCTTCTTCAGGTCCTCGTAAAAGGGAAGATGATCGGTGGTGACAAGAAGAGCGATTTTCTCTTTGAGGGTGGCGCCAATGCCCGGAATCTCCCCGAGTTTCCCGGACGCCACAACCTCGGCCAGGCTGCCTTCCATTTGCAGAATGGCTCGTGCCGCCTTGGTGTAGGCCAGGCAGCGAAATGGGTTCTCCCCTTGAAGCTCGAGCAGTGTGCAGATCTCATCAAGAACGGCGGCAACTTGTTCTTTGTCCATGGTGAAGATTCCGAGTTGTTAAGTCTTTGGATACCGGAGTCATTTTACAAAAGCAAAAGCCCACGTGTTGCAACACGTGGGCTTCGAAATGCGAGTGCAAGATTTGGTCCTACGCCGCCGCGCTCAGGCCCAAGAGCCGAGTCGGATGCAGCATCACTTCCAAGGCCGTGACCAGCCGATCCGGTCCCCGGCCATCGATCAGGGCCCGGCCACAACGGGCCATCGCCTGGCGTTCCATCGGATCGGTCAGCAGGTTCTGAATAGCTTGCCGAATCGTCTGGGCCGAGACATTTTCATGCCAGCCCAGGCACGTCGCGCAACCCTCTTCTTCCAGGCGCTGGGCGGTCGGCCAATGGGCTTCCGACTGGACGATGAGTAACTGGGGAACTCCCACACAGGCCAACTCCAGCGACCAACCGCTGCCGCTGGTGATGGCAAAATGGCAGCGAACGATGCGAGCCACCACTTCGGCCGGCTCCATGGCCAATTCCAGCCGATCCGGATTGGCGGCAGCCAGGGCCTGGATCTTCTCCACATCCGGATGGAACGGCTTGATGACGACATCGACACGTCCCAGTCGCGGCACGTTGAGCAACTGCTTGGCCAGCTCAATGGCCTGAAGATGGGGGTCATCTTCACCCAGGGCGATCAAACCGCGATAAAGTCCGGCGTTTGCTTTTCCGTTGGCGGCCGGAAGTGGAGGTGGTTCCTGGGCCCTGGTTGGCCGAGTTCTGCGGACCTCCGACCGAACCAGGGCATATCGGCGGCCCAACAAAACCTGGGCGCCGGAATGAAACTCGTAACTCTCGCGACCGGGACCGAGCAGCGGGTTGATGATCAGCTGCGATGGAAACCGTACGTTGGCCAGGTGGTCCATGGTGACCAGCAAGGGCACATTGCCCGCAAGCTCGGCCAGGTATTCCTCGGTGACGTTGGCGTCATCGACGATGACAGCCGCGGGGTGAAGCCGGCGAATTTCCTGGATCACCTCCTCGGCATCATCAGGACTGCCGGCCGGATTGTCGGCATTGAGCCATTCGTTGCCAACGCGCTTGATGGGCAGGGCGAGCGATCCGGGCTCGAGCTGGGAAAGGAAGTAAGTGGTTCGCCGGCGGCGCTGAAGGGCCGCAGCCAGTGTCATGCAGCGGGCCAGTCGTTCATAGCCCGAACGGGGATTGGCATCGACGCGGATGAGAATGGGGTCTCGGTTCATTCTTCTGTTCCTGAAGAAAGGAAAGGGAAACCCAAGAGAGGAAGCACCGATTTTGGAGGACAGTGGCAGTTGGCAGTTCGCAGTCCGCAAGTTGAAGTCCGGCTGGCAGAGGCGAACTCGCCTCCTGCTGCTGCTGACTGCTACTGCGAACTGGTTTTCATCGATACCTCTTCTTCGCCCGGACCGGTGATGTGAATGAAGGTCCCGGCGGTGTCGGACGGTTCCGTTCGTCGCGACGGGTGGAATCTTACACCATGCCTCCGGATCATTGGAAGACCAAAAATTGGGCCACAACTGACCTATCCATTGGTGCAGTGAGACGGCTAATATGAAACAACCACGGCCAGCCCAGCTGGAAAAAAACAGGAAAGGACTGTAATAGGACGGCCGGAAGAGTGATTCAAAATGTTCCGCGCGTAGCATTGGTGTCAAATTAGGTTGATTTGTGGTCCATCTCGGAAAAAAACGGATTCGAAAGCACAGCAAGTTACTTGCAATGTTCCGCGCGGAACATTTTTGTTAATTTGGGTAACTTTGCCACTCGACTTGGCAAATTCGGTCAAAAAGGAAAGGCAAGCTACCTCGGAATGTTCCGCGCGGAACATTGGCGCTAAATTGGATAACTTTGTAGCCTTTGGCTGTTTTTGGACATGGAAGGATCGGATCATGGAAAAACGTCGACTTGGCCGTGGATTGGACTCCCTTCTCGGTATCGAAGTCCCTGAAAATGCTGACAAGCCCAACGGCGAGGTCGCTGTTGGGCTCATTCAAAATAACCCCTACCAGCCCCGAAAAACCTTTGACAAGGACGAATTGGCCTCCCTCAGCGCCAGCGTCCGGACCCACGGCATCCTCCAACCGCTGGTTGTTCGCCAAGTCGGGGACCAATATCAACTCGTGGCCGGCGAGCGCCGACTGCGGGCTGCCCAGGAAGTCGGACTGGCCTCGGTCCCCGTCCGCATCGTCAATTTCAACGATCAGCAAGTTCTCGAAGCCGCCCTGATCGAGAACATCCAGCGTACGGACCTGAACCCTATCGAGAAGGCTCATGGGTTCAAGGATTATCTTGATCGCTTCAAGATGAACCACGATCAGCTCGCCCAACGCCTCGGGTTGGCCCGATCCACAATTACCAACTTGGTAGGGTTTCTCGACCTGGCTGCCGAGGTGCAGGAAGGACTTCGGGTCAATCAAATCACCGAGGCCCATGCCAAGATTCTCAAAGGCGTCAAGAGCCAGGAACAACAGGTGGCCATGTTCAAGCAGATCGTCGCTCAGGGGCTCAGCGTCAAGGCTACCGAACAACTGATGCGCGACCGCAAAGTCGAGGGCGAAGCGCCGGAACCCAGGGCAGAAAACACCGAGGGCGGCGAAGAGAAGACCGCGCACGTGAAGAGCATTGAGGACGAACTCCGGCAGCGCTTCGCCGCTCCGGTCGAGATCAAGCTCCGGGCCAAGGATAGGGGGCAGATTGTCCTCCGCTTTGAATCCAACGATGACTTCATGCGGATTCTGGAGGTACTGCGAAGATAGAGTTGCGGCGGCCGCCGTTAACAACGGTTTTTTCAGCTCGCCGTCCACTTTGTCTCAGTCGCGCTGCAGGGTGGACAGTTTCGCCAGATTCCCCTACGCACAAGTTGGCCGCCAATTTCGAATTGTGCATTAAAGTATAGCAAATAAAGGGGTTATGGATGGAGAAGTTAACGGACAAGTGGCCGCCAACTTTGTTCTTGCCCCGAAAAACTGTCCACTTCTTTTCGCCACGTGTGCAATAGTACCCGCCCCACCAAACCAACAGTTCCGATCGGGTTCAGCCGATGGCTGTTGGGACGGCCGCCGTTAAGAAACGGTTTTTTCAGTCCGGGCCGGTAGCCGCGCATCAACTCATATGTCTGCTACAATGGAATGCATGCTAACCCGTCTCCTCCTGTGCGTGTCTCTTCCTTTGTTCCTCGGGGCCGATGCAGAGGACTGGAAGCCATTCACCTCGAAAGAAGGTGGCTTTACTATCTTATTTCCTGGAATTCCCACCGAGAGCAAGCAGGAAACGAAAACCCCTGCCGGCACCATTACGGTCACCTTTTTTGTGGCGGAGCAGGACAGCGCCACCTACATCGGCGGCTTCTCGGTCTTCCCCAGGGAAACCATGAAAGCCCGCACCGAAGAGAAACGGCTCGATAATGCCCGCGACGGTGCGGTGGCCGCCGCCAGGGGCAAACTGGAAGCGGAACGGAAGTTCCATCTGAAAAAACACCCAGCCAGAGAATTGCTGATCAAAGGTGAAAAGGGTTTCATCCGGAGCCGGATTTATGCTGTCGAAAACCGCCTCTATCAAACCATGGTGATGGGGACCAAGGAGCAGATGAAGGGCAAGGAAGTGACGCGGTTCCTGGATTCGTTTCAGCTCGCGAAGTAGGTCCGCCTTGCCGAGGCAGACCCGGAACAGCTACCATAACTCCATCGGGGCGTAGCTCAGCCTGGCTAGAGCGCGTGGTTTGGGACCACGAAGTCGCAGGTTCGAATCCTGTCGCCCCGATTGGTTGTAAACAGAAATCCCGTCAACAGTTGCTGTTGCAACTGCTGACGGGATTTTTTGAACTTTGCTCAACGCCCGTCCTACCAGCGAGCCAGCTGGGTGATTTGAATGAGGTTGCCACAGGTATCGCTCAACTTGGCAATGGTCGCGCCGGGCACCTCGGTTGGCGGCATGGTGAACTCGGCGCCGCGCGCCTTGATGCGATCGCAGTCGCCCTTGACGTCATCGGAAAAGAACATGGCCGCGGGCTGGCCTTGCTGGAACATGGCCTGCTGGTAGGCCTTGGCTGCCGGATTGTCGTTGAGCGCCAGCTGCAGCTCGGTGCCGTCCGGCTCCTCCGGTGAGGCCACGGTGAGCCAGCGAAACGGCCCCTGACTGAAGTCTGCCTTCTTGGCAAAACCCAGCACTTCCGTGTAGAAGCGCAGAGCCTTCTTCTGATCGTCCACGTACACGCTCGTCAGCTTGATCTTCATTGGTGTTTCCTCCGTTTCTACATGTTGTCTGTCGCTAGCCCGCCACTTGAGTATCGCCAAAAAATAAGCGTGCCTTCCGCAGTCGAAGGGCGAGTAAGAGCAAGAAGTAAGAGAAGGAGTAGAGGCCGACCTCCTGCTCTTGATCTTCATCCTGCTCTTACTCGACTTCCTAATCTTCATCTTTCTCCTTCTCTTTCTGTAGCTGCCGAATCGTGCACGCTGAATTTAGTCAGCACCTATGGAACCCAGCCGGGCAGCTCCGATGCCTGCTTGATCCAGCTCGCCACGAGTTCCTCGTCGAGCTGGTCGTCCTCGTGAATGTCGAGGTAGCGCGTGTCCTGGCTCTTGGACTCACCGGGGGGCAGAGGACGCAGCGACGAGCCGCGGAAGAATGCCAGCTTGATGTACTTCGTGAAGCAATGGATGCCGAGGAACCAGCCCTGGCCCTCGATGCCATAGAAAGGTGAATTCCATTTGACCGCCTTGTGCACGCCGGGGACGGTGCGCATGATGAGCGTGTCGAGGTGGCGCCCGACGTCGCTTTTCCAGCCCGGCATGGCCGCGATGTAAGCCTGCACAGGGGCGTCGCCGTACGCCTTCGCGATCTGAGGGTTGCCGCCCGAAAGGAGCTTCGCCTTGGCGGCCTTGCCGGACTGCGACTTCGGCGCCGTCTTGCGCGGTTTCGCCGCCTTCGCACCGGCCCGCCTGGCGGCGGCTTTCTTTGCGACTTTCGCCGACTTCTTGGACGTCTTGTTAGCCATTGTGTTCACTCCAGGACTGCGGTGACGTCGGACGACTCAGGGGGCTGACGCCCCCGGCTCAGGCATGTGTTGATCGATGGCGGCCAGGAGCTGAGCGGGAGAAAGCCGTTCGAGGAAGCGGTCGGGACGAAACAGCCAACGAACCGTTCCTTGGCCGTCCACCAGGATGGTAGTAGGAGCGGCCTTGTCCTCGCCGTGCAGGACATGGAGCGTCTGGCACATCTTTTGATCCGTGTCCGCAACCACCTTCAGATTGGGAAACCGCGCCTGGGTTTTCTGGGCATTGTCGCGATTATCCGTGGAAATCGCCACGATCTCGACAGGTTCTTTTCTCTTCTTGAATTCCTGGAAATGGCTCTCGAGCTCGCCGAGCTCGGTCATGCACAGCCCTCACCAGTGGCCCCGGTAGAACACGAGTGCCGTTGGGGTGCCTTTTTGCAGGTCCTTTTCAGTGAAGGAACTTCCATCTGCCAAAGTGGTGGTGAACGCCGGGATCTTTTTGTCAACCTGGACGGGGCCGTTGTATTCCGGCAGCCGACTCATCCACAATATGAAATACCACTCCCCTGCGCACAACAATCCCAGGACCAGCAAGGCAATGATTCGCGTCCAGGTCGGACGTTGGCGGACCGAAACCACTACCAACAGGACACCCAATGTGAACAAGATCGGCATGTACCAGGGCGTCACCAAATGCTTGAACTGAAACGCCTGGACAAAGTAGAGAGCGAAACCGAGGAGAAAAAGTCCGACGCCCAGCCAAAGCCACGATCGGCCGCGGCTGCGAGCAGCGGGAGGGGAGGCAGGAAGTGGTTTTTGCATGGTTTCCATGTGTGATTACCTCCGTTCTTTCCGATTGGCCAGGGCCAATCGCTACCTTGTTGTCAATTTCAAGTGCAACGCTCGATTCGGCGGCGTCTTGGCGGCATTGCTAATCATCTAATCCCTTTCCCTTGAGAATTTGCGGCAACCATTTCTCAACCCTTGACATTCGAGTTTTGGATTGCTTGGCCTTGGAAAAATAAAAAAGGTATCCTCGTTGCCGTCCCGGCGTCAATGCATCGAAAGCAGTTTTCAAGGCAGGCATTGCATCTAATTTCTTCTGAAATTCTTCAGGAATCTTGAATTCTGATGTCTTCTTGAGTTTCACTTTCAGACCGGCTTTTTCCACGTCAATGGCTTCATGAATATAGTCTTTCAAGAGAGGTTCCATCTGAGTTATTTCTCGGACATTGGTGAAACGAATCTGCCGCCCCGCCTGCACATTCTCCGTTTGTTGAATGAGAATACCATCGGCATCCTTTAACAAGGCGCCTTTGAAAAACAAAAGCGCACAGTATTCTTTGAACACATGGATCAGAACGATGTTGCTTTTCTTGAAGGTGTAACAAGGACACCCCCACTTCAATTCTTCGGTCAGCGGACAGTCAAGAATGATCGTCCTCAGTTTCTGCACTTCCTCCTGCCACTTCTTGGATTTGCTGAAAAACCAATCAACGTCAGGATTCGATTTGCTCATGGACTGATCCTCGGAAAAAGTGACCGACCCGTGATCAGGAATTGTAACAAGATTCGTTGCACCGTCGCGCTGGCACCCCCTGCACCAATTTTTGCAAGATGGGCAAGATGAGTGATCTGTCGAGGAACACTAATCCGCGCTGATCTTCGCTAATTGAAGGAAGGGAACCCAAATTCCGATTAGTGTGGATCAGCGTTGATTAGTGTTCCGATCTCCTCGGCTCTTTCACGCGCGCCTTCATATCAGTGTATGCCGTTTCGATTAGCTTCATGAGAGTCGTGGCATCGACATCAAGTTCGGGCCGCAGTTTCACATGGCGCATGAACTTGCCGGTGCCTTCCAACAGGCCCTCTGGATCGGCAATCTCCGCGCCACGAAAGAAACCGACATTGACGTGCGCTTTGAAGGCATTGACGTAGGCGAACGCCGCATCACCTACACACGCCGTCGGAGCGCCATCATGCAACAACTCGCGAACATCGTCTCCGCAGCCGCGCATGACCTCAAACCAGCGCTGCGCGATCGCCCCCAATTCATCCGCATGCTCGTGCATCCAGGCCTCGATGGCTGGATCTCGCTTGACCGAACTGGGGAATCGCAGAAGTTGGCTCATGGCATTTTGGTTCGATGCTGAGGTCGTCGGGTCGCTAATCAAAATACTTGGACCGATCGCTGAACAACCACAAAGCCGCATGGTCGCGAACGAAATAGAGACCTGCGACCTGATCGCGTCCCTGGGGAGTCATTCCGGCGACGATCGCTGACGCCCGCTTTGCCGCGTCCTCTGTTACGACGATTCCGGCTTCGCTCAGTCTTTGAACATTCAGACGACGAATGACATCACTGCCGGGAAGCCCCACTCTCATTTCTTGAAGAACCGATCGAATCATTACGATTTGTCGGCACATGTCCTCAATTTCCGCGCTGTCCCGCAGTGACGCCGACTGAATAATCGCTGCAGCCTCAGGTTTCAAAATGCAAAGCAAATCGGGAAGAACCGATTGATCTGCTGGATTCACCTCGTTCAAGCCACCGACCAGATTGAGCGCCCAGCAAAAGATGGTCGCTGCCTCTCCCGCCCAATTTGCGTCGATCCATTGACTATCACTCAGCTGGCCGCGTGGCGTTTCAAGCAATTCTCGTTCGATAGGATCGATTTCATCATCACATCCTAGGTCGCACAGCCAGGGCAATAAACGATGGGTGATTTCAACCACTCGCGGGTGCGAAGTTTCTTCCAGAGACGCGCGAAACGCGACTGCCCCGAGAATCAACGCTCGCTTTGCCACTCGTTCAGGTTTGCGTTTAGTGTGCATGCGTGTTTGACGTTAATTGCCACTGGCTGCTAGGCCCGCGACCACCGCGGGAAGCTGCTTCAGCATCTTCGCCCAGCCGTACTCGGCGCCCTTGAACGCCTGTTCGATCCACGGCTGGGAAACGTCGAAGCCGGAGTGCTCGAGGAGGAGGCGCGTTCCCACGCCATCCGGCTCGAGCCGGAAGCTCACCTGCGTACCGGTGAGTCCACCGGCCTCCCACGAAAACGCGAGCCGGCTGGGCGGTTCGCACTCCAGCACCTCGCAGTGCACGACGAGCCCGTCGAAATTCTTCTTCGGGTTCGGCGGCACCTGGAACGTGAAATGATGGCCGACGCGCGGCTCGAAGTCGTTCGGGAACATCCACTCGGCCAGCGCGGTGCTGTCGGTGAGGCCCCGCCAGACCTGCTCCCGCGGCTGCGGAATCAGAATCTCTCTTCGAATCGTTTTAGTCATTCTTTGCTCCTTTTGGAGAGCAGCTTCTGAAGGCGCTGGAGGCGGTCGTCCCAGAACCGCTCGTAATGGGCGATCCATTCCCGCACTGGGCCGAGCCGCTGGGGGACGAGGTGGTAGCGTCGCTCTCTGCCATGGCGCTCTTCCGTCACGAGACCGGCATCAAGCAAGATGCGCAGGTGCTGGGAGACAGCCGGCCGGCTCATCTGGAACTGTCCGGCAATCGTGTTGACCGAGCGGTCGGCCTCGAGGAGGAGATCGAGCATCCGGCGCCGCGCGGGATGGCTGATTGCCCCAAAGACATCCTGCTCGCGATCGAGAGTCACAACCATGTTGCCATTATACGTAAGCAAACACTTACGCGTCAAGTCCGAAGTGGAACTTGTCGTCCTAGATGGCGCGGGGCCTTCAAGTATGCCCATGACTCAGCGCGATGAGGATGTGTCCGTGCTCAGTCGAGGGGCCGATGTCGGTTCGGAAAGCGGTTATTGCGAATGGTTATGATCGAGCCGCCATCCGAGTGCGCTGAGAAAATTCGCCGCAATCCGGCCTCCCAACCCTGCACACCAACACTAAAAAGTTCAATAGCCGTCTCGTCGCCCCGACTTTTTTCGCGGATTTCCCGACAATTCAATCAGGCGATGAGTCGTAGGGCGGAGGCACCGGAGCCGACCGCATGCACGTCATCCTGGCGACCGTGGGCACGGATGGAGATGTCTTTCCGCACATCGGCCTCGGGACCGTGCTCCGCGCGCGCGGACACCGAGTCACCCTGGCCGCCCCGGAACCCTACCGCACCCGAGCAGATGCTCTCGGGATCGACTTCTGCCCTCTCGTCACGGCCGCCGAGGTTGCACAGATGCTGGCCGACCCGGATCTCTGGCGCCCGTTCCGAAGCGGCATGATGATGGCCCGGTGGGGCGGGCCGATGATCCCCCGCCAGTATGACGCGCTCGCGGAGCTCGCCCGGCACCCCGGCAGCGTGCTCGTCGCCAACCCCGGACTGCTGGCTGCCCGCCTGGTCCAGGAAAAGCTGGGCACTCCGACCG